>TARA_R110001606_G_scaffold23993_1_pt1 | contig 13299 bp, 6 predicted proteins | sample TARA_R110001606 | Tara Oceans TARA_R110001606 (sample SAMEA4398315) | marine metagenome | biome: Polar Biome; feature: [SRF] surface water layer (ENVO:00010504); material: water (ENVO:00002006), including particulate matter (ENVO:01000060) such as... | depth 5 m | reverse complement strand
AGTGGTTAGTGGTTAGTGGTTAGTGGTTAGTGGTTAGTAAAAATAAAAATTAGATTCTGAAACAAGTTCAGAATACATGAAAAAATAAGAACACCTTTAAGTTTCAACTTTATAAATATTGAAACTTTGAAAATTTGAAACTCTTTTTATGAAAGGAATATTATTAAATAATTTAGGATCACCAGATTCTACAGAATTAAAAGACGTTAAAAAATACTTAGATGAATTTTTAATGGACGAACGTGTTATCGATATTGCTTATTGGAAACGCTATATTTTAATAAAAGGTATTATCTTAAATTTTAGACCCAAAAAATCTGCAAAAGCCTACAAAAAAATTTGGTGGGATGAAGGCTCGCCATTGGTAGTAATATCAGAAAGATTTGCAGAAAAAGTAAAATCTAAAACTGACATTCCTGTTACTTTAGCAATGAGATACGGATCAATGTCTATGGAAAAAGGCATCAAAGAGTTAGTAGACAAAGGAGTTACTGAAATCTTTTTAGCGCCTTTATATCCGCATTATGCAATGTCTTCTTATGAAACTGTGGTTACAAAAGCAGAAGAGATTTTAGCAGATAAATATCCAAACATCAAACTAGATACTTTACCTCCTTTTTACAACAAACCAGATTATATAAAAGCGATGAGCAACAATATTGCTAATCATTTAAAAGGCTTTGAATATGATCATATTTTGTTTTCTTATCACGGAATTCCAGAGCGTCATATTAAAAAATCTGATGTAACAAATAGTCATTGTAAAATTGATGGTTCTTGTTGTGAAAGAAATTCTGTAGCGCATCATACGTGTTACAGACATCAGTGTTTTGAAACCACCAAAGAAATTGCTAAAACCCTTAATTTAAAAGAAGGAACGTATAGCAATTCTTTTCAATCTCGCTTATTAAAAGATCCTTGGTTAAAACCCTATACTGATTTTGAATTAGAGAAATTTCCATCCGAAGGAAAGAAGAAATTAGCAGTTATTACGCCTGCTTTTGTTTCTGATTGTTTAGAAACTTTAGAGGAAATTGCCATGGAAGGAAAAGAAGATTTTATAGAAGCTGGCGGAACGCATTACAAACACATTCCTTGTATGAACGACAATGATGATTGGGTTGATGTAATGGTTTCTTGGATTGATGAATGGAAAAATAAGTAAGCAGTTTACAGGTTAAAACCATTAATTATAAGAAGCTATTTCCTGCTTTCCATTTTATCTTTTTTTTGAAAATAAAAAAAAGGATGTCATTTCAATCAGGGCTAAACTTGTTTGCTAACAAATAGCAAAACTAAAAATCAATACAAAATTATGGACTTTCTTTACATAAAAGCATTACACATCATCTTTGTAGTAACCTGGTTTGCTGGGTTATTTTACATTATTCGTTTGTTTATTTATCATGTTGAAGCAGAAAAAAAATCAGAACCTGCAAAAGAAATTTTACAAACTCAGTATAAATTAATGAGCAAACGCTTATGGTATATTATTACTTGGCCTTCTGCAATTTTAGCAAGTGTTTTTGGAATTTGGATGCTCGTTAAAAATCCGTATTATTTTGAAATGCCTTGGATGCATGTAAAACTAACGTTCGTTTTAGCTTTGTATTTTTATCATTATTCTTGTCAACGAATTTACAGTCAATTGCAACACAACATCATTAAATATTCTGCTTTTAAACTTAGAATTTGGAACGAAGTTTCAACCATTATTCTTTTCGCAGTTGTTTTTTTAGTTACCTTAAAAAGTGCCATTAATTGGATTTGGGGTGTTGTAGGAATTATCCTTTTTGGAGTTTTACTAATGCTAGGAATTAGACTCTACAAAAAAATAAGAGAAAAAAAAACTTGGGAAAAAGCAGAAAAAGAAGTCCTTCAAGAAATAAAAAATGATAAAAAATTAAATTCTTAAAAATTTGATGACTCATTTTAGGTTTCGTTCTATTTCATATCGATGAAGAAAAACAAAAAAGAAGCAGCTTTAGGCTTTATTTTTATAACCATATTAATAGATGTAATTGGCTGGGGAATTATCATACCTGTTATTCCTGGTTTGATTGAAGAATTAATACAAGGAGACATTAGTGAAGCTGCCAAAATTGGAGGCTGGATTACGTTTGCGTATGCCATTGCTCAATTTATTTGTGCTCCTTTAGTAGGTAATTTAAGCGATAAATATGGTAGAAGACCCATTATTTTAATATCTCTTTTTGGATTTACGCTAGATTACATTTTATTGGCTTTAGCTCCCACAATAACATGGCTTTTTATTGGGCGAATTATCGCCGGAATTACAGGTGCAAGTATAACCACAGCATCTGCTTATATTGCAGATATTAGCACACCAGAAAATAGAGCCAAAAATTTTGGGATGATTGGCGCAGCGTTTGGATTGGGCTTTATTATTGGACCCGTAATTGGTGGATTATTAGGTCAATACGGTGCAAGAATTCCGTTTTTTGCAGCCGCTATTTTATGTTTTATCAACTTTATTTACGGCTATTTTATACTTCCAGAATCCTTATCTAAAGAAAACAGAAGAGCTTTTGATATCAAAAGAGCAAATCCTATTGGAAGTTTTATCAATTTAAAAAAACATCCTAAGTTAATAGGACTAATTGTTGCCATGTTTATTTCTTATGTTGCATCTCATGCCATACAAAGTAATTGGAGTTATTTTACCATGTATAAATTTAATTGGGATGAAAGGATGGTAGGAATCTCTTTGGGCGTTATTGGCCTTTTGGTTGCGTTAGTTCAAGGAGTTTTGATACGCTGGATTAATCCAAAATTAGGAAATGAAAAAAGTATTTATGTAGGTTTCTTTTTAACAAGTTTAGGACTACTTCTTTTTGCCTTTACCACAGAAAGCTGGATGATGTTTGTTGTTTTAGTTCCTTTTTGTTTGGGTGGAATTGCTGGCCCAGCTTTGCAGGCTGTTATTTCTAACCAAGTAGAAGCCACAGAACAAGGAGAAATACAAGGAACCTTAACAAGTTTAATGAGTGCATCTGCCATTGTTGGTCCGCCATTAATGACAGGAATTTTCTACTTCTTTACACATGATGAAGCGCCTTTTCAGTTTGCTGGAGCTCCGTTTTTATTAGCTGCAACATTAATGATTGTGAGTACTTTTATGGCGTTTTATTCTTTTAAAAAACATGTTGTAAAAAAAACTTAACTCTTTAGGATCTTAAAGATTGCGCAAACGGAATTCTATTTACAATACTTCTTCCTAAAGTAACTTCATCTGCGAATTCTAATTCGTCACCAACCGCAATTCCCCTTGCAATTGTTGAAGTTGTAATGTCAAATTTTTCTATTTGTTTGTAAATATAAAAATTGGTTGTATCACCTTCCATTGTAGAACTTAAAGCAAAAATCAATTCTTTTATTTCTCCTACAGCTATTTTTTTAACTAGAGAATCTATCTGTAAATTTTGAGGACCAATGCCTTCTATGGGAGAAATTTTACCACCTAAAACATGATACAATCCATGAAATTGTGAAGTACTTTCAATTGCCATAACATCTCTAATATCCTCAACAACACACACAATTTCTGGATTTCTTTTTGGACTGCTACAAATCGCGCACAAAACAGTATCAGAAATATTAAAACATTTTTCGCAATTTTTTACATCATTTCTTAAATGTAATAATGCTTCTGTTAAATACTTTGTATTTTCTTTTGGTTGTTTTAATAAATGTAAAACCAAACGCAAAGCGGTACGCTTACCAATTCCGGGCAAACGTGAAACTTCATTTACTGCGTTTTCTAATATTTTTGATGAAAAATCCATAGCGTGCAAAATTACGAATTATGAGTTACGAATTATGAATTATGACCAATAAAAATCAACCTATATTTTAAACTAGCATTAAACCTCAATTGTTTGATACATTTTCTTTTTATTATTTATACACTCTTAGTTCTAAAAAATTATATATTCGTTATCCGTAATTAAACATCCGCAATTAACTATGCAACCAATTCATATCATCCTATTAATAATCGCTTATTTTTCTGTACTTATTTACATTTCTTTCCTAACTGGAAAATCAGCAAATAACAAAACTTTTTTTAAAGCAAACAACTCTTCTCCTTGGTATTTAGTGGCGTTTGGTATGGTTGGCGCATCACTTTCTGGAGTAACTTTTATTTCTGTTCCGGGTTGGGTAGAAGCGCAAAGCATGAGTTATATGCAAATGGTTTTAGGATATGTTGTTGGGTATGCCGTTATTGGTTTGGTGCTACTTCCGCTCTATTATCGTTTAAATTTAACCTCTATTTACACCTATTTACAAGATAGATTTGGAAATTATTCTTACAAAACAGGTGCAAGTTTCTTTTTATTATCAAGAACAATTGGATCTGCTTTTAGACTGTTTTTAGTGGCAAATGTGTTGCAATTATTATTGTTTGATGGATTCGGCGTTCCGTTTTGGGTTACCGTTACCATTACCATTGCATTAATTTGGCTGTACACTTTTAAAGGCGGAATGAAAACCATTGTATGGACAGATACTTTGCAAACTTTATTTATGCTAATTGCAGTTGGAGTTTGTATTTACACAATTTCTGATGAGTTACAAATAACTAATATTTTTTCTTATGTTGCCGATAGTAGTCTTTCTAAAACTTTCTTTTTTGAGGATGTAAATGCAGGAAATTATTTTTGGAAACAATTTTTAGCGGGCGCATTTGTATCTATTGTAATGACAGGTTTAGACCAAGATATGATGCAAAAAAACCTCACATGTAGAAATTTAAAAGATGCGCAAAAAAACATGTTTTGGTTTACAATTGTGCTCGTAATTGTTAATTTTTTCTTTTTAGCCTTAGGAATTCTTTTAACAGATTATGCTCAAAAAAACGGAATTGACGCACATAAAGATGAACTTTTTCCTGTTTTAGCAACTCAGGGAACTTTAGGTTTAACCACCGGAATTTTCTTTTTACTTGGTTTAATTGCAGCAGCATATTCTAGTGCAGATTCTGCTTTAACTGCACTAACAACATCATTTAGTATCGATATTTTAGAAATCGACAAAAAGAAAAGTGAAGAAGACCAAGAAAAAATTAGAAAGAAAATTCACATCTTATTTTCATTTATTTTAATAGGAACCATTTTAATCTTCAAATACTTTATTGCTGATGCCAGCGTAATTGCTAAAATATTCTCGTTTGCAAATTATACCTATGGACCATTATTAGGTTTGTATGCTTTTGGTTTATTTACAAAGTTAAAAGTGAAAGATAAAGCGGTACCTTTTATTTGTATTGCCTCTCCTTTTTTAACCTATTTAGTAAGTTATTTATGTTTACACTATTTTAATTTCGATTTTAGTTTTTCACTATTAATTTTAAACGGATTGATTACGTTTATAGGATTATTGCTATTTAAATTAAACAAATCAGTATCTTAAAAAAGGAAAAACAATCTTGTTTTAATCAATTAATTTGCACCTTTTTTGTTATCGCTTAGATGATACTTTTTATGAAAGTACCATAAAATTTAGTTTATTAATTTCTAAAAAAGGTTCTCATTTTTTAATGGTTCATAAGTATCTTTTTTTAAATGAATTAAACTTCATTCTTCATCATTTCGGCATCAAAAAAAAAACGACTTTTTTAAATAGCTCATTAACAAACCACAAGCCTGTATTCCTGCACTTAAAAAGCACACAAAACCAAAAACAAACTGTAAAACTCATTAGCTTTAACATTAACTTTAAAGCACTTAACTACATTTTTATAAAATTTTTATCCAAATAAAGACTTGCAAAAATGATTGTAAGCAGTTTTTTTTTTAAGAATCTCCAAAACAGCTTTATTCGCTTAAACACAATAAATTGCTGTTCATCGAAAGAAAAAAGCCACCTACCTAAGTTGAGCCAAAAAAGAGTTATCATAATCTTAACTTTACATAAGAAATCAGTTAAATGATTATTTAAATCCCCAGTTATGAAAACTATCAAAACCATTTTAATTACCGTATTTTCCTTATTACTTGTGCAAATAACATCTGCAAACCACACCAGAAATATTGTTATAAATGATACTGATATCCTTACAGTAATCCCCTCATTTACTGACCCTTGTGATGCTGCCGCTTCTGGAAACTTAGACACAGATGGAGATGGTATTTCAGACATTTGTGATTTAGATGATGACAACGATGGTATTTTAGATTGCGATGAAAACGGCATAAATACTACGACTACTTTAAATAATTTATTTGCGATAGCGGGTAGCGCATCCTTTATGAATTCAAATGAAATTGAGCTTACTCCAGACTTACAAACTCAAGCTGGATCTGCAATGTCTATTGCAAAAATAGACTTCAATTATGATTTTAATTTTTCAATCGAAATTAATTTAGGTACTAAAGATATTGGCGCAGATGGTATTGCAATTGTTTTTCATAATGATCCTGCAGGCATAAATACTGTTGGAATAACTGGCCAAGGTATTGGAGCTAAACATATTAAAAACGGAATTGCAATTGAATTTGACACTTATAAAAACGCAGAAGATATCGCAAATGATCACACTCAAATAAAAAACACAAGTACTTGGGTTGGACTTACTTCAATGACAGATTTAGGAAATATTGAAGATGGCAATTGGTATCTTGTAGATTTTAGTTGGGATGCAAGTTCTAAAACATTAAGTTATTCATTTAATGGAAATGTAATTGCAAGTTACACGAACGATTTAATTTCTACTGTTTTTAACGGAGAATCTCAAGTTCATTTTGGTTTTACTGCATCTACAGGAGGGCAAAGAAATAGTCAAAAAATAAGATTAATAAATGACTTATGTAGCTATCCTTTTGTATTAGATACAGATAATGACAACATTCCTAATCATTTAGACACAGATTCTGATAACGATGGTTGCCCAGATGCTTTAGAAGGTGGCAGTAACTTTACGGTTACAAATAGCAAAAATCAATTAACTGGTGGTGTAGATGCAAATGGAGTTCCATCAGTAGCATCAGCAGCAGGGCAAACAATTGGTAGTAGTTTAGATAATACAATTGTATCAACTATTTGCAATACTCCTTACAGTCCAATATCACCTGCTTTAGGATTTAATGTTTTTGTTCAAAATAATTTAACAGTAACATCTGATGAAACTAAAGGCGCAGTTGCCGTTGGTGAAAACTTAACGATTAAAGGAGATTATAGAATTGGATCTGATACTTGTGGTGATTTTACTACGGATGGTTCATCAAGCACAACAAAAATTGGACTTTTAGTTGATGGAAGTGTAAATTATCCATTAAACACTACAATTAATACAACTGATGAAGATTGTGATTGTGGAGATCCTACAATAATACATAACGGAAGTTTTGAAAGCAACAATACTGTTACTACTTGGAAACAATTTAATCAAAATGATGTTGATGGCTGGAGAACAACTTCTACCGATGAAAAAATAGAAATTTGGAAATCTGGATTTTTAGGAAAAACTTCTCAAAATGGCGGATTTCATGCGGAGATTAACGCGACACAAAGAGCTGCTTTATATCAAGTTATTTGTGCTGAACCAGGTTCTGTTTTAACATGGTCTGTTTGGCACAGAGGAAGAGATGGCGAAGATGTTGCAGAAGTTAAAATTGGTAGCACAGTTGCTTCTGCAACTACAGAAGTTATCATGACAACAGGTAATAGCGCTTGGAAAAAATACACAGGAACTTACACAGTGCCTGCAGGAGACAACAAAGCATATTTTGTATTTCAGGCAATATCTAGTAAACCAAATAACAATCTTTCTTACGGAAACTTATTAGATAATTTTGAAGTTACAAAAACAGTAACAGGTACTTGTGCATCAGGAACAACAAATTCTGATGGAATCTTAACAATTATAGATCCTTCTTATTATACTAAAATAGGAACTGCAAATGGCAACGCTTCTTGGTATTTTGATGCGTTAAACGCTCCTGCAAATATCAGAATTACACCAGATACGAATTACAATTCAACTTCTAGAATTCAGCTTTCTACTAGTTCTACTGCTTTAAATGTATCATCAAGCAATAATCCTATTTTTGAGGGTAATTTAATCGATTTTTCAAGTGCGTTTCAAACAATGATCAGTTCTGCAACAAGCATGTCTAATTGTGCTAACAATGTTGCTTTAACAGATGCTAGCAATCAATCTATAGCGAATACAAACCTTCCATCAGCAATAAAAATTGAATTACAAAATGGTGCAAACTATTTAAATATAAGTGGGACAGATTTAAACAACGTAACTACTTTTACATATAATCAACCACCAAGTGCAACTAAATATTTAATTATTAATATTGATGCAGCTGGTACTTTTAACTGGAATGTTTGGAACCAAATGAATGTTGGTTTAAATGAAAGTTACTATATTTTATATAATTTCTATAATACTACTGAATTAAATATTTTAGGAACCAACGAAATTAAAGGAACTATTTTTGCGCCACTTGCTGATATCAAAAAAGTTGACAACAAAGCTGCTATTTACGGTCAAGTAATTGGAAAGTCTTTAAATCATGATGGAGGAATTATTCATTGTGTGAAATTTATACCAACTGTAAAAAGTTGTACAACTACTAGTGTTGCTCCAACAGCAAAATTTTCTTTAAATGTAGATCCTCAATGTTTAGTTGGTAACGAATATCAATTTACAAACAACTCTAACACAGACGGAACTGCACAACCAAATAATCCTATTTCTTATGCTTGGGATTTTGGCGACGGATCAACATCAACAGAAATGAATCCAACAAAAACTTATGTAAATTCTGGTACGTATGCGGTAACATTAACAGCTACAAATACTTCGGGTTCAAATACAATTACAAAACAAGTGGTTGTTTTAGCAAACACAGATCCTATAATTACAGAAATTACCACAAACATATCAAACGGTGCTATTACCAAAGAATTTACAGTAACAAATAGCGCAGAATTTTCTGAATTCTCTTGGTCTTTAGCTGGCGAAGGTTCTAATTTATTTCAAGATCAAAGCACTGTAAATTTCACTTTTACACAAGCAGGAACTTATGAAGTAATTGTTGACGCTGTTAAAAACGGATGTTCAAGTTTTGGTACAATTGTTTTTACAATTTCATCTAACGAAGTTACAACAGGAAATAGCGGCGGATTAGAAAGCGAAAGTTTAGGGGATGCGGTTACTAAAAGATATGTAAACCGTAAAAAGAAAAGCGAACCTACAATTTTTGTGATATCTGATGAAATCATTTACAATAAAGCAAAATTAAAAAGCGTACAACCTTATCAAGGTAAAGGTCAAACCATGTTAGACATGTTTCCTACGGATTTAATTGCAGGAAATGTTGCGCACGTTACTTCGCCTACTGATATTTTAGATTACACAATTGCTGATGCAGTTTTATCTGTTGATTTCTCTGTTGATGGAAATACAAAAGGTGTGGTTTTAGGTGTTAAAACTTCTGACAAAGTGTATAATCATACAAAAGCATCTTGCGACCGTTTAAAAGGTGCAGAAATTTTAAGTGTTCAAGCTGTAAAATTAGCTGGCTATAATTTCTTAATGCAAGGCATCAAACAAAGAAATGGAGTTATTGAATATGCCATCTCATTTGCTACTGCAAAAAACAATAACGATACTAATTACAGCATCCAAACAAACTGGTATGTAAACAATTACACTAAATTTAATGATGTATATAACTTTCAAGTTTGGTCTACAAACCCAACAGATACTCAAAAATTAGTAACAGATATTTTAGCGAACTTAAACGCTTACATTCCTGTAATTCAAACAGAGACTCAAAAAGTTCCTAAAACGTATGCAGCAAAAATTGATAGAGAACAATCTAATTTATTGATCAAATTAAGAAGCATCAAAAAAGCGCAAAACATAGAAATTACCATGGAGGAAATCTATTCTGAAACTGCAAACAACTTAAAACACAGATATAACCCAGTAAACTCAGAAACTGAACAAATTTTAAAAGTTGATATTGCTGATGGTTATGAATATGATGGTCTTGTGAAAGTGGATGGCGAAATTCAAGATGCTTTTTATCATGCAGATGGTAACTGGGGATTAGATTTTGATTCTAAATACACAGAAATTACAGAGTACTTTGTATCAAATGATTTTGACAGAGAATATAATGATGACGAACTTGCAATCAACAGAAACATTAAAATTAAAGCAGTTAGTGAATATGATTATTTAGGAATCTATAAATCATTATTACCTGGAAATATTCCTGCGGATTATACAGCGTATAAATATCTTTCTTTTACTGCAAAAGGATCTGGATTAATGGAGTTAGGTTTGGTAAAATCATCAATTGAAAACTGGAAAGCTCAATACAGAATTATGGTCAATTTATCAGAAGAAGAGCAAACGTATTATGTGCCTTTTGATGCATTTACATCTATAGGAACATCAGAAAGTATTACAGCAGACGATTTAACTACCCTTACCTTTACATTTTTACCTGTAGAAGCAAATACAAAAGAATTAGATTTAACAATTTCTGATGTAAAATTCACTAAAACAGCAGTTGAAGAACAAACGATTGCTAAAATTGAAACGTTTGAGAATAACTTTATGGCCTATCCAAATCCTTCTCAAGGAAATGTAAATGTGTTATTGTATAGTAAAGTTGATACTAATGCAACAGTTTCTTTGTATGATGTTACTGGTAAAGAAATCTACAGGGCTCCCGTTGAATTAATAAATGGTAAAAACGAAATTGCTTTTAGCGTAAAGGTAAAACCAGGTATGTTATTCTTAAAAGTAAATAGCAAACAAACCAATTACGGAACTTCTAAAATTCTTTTTAGATAATCAATTTTAAAAAACACAATACTAAAAGAGGAGCCTAAATGGTTCCTCTTTTAATATAAAACACACTATTTCATACAATTATAAAAAACATATAAAATATTTGTTTACTTTATTAAAAAATCTATTTTTGCAAAATATTTTAGAAAACATTTTTAAAATATAATTTCATTACAATCCATAATTCACCCCCATATTTATTAACATTAAAATTAATTCAATAATTGAATTACAAATTTGTTGTCCATAAATTAAGTTTACAAAAAATAACTATACTTTTTTTATCGTTCATCGAAGTTAATTCACTTGTTATCGAATTAAAAATAAAATAAATTATTAATTATTTAATTTTAACACTTAATTATAAATTGGAGGTTGAAAAGAGTAAAATTATTAAATTGAAAACAGGAATAATACACTAATAACTTGATTTTCAGTATATTAATTTTAAACACTTTTCTTTTATCTTTGCAGGTCAAATACCCTTATTGAATCATGAGTCACGCTAACAAAACAACCTTATTCATAGTGATATTTTTATTATCACTTGTTCCTATTAGTTATGGAAACATTTTCACGGATAACTTTGAAAATGAAAATGCATTTTCTACTAAGAAAACTGCATCTTTAACTAGTTTCTATGACAGTTATCAATCTAATTGGGAAAACTTAGAAAAACACAAAACTGGTTATTTTTGGAATAAAAAAGAAACTGTAACTATTGTAAATTCTATTTCGTCAACAATGTTGACCGATAAAGAAAGTTTTTATGCAGCTAACGGAATAGCTTCCAAAGGAAAAAGTAAAGTACTTTTCACCTTTAATGAGAGTAAATCTTCAACAACAAGCTCAGATGCATGTGCTATTGAAACAGCTGTTACAATAACTCAAAGTAATTCTAATTTAGGTAATGCAAGATCTGCATTAAATAACAATGGTGTGCCATCATTCTGTTTAAATTATAGTAAAAGAGCACCAAATGTTGGTGATGGCTACAACACTACATTAACTCCAAACTCAGCTATTAGTTTTAATAACACTAATTATACTGATTCACAAATAAGAGAACTTGTACAACGTACAGTTTCAGTCCTTACGCATTCACCTTACGCACCTAGTAACCTACCTTCAAATCTTAATGATAGCTTTTACCAAGCAATTCAAATAACTATTTGGAAATGGACAAATAACTTAAGTTTTAATAAAGTTTATTGGACTGGAAGCAATGGAACTACTTATAATTCTGATAATTTAAGAGATTTAGTTCTTGCTGGAACTTTAAACCCTTCAAATGTATTTTGGTTAGTGCCTAATGACAGTAGAGATCAACCAGAAGTTTTATTAAATCAAACAATAAGACCAACTCCCGTAGTAACAAATGTAACTATTTGTTCTAACGAAACTTATCAGTGGTCTGTTAATGGAGTTACTTATAATGGTTCAAATGGAAATACATCTGTTACTGTAGAAGGTAACTCTGTTTTAACAGCTCAAGGTGTAACTTGTGGAGCAAATCAAACTTTAAACCTTACCGTTACACAAGCAGTTAACGCTAGCAATACTACTTCAACAGCTAATATTACAGAAGCTCAACCAAAAACTTTAAGCGGAACTCCAACTGGAGGAACGTGGTCAATCGTTTCTGGTGGTGGGTCTATAACGAACGGTATATATACACCCGCAAACATAAATACAAGCACAACAGTTAAAATTAGATATACTATTGCTTCAACTGGAACTTGTGCTGCTACAACTAGTGATGTTACTTTTAATGTAACTCCTGTTTGTTTAGTTGCAAGTAATACTACAACTACGGCTTCTATATCTGAAGACAGTACCAAAACTTTATCAGGAACTCCAACTGGAGGAACTTGGTCTATCGTGTCTGGTGGTGGATCTATAACTAACGGAATTTATACGCCTGCGGATGTGACATCAAACACAACTGTTGTAATTAAATACTCAATCGCGCTAGATGGATCTTGTGCTGCTACCTCTAGTGATGTTACTTTTACGGTAAATCCTTGTGTAACCAATGCAATCAATTCAACTCCAAATACTCCTATTTCTGAAAACGGATCTAAAACTTTATCAGGTTCACCTCTTGGTGGAACTTGGTCTATCGTGTCTGGTGGTGGATCTATAACGAACGGTGTTTATACGCCTGCGGATGTAAATACTTCAACTCCGGTTACTATTAGATATACCGTTCCTAAAGACGGTAAATGTGCAGCTTCTCAAAGTGATGTTACTTTTAATGTAACATGTATAAAACCTGCGGATGTAATAACTACTGCAACTATTTGTTCTGGTGAAACGTATACCTGGACCGCTAATGGTACTGATTATACTACAACGCAATCAGGAACTACAATCGTAAAGGATGGATGTACTGCGAATCAAGTGTTAAACTTAACAGTAACTCCGAAACCTGCGGATGTGGTTACAAATGC
>TARA_R110001606_G_scaffold384882_3_pt1 | contig 13315 bp, 23 predicted proteins | sample TARA_R110001606 | Tara Oceans TARA_R110001606 (sample SAMEA4398315) | marine metagenome | biome: Polar Biome; feature: [SRF] surface water layer (ENVO:00010504); material: water (ENVO:00002006), including particulate matter (ENVO:01000060) such as... | depth 5 m | reverse complement strand
CCGGCTCAAGCAGGATCAAAACACCGTCGGAACTGTCGAACTTCGGCAGAACGTATTGACCGGGACCGATGTGACGAACGGCACATGCCCGATGCGGCCCTCGGCGCGGGTGCGTGCGAGCTGCTGTGCGAACCACGTCCCTTCGTTGCTGGTCATCCAGCATTCTTCGGGGGTTGACGGCATTTCCCGGTGCATCTTCTCCGGGTCGCCGCTGAACTCGAACTCGCGCTTCCAGATATACCAAGCCCGCTGTTGCAGATCGATGGACGCATCCATCTCCGTCTCTACTGCGTCGAAATAGGCGTGCATCTCCGGGCTGATCGGATAGTCGCGCGGGTCCATCCTGTATCCGGGTTCCTTGAACCATGGATAGAAACGGAACGCCCAGACACCGGGCCGTTCATCCTGGCCGCTGCGCCAGCGATCTTCGGCGGCCTTAGCGATCTTGTAGAACTCGCCCTCGGTCCCTTCGGCGGTGGATTCGATGAACGCCCAGCCTGATTTGGGGACGGCGGGCAATGAGCCGGTGACAATCTCGACGGCCTTGCCCGGGTCTCGGACGGCGATCTTGCCCATTTCCGAGATGTGCAGGCGGTGGATGGTACCGGATCGCGCCGACGTGCTGACGGCAAGGCTGCTGTTGTTGTGGGCGAACAGCATCTCATCCGCCGACAGCTTCTCGGTCGGCATCGACTCGCGCAGCGGATCGGGCAGGCGGTCATAGGCGAACTTGATCTTGTCGCGGAAAATCTTCTTCGCGTCGTCCAGCTTGTGCGCGATCAGCAGGCAACGCTGGTCGGGCACAAACAGGGCGTGATCCAGCCACATGATCGCAATGAGCGTCGTGAACCCAAGCTGGCGGGCCTTGGTGATGACGCTGCGGTCGTGGATGGTCTGCAGGAACTCAAGCTGGTTGGAGTTGGGGGTGAAGGGCGCGATATGGCCGGGGCTGTCCTCGGCGTCGTCGTCGCCCTTAATCATGATCTGGTAGAGGTGGCCGCTGGTCAGGCGCCACCAAGGATCTTTGAGCGCCAGCGCCCATTCTTCCTCGCTCGCAGGGGCGAACGTGGCCGGGATACCCGCGGCCTGTTCGTCTGCGCTGACAGGGAAGGGGGCGCCGGCGTCCAGCATCAGGTCACGACCTGCCAGTCGTCGGCCAGCATGTCGGTCTGAGAGGCCAGCCAAGGCACAAAGCAGCCGTCGGCTGTCTTCATTCCGATCCAGGGCAGCAGCGCGATGCCAAAGCCCGTAGAGCGCACACCCACGTCATAGGCGTTCACATGGGCCAACCACATGCCCTTGCCGTTCCAGCCTGCTCGCGCCACGCGCTGCCCTGCCTTTAGAGCCTCGATGGCAAGCCCGAAGCTCATGCCCGTGACAGGGCGATACGCCTTTTCGAACACTTCGGCAGGACTCCAGCTGATGTAGCCTGCATGGTCCGGATGGTTGGCCTGCCCGCCGTCGAGGTATTCGACCAGATAACCGGCATCATCGCCGTTCTCGTCGGCAGGCAGGGGCCAGCCGCGATAGTCGTTATACGCCTGCCGGGTCATGGGCCGGGCATCGATCAGCTTGGTTCCGATATGCCGGGTCATTTGGACGCCGCTTCGTTCAGCCAGTCGGCCATGGCATGGATCACGTCGGCCGCATGATCGCAGGTCGGGGCTTCACCGCGCTTTACGGCATCCACCAGCACGTCGTGAGCGCGCTGGATCAGTTCGGCGTCGGTGGCCGGGGCTGCTTCGGGGGCGGGTTCCGGTTCGGGCTGGCCTGCGATGTAAGCCTCGATCAGGCGGGCGCTCTCGATCAGGTCTTTGACATCGAGGTGCGTGTTCTCGACCTGGGCCAGTTCGAGGGCACGCTGGCGCAGCCATGCGCCGTCCGTGAAAGTCGCTGACGCGCTCTGCGTGCCGATCAGGGCATGAGCATGGAACCCGGCGTCTGCGACCGCCTCCGGGTCGTCCCAGCCCTCATCAGCGGCCCGTCCGGTGTCGGTCGCGGGTTCGGTCACGTCGCGCGCCGCCTCGATCTGGTCGCGCAGGAGATAACCTTCCAGCGGCCACAGCTTCTCGAACGCGTTGGCGCGGGCGATCTTGCGACCCAAGGCCGCGTCATAGTTGCATGAATCGACGCAGGCGCTTTCCCCGGTGACGAGGAAGCCGTTGGCAAGGGTCAGCACGCAGACGGTCAGCCTGCCGCCGATTGCCTCGATGTAATCCTCCTGGGTGATCTTCGCCTCGATGCCCTCGACGGTCACGGTGCGCGCGGGGCTGTCCTGCGGCCCCTCCGGGGCTTCCTCGACGCTCACGCCCAGGTCGATAAGTCCGACGGTGGCTTGGGCTAGATCGATGCCCATAAAGGTTTTCGGCTGGTGATCGTTCACGATGTCATTCCTTGGTTGGCAGCTTCGGAAATGGCGCGGCGGATGGCCGCTGGCAGGCTTTCACCCTCGACGGGGCTGAAGCCGGGGATCTGGTGCAGTTCGCCCCATGCGGCGATCACGTCGGCCTCGACGCGTTCGAGCCGGGCCTTGACCTGGGTGCTGGCAAAGGTGTCGGCATTGATCGGCTGGTGGCGCAGTTCCATCGACCGGGTCGGGGCGGTGCTGGTGTCCAGCATGGTCGCGGCGGTGGTGACGTGATCGCGCTCGTATGCGTCTGCAGCGGCCAGCAGGCCGTCCTTGATGGGATCGTTCATGCGGGATTGTCCTTCTTGCGACCGAGGGGCAGGGCGCGGCCCTGCGCGGCTTCGACAAGGCGGGCGATGGCGTCGCCCTTCTGAGTGTTGTCGCGCTCGTAGCCCCCGAGATGCTTCATCAGCATGTCCAGGGCGTTCGTCTTGTTGTGCAGCTTGACCTTGAACCCTGCCTTGCCTTGGCTGACCTCGGCCACGGCTGCGGCGACGTCAGGCGACAGCGTGTCGCTGTCCTTGGGTTCGGCAAAGGCCATGTCGACCGTCAGGGCATCGCTGACCTTCACGGCGCGCGTTCCCCATTCGACCACATCGCGCAGATCGGCGAAGGCGACGCGGGCCAGCTCGGCCACGGTCCGTTCCAGGGTGACGCCGGTTGACGTGGCCAGCGCGATCCGGCGCTCTGCCAGATACTGCTGGACGTCCTCGCGGCGCAGCAGCTTGTATCCGGTTTGCCCTGCGGTTGCTGAGGAATAGCCAGCATCAATCGCCGCCTTGGTGGCGTTGAACGAGAGAAGATAGCTGTCTGCAAACCTTTGGTGACGCGCGTCCATGCCGTGCTGTTCGTTCAAGTTGCCCCTAAACCGGGAATATGACCTTTTTTCAGCATTCGCGAAAGGGTCTGTTCCTCAAGTGGGGAACAAATGTTTGCATAAGTTTGCTGCTGCGTGAGATCTGCCGTCGTAAGCTTTCTCCGTGCAAGCCACTATTATTGCAGAAACATTCTTGCTCTCGTCGAACATTGCTGAATGACAAAGCGGTCTTACTCCGGTCATATGTCGGCGTTCATATTAATCGGAGGCAAAATTGAGAAAGAAGAGATCAAGCTCTGCACCTACCGAACGCGCAGGGCTACTTGCCGTAGAATCTCGTTGTAACTCGCACAATTTGATATGGCGCGACTTGTTTCAAGAGGATGTTGGCGTCGACGGAACTATCGAGGTATGTCTCGGCGACTTCCCAACAGGCAAAATCGTTGGCGCCCAGGTTAAATCTGGAATGAGTTATATAAATGCGGACTCGCCCGAAAAGTTTGTATTTTATGCGAAGGAAGCAGACCTAGATTACTGGCTCGAACTATCAATTCATTTGTTTCTGTTTGTGTATCATCCGGAAGATGATGAGGTGTATTGGAGCCACATCACCAACTATCTGCCTGATGATGATGGACAGGCGTCACGGACAACTAAAATAACTATTCTAAAAGAACACAAGGTCGATGAAAAATTTAAAGCCTACCTAATTACATTGTTTACTCTGGAAATATACGACGCCGATCGCATGGCAGATCTCTCACAGGAGATGGCAGCTTGTTATATTACTGTCGGTCATGGCGATGCAGCCATAACAATTAGCGCCCTAGACCTATTTGTTCAGGGGCTATGGGGCCTTTGTAGCAAAGTGCAATATCATGCAAGTATTCTACTTCAACGCATTAGGAAGGAGGTAGTTGCCCAAGGTCGAGATGCCAAAATCGCGTACACATTTGCTAGAGCTGATCTCTACCCATTCATCATCAAATATGTTCGCCTTCTAAGCGACCATGGCCTAGCCACGATTGATATTGATGATGTCAACGATTCTCTCTATCGAAAAATGGAGCAGCCAACTTTTATTGCACCCCTTACCACCAACGGACGCGCACTTGTTAAATATCTACGTGCAGGTGGCAACGCTGACGCTCACGACAATCAATTCTTTACGCTTAGCCTTACGCCATCTGCCCAAATTGAGGTTTATCAAAGCTTTGATGCAACTAAAGGAATAAAAGGATTCGGCGAGTTTAGTGATGTCTTTGCAATACGCTTCAATCAACATCTCGATTATTACGAAGTTCAGCACTTCGGGAATGAGGGTGGGGGAGTCGCTAAAGAACGTGCGTCGCAAATCATGTATTTTAATGAACTAATCGATTACCTAAGCCGCGCGATGAAGCACGTCCCAAAATCCTGCGTTTTGCTTCGCTACTTAGATCACCCATGCACGCCGCTGATATCATGGCTTCAAGAATGGTACGAAGACGAACAGCTGTTCCATATTGACGACTTGGCCACCAAGACCAACGCAGACCAAATTGGGTACCACGACGAGATCGTATCAATTATGTCTGGGATTGGAGTAATGACTGTCCAAGAGCCCCCCATGCCTGAGTTGCCAATCCGGATATTAATGAATGGGCAAGTTCTATTGTAACGCGTTAAAACATATGATCTGTACTATCCGTAAGTCCTAGCTGGTGTGTGAGCATGCCTTCATGATGTATTGTTCGCCCGCACAGTTGCAATCGCGCCTTGTAGGTAAACTGACATAGGCGCGATTATACTTACCGGTTGGCTAGGTCGACGCCTCATCAAGGAGCTTTGCAAGCAGACTGACGAACGCAATAAACTCTAATGCTCTTTCCGGATCGTCTTCAATAAAAGAGTGCGCTCTTGGATTGCGCAGGCCTGCTACAGCACCACTGAACATCATCATAAAGCCCTTCTGCTCATCTTTATCAGACTGATCGGCAAGGGCGTTAAAGCGTATAGCGGGATTGGAAGGGTTGAAGGCCCGTTCCATCAACGTACTGCCATCATGTTCTAGCCCGCTGCGCAATCTAACAAGCCCATTCAACGCCTTAACTGAATGCTCTACCGCACTTGAATAATGTCCGTCTTTATAAAGCTTCGATGCTGCCCGCGCGATTTCCGGGTGGAGGTCTAACCCCTCGTAAGATCGAATGACTCGATCGTTAAGGTTGTCTCCAACTCCATTCACTTGTTCTTGAAGTATTTCGATAAGTGTGGAGAAGCTCGTTATTGCTTCTCGGATTTTTCTTTCAACCGATCTTATATTTCCTCTGATAGACGTATCCGATCCCAAGGCGACAATTGCAAATGAAGGACGCAGTGAAACTTCATTCTCGTGATATTCTATTGAGTTTTCACCAAATATCGATCTTAGTGTGGAGTTTGCTTTTTGTGCTACTCGGTCGAGTTCACTTCCATCGTTGGCTGCAGCAATTTCACTACAGTTAAGTGCTTTAATTTCGTTAAGTCTTGCTTCAATTTTCGGAATTGCTGAACGTACCTGCGCGTCAGATAGCACTGCAGATTTATTAGCAATTGGTGCGGGTTTTTTTGCCAAATCTTTTATCCTTAGTTACAAAATTCCAGCAGCATCGCTCGTCCAGGATAGCTTACACACGTTGAGAGCGCCAAGCTTTCCTTGTGCGATAAATCCGGTAGCTGCCATAGCTTTCTATTACGTATCAACCTCGGGCGCGCAGACCGCGCGCATCATGTCTTCAGGTCGGATGAACAGATCGGCCAAGGTGCAGACCATGAGGTAATCCCGACTCTCGAAATATCGGCGATGGGACGCAATCGCCCTGTCGACCTCCTGCTGGTAGTGTGCGGCGACCGCCTCTTTGCGTGCCGGGTCGGCCAAACAGACCTGGGCACGCATCCTGCGCCGGGCGGCAGTGACGTCCTTGCGGGCATCATCGAATGCCATGTGCATCACCTTGACGAACACCCCGGACAGGATCTCATGTTCCGCTGTCACGGATGAACCTGCGGCATCGGCTTGATGAACGCAGCCAGCTTGTCGGCCATTTCGGCTGATACCTCAGCGTGCCGTTCGGGCGTCATGCCTTCGGACTGGGGACGGGCTGCGGCCTGGGTGCGAACCTCTGCGGCCAGCTTCTGCCCACGGGTCTGCTTCAGCAGCACCACGATGTCGCCCGGCGTCGGGCGGCGGCGCGGGTTCTCCCGGTTCCAACTACGCAGCGCCCAGACCACTTGGCGGTGTTCCCAATCCTCCAGCTCGTCGCAGAACCACGCCAGCAGGCCCGCCTTCACCTCTGCGCTTTCGTCCGGCTCGAAGTAGGCGTGCAGGGTCACACGGACCTCAAAAGCAATCCGACCCCGGTGTTCTTCGAGCGCGGGCTGCGAAAGCGATTTGGCGTGTTGTGGCGTCGGATGCGGCAGCTTCGCGACGGTCGCGGGAAGATTGGCGGTCATGGTTACCTCCTTCGATGGGGGTGAGTTTGGGTTCGCGTTTCCGGGCCGCTGCGCGTTGCATGGCCTGATCGAAATATCGGAAGGTGTTGGGCGGTCCGTCGCGCTTCTTGGCCATGGTGTCGGCCAGCACGGCGATGATGGTTTCCTGATCCAGCCCAAGATCGGCCTGCCATTGGGCAGCGCGTTCCATGTCGTATCGGGTGCCCAGGGTGGCGCCGCCGATGCCGGTCAGACCGGAGACGGGATCGACACCGATGGTCGTCAGCAGGCGTTCGCGAAATTCAGGGTCAAATCCGGATTCCTCGCGCGCGTTACCACCACCACCTATCTCTTCTCTTCTCTTCTCTTCTCTGGTTGAAGCATTTGCTTGGCCCTGATCGTTACTTTCCAATGCGTTACGGGCGTTTTCGGCTCTGGTTCGCCCACCTTTCGCGCCAGCTTCGGCCCTCGAAATGGTCACGAACCCACGACGAACCAGATCTGAAATGGCTTTTTCGTTGCTGATCCGACCGCCCTCGATCTGGATTTTTCCGGCCTCAACCAAGGCCGCGACAAGCGCCCGCGCCTTGCGAGTCGAGCATCGAAACATGCCCGCCAGGACGCGATCATTGTCCGGAACCGGCTGGTCATGCTTATGGATGGCGTTGACGATGCGCAGGTATGCGGCTTCCTGCTCAAGCGTCAGGTCGGCGGTGCCGAAGTCCCACGCGGCAGGCTCCATCTTGTAGAAGCTACTCATCTGCGGATGCCTCCCTGCTTCCGGAGGCGCACGACACGGGCACGGCCATGCCTCTGACTTTCTTCGTTCATACGGATCGCTTCGAGTTGCTCCCGCCGCCGGTTGGCCTTTCGGGCGGCCTTGGTGACGGCAAACTGTTCCTGGGTCAGCACGGTGATCGCACGCTGCGTCCGGTCACAGACGACGACGTAGATGGATTCGCCCGAAATGCGGACGCGCCAGATCGTGCGTTTGATCCTGCCGTCGTTGGACCGGGCTGGCATGACGCGCTCGATCAGCCCGTGCATGTCGTTGCGGATCGCGAAGGCGATGTTCGAGGCTAGCAAGTCAGGGTCTGTGCCGGGCGGGCAGCGTTCGGCGACCCGCATGTGAAAATGGGGGCTAATTATCATCAGGTCAGTTCCCGGATCGTCACACCTTGGGCGGCAAGGATCGCCCGCTTCATGATGTAGGTTTCGGTCTTGTGGCCCTTCGCATCGGCAACGACGGGGGCGCCGTCGCGGTCGGTCCATGTGAAGTCGGCCCGATAGTGCATCTGACGGCCCTTGGGCGTCAGGATCGGCACGCCGCCGGGGACCAGCGGGATATTGACCTGCCGTTTCAGGTCGGTGATCTGACCTGCCGCTTGCAGCAGTTGCAGCTGCGCCCACCAGCGAGATTCCAGTTTGGAATCGTGCTTGGTGCCGTCGGCGCTAACCGTGCGCTCGGCCCCGCGGACGCGCCCCTGCTTGGGGGTCTGCTGCATTGCCACCAATTCGGCTGCTGTCATGCGAAGGGGCTGCGTCATACGCCTAGCCTCGCCAAGGCGCGGTCCAGCGCGCGCCGGATGGTGGTGGTGCCGGTCGATTTGGCCGCCCGGCAGGGACAGTCGGCCAGGACGACGCGCAGGCCGTGAACCTCGGACAGAGGCAGGCGAATGACGGCCATGCCGCGTTCCACGGTAACTGTGCCGCCAAAGCCTTCCTCGGATGGGGCAGGGGCGGTCATAGCAGCGCCTCCTGCCGGACATCTGCCGTCGGCCTGTCCATCCAGCGGAACGCGGGTTCCCCGGTCCAGTCGCGGCGCCAGACGAACCACGCATTGCGCTGCGGGGGGCTACCCTCGCCGGTGAAGTCCAGTTTCCACCGCATCAGGTAGCAGTATGAGAACGGGTTCTCGTCCAGCAGCTTGCCAAGGCCGTTCGCACGGGCGGCGGGCCAGTCCCATGACAGCAGCAGGGCGAGATAGTCCCATCCCGGCATGTCGAGGGTGTGGCGCAGCCAGCGGCCATGGCCGTCACGGGCGTTGATTAGTCCGAAGGGCGGGTTGGTGATGATCGCCTTGCCGCGCGACCGGAAACAGGTGAAGAAGTCAGCCGTCCAACTGTCCGGGCATCCACAGTCGATCAGGTCGGACGCACAGCACGGGATGCCGGCGGCGCGGATTTCCTTGACCAAGGCGCCGTCGCCGCAAGCCGGTTCCCAGACCGAAGCGCAGGCCCGGATGGCGTCGCCGTCGAGCGCAAGCAGCCCACGGATCGCTTCCGGCTGACCGGTGGGGTAGAAGTCATGGGCGCGGCGGTCGGCATCTGGCTTCTTCTGTTCCGGCAGATCGTCATAGAGCGACGGCGCCGATGCGCGTGCCCGCCCCGAAGTGGCCCGGAACAGGTTCTTGGCACTGTTCGACTTGGCGCGCGGGGCGGCGGCATTCATGCCCGCACCGCCAACTTCTCCAAATCCTCGTCAAACCGTTCGGTGATGCCGTGATAGTTCAAGGGATCGGTGATGGTGGTGCGGAAACGGGTCAGCCATTGGCAAATCTGGGCGACGCGGCGCACGCGCCCAAGAGGCTCGCCCAGCAGGTCGGAAAGTTCGTTCAGCGTCATGTCCCAGGATCGCGCCTCGGCCACGGCCCACATACGGTAGGACAGGGCTTTGGTCGGAACGGACATGCCGTCGGGGAAGCGGTTGCTCATGATTGTTTCTCCGGGCCGATATGGCGGCGGATCAGTGCCTCGGAGTCGGCATCGGCCATGCCGGTTGCCGCTGCGACAAAGGCGGATGCGCCAGCTAGGGTGAGGAAGGGAAGGATGCCAGCGAGCAGCAGCGGCCATGTCTCGGCGTGATGCGTCTCGGACTTGTTGATGCGGTCGCCTGTTTTCGGCGAGCAGTCCACCAGCGCGGCGATGGCGCGGCCCCGGCTTGATGCGCTGTGATGCCGATGGATCGCCGCGACGCATTGCTGGGTGAAGTCATGGGGCGTTCCGGCGTTCCAGATCGCGCGAGCGAGGGCCGACGTCCGGGCCTCGGTCAGATCGTAGATTTCCCCAAGTAAACTGTCTTTTTCGGCAAGACTGCCTGAACGGACAGACTTGTCCATGCCGCCTCCTGTATGGGGAAGTGGTGTTGTAACCAGTGAGGAAACCAGTCGTGTCATTTGTGACGACCGATCAACATTTCAGCCGGATCGCTCATGATCCAGGACGAGGCCGGAACGGCTGCGCCGCTTTCAGTCTCGATACGAACGGCCAGAGCGAGGCTTGGCCGTTTGGTGCCGTTCAGCAGTTCAGTAATGTATCCTTTCGAGACGCTGACACGCGTGGCGAACGCCGCCTGCGTGATGCCTGCTTTGGCGATGTGGGCTTGCAGCCGCGCAGCACCGGACAAGGCCGGGTGCGGGGCAATGGATGCTGCGGGGGGGGCGTGAAGTGTTTGCATGGTGACAATGTTTGCATTAAGCAAACCGCGCCGTCAACCCTGATGTTTGCACACAGCAACTCGCGCAATAATAGAAAACGTGTCACACCAAAGCCCATGAAATACCGCATCAAAGAGCTTCGGCAGGCCCGTGGCTGGACCCAGGAACAACTGGCGGACCTGGCCGGAACGAACAAAGGGTATATTTCCCAGCTGGAGAGCGGGAAGCGTGAGCCGAGCGCCGAGACGCTCCGCTCGCTGGCGGCTGCGTTCAATGTCGAAGCCGCTCACATGATTGAATCCTCCGCTGCTACCGACGCTGCGACAGTGCGTATGCTGACGATCTTTGAACAGTTATCTCCGGAAGATCAGGCTGCGATTCAGCACATGGCCGAGCGTTTGCTGCCGAAAAACGGCGGTTAACCTCTGTCTCAAGCTGCTTGAATGCAAGCGGCGGCAAAGATTTCAGTCTTACAAGCAGATCGAACGAATCCATGAGCTTCCTCGTCAGCGCCGTATCAGGCGTTACGGTTCTTATGTGGCGAAACTCCGCCTAGCAGACGTTTCGGTTCTGTTCTAGCGGGGATTGTGCTGCGCGGTGGTCACAATCCTGCCGCGTGTAATGTAACCTATGATAATCCATGAATAATCGACCCCGAAGAAATGTAGCTTTCAGCCGGGTCATTGGATTTAGAATCAAGTTTGCTTCAAGCTAACTTTTTGCATTGACGGGCGCGTTTGCTTTGTGCAAACATTCCTTCATGCCGGGCACAGTGCCGGGCCTGACCGGAGGAAGCCCCTCGATGAACGACCAAGCCATTCAGAACGCCCGCTTGGGCGGAAACGGCGCCTTCGAGGCGACCGGATACCGTCAGATCGGTGCGCCCGCCTCGCGCTATCCGGACAACCATGACGGCAGTTTCCTCAAGGGTGTCGCCAGCGCACTGCTGCTGCTCGCACTCGCCGTCATTGTCACTATCGCAGCCTGGAAGCTGATCGACGTTGCCACTGGCGGCGAAGATCGCCCCGAAGCCTGCAAGGCATACCGGAGCGGCGAAGTCGCGGCCTGCATCGCGGAGATGGGCCAGTGACCAACAAATCCCTCACCTCGATCCAGTATCGCGCCCGCGAACTCGCTTCCGCCGCCGATGCAGCGTTCTGGACCGACCGGCCCGAACTGTCGCCGTCGGTTTCCGCCAGCCACACCTTCCAGATGCACTGCCAGTTTCGCATGCTGGCACAACTGCTGGGCTACTCGGTGAGCCGCCCGAACGCGATGTCCAACGCTCTCGGCAACATCGCCCACGCCAACCACTGCTTCGAAATTGCAGATGCCCGGCACGCCGCACGGCGGGAGGCAGGGGAATGACCAACATGCGCCGCACCCTGCGCGATCGCGCGTCCTCGGTCGCCCTGCTGATGATCCTGCTGGTTCTAATCGGCGCCACCCTGTCTGGCTGTGCCCCGGCGCCGCACGTCGAGTGCAACGCCGACCGCACGTTCTGCACGTCGAGCATCCGCGAGGGTCGGGCATGAGCGCGCTGACGATCCTGGGCGCAGTGATCGGCCTCTGGGCCGTATTCCTGGCCGCTGCAACGGCGCGCGTGACCTTCGCGGCGTTGGCCGTCGCGAACCCGCTGGCGTTCTAGCCATGCGTCGCCCTACCACCGAACCAGAAGCCTACCGCTGGTGGCGTGACACGCTCGCGGGCCTGCGCCCGGCGCGGCACGAGGACGATCCGCAATGCGGGTTCTACAAGACGCGCGTCGTCCGCGGCGGTCCCTGGGTGGGCGTGGCGATCTGGCTGGAACAGGACATCGACCCGGAGACGGGCGAACTGACCGCCCCCGAAACCTTCGCCGCGATCTGCAATGGGCAGAACCGGCGCCCGGAATGGATACGCCGCAACTGGACGTATTTCCGACCGATTTCCGCTGACGACTATGACGCTTTGATCGGCTTCCAAAGCAGCATTTCCGAGATGGCCGCGACCAACGCGCGCCTCGATCTGGCCGCAATGGCCCCCATCGCCCCCTGAAGGAGACAGACATGGACGATCAATTCGGCCTTATCGGCCACAACAGCGGTGACACCGCCCCGCTGCCCTACGACGAAGCCCTCTATCTCAACCTGCAAGGCCGCGTTCGCACGCTGGCCGAAACCGGGGGCGCATGGCTCGATCTGGGCAAGATCGATACCGACGAGCGCGCCAAGAAGGCCGTCGATTTCACCGCACAGGTGAAGAAGGGCCTCAAGACCATCGAGGACGAACGGAAGAAGGCGAAGCAGCCGCACGCCGACGCCGGGAAGGCGGTAGATGACGCATTCAAGAAGCTGACCGCGCCGCTGTTGAAGCTGTCGGACGGGCTGTCTCGCCTGATGACCCAATACCAGCAGGAACTGCAGCGCATCCGCGATGAGGAACGCCGTCAGCGGCAGGCCGAAGAACAGGCCCGCGCCGACGCAGCTCGCAAAGCCGCTGAGGACGCAGCGCGCCGCAATGACGTGATGGGTGCCGCTGCCGCTGAGGCCGAGGCGGCCGAGGCCGAGAAGGCCGTGAAGCAAGCCGCAAAGCCCCAGGCCGTGCGCCTTGAAAGCGCCACCGGCGGCGCTCGCACCGTCTCAATGCGGACCTATTACACCGCCGGGTTCGATCCCGACATGCCCGAGGACGTGGCCCGCACCAAGGCGTTCGTCGTCCTGTCCCGGAACCCCGAACACCGCGCCAAGCTGGACGCCCTGCTGCTGCAGCTGGCCGAGGCCGAGCGCCGGTCCAGCACCGGCGCCGACCAGATCGCCGGAATCACCTTCACCACTCAACAGAAAGCAGTCTGATGAACACCACCACCGCCCTTCGCCCCGCCGCCCAAGCCCCCGCAACCGGCATAGCTGCCAAGCCTCTCCGTCAGGTCGGCAACGTCCGGGAAATGCTGGTGAACGATCAGGCCAAGCAACAGCTTGCAATGGTCGCATCCTCGACCATGAAGCCCGAACGCATGATGCGCCTGATTGCCAACGCGGCGCGCACCACACCGAAGCTGCTGGAATGCGACCCCATGTCCCTCCTGGGCGGGCTGATGCAATGCGCCAGCCTGGGCCTCGAACCCAACACGGTGTTGGGCCACGCCTACCTGATCCCGTTCGACAACAACCGGAAGGTCAAAGACCCGGAGACGGGCCGCGACGTCTGGCGGAAAACGACC
>TARA_R110001606_G_scaffold3659_3_pt1 | contig 13318 bp, 6 predicted proteins | sample TARA_R110001606 | Tara Oceans TARA_R110001606 (sample SAMEA4398315) | marine metagenome | biome: Polar Biome; feature: [SRF] surface water layer (ENVO:00010504); material: water (ENVO:00002006), including particulate matter (ENVO:01000060) such as... | depth 5 m | reverse complement strand
TGTGATTGTCTAGATTTAATTGCAGTTAGCTTAGCAAAAAAGCCAAGCCCTATTGGTATTAAGTGTGTTAGTAAACTAATCATTTTTATTAAGATCTATTGGTGTTAGATCTCCTCCTAAGTTAATTTCAATTCTTCTTCCCTCATTTCCTTTAGCTCCTGTACTTCCAAAGTATCTTCCTAGAGTTCTTAAATAACCATAACTTGGTTCAAAACCATTAGGAGTAGCTTCTTTAAATTGTTTATATCTTTTTAAAAAAGGGTATCTTTTACCTTCAAGATATGTAATATTTCCTTCGTTATCTTCATGACGTTTTACATCATTTTGTAAAGAAACTCTTGAATCAACTACTTTACCATCAACTTTTTCACCATGTGTATCACCAAAATCAAACACATCACCTAAAACATAACCTTTTTCTTTAGTATAAGTAGATGTAAACTGTCCAGTAGATAACTTCGCTCTTAATTCAGGGTCTTTAATTAATCTAACTAAAGTGTTATAACCTTCTTCTCCAGTAGCTTTTTTATCTTTAGTACCTTTTGCATAGTAAGCATCTTTTTTACCAGAAGCATAGTCATCATAATGAAGATGGCGTGTTTCACCTTCTTTATATTTACCTTTTTGATCTATATCTAAAGTAAGTACACTTTTAAAAGCTTCTAAATCAGAAGGATGGAAGTCCTGTTCAGACCAGGGTTTTGATTTTGATTGATTTATTCCAAGATTACTTTTTATTAAATCTTGAGAAAACATTTTAAGATTAATAGGTGTAACATCTTTAGTCCCAGATTCATCTGAAGACAACATTGTTTCAACAAGACCTGGTTTAGTATCTTCAGCCATTAGTTTACTGTCCTTGCTGTTGGATAAAATTCATTCATAAAGCTTTCCCAAGACTCTTGTTTTGATTCATTAAAGTTTCCTGCACTCCATTGATATAATTTATATTGGTTATTTATATAACTAAATACACGATTAGTAGTTGCTACATAGTTTCTTGCAGCATCTTGTAAGTCTTCAGGAATCTCATTAATATTTTTAATAGACACAGATAGTTCTCCTGGTGTGGTAGAATTCTCATATAATTTTTCTAATTCTTCATCTGATGTATTCTCAGCTATAACATTAAGATTATTTCTAATAGCTATACTAGTTCTATCAAGAACAGATTTTATACTATCTCTTAATACGTTATCATTAGTTACTTTATTTGTATCAGAAATTTCTTTCATAGGTTTAAGATTTTCAGGAGCAAATATTTTTTCAATAAGTCCATCAAAACTTGTTAAAGAAGCTTTATCGGGTAAGGTTTTATTTAATGGATTATTCCATTTTAACCCAATCCTAGATATAGAGTCAGTCATTTCTTTTTTTAATGCTAGCTTTTCTTTACTATCACCATTATTATATCGATCAAGTTGTATATCTATTATATCAAGAGAAGGATTTATTCCTTCTGAAGTTTTTGTAAAAAACAAACTTAAATCTGGATATTCTCTTTCAAATCTTAATGCAGAAATTCCTTCAACAATATCGGCTGTTTGTATTATTATTTGGCTTTGAATCTCTCTACCTTGTGCAGTATCATTTGCATTTACTCCCATAGCCTTATAAGATTCTTGTAAAGATTCAAGAGTTGTAAATGCTGAGTAACCTATGTTTTTAAATAACGCAGACTGTTCAATAGATCGTTCAGTTATAATTTCATTTTCAAAAGCCTTTCTAACATCTTCACCATTACGCCAGGTTCTAGTTCTTGTTATTAAAGAAGTCATAGATTTATCCCATAAATCAAACTTACTTTTAATTATTGCATTATCAAATACCCTACCAAAACCTACTTTAGGATCAGCACTTAATAATGCCAATCTTTTTTGATCTATCATAGTTGAAAGAGTATTTATTCTTTTAGAATATTCTGCAGGATTTATATTATCACCTTCTGGAAAAAGTGCTAATGCTTGTGTTCTTATATCTTGAGAAGCTAAAGTAAGAATTTTTGTGTCAAAACCACTCTTAACCATTTCATTACCAATTACTATAGAAGGTTGAGTTGAGTTACTATTAAAAGTTTTATTTGCTGTTTCTAAACTAAATTCAATAAGATTAGATTGGAATCCCTTTTCTGTTGCTACATAATCTATTGTTTTATCTGTAAATTTAATTAAAGGAGTTCCAAATTTTTTAACCCTATCCATAACATAGTTTTCATAATCTCGTATTTGTTGTTTTGAAGCTGCAGCCATACTATTTTCAAGAGCAGTATCTGCAGCATAAATTTTAGCTAATCCAGCATTAGCTAGTAATTCCCTAGAATATTTAGTAATAACATCAGCTCTACCAGGATTATTTTTAATAGCCTCCTGAAGAATTCCTTTTATTCTCATTTCACTTTGAAAAACTGTCATTTTTCCTTGTTTTACACCATTACTAATTGGTTTTATTTTTGAATTTATATCAGATATAGTAGTATTTAATTTTATATCATTCTCATCTGGGTTTTCTTTCTTATCTTGTTGAACAAAAGGAAGACTATTCCAAGAAGGACTTTGATCTTTATAAGATTCTATTTCATCTATAACACGATCTCCTACATCTTGTTTAACAGTATAATCTGCATACTGATCATATGTTGTAGCACCCAATTGAGTTGCTTTAGCTAATGTCATTAAATCAGCTTTTGCTTTCATTCCTTCACTTGTATCTATTACAGGTTTATCAACAGCAAAGCCAACATCTCCTATAGGATTCAAGCTTGTTACATATTTTTCACCTTGCTGTGCCATAGTTTTTCCTTTTAATTGTCTAGTAGTGGGTTAAAAATCATTTCATAATCTGCATCAGGAAAATATTTTCTAATATATTCTCCTGTTTCTTTTCTATTTTTTTCTGATTCAGATATACCTTGTTTTAAATGTAATTCAAATAGTTGTTCTTCGCCTGTTTCACCAGCTCTTTGTTTATCATAAGAAAATAAATTTTGTTTTATTGTATTTAATTCTTTTTTAGTAAGATCAAAAGGTGTATGATAATATTCTAAAAGCCAAGGCATATTATTTTCTAAATTACTCATAGTTTCAGGTATATTTTTATCTTGAGAATACTTACTTTCCATTTCTATATAAGATTGCCATAGTAATTTAGAAACATCCTCTACTAAAGATTTTCTTGTAAGAGTAGGTATTAAATCATTCCAATAAGCTTGTCCTTTTGGGTCACCCCAACCCATCATTATTTGAATTCTATCACTTTCATTAATTTGATATAGCTTTTTACCATTTTTATCTTTTATCCAATAATCATCTGCTTTAATTATAATAGCTTTTTCAATATCATTTATAGTTTTATAATTTTTTAAAGACGCTCTTAGTGTATCAATCATTTTTCGAGTAGTTGTAGTAGACATGTTTGAACTATCAGGAACAGACCAGATATTATCTATTGTTTTAATAGCTTCCATAATTTTACCAGGAACTTGTAATGATGGAATACTAGGAGTAGTTTGTGAATCTCCATCAAATAGTTTATATATTTCCATAGCTGTCTCAATTAAACCAAATTGTCTTGTAGACATTCCTTCTGCTAAAACACTACCTGATGGAGCATCTTGTCCTGCAACCTTAAAGGCTGATTTCCAAAGCCAGTCCATTACACCGGATTCCATTTTATTATACCAACGTTTTTTAGATGCTTCATTTGCAAGAGCAGCAGGATTTTGAGCACCGAATTTATTAAATTTTTCTTCATCTTGTGCACGAAGGTAGGAATCTATAGCTTCAGTAAGATAAGCTGCATAAAATCCCCATAAAGGTACATTTTCTGGTCCCCACATAGCTGCTTTAGCTAGAAATAGTCGTCCTCGTTGAGCATCATTTAATCCAAAACCATCTTTATGTAAAAGTTCTACCATTACTTTATGATTGTATTGTAAGAAAGTTGCTAACTGTCCCATAGAATTATGACTCCAAGGCATAGCTCCAAGTTTAGTCATACTACCAGAAAATCTATAACCATTAGCTGCAACTTCACCTCTGTTCTTATCTGTCCACCATTCAACTCCAGGATTTCTTTCTTTAAAAGTTTCAACACCAAAAAGAATAGACATAACTTTAGTAATAGATTCAGATTGTTTAAATCCAATAATTCTACCAAGAGTACCTGGTGCGCCTATTACACCCTTTCCTACTGTACTAGTTTTATCATAAGGATTTGGTTGTAGTTTAGGATCAGATTGAGTTATAACTTCTGAAACTAATATATTTTTATCTACTTGACTTAAAGCTTTTTTTACTTCTCTTATTAAATAAAAAACTTCTTTATCAGTCCATCCTACAGCTTTTAATCCTGCAATAATTTTATTTTCTCCAAAAAGTTTACCTTTGCTAAGACTTGGATGATCTAATACAGCAACTGTTCTTAAAAGAATTGCAGAAGATATAAGCTTAGGAATTTTTGTAGGGGCAAATCCTAAAACTTCAAGAGCAGGAGATGTCTGTAATAATATTTGTTTAATAGGAGACCCAGAAATTAATATAGTTGATATAGTTCTTTGTAATAACATTGCAGAAGTAGCTGGATCATTAGCTTCTTTTCTAAGAGAATCAGTCATTTCCTTAAACAATTTATTATTTACATTAACAGTACCTTCAATTATATCTGCAACACTATGTAAAAATCTTTGTTTAGCTATGTCTGAAAATCCTGTTTCAACTACTCCTATTCTACGAATATAATCTTCATATTGATTTTTAGCAGCATTTAATTTATTTTTTTGTTCTTTAGTTAAACTTTCTAGTTTATTTGATTGTCCTATTTGATTAACATTTGTAGGAAATTCACCATTTGTTGACTGTAAAAAATCTCTATATTCTTCTACAAATTTAGTTTTAAATATTTTATATCCTGGTGCAAACAAACCTTGTTTAAGTTCATTTCTAGCTAGCCTATGTATAGCTGTACCAATATCTTCCATAGTACCACCACCAACTATACTCTCTTGCTTTTGTTTAGCAGTAGCTAATTCTGCTTCATAAAGTAATTGATTTTGATTTGCATAATTAAACATTTCTTTTGGATTACTTGCTATTGCTTCACGAACATAAAAAAGACTGCCTGGATAAAGTCCGGAATTTTCAAGAGTTTTTAAAATAGCATTAGCTTCTTGTTTTGTTTTAGCTCTAGCTATAGTACTAGAATACAATTGTAACATAGAACTTGTTCTAACCTCGTCTATAGTAACTGGTACTTTTCTTTTAGAAATAGGATCAATTTTTCCATTTAAATAATCATAGATAATTACTCCATTTTCTTTAGCTTTTAAAGGAGCAATATCTATAAACACATTACTAGTATCTAATGCTGGAAGGTAGCCTTTTTTAATTGGTATTAATTCTCCAGCTAGAGGACGTAATCTAGAAGATGTAGGATTTATTAAAGCATATTGATAACTTTCAATACTAGGTAAATCTGGATATGTTTCAAAACCTTTTTTTTCATTATAAAAATTCTGTTCTTCAAGAGGTTTTTCTGTTTTTATGTCCCATACTTCTTCTAGACTATCTCTTCCTTGAGGACCCTCTTGTTTTTTAGACAGTCTAACTAAAATTTTACCCTCTGTATCAACAATTTGTCCTTTACCATTAGCTAAAGATAATTCTTTACTATAATTAAAATCTACAATTCTTCCTTCATCTAAAGTTAATACTTTTTTAATATTAGTAACTATCCAAGGAATAGTTATTTCTACATTTTCAACTACTTCTATACCATTTTTATTTTTAGCTACTTCTAAAATAAGAGGCTTACCTTCTTTAGAAAATACTTGGTCAGTAACTCCACCATCAAATAGTATATCATTAGATATGTTTTCATATATACCTAAATCGTAACCCTCTTCTACAAGACGATCAATTTCAATACCGTTTTTAATTCTTCTTTCTAGCATACTTAAATTTTCATAAGCATTTGCAGCTTCTCTAAGACCTTCTAAATCTTTTACAGATTTAATTTTAGTCATGTCTAATATTTTAGGATCATTTATTAAAGTTCCAAACATATTAAATAAGTCTGCATTTGTATATGCATCTATAGATAATCCTTTATAATTCATATCTTCTAATAAATAAACTAAGGCATCTTTATTTTTATAACTAATAAATGTATTTACTAACTCATTTTGCATTCTAGAACTTAAATAGTCATTCTCTAAACCTTTTGTTATAATTTCACGGGACATCCAATCAGGAGATCTTTGTTGACCAAGAAGCCATGAAAAAATATCCCAGTTTTGCATTCTAGTATTACCAAAATATTTGTAATATTGTCCTGGTGCAAAATTAAATGCCATTGGACCTGTTGTTATAGGAGTTAAACTATAAGCTATAGGATCAAAATCAGTTCTTACTTCAAGGATAACTTCTAATTGATGAGAATTAGTTTTATTAAATTGCTCAGTATATTCTTTAAGAGCTATATTATTTATTCTATTTTCATACTCAGCTAATGATTCTGCTTTTAGATTTCTTGGATTATTTGCATGGGCAATCTCATGTTTCATTACAAAATCTACCCACTCATTTGGTGATTTAAATATATCAGGCAAAGGATTAATTCCTATTATTTTAGGACTTAACCAAGGTTTTCCTACAAAAGCTTTTGATATATAATCTACATCAATCATAATCTCATAAGGATTTCCTTTAGAGGTTCTTCTAAGAAAAGCTGCAACATATCGTTTTTTAGTAGAACCATCAGGTAATTTTAAATCTATATATTTACCAGTTTTACCTTTTGTAACAGCAATGTCAATGGTCATTTCTGGAATTACTTCTGTTTCTGTTTTAAAAGTAAGACCCTTATTTGATTTATTTTTTGTAAGTACTTTTTTATTATAAGAAGGAATAGTTATAGATACTGTTGCATCTGGACCAGCTTCAATAAGTTCACCAGTAGACATAAGACTTCTATCTTTATTTAAATCTTTTTCTGTATAATATTTTTTTCCAGTTTTTAAATTAATTATATAACTTTGAGTTTGAACAAAAGGTATTATTTCTGTAGACTTTTCTTTTCTGCTTTTTACTTGTCTATTTCTAATTAAAGTTCTATCTGTATTTAAATCTTTTATATTACCTAAACTAGGATCGTCTATTAATTTATTAAGTATATCAGTAGCTTGTTTTTTAGTAGCTATAGCAATGCCAGATGAATCAGCACGGAAAGATAAATCTGCAGTTATACTATCTGACTGGAGTCTTACTTGTGAATGCCCAGAAGAATAATTATTACCTTGATTAGTAGCTAAGTTATTTAATTCTGTTATTAGTAATCTTTTTCCTGTAGCCTCGTAAGCTTGGAAAGGAAATTTATTTTCTAAATATTCACCATAGATTTCTCTAGCACTTATATCTGAAGATGTCATATCTAAAGAACGACCCATGTCAGGATAAACTGATCCACCAAGTGTTAGTTTATTACCATAATCAAACTGTCCCCAACTATTCCATATATCAATTTTACGAACTCCTAGGGCTTTGTTTACTACACTACCATCAGGAGAAGTTAAAATTGCTTCTGATAAAACTTTAGCTACCCTAATATTAGCATTTGCACTAGCTTGTATAGGAGACTCAGGATTTACATTCTTTTTACTACTATATTGATCAGTTGCATATATAGGAGGACCATCAGATTCTGTACTATATTTAGCTCTCCAATTTGGATTCTTTAATAGTTTTCTATCTTTTGCTGCATTTGCAGCTGCTTGTCTAGCATTCTCAGCTCTAACAGCTTTCTTTTGTGCTTCAGTAGCTGGCTTTCTACCTGAAGATGGAACTGATGATTGCTTTCCTTTAGCAAATTTAACAAGAGAAGGTATTAAAACTAGAATTGCTTCTACAATTAATCTTGATGAAGCTGGTCCTACACTATCTGGAGTTATTTCTTCAACTTTTTCTTGAGCTGCATGTAAGATTTCTCCAAATTTTGTAAGAGCCTTAGCAGTAACAGTATCTGCTCTATTTGGAAGTACTATCTTCATAACTTCTTCATGTAATTGATTAGTCATTGTACCTGAAGTTATTCCAAGAAAGGCATCACTATCTTGAAAATTACCTTCAATAATTGACTCTATAGAATTTTTTCCATACTTCCATTCTGATACAGGACCATTTGCTTCTTCCCAAGATTTTTTCCATTCTTCTAAAGTTGGTCCAGAAGTTTCTTTGTTTATGGGTGAACCTGCTACTAGTATATTTTTTAAAGCCAGCTTAGTATTAGTTTTAAACATTTGAAGTAACTTAGCTTCTCCAGCAAGAATTGCTGCAGTTGGATTATTAGAAAATAAAATAGTAAACTCTTCTCTAGTTAATTTTTTTAACTCATCAACTGTAGTTGCTAAAGTATCATCAATAGCTTCTACATACAAAGGACCTAGGTAACCTTGATTAATTAAATCTGTAAATGTAGGATAGATTACTTGTAAATCTCCTACTGCACCTGTAGCACTAATTTCATTATTAGTACCAAAAGTAGTTTCAGCAGAATGTATAGGCTTTAAAGCAGCTATAATATGTTTTGAATATATTCCTTCTTTTTGTAAAGTTTCTAGTTCAACTCTAAATACATTTTTACCTTTTGTATTAACTATTTGTTTAAGATTATTCCAGTTTTCTAACATAACTTCTGAAGTAGCTAATCGTTCTTCAGCTAGATTAGCATTTTTAATCCAACCTTTACTTTCTTTATCTGATGTATTGTAAAGTTTTTGTAAATATTCAACTGAAATTTTAGTTTCTTTAATAGAATTTTCTTTTACTAAGTCTAGATTAAGTTTTGTATCTAAAGTATTATCTAAAAATTTTTCTTCTTTAGAATTAAGAGTTGTATTATTTTGTTTTAAAAGTTCAACATTTTGAATTTTAATGTCTTCTTTTATTTTATCATAATTAGTTATTAGAGAGTTTATATAATTTTTATTTGCTTTATATTCAATTGGACTTTTACTAATATTATAACCAAAACCCAATAGTGCTTTTATAGAGTCTGCTACAAATCCACCTATATTAGCTGCATCTCCTGCTAGATTCTCTGTAACAAATCCTGCCATATCTAAAGTATTTTTTGCTGTGTCTAGTAATGTTCCTGGAGTTTTTTTAATTGCTGTATTTAATTTTTTAAGAAGGTCTACTCCTTCTGAATCAGGATTAAGTGTTATTAATTTTTCAATTTTATTAACTACCTCTGTTGTAACTTCTATTTTTCTAGCTTCTTCAGGAATAGCTTCATTTACTAATATAGTATCAATATTAGTACTTACATCTTCTACAGTTTTATTTATAATTGCTTCATTAGTTTTTAAGTTTTCTTTATCTAAAGCTTCTATTGCAGCTATCTGTTCTACTTCTTCAATAGGATTGAGTGGATTAGTAAGGTTTTTAATACTTGATTGATACCTCTTTTTTAAATCAGAAGAAATATATCCTCCCGTAGCATAAAGTTCAAGAGCATTCTTTTTATCTTGTTTATCTAAACTAGGGTCATCAATAATATTATTTACAATAAGTTTATTTTGTTCACTTTGATCTTTTTCATACGTCTTGACTGCTAAATCTCGTAAGTCTGAAAATCCTTTTGTTACTAAATCAGAGTTAGTTTTAAGATATGCTTCTTCAGGATTTTCTCCACCAATAGCTGCAGATGTATAGAAGGCTTCATTAGAAGCATCTTCTTTATCCCATAAGACCTTTGGTACAGTTATTTCAGGTAGGTCTAAGTCAAGCTCTTTAAAAATAATTGCCATATATATCCTAGGTAATTGCAGTTAATGGTGTTCTAGCATAAAGACCATTGTCTCCACCAGAAATTGTTTTAAAAATATTCATTCCAGCAGTAGTAATATTAGAAGCACCTGATGCAAATCCTTCAGCAGTAGCCTGATTTGATTTAGCATCTCCATAGATTTGATTTTGTTGACTTAAAGAGGCAGAAAAATCTCTTTGTACATTTAAGTCTCCAATAACTGAAGCATAGTCTGTACTTAGTGCTCCTTGAGTTCCAGTATAACTAGAAGTACCTGCTTGACCAAAACCACCCTGAGCCATAGTATTACGACCTTGCAATATATACATTTCTTGTTGTTTAGCAATAGCAACTTTACGGGCATTTACTTCTGACTTTCTTTGATTAACTACATTAGTTTCTCTTTGAGCATCTGCTGCAACCTTTGCATAATTAGCTGATGAGGTGGCATATTTATTTTGTGCTGCCATACCTCCTCCTTGTAATATAAGACTTGCTGAAGTTAATGGGTTAGCTTTAAGATAATTAAATGCACTACCTGCTAGTTTAGCTGCAAAACCAGTTCCTCCTAAAAAGCCTGAACTAGTCCCTGTCCAAAAAGCTGTACTTCCTACTGTAGGGGCAGCTGTTGCAAAACTACTCATTAAGGCAGTACCACCATAATAAGCAGCAGCTGCAACTATTGCAACTTTAGCTATTTTTTTTACTGTACTTCCCATACTATAACTCCTTTTTTGTTAAAATTTGTTCTATACCATCCGTTGTTGTTATCATATGTCCTGTTGGTTCTAAGCCAAACATATGATTAAATTTTACAGCTTTTGGATTATCACATAATCCATAAAATTCTTTAATACCCGCTTTTTTAATTTCAGGAATAATTACATTATCCCAGATTTGTCTGTATCTTTTATAAGTAGATACCTTCCAGTCTTCCATTTCCATATGCATGAAGTAGATATTAAGATCCTCATCATAAGACATACCAACAAAAGTTTTAGATTTTTCTTTATATAAATACTCCATCTAAGCTTTAGTTAAAGCTACTGCTTGTACAGACCAACCTAAAAGTTTCATATCTTTACCTTCTTCTGATTGGATTTTTAAACTTAAAGTTTTTCCAGAGCCTCTTAATTTATTTTTAGTAACAACAACAGCTTCACCAGTATCAAATTTATCAGCTGCACCTGTTGGAATATACATACGAAGTAGTCTATAAGCTTGAAACTCAAGTCCCCATTTACCACTATTAACAGAATCTGCCCAATTCCATTGTGCTTGAACTCGACAAGAAGATTGATTATTTAAAGTAAAGTGAGCTCCTGTTCCTGAACCAGCTGCTGTAAAACCATCTTCTGTTTTTTTAAGATAGAAAAATATATAAGGAACTTGTTTTCTTTTTGTTGAGTCTTTAAATAACTCATATCCTGTAACTAAATAACTTGAGTAGTCAACTCCTGTAGAATCAGCTGTAACCCAATCTTTAAATGCAGTATTTTTATATAATGAAACTGTAAACTGTGTACCTTTAAAAGTTAAGAATCTAAATCCTGATACTCTGTTTGTTTGTATATTTTCTGTAACAACAACGGATGTACCTGCAGTATTAATAACTGAGTCTCCACTAGTTACTTCTACACCAGTAACTGAAGAAGAAACTGCGTAACCAGGAATTTCTATATAATCTGCTACTGTAGGAGAACCTGATGCTAATGAAGATATATGCTGTGGATACCAAGCCTTTAAAGATAAATCAAGTATTAACTCTTTATTATATCCTGTAATATAATTAGTTGCACTGTAACTATCAGTATCATTATAAAGCCATCTTATTCTATTTTCTTTTTCATCATAAAAACCTTTACAATTATTTTTTCCTAAATCTGGAATATCAATAAAGAAACTTTGTATAGAACCTAAAGAAATAGATTGGGCTTTAAATCGTCCTGATACAGAATCTGGAGAAAGCTCATATACACCAGCTTTTGACCAGTAAATATAATTACCATTAACATTAACAATAGAATTACCATTTGAAATTCCATTAGTAGATATTTTATTTAATTGGAAAGAGTTAGCATTAAACCCTCCAGTATCTCCATAGATCTCCCACACGCCATTTTCTGCAAAAACTAATAGGGACTGTTGCGATGAAGCTATTTTAACAATCTGAGTAATCTCTGGGATTTGTATAGACCCACCATCACTAGCTACTAAAGCATTAATACCAGGAGCAGTAGGATCAGCCTCCTGATGACATTTTCCTAGTTGATCATCTGTTGATACAACTTGAGTAAAGAAGACATAACCTGAGTAATTAGGAGACTTAGAATCTCCACCAGTAACATTAGATGCAACTCCTGAGTAGAACACACGTTGTGCATAAGAAGCAGCCGTTGTAATATTACCTTGTTCTAAATCATTTGGTAATGCTAAAGAGGTTAATGTACTTCTTTGAGACCCTCTTGTAAAAGCATCTATTATATTACTACCTCTACTAACAAAATATTGAGATGTAGAGTTTTTAACTAGTGTATCTGGGTCATATTTTTCATAATCTGCAGACCCAGGATTACTTAGTTTACCAAAAGTCCATCCATCACCATTACTTGGATATAATCCTAATTCAGTAAATGTATAATCAATAGCATCAACAGCTGGAGTAACAGCTGTAACAATTGAAGCATTCCAACCTTGATTTCTTAAATTATATTTATGAGCATTTGATAAAGTAGTAGGTCTTTCAGAAATAGTTAATCCATCATCTACTCCCCAAATATCTCTTACAAAAATATCTATAGTTGTTTGAGTAACTGCCTCAGAAGATTTATCATAAGATAATAAAATAGGCTGTTCAAGTTGTTTACCAACAATAATTAATTTATTATTAATAATAGTTGTTTCTAATTTACCATTAGTAACTCCAGATAAACTTATATAATTACCACTATTTAAGAAATTATCACTTGGATTAGCTGATAATAAATTAATAAACCAAAGCTTTTCATTTGACCTTACTACACCTATAGTTACATCTGCAGACCCTGCTGGAGAATCCCATCTAAATAAGTCTTGTCTTCCAGAAGCTAATTGACTAAGTGATTGCCCTGTAGATTTTAAAGCATACAAGTTTTCATAGTCTATACCAAGTCTTCGTGAACGAGAGCCATCTCTATTTAGAACAAAGTTTTGTTCATCAATAGAAGCGTTCTCAGGAAAAGTAAGAGGACTAGCCTCTGTAATTAATCCTTTAACAAAGGTATTATATGGTTTTTCAAGCGCTGTTGCCATTTAGATTTCTGCTAACTTTTTTTCTTGCTTAGCATAATACTTTTCTTTAGCTGTTATCTCTTCTTTTTTATCTTTATAATTTGCTAAATAAGTTAAAACTGCAGTATCTACTAGATTTAAAGATGTATACATACCTGATAGTTCTTGAGGTAATTCCCCTCCACCAGACCATTGTAATACATAGTGAGCTGTGCCAGGATGTATACGAGCTTCAAGTTCTTTAGCT
>TARA_R110001606_G_scaffold84767_2_pt1 | contig 13321 bp, 8 predicted proteins | sample TARA_R110001606 | Tara Oceans TARA_R110001606 (sample SAMEA4398315) | marine metagenome | biome: Polar Biome; feature: [SRF] surface water layer (ENVO:00010504); material: water (ENVO:00002006), including particulate matter (ENVO:01000060) such as... | depth 5 m | reverse complement strand
TTCGTCCTGCGAAAGATGGTCCTGAAATGCCTGGCCGACCTCGATCCACACAGGCTGGCGACAGACTAAGCAGTGCAGGCGCGTTCATCAATCTCAGGCGCCGCCATCGTTCTGGCGCCGGATCGGAGAAGCACCGCGCGCATTGCGGATTAATGCCTTGTCTCTCTGTCCGCCAATTGGACCGAAGGCAGTAAAAAATCGCCGCCTGAAAACCAAGGGCAAGAATCCGGCACGCGTGAGTGACAAGGGGAAACCCGGTAGAAATTTTAATTCCCTATTTGCGCACGGCTTCCGCAACGGAGATCATGCCATTGGCGGGCTCTTCAGGACGTCATCTATAACGCGCTCGACCCCGAGCGCATCTTCAAATGCGGGATAGCAGCGAGTCATGCCCGTGACGCCTTCCAGGAGATTTCGGACCTCTATGACTTTGAGATCATTGAATCCGAGCTGATGCCCGGTCGACTGAATGAATGCGCCATAGGGCGGGTGCGAAGGACCGATGAGGATTGTCCGGAAGCCCTGAGCCTCGCCTTCCTGAGATGACTCGTAAATCTGGAGTTCATTCAATCGCTCCTGGTCAAAGAGGATTGTACCGGCTTCCCCATGAATTTCGATCGCCAGCCGGTTCTTACGCCCCCATGCTATGCGGCTTGAAGAAAGCTCGCCCCTGGCCCCGCCCTCAAATTCCACCAGTATCGAGACGACATCATCATTCTCGACCGGCTTGTATTCCATTGGTGCCGCAGCACTCGGGCGCCGGGCATGTGCGGTATATGTTCGGCCCGAGACTTGAATAAAATTCCCCATAAGAAACTGAGCGAGACTGATCATGTGTGTCGCAAGGTCACCCAAAGTCCCCGCACCGGCCTTCGCCTGCTCACACCGCCAGCTATGAGGTGTCAACGGGTCAGCCATGTAGTCTTCGTCATTGACGCCCCGGAAGAAGAGAGGCCGACCTATTCTTCCGGATAAGATCAATTTCCTGGCGAGTTGCAAGGCAGGGTTACAGAGATAATTGTATCCAACGAGTGTTTGGACATCCGCTTTTCGGGCCGCGTCTGCCATGGCTTCTGAATCTGCGAGCGTCACGGCAAGGGGCTTCTCACAATAAACGTGCTTGTCGGCCTGCAGGGCCGCAATTGCCATTTCCTTATGCAGATGATTTGGCGTTGCAATGGCAACTATGTTGATGTCGGGATTGGATATGGCGTCGCGCCAGTTTGTTGAAAAGCCTGCAAATCCGAATTGCGACGCGAATGCGCGGCCTGCGGCTTCGTCAATGTCGACAACCAAAGCCATTTCAAGCTCCGGCAAGTCGGGAAAAACCGAATTGACGGACCTGTAGGCGAGCGCGTGGGTTTTTCCGATATAACCGGTACCGATAAGGGCAATCTTGTATTTCTGTTTCATGGATATGTCCTGACGCGGCGGACTGGTTCTACAGTTTGCACGCTTGTGGTGGTTTGGATAGGGGAGGCAGAACTGGCAGCTGAATGCAGATTCAAGGGTTCAGCATCCAGGCATGGGCCGGATCATTCCGGAAAACCCATTGCCGTTTCGCACCCGCCATTACATTAAGATAATAGAGATCATAGCCGAAAGGTGCACCAACAGGATGATATCCACCTGGCACCATCACGCAGTCCCCGTCTTCCACGGAGATTGTTTCGTCGATGGATCGGTCGTCAGTGTAAACACGCTGAAATGCAAATCCCTGCGAGGGTTTCAGTCTGTGATAGTAGGTTTCCTCAAGCGCGGATTCTTCGGGCAGTGCGTCTGAATCGTGCTTGTGGGGCGGATAGCTGGACCAGTTCCCGCCAGGGGTGATGACTTCAACGACCAGCAGGCTGTGCGCCGGATCGGATTGCGGAAGTATGTCCTGGACAAATCGGGTATTTGCCCCTGCCCCCCTGACCTCGGATTTTATCGAGCCTGGCTTTATGACCCTTGGCTCATAGTGGCCGCCTCCCGGCGCTGTACAGACCGCAATCTCCAGCGTCTTGTCCGCCAGGACAGTGTATGACTGGCCCATGGGAATATACACGGCGGCGGGTGGACCGCTGAAGACATTGTTGCGCTCCCCGATATCCGAAAATGTTTCATCGCCCACGGTAACGCTCGCCTTTCCGGAGAGAATGACAAGACAGGTTTCAAGCACGCTGGCAGCCTTTACGAAGCTCTGGCCCGTTTGCAGTTTATGAACAGCAAATCCTACATAATTCCAGCCTGCCGATTCCGGTGTGACAGACAGGACACATCCATCGCTGGCTGGAGAGCCTGTTTTTACGCGCAAGTCAGACATGTCACCCTTCCACCTTTCTCAATTGACGACCGGGGTTTGCAAGAGCCCTGACATGATTGAGCCCCAGGGCTGAATACTCACGGGGATTGGCCACGGCCGGGTCCTGCTCGGCCTCCACGATAATCCACTTGTCATAGTGTATTTCTTCGAGGGCTTCGAACACCGGACCAAAAGCGATGCCGCCGTCTCCCGGCACTGTAAACATGCCCGCGAGCACCCCATCAAGAAAACTGCGATCACTGTTGCGCACAGACTGAAAAATCTCGCACCGAACGTCCTTGCAATGCACATGCTGGATGCGCTCCGGATTCCCTCGGATAACATTTACGCAATCGATTCCCCCGACATAGGCATGGCCTGTATCAAGCGTCAGCCCCACCACCTCTCCGGTCACCGACAGGAACCGGTCAAGATCTGCCGCAGTCTCCACGACTGTCCCGGTATGGTGGTGATAGGCAAACCGGAATCCTTCAGATGCGAGATAGGCTGCCACCTCTGTGATCCGGGATCCAAAGAGGCGCCAGGCATCAACATCCAGCACCGGCTTGCCAGACAGGCCGATAGAGCGGTCGCCGTGAACAGCATTGCTGCATTCTGCATATATGAAGACGTCTGTCCCGCATGCCCGCAACAAATTCATGTGTGACTGCAGCGCGTCAATTTCTTCCTCAGCTGTTTGCCTCAGACAGTTTCCCGAAAACCAACCACCCACAAGAGACAGGTCATACGCGTTTAGTATGGGAATCAGGTCGGCAGTGTTGCGCGGAAACTTGCGCCCGAGTTCGACGCCGTCAAATCCGACATCCCTGATATCCGTCAGGCAGGATTCCAGCGATGTGTCTTTGCCCAACTCAGGCATATCATCATTCGACCACGCGATCGGACTGACACCAAACCTCATTACCGTCTCCTATCCTTTGACATTCTGCTTGCGGGTCGACTCCCGATAGGTCTCGAACGCCGTTCGCACCTTTTCGCTGGTCGAGACTTCCGGAACAGCTACGTCCCACCAATATCCGCCAATATCCGTCGCTTTGTCCGGGTCGACCTTTATCGAGATCAACGTCGTCCTATCCGCAGCTTTTGATCGTGCCAGAGCCGCTTCGAGCTCAGGCACGGTGCAAACGGTCTCTGCCAGCGCGCCGAGACTTTGGGCGTGGGCGGCATAGTCTATAGCCGGCAACCGTTCATGGACTGTATCCACGAACTGATTGTTGAAATCTTCTCCCCCTGTCTCGCGTTGAAGCCGGTTGATGCAGGAAAATCCCTCGGAATCGAACAGGACAATCGTGATCTTGAGTCCCATCATCACCGATGTCGCGATCTCGGAGTTCAGCATGAGATAGCTGCCATCGCCGGCAACAACATAGACGTCGCTGTCGGTGTTCGCCATTTTCACGCCGATTCCGCCAGCAATCTCGTACCCCATGCAGGAATAACCGTACTCCACATGATATCCGCCAGCGCGCTCTGCCCGCCAGAGCTTATGTAATTCACCCGGCAAGGTGCCTGCAGCGCAGACAATAACGCTTGCATCGTCGACCGCGCGATCAATGGCCCCGAGCGCCGCAGCGTATGAGGGCGTGTCCGGTTCGTCCCGCTTCAAGGACATGTCCACGGCTTCCCGCCACGTGGCCAAGCGCGAAACATTGAGTGCCTGCCATGCCTTGTCGAAATCAGTTTGCGGGTTCGTTTCGGACAGACGGGTGATAACCTGCCTGGCATCACCAACCACAGGGGTGGCGGCATGTTTTGTGGCATCATAGGCTGCGGCATTCACCTGAAACAGCTCCCGCCCTTCTGCCGAAATCAATGCGCGCGACCCCGTCGTGAAGTCCTGTAAGCGGGTACCGATTCCGACAATGAGGTCGGCTTCCGCCGCAGCTGCATTTGCAGCGTCGGATCCGGTGACGCCAATCGCCCCGAGGTTAAGCGGGTGCGAATTGGGCAATGTGCTTCGCCCCGCCTGAGTTTCGGCCACCGGCACACCATACCGGTCTGAGAACGAAGCCAGCTCGTCTCTGGCTCCGCTGTACAGGGCACCGCCGCCGGCGATCAGAAGTGGACGCCTTGACCTTTCAAAAGCCCGGGCCAGCTGGTCCAGTTCGGTCCTGTCAGGCTCAGGCCTGCGCAGTCTCCAGACACGCCTCTCAAAAAAGGCGGCGGGATAATCGTGCGCCTGGGCCTGCACATCCTGGCAAAGTGAAAGGCAGACAGGACCACAGTTGGAAGGATCCATGAAGATCGACATCATTCGCGGCAGGGCCAGAAGGATCTGTTCAGGACGTGTGATCCTGTCGAAATAGCGAGAGACTGGCTTGAAGCAATCATTTGCTGAAACAGTGCCATCCTGGAAGTCCTCGACCTGCTGGAGAACCGGATCGGGACGGCGATTGGCGAAAACATCGCCAGGCAGGAAGAGCACAGGCAGGCGATTGACATGTGCCAGCGCTGCTGCGGTCAGAAAATTAGTGGCACCGGGGCCGATTGACGAGGTGCAGATCATCGCGCGCCGACGGAATTTCGCTTTTGCGTAGGCAATTGCCGTGTGCGCCATCGCCTGCTCATTGTGTGCCCGGAAAGTCGGCAATTGCTGCCTTGCATGATAAAGGGCTTCGCCCATGCCGGACACATTGCCATGACCGAATATCGCCCAGACGCCCGCAAAGTACGGGCTGATATCGCCGTCGACATCAATCTGCTGGTTCGCCAGAAATCGAACCAGGGCCTGTGCCATTGTTAATTTCAAAGTGTGCATCTTGTTTGCCTACCCTGCCCTATTACGCACATCGTGTTTCTCGCCAGCCTTGAATCAGCTGTACAAAATTTTCCCGCAGGCGCGCCTCGACTTCGATGTCATCTATTTCTCCGCTCATCCAGAGTCTGGCCGGCTCGTGAAAGATCGTCCGGCCGACAGCAAACCCCTTTATCAGCGGAAAGCCCGCCGTCTCCCTGAAGCAGGTCAGAATGTCTTCCGCCGAGGCGGCAAGACCCAAGAGGAGTATTCCCCGGCAATGCGGGTCGTTCGCTTCGATGGCTCGTGTTGTTTCTGCCCAGGTGGCTTCATCCGGCAAGGGCTCGAGTTTCCACCAGTCTGGATGAACACCGATGTCATAGATGCGCTGTATCACCGAACTCACCGTATCGGACTTGATAGCACCATGCTTTGAGCAGATGATTTCAAGAAGGAATTCGCGCTGCGATTCTCGGGAGGCCTTGTAGGCCTCGACGATTCGACGTTCCTGCAAGAGACGTAGCTCTATCTCATCTTCCGGATGATAGAAACACAAGCACTTGGCGGTCTGTGCCCTGGACCATTCCAGCATTTCTCCGCTAACTGTCCTGTCCGTATCAAAATCAAGCGGTCGCGAACCGGGCGACTCGATGGCTCGTCCAATCCAGTATGGCAGGTCTGCAGCATCCTGGAGCGCCTCAGCGCCGTAGCGGCCGTCCAGCAGAATGCCGAGATCTATATCTTCCGATCCCACTGCCTGCAGTGAATGCAATGCCAGACGTTTGAGCTGCGATATCTTGTCATGAGACACGCCGCAAGTTTCGGCCAGGTCTTCAAGTTGCGAGCGGTGATCAATGGCAAGCACGGCAAGGTCTTTCTGCTGGGGGCCACGCGTCGTCGCCCAGTGCAACCGCTCAAGCACGGGGTCCTTGCGAAGAGACCGATGCGATGACCCGTGACTGAGAAACCATACCAGCTCTTCCTGCGTTGGGATCGCTGGCGCGCATCCGTGGCGTGAAACGACAATTGCCCCGCAGGCATTCCCCAGCCTGCAGCACTCTTCGAGTGGCTCGTTTCGCAACCACCCTTTCAGGAACCCGCTCATGAAAGCGTCTCCCGCACCGAGGACGTTGAACACATCAACGGCAAACCCCTCGCCAGTCAGCCCTTCCTCAAAACGGTCGGGAATGTCCCCGGTGAAGACGGTACAGCCCAATGGGCCGCGCTTGCAGACGATAATCGCGCCACTGATCGAACGGATGCGGCGAAGGGCTTCAAACGTGTCCGTTGATCCGCCGAGAATATGCAACTCTTCTTCTGTCCCAACAATCAGGTCACAGTCAGGGGCAAACGCCTGCAATGTTCGCGTCACTGCTTCATCCGGCACAAACCGCTCTTCGCCCTGCGAAGGTGCAGTCAGTCCCCATAATACGGGACGGAAATCCACATCGAGGATCACTTTCGAGCCATGAAGTCTCGCCAGGTCGACAGCCTTGCGGCACGCCGCGCGGGTGCCAACCGTCGAAAGATGCGTGCCAGTGACCAGGATAGACTCCGCATCAGCGATCATTTCGGCGGAAATATCACTTTCGCACAAGGCCATATCTGCGCAATTTTCCCGATAGAAGACCAGAGGAAACGTGTCCTTGTCCCTGATCCCGAGAATCACCAGGGCCGTCAGCCGGGCGGGGTCCTTTTGAATGCCATCGACACAGACGCCCTCGCGCTGAAATTCCTCCAGCAGGAACCGGCCCAGATGATCGTCACCGACACGTGTGAAAATCGCAGAGCGCAGTCCGAGTCGCGCCGTACCGACAGCAATATTCGCCGGACATCCCCCGAGGTATTTTGCAAAGCTCTGAACATCTTCGAGACGGCCACCTATTTGCTGGCCGTAGAGGTCAACACCCGCGCGCCCTATTGTGATGACATCCAGATTGCGCCGCGCATCGGTCATGCTGAAAATCCCGCCCTACTCTTATACGTTATTTTTATTCTTTCTCATTCTGCAATATATGTTTCAATTCCGTCATGCAAATAAAAATCGACGGAAAACGCGGGCATGCCGCCTGCGGTCCTGCAAAGCAGGCCTGACGCACACTTGCCTGACGGTTGATTAGGCCTTTGTCTCATTGAAAGCATAGGCAAGGACGATTGCCTGGGCCAATGTCATCGACGAGGTCAAAGTCCGAAAGCCCCTGACGACAGGGTCGTGAACGATGAAGGGTGCATGGGAATCCACCACCACCGGGCTGACATGACTATCGCTTATGCCGAGTATCTTCATCTTGTTACGCTTGGCCTGATCGAGCGTTGAGATAATCTGGTCCGAGTACGGATTGAATCCTACAGCTATCAGCAAGTCGTCTTTAGTCGCGAATTCAATCTGGTGTTCGTACAGGCCGCCCGCTCCGTCGATGAACACCGTGTTCTTCCTCAGTCGTTGGAGCGCATAGGACAGATAGGCCGCAACTGGAAAGGATCTCTGAAAGCCTGCGACAAACAGGGTATCTGCCGACTGGATGAGCTGGGCCGCCTTTGCAATATCCTTGGAACTCATCGAATGCCTGAGATCCTCAAGCCCGAGAATACCGCACTCCAGCGCCTCATCCAGTACACTGGAAATCTGATCGGACTTCGCGCCGGCTCTTGGAGCCTTGTACTGGCGGATTCGCTCTTTATACCCCAGAGCCCCCACACCACTTACGACTTCTTCCTTGAAGAGCCTTTGCAGCTGAGAAGCGCCGTCAAATCCCAGCGCTTTGGCCAGCCTGACAACCGTCGAAGGCTGCACGCCCATGCGCTCCGCAACAACTGTCACTGTTTCAAGTCCGATCTCGCTGGGGTGATCCAGGATGTACTGGGCAACGATCCGCAACTGCTTGCTGAACCCGTCATACTCCCGCTTGATCTGTAGCCGCACTTCTTCGGCTGTTTTTGCTGGCATCATACGCCTCAAATAGCACAAGTTTTTCAAAGTCGAAATATAATTTCAATACCTGAGCCGGCTGCAGGCGCCATGCCACGCCGGGGCCAGCTGCCGGGTCATTCCGGTGGGTCTTCATTTTTTCATGCGGAGCAAATTGCTGCTGCGTCAAGCGTTTATGACCGCATAATCCGAAAAAGACAATAATTGAAATTTTTCATTTTTTACTAAAATCAAATAATCTGTTGACAATTGGGGTCGGGCAATAGAGTTAAGCCCGTGACAAGGCCAGCCATAAGTGAGCGGGCCGCGGGAGGAAAATCATGAAATCAAGGCATCTACTCAATGTATCTCGTTTCGCAATTGCCAGCCTGATCGGCGCCACGGCAATGACGCCCATTGCCAACGCCCAGGCGGAAGACGCCGTCAAAAAGCTCGACACCGTCAAGGTGACGGCGACCCGGAGAGAGCAGACACTGCAGGAAGTCCCGGTCGCCGTATCCGTGCTTTCAGGTGACATCCTTGAATCCACAGGAACGAGTTCGGTCGAATCCCTGTCCGATCTGACACCGAGCCTGACGCTTCTCAAGGGAAACAATGAATCCAACAGTTCCGTCAGCATTCGCGGCCTTGGTACATCGGTCTTTTCTTCCGCCGTTGAACCGTCCGTCTCCATTGTCATCGATGACGTTCTAATGGCGCGATCGGGTCAGGGATTCCAGGACCTGATCGATATTCAACGGGTTGAGGTCCTGCGCGGTCCGCAAAGCACGCTGTTTGGAAAGAACGCCTCGGCCGGGGTCGTCTCCGTAACGACAAAGGCGCCCAGCAAGACCTTGACTGGAGGTTTTGATGTCGAGCTTGCCGAAGAAGACAATGCGTATGGGGTACGCGGCACGCTTTCTGGTCCGGTCTCCGAAACGATTGGCTTCCGGCTGAGTGCCTTCAGCAAGGACTATGACGGCCATATCCGCAATGTCGCCAATGGCGAGCGGCTGGATGGCAGTGAAAGCTGGGGGGCTCGCGGCAAGCTGCAATTTGAACCTTCGGACAAATTGACGGTGACCGTGATCGGGGACTATCGGGAATCGGAATCAGAGCCGGTCGTGACCGTACGGTCCGCAAACAACCCCAACTATCTTGCGCAACTGTCGCCCGTCATACCCAGCGAAACCAATACTTCCGTCAACCTCAACGCAGAGACCTTTGCCAACACGGACCAGGCAGGCCTGTCGGCCAAGGCTGAGTATAAATTCGACAATGACTTCACCCTCACATCAGTGTCGGCCTGGCGCTCCTGGAATTTCTCAAACAACCTCGATGTGGATAACATGTCGAACGAAGATCCCCTGCCAGGCGGCCTGCTGACTTTTGACTTGAACAGCGGTGAAACGAACCTTAACCAGTATACGCAGGAAATCCGGCTCGCTTCCCCTGACATGGGAAACTATGATTTCCTGATCGGCGCATTTGCCTATTATCTTGATCTCGACCGGCACTTCGAGCGCAGGCTTGAAATCGCCCTTCCAACCGGGAACATTGGACAATCCGCCCAGTTCGATGGGACTGTCGAAAACAAGTATTTCGCCGTGTTTGGCAGCGGCAACTACTATTTCAGTGACCAGACCTCCCTGTTTGGAGGTGTGCGTGTACTGAATGAAGATGTCGATTGGACGGCGCTCCGGGATCCCGCAAATGTCCTGATTCCGGGCGACTTCCCGCTTGGCGGCGTACAAGGGACGCTGGCCGACTTCACGGGTGGGGTGAGCGATACGGCCGTTGTCGGCAATATCGGTATCCGCCATTCATTCAACGCTTTTGCCAATGTCTACGCCAGCTATTCTCGCGGATACAAGGGACCCGCCACGACGATTGCATTTGCTTCGATCCAGGGTGAAGAGCCTGTCGACGCGGAAGAATCGGATTCCTATGAAATCGGGCTGAAACTGAACAGCCCCGGTGGGCGCTGGGCCGCCAATTTTGCGGCATTCCACACGGTCTTCAATAATTTCCAGTCCCAGGCGCAGCGACCCGGTGAAATCGCCACCAGCCTCCTCAACGCCGGTGATGTGTCAACGCAAGGTCTCGAAGGCGAGCTTGTCGGACGACCGACCAACCTGGCTGATGTCAGCCTTGGTATCGCATTGATTGATGCGAAGATTGACACCTTCCCGGGCGGCCCATGTTACCAAGGACAAACAGCGGCAGAAGGCTGCGTGAACGGCGCGCAGGATCTTTCGGGAAAAGACCTGCCCAATTCGCCGGACACGCGCATTACCTTCATGGCTCGCCAAAGCGTGCCATTCGAGACATTGCCATTTGATGGCTTTCTACAGGCCAGTGGCTATTGGCAGGATGAAATGGGATTCTCCCTGGATCAGGATCCCATTGCGAGGGCGGATTCGCGGGCGATCGTGAATGCCTCGATCGGAATCGTGGACAAGGATGGACGCTACCAGGCGTCAATCTTCGTGAACAATCTGTTTGACGAATTTTATACGACGTCAATCTCGCAACTCGGATTGTTCGGCGGGTTCTCATATCAGTATGTGCCTCGCGATCACCAACGCTATGTGGGCATTCGCTTTGGCGCAAGCTTCTAGATGTTCGGGATTGTTTCCTCCTCCTGCCCGGATGACTGCGGCGCCGCTCTTCGGAGCGGCGCCCCTTTTCCTTCAGGCAACAGGTTGGCTTGTTCCGCTTCTCTACAAATCGGCGAGCCAGATCCCGCAGTATTTGCGATACAAGGCGTTCGCGCCTGAACCTCAAGGCATTCAAACCATTTCCGGAGGCATTATAATATGAGTTTCTTACTGAGCCGCAGACACGCCCTGGGTACAGGCTTGGCGGCCTTGTCCGCGTCCTTGCTGATGACATCCTGCATCAGCCCGCCTGCCGCAAGGGCAGATTCACCCACCATCTCAGTCAGCGGCCCGATTGAGGGTGGAAGCAAGGGTTGGATATATCGGTCTCCGGTCCTTGATCTCGACGAGCTCGGCTATGTCATGGAGGAATACTTTGTATCCGGCACGGCAAATTCCTTCGAACTGATGCCAGGCTCGGAGGCCAATTTCGATGGTGACTGGGACACCCGGATCGCTGACCAACGCCCCTTCACAACCCGCGTCTTCATCCTGCGGCCTGCAGATCCGCGCAAATACAATGGGGTACTTCTCGCCCACTGGCAGAACGTGTCTGCCGGTTTTGAAAACGGCTTTCCGAGCGGCGACGAAATTTTCAGCGGCTATGCCTGGATGGGAATCTCGGCTCAATATGTCGGGATCTACGGCACGCCTAAAACCGAAGCCCTGTCGCTTCGGCAGTGGGATCCTGTGCGCTATGGACTCCTTGAACATCCGGGCGATGCCTATTCCTACGATATCTTTGCAAAGGCTGTTTCAGGCGCCCTTGCCAAGTCTGAAGAGGGGCCAGGCGGTCCGCTTGGCGACCTGAAGACAGAGACCATTATTGCCGTTGGCGGATCGCAATCCGCGCTACGGCTTGCCTCCTACATCAATATTGCAAAGCCGCATGAAAAGGTCTTCGACGGCTTCCTGCTGCTTGCGCATTTTGGCCTGACACTGCCGGCAAAGGAGCTCAGTCTACCTGAAGTGTTTGACACGGCAGGTGGCGGCAGACATGCACATTGGAGCCAAATCAATGATCGCGGCGATGTTCCTGTTCTTGTCATCGACACGCAAGCCGAGGCATTGATGAACGTTCCCGCCCGCCAGCCCGATACAGACAGCTTCCGCTTCTGGGAAATCGCTGGCGCCCCGCATACCCCCCCTTCGACCATTACGCAGAAGCGCCTCAGCCTCGAGAGAGACGGTATACCCGATGGTCCAGAAGCGAAGCGAAACATTGTGGAATGGGACTATGTGAAGGATGCAGGCATCCGCGACCTCACAAAATGGATCAGGACAGGTGAAGCCCCACCAAAAGTTGAGCGGCTCGAGATTGTCATGACCGACAAGGGCCCAGCTTACAAAATGGATGCAAATGGCAATGTCCTTGGAGGCATACGTCCCCCTGAAGTCGCCGCTGCCGTAGGAAAGCATACGGCCGGGCTGCCACAACCGAACCTGCTAGGCACAAGCCAGTTGTTCAGCAAGGAAAAGCTGACGGAATTGTATGGCAATCGCGAAATTTTCCTGGCCAAATGGAATGCGGCAGTCGATGAACTCGTTGCCAGAGGCTTTGTCCTGCCAGGTGCGGACGGCCCCATCCGCGACCGCGCTTCCCAATACTGGCCTTAGGTCGACCGCCCGGCAGCTGACCGGCTGCCGGGCGAAGACCTGCCTAATAATACTATTCCTTGTCTGCCTCATTCCAAGGCCGGGTCGCGTCTTCACCGCGCTTCTGGCCTTCCGGATACAATTCCAGCTGGTTTTCCACTGGCTTGACACTGGCAGCCTGCTTTTCAGCAAGCTCTTTCAGTTCGGCGACAATTTCGGGATGCTCGGCCGCGATGTTGTATTGCTCGCCCGGATCATTTTCCAGGTCGTAGAGCTCAGGCTCTGCAAGATCTGTCCGGCCGTCACCTCCAAAGGCCCCATAGATGCTGAAATGAGCTTTGTATTTCCCTTTCCGGACAGCGAAGATGTCCGTGAAACGGTAGAAATAGAGCGTGTCCCTGGGGCTCTCGAAATCGGCGAACAGTGTGGGACTGAGGTCAACGCCGTCATAGAGTCGATCATCCGGCATGGTCGCGCCCGAGATAGCCGCAAAGGTCGGCATCAGGTCCAGCGCCGATCCAAGACCTGTAACGGTGCGGGGCTGGACCTTGCCCGGCCACCAAAAGATGGCTGGCACGCGCATACCGCCTTCCCAGGTTGTTCCCTTGCCGTCCCGGAACCGACCGGCGGACCCACTGTGCGTGAGCATGGTGAGCCACGGTCCATTGTCAGAAGTGAACACAACCAATGTGTTGTCTTCGATATGGAGTTGCTTCAAAGCCGAAACGATTTCACCGACACTCCAGTCGATCTCCTCGATGACATCACCATAGGCGCCACCCGCGCTGACGCCGTCGAAATCTTCAGATACGAAGAGAGGCGTATGCGGCATGTTGTGCGCCAGATAAAGGAAAAACGGCTTTCCGGCCTCATGGCTCTTCCTCATGAAATCGATGGCATGTTCCGTGTAACGCTTCGAGAGGGTGAACTGGTTCGCAGGCCGTTCCAGGATCTCCTCATCCTGCATCAGGGGGACATCCCAATTGTCTATATTCGGAGGCGCGAAAAAGTTCTCAAGCGCCCAGGGCGTTTCATTTCCGCCCGGCATGTTCATGTCATTGCTGTAGGGAATGCCGAAATAGGATTCAAACCCCTGGGAAGTCGGGAGAAATTGTGGC
>TARA_R110001606_G_scaffold360158_1_pt1 | contig 13335 bp, 16 predicted proteins | sample TARA_R110001606 | Tara Oceans TARA_R110001606 (sample SAMEA4398315) | marine metagenome | biome: Polar Biome; feature: [SRF] surface water layer (ENVO:00010504); material: water (ENVO:00002006), including particulate matter (ENVO:01000060) such as... | depth 5 m | reverse complement strand
GCTGGACGCTGGACGCTGGACGCTGGACGCTGGACGCTGGACGCTAAGATCAAAATCAAACCCGTCGCTGGCTGGGCCTGCTCCTACGCGGCCCTGTAGAGGGGGCGTATTTTTTGTAGGAGCAGGCCCAGCCAGCGACGTCTTTTGGCCGAATGGCACGGCGCTGTTGCCCCGCACCGGCCTGGCATCCTGTATTGTGCTCCCTGAACCGTGTCAAAACAGGGAGTGAGGTTATGCGTAGCGTGAGAATCGGTCTGATGGGTGCCGTCATGATATCGGCCTTGATGGCGGGCGGCGCCCAGGCCGAGCCCTTGAGCGGTTGCGCGGCCAAGCAGGCGGAGATCGAAACGAATCTGGCTCAAGCGCGCTCGGAAGGCCGTAAGGGGCAGATCCGAGGCTTGGAAAAGGCGCTTAAGGAACATCGCGAGCACTGCACCGACGACGGGCTGCGCCAGGAGCGCGAAGAGGCCGTGCAGCAGGCCCGTGAAGAACTTCGCGAACGGCAACAGGATCTGCGCGAAGCTCGCGCCAAAGGCGATCAAAGCAAAATCCGCCGGCGCGAACAGAAACTGGCCGAATCGCAGCGAGAACTGGAGCAAGCCTTGGAGGCTTTGCGGCAGTAGCCATCCTGGCTCGCGCAGGAACAGATCGTGCGGCGACGTCTTTTTGTGGGAGCGGTCGCTGACCGCGAATCGGCTTTGCCAGGCCGTCCTCGCCTTTCAGGCTCGGTTCGCGGTCGAGGACCGCTCCCACAGCGGCGTTGTAGCGGGCTTTGTGCCAGTGTGGTGTGCCTACACCGGCGCCATGGTTTCCACCAGCGCGCGCAGGAACGCCAGGCCATCGCCGAACAGACCCTGCAAAAAACGCCCGAAGTCGGTCATCAGCACCATCAGCAGGAAAATGCCCACCGTCAGCGAAGTAGGAAAGCCCACCGAGAACACGGTGAGCTGGGGGGCGGAGCGGTTGAGGATGCCCAGCGTCAGGTTGATGATCAGCAACGCGGCGACCAGGGGCAGCGCCAGCAGCAGGCCGGACACGAAGATGGTGCCGCCGTAGCGCACCAGCATTTCAAAGGCACCGGCGTTCAGGCCGCCGAGGCCGATGGGCAGAGTCTGGAAGCTGCTCGCCAGGGTGTCGATCACCACCAGATGGCCGTTCACCGCCAAGAACATCAGCAGCGTGATCATGTAAAAAAGCCGCGAAAGAATCATCGTGTTGGCGCCGGTGTCGGGCGAGAAGAAGGTGGCGAACGCCAGCCCCATTTGCAGGCCGATGTATTCGCCGGCGGCCTGCACGGCGGTCAACATCACGCGCAGGCTCAACCCCATGGCAACGCCCACCAGCACCTGTTCCACCATGATCCCCAGCCCCGCCCAGGACAACACCGGCACCGCCGGCAGGGGTGGCAAGGTGGGGGCGATCACCAGGCACAGCATGAAAGCGAACGCCACCTTGACCTGGCGCGGCACACTGTTGTGGCCCAGCACCGGGGCGGCGGCGAGGAAGGCGGTCAGGCGGGTGAACGGCCACAGAAACATCACCAGCCAGGCGTGCAACTGAGCGAAGTCCACCTGCAGCACGATCAGGACACCAGCAGCGGAATGTTCTGAAACAACTCGCGGGTAAAGTCGGTGATCAACCCGAGCAGCCAGGGTCCGCTGATCACCAGCACCGCGAACACCGCGAGAATCTTGGGAATAAACGACAGCGTCATTTCATTGATCTGCGTGGCCGCTTGGAACAGGCTCACCAACAACCCCACCGCCAACGCCGTCAACAACAACGGCGCCGCCAGTAGCAGCGTCACCACCATCGCCTGATAGGCCATGCTCATTACTGTTTCTGGGGACATAAAAGCCTCTTCGAGGAGTTGAAAGTTAAAAGTTAAAAGTTGAAAGACAAAGAGGCCGTGCTTTCCGGGGAGCCCCACGCTGTAGACGCGGGCACGACACAAGCCGCCACATTGCCCTTCATCGCGTTCAACTTTTCACTTTCAACTTTCAACTTCTTTCCGCTCATGTATAAAAACTCTGCGCCAGCGATCCAATAATCAACTGCCAGCCATCCACCAACACAAACAGCATCAGTTTAAAGGGCAGCGAGATGGTGGCTGGGGGCACCATCATCATGCCCAGCGCCATCAGCACGCTGGCGACCACCAGATCGATGACCAGGAAGGGCACGAAGATGGTGAAGCCGATCTGGAAGGCGGTTTTCAGTTCGCTGGTCACATACGCGGGGATCAACACACGGATTGGCAGATCCTCCGGGCCTTGCAGATTGTCGAGCTTGGCCAGGCGGGTGAACAGGGCGATGTCCGGTTCGCGGGTTTGCGCGAGCATGAATTCACGGAACGGTTCGGCGCCGCGCACAATGAATTGATCGAAGCCGATCTCGTCGTTGGAGAGCGGCTGCCAGGCCTGTTCGTAGACCCGGTCGAACACCGGCGCCATGATAAAAAACGTCAGGAACAGGGTGAGCCCGAGCAGCACCTGGTTGGGCGGCGCCGATTGCGTGCCCATGGCGGTGCGCAGCAGGCCGAGCACGATGATAATGCGCGTGAAGCAGGTCATCATCAGCAGCACGGCGGGCAGGAACGCCAGGCTGCTGAGCAGCAACAGGGTTTGCAGCTGAATCGACCATTGCTGGCCGCCGTCGGCGGTGGGCGTGGTGGTGAGGCCCGGCAGGGTGGCCTGGGCGGCGGCCAGGCCGGGCAGGGCGGCCAGCACCAGCAGCGTGAGCATTCCGGCCAGCGGCCACCGCCTGATCACGGCGCGTTGTCCTTGCCACCGAAGCGCGTGCGGGCGTTGTGTTTCAACGCCTGGGCAAAGCGCGCCGCGAAGCCGCCGGCCTCGGTTTCGGTTTCGTCGCGGTTGGCCGAGGGCGGCGCTGGCGGGGCCGGGCGCTCGTGCAGTTTGCTGACCTGACCGTTGCCCACGCCCAGCACCAGCCAGGTGTCTTCCAGTTCGACGATCACCACCCGTTCCTTGGCGCCCACGGCGCGGCTGGCGATCACCTTCAAATGCTGGCCAGCGTTGGCCTGGCCCGGTGTCAGGCGGCGCACCAGCCAAGCGCACAGCACGATCAGCCCGACCACCAGTAACAGCGCGAAGGCGGTTTTTCCCAGCGCCGCCATGCCCAGCAGGGCGTCGCTGCCACTGGTCACGGCGTGGGCCTGGGCGGATGCGCCGGCGTCGTTCATCGGTTGAGCTTCTGCACCCGTTCCGAGGGCGTCACGATTTCGGTGATGCGGATGCCGTATTTGTCTTCCACCACCACCACCTCGCCCTGGGCGATCAGATAGCCATTGATGAGAATGTCCATGGGCTCGCCGGCCAGGCCGTCCAGTTCCACCACCGAACCCTGGGCCAGTTCCAGCAGTTGTTTGATGGTGATGCGGGTGCGCCCCAGCTCCACGCTCAGCTTGACCGGAATGTCCATCACCATTTCCAGGTCGCGGCTGTTGGCGCCACCGCTGCCGGCCTGCAGCGGCTTGAACACCTGCTCGCCGGCGTTGCGCGATGCGTCGCTGTCGCTGTCGCTGTCGCCGTTGGCGGGGCTTTCCGTGGCGTTCTGTTCGGCCAGCGCCTCGGCCCAGGGATCGGCCTCGCCGGCGCCGCTGTCCGCTTGCTGCTCGGCCATCGCCTTATCCCAGTCGTCGCTGTCGTGGTCGGGGTTGTTGGGATCAGTCATGGTCGGATTCCTCGGCTCTCGGCGTTGATCCTTTGATGAAATGGGCGCCGCTGGGGGCGTGGGTCGCGCTGGCGTGGTCGATCACCCGGGTCACGCGCAGCGCGCGTTGCTGCTCACGGCTGCCGTATTCGCATTCCAGAACCGGCACGCCATCGACGCTGGCGGTGACCGTGTCGGGCAGCTCCATGGGCAGCACGTCGCCGCGTTTCAGTGCCATCACCTGGGCAATGCGCGCCGGCACGGTGACGAACTCCGCCACCAGCTCCACCTCGGACTGGCGGATCTCGCCGGCCATGCGCTGGCTCCAGGAGTGGTCGTTGGGGTCGCTGCTGTCGGTAACCGGGTTGGTCAACAACTCGCGCAGCGGTTCGATCATGGAATAGGGCATGCAGATCTGGAAATCGCTGGCCAGATTGCCCACTTCCAGATGGAAGGTGGTGTTGACGATGATCTCGTTGGGCGAGTTGGTGATGTTGGCGAAACGGGCCTGGATCTCGGAGCGCAGGTAGCTGATTTCCAGGCTGTAGACTGCCCGCCAGGCATCCTGATAGGCGTCCAGCGCGAGCTGCAGAATGCGGCGGATAATGCGCTGCTCGGTGTTGGTGAACTCGCGGCCCTCGGACTTGGTCACGAAGCGGCCGTCGCCACCGAACAGGTTGTCCACCACCATGAACACCAGGCTGGGCGGGAACACCACCATGGCGGTGCCGCGCAGCGGCTTCATTGCCACCAGATTGAGGTTGGTGGGCACCGGCACGTTGCGAATGAAATCCTTGTAGCTCTGGTAGCGCACCGAATCCACGGTGATGTCGGCGCTGCGCCGAATCAGGTTGAACAGCGACACCCGGAACTGGCGGGCGAAGCGCTCGTTGATGATGTCCAGGCTGTGCAACCGCTCGCGGATCACCCGATGTTGCGACGCCGGGTCATAAGGGCGCACCCGGGGCTCACCGGAGCCGGCATCGTCATCGCCGCCGGGGCCATTGAGCAGGGCGTCGATTTCTTCCTGGGAGAGCAAGTCATCTTGTGACATGGGCTGCGAATCCGTTGGCATTAACTCAGGGCGCGTGTCGGGCTACTGCACGATGAACTCGGTGAACAGCACCTCATCGATGGCCAGTGTTGGCTGCGGATCGGTGAGCCGGGTGCTGAGCATTTCCAGAATGCCGTCGGCCAGCGTCTGCTTGCCCTGCGGCGAGATCAGCTCGCGCGCGTCCTGGCCGGAGAGCAACATCAGTAAGCGGCTGCGCACCTGCGGCATGTGCTCATTGAGAAACGCGGCGGTGTCGCTGTCGGCGACTTTCAGAGTCATGCCGGTGTACAGCAGCACCGGCCCGCAGGCATCGCTGTCCAGATTCACCGTGAACGGCGCCACCTTGACGAAGATCGGCGTCGCCGGCATCACCGGCTTGGCGATGGGCGTGGCCGCCCGGGCGCCCTGTTGCCCGGTCAGCAACCAGGCGCCACCGCCGGCCAGGGTGGCCACGATGATCAACAACAGAACGACCAGAACGATGATCCTTGCCGAGCCTGTCTGCCTTGCCTGCGCCTGTCTCATTGCCTGTTGATTCCTTAAAAATGCGATTGCCGATGCTCCCGGCAGTATGCCGCCGGGGTGGCGTTGTTGATGGAAAGAAAAGGCTGGCATAAAGGGGCTATCTTGGCGGTTTGGGGGGTGGGGCGCTGGACGCTTGACGCCGGACGCTGGACGCTCAACCCGGCTCGGATAGCAATGGTGTGTTTACTGAACGGCAGGAAACACACCGCGCTTCCCAGGTTGCGGGTTTAGCGTCCAGCGTCCGGCGTCAGGCGTCAGGCGTCAGGCGTCCGGCGTTCAGCGTCCGGCCCCCCACCGTCAGGCGTACAAATCCACCCCACCGCCCGGCAGCAACGGCGCCGCCGGCAGGGCCACGGCGGGGCCGATCTCTTCGATTTCCTCGATCACCGGCGCGCGGCCACCGCCGGCGTGGCGCTGGGCGTCGCCGAAGCTGTTTTGTTGTTGCTGTTGATGCTGGCCAACCATGGCTTCGCCGAGGGCGATGCCCTGTTCGGCGAAGGCTTCGCGCAGTTGCGGGATGGCCTGCTCCACGGCGCCGCGCACGCTGGCGTGGGCGGAGAAGAAGTGCGCTTGGGCGCCCTGGTCATCCAGCTTCAGGCTCACCGAGAGCGGCCCCAGCTCGCGTGGGTGCAGATGCAGTTCGATGCGTTGTTCACCGCGCTGGCTGAGGCTCACCAGCTGCTGGCCGAGTTGCTGCTGCCACTCGCTGCTGGCGAGCGGCGCTTGCAAGGTCGCGGTCAGGCTGGTGGCGGGCGCCGCCGGTGCGCTCAGCGGGGCGCTGTGAGCGGTGGGCGCGGCCGGGTTCAGCGAGGTCAGCGTGGCGGCATCCGGGGCCGCCGTGGCGGCGACGTCGACCACGATCACCGGGGCAGTGGGCGAGACGGTCTGGGTGGCCACCGCCTGTGACGATAAGGCGGCGTGGCGTTCGCCGTCGGCGCTCAGGCGGTCGGCGGCGAGGGCGCTGGCCTGTTTGTCGAGGGCCGGTTCGGCACCGGGCGCGGCGCTTGCCAGCGGCGCGCCGGGCAGGGCGTTGGTGGCGCCGGCGGTCGGCGCCGGGGTGCTGGCCTCGGCCGTCACGTTGGCCGGGGTGGGCGGTGGCGCCAGCAGCGCGATCAGCGGCGCGGGCGTGTCTTCGCCGGCGTCGGTGTCCGGCGCGGCGCTGAGCGGTTCGGAGGGTTCGCCGGCGGCGGCCTGGCCGGCGGCGGGCAGCCGGGTCAGCAGGGGCATCAGGGTGTCGGCCAGGGTCAACGCCGGTTGCGTGGCGCCGGCGGCGGGCGGGGCGGCATCCGCCTGGGCCACGCTGAGCGCGGTGGTTCGGGCCACGGTGGCGGCCAGGGTGTCGGTGAAGGCGGCGGCGCCCTGGCCGCCGCCTTGCAGGCGCGCGGCGTCTGGCTTGAGCGTGCCCGCATTGAGCGCGTCGGCTTTGAGGGCGTCGGATTTTTGCGTCCCGGCTTTGAGCGTTCCGGAGGCCAGCAGTGTCGAGATGTCCATACCGTTTCCTATTCCCACCGGTGCTTTTCCAGCCGTTGCCGGGCCAGCGTGTTGTTGGTCTGTTCGTCGTTGTGGCGCTGTTCCTGGCGCTCTTGTACTTGTCGCTGCTGTTGCGAGCGGCGCGTGGCGAGCGTGTCGTAGGAAGAGAGCCGGTGCTGTTGCTGTTGCCAGTGATGCTGGCTCGCCGATACCCGCTCGCCCTGGTCGGCGAGCGCCGCGCGGGCGCGTTCGATGGCGTCGTCCAGGGAGCGGATAAATCCCTGATAGTTGGCCAGGCTGGCGGCGTCGATGCCGTTGTTCATGGCGTCCTGCAGGCGGCGGCAATATTCGCCACGGTATTGATGCAGGGTGTCCAACTGGGCGGCGGCGCGCGCTTCGCCACGGCGTTCGTCGGCGAGGCTGCGGCCGGCCTGATCGCGCGCCTTGCGGCTTTGTTCGATGAGCAGATCCAGAGGCGTGGAGGCGCTCATGACGGTTCTCCAAGCAGTTGCGTCAGGGCGTCGCGGCTGTCCTCGATGCCGGCACGCTCGCCGATCGCCTGTTGCAAAAACGCTTCCAGGTTCGGGTACAACTGCACCGCCTGATCCAATTGCGCATCGTGACCGGGGCTGTAGGCGCCCACGCCGATCAGATCGCGGTTGCGCTGATAGCGGGAAAACAGTTGTTTGAAGCGTTGCGCCCGGCGCAGCTCGGTGTCGTCCACCAGGCTGGTCATCGCTCGGCTGATCGACGCTTCGATGTCGATGGCCGGGTAGTGGCCGCTTTCCGCCAGCGCTCGCGAGAGCACCACGTGGCCATCGAGAATGGCGCGCGCCGCATCGGCGATCGGGTCCTGCTGGTCGTCGCCTTCGGTGAGCACGGTGTAGAAGGCGGTGATCGAACCGCCGCCGTGCTCGGCGTTGCCGGCGCGTTCCACCAAGCCGGGCAGCTTGGCGAACACCGACGGCGGGTAGCCCTTGGTGGCGGGCGGTTCGCCGATGGCCAGGGCGATTTCCCGTTGCGCCATGGCGTAGCGAGTCAGCGAATCCATGATCAGCAACACGCTTTGGCCGGCATCACGGAAGCCCTCGGCGAGACGGGTGGCGTAGGCGGCGCCTTGCAGTCGTTGCAGCGGCGAGGTGTCGGCGGGGGCGGCCACCACCACCGAGCGGCGCCGGCCTTGCTCGCCGAGAATGTGATCGATGAAATCCTTTACTTCGCGGCCGCGCTCGCCGATCAGGCCAACCACGATGACGTCCGCTTTGGTGTAGCGGGCCATCATGCCCAGCAGCACGGATTTGCCCACCCCGGAACCGGCGAACAGGCCCATGCGCTGGCCACGGCCTACGCTCAGCAGGCTGTTGATGGCGCGAATGCCAACGTCGATGCGGGTGTCGATGGGCGAGCGCGCCAGCGGATTAAGCGGCGGCGCCGCCAGGGTCGATTGCGGGCAGTCGTGCAGATCGGGGCCGCCGTCCAGCGGCCGGCCGTTGCCGTCCACCACCCGGCCGAGCAGTTTTTCACCGAGCGGAAAGCGGCGCGCGCCGCTTTCGCCGTTGCCGCCGGCGCTGAGCGGAAACACCCGCGCGCCCGGCACCAGGCCGCTGATTTCGGCCAGCGGCATCAGATAGAGCCGGTCGCCGGAGAACCCCACTACCTCGGCCTCGGCGAAGCACGATGGTTGATCGGCGCTGGCATTGTGCGGCGACAGTTCGATGCGGCAGCCGCTGCCCAGGGGAATGCGCAGGCCCACGGCCTCCAGCACCAGGCCGGTGGCGCGCACGATGCGGCCACTGTTTTGATAGGCGGGCACGGTGTCGACACGCTGTTTGACGCTTCGCAGCGCGGCGCGCCAGTGCTCACGGTGGCCCTGGCCGGTGGCGGTCACGGCTTCGCTCCGGGTGCGCGACGCGGGCGCCGGCGCAGCCGGTCAAGCACCGCCTGCCAACGGCTTTCGCCGCTGGCGTCCAGTTCGCCGGTGGCGCTGGTCACCCGGCAGCCGCCACGCTGGAGCTGATCGTCGGCGCGCAGCGTCCAGCCGACCGCTTGCAACTCGGTGGCCATTTCCTGTTCCACCAACTGCAGATCCTGGGGGTGCAACCACAAGCGGGGCGCCTCACTGAGCAGCGGCTCCTCGCGCAGCAACTGGCGGATCACGGCGAGGATTTGATGCGGGCGCGCTTTCAGCGCCTCGCCGGCGAGCTGACGGCCGGTGGCCAGGGCCAGATCCACCAGCTCGTCGGCGAGGTCGTTGTCCAGGGTGGCGAGGGCGGTCTGGAATTCGCCGGCCAGGCTGGCCAGTGGGGCGAGCAGCTCCCGCCGCTGGCGTTCGCTGTGTTCGGCGCCTTCGCGCAGGCCCTCGGCGAGCCCTTCGGCGTGCCCGGCCTCGCGGCCTTCGGCGAAGCCGGCTTGATAGCCTTCCTGGCGGGCCTGCTCGCGGACCTTGCGGCGCAGGGCGGTGAGCTCCGCCTGGTGCTGGAAATCACGCTGGCGTTGTTGTTCCGCGCCGTTGTCCCGGGTGGTGCTGGCGCGATCCAGTTCTTCCATGCGCCAGGCGCGCCAGCCGTGCGCCGGGCGGGTGTCGGGAGAGCGCGAATCAGACATAGGTGTCGTCGCCTCCGGTGAGCACGATTTCGCCGCTGTCGGCCAGGCGGCGCACCACCTGCAGAATCGCCTTTTGTTCGTTCTCCACCTGGGACACGCGGATCGGCCCGCTGGCTTCCATGTCTTCGCGCAGCAGGTCGCCGGCGCGGGTGGACATATTGCGCAGGAATTTTTCCACCAGCGCGCTTTGCGCGCCCTTGAGCGCGAACATCAGCGAGTGGGTGTTGATCTCCTTGAGCAGCAACTGGATGCTGCGGTCGTCCAGGTCGAGCAGATTCTCGAACAGGAACATTTCGTCGATGATCTTTTGCGCCAGATCCTCGCTGTGTGCGCGCACCGTTTCGATCACGGTTTCCTCGGCGCTGGAGTTCATCAGGTTAAGGATCTCGGCGGCGGTGCGCGCGCCGCCCATCTTGCTGCGTTTCAGGTTCTGGCCATCGAGCATGCCACCGAGCACCTCGGTGAGCTCCTGCAGGGCGGCGGGCTGCACGCCACTAAAGGTGGCGATGCGCAGGACCACGTCGTTGCGCAGCCGGTCGTCGAACATCTCCAGCACTTCGGCGGCCTGGCGCCGCTCCAGATGCACCAGAATGGTGGCGATGATCTGCGGATGTTCGTCGCGGATCATTTCGGAAACGGTGGTGGCTTCCATCAGGTTGAGCGCGTCGATGCCGGAATTGGTGCCCTGCTGTTCGAGAATGTCTTCCAGCAGGCTGGAGGCGCGCTCGCTGCCGAGCGCCTTTTCCAGCACCGAACGGATGTGCTCACTGGAGTGCACATTGAGGGCGGCGAACTGTTCCGACTCGTCGTAGAAATCGTCCAGCACCTGGCGCATTTCATCGTGGGAAATCTGCCCCAGGTGGGCCATTTCCTGGCTGATTTCCTGCACCTCGCGGGCGGAAAGATGCCGAAACACCGCCGCCGCGCTGTCCTCATTGAGCGCCAGCAGCAAAATGGCGCTGCGCCGCGCGGCGGAGATCACGATCTTCTTCGGCTCAGTCATCTTTCTTCATCCAGGTGCGCACGATCATCGCCACCATGGCCGGGTCTTCATCGGCCATTTCCTGAAGATCGGTGAGATTCTGTTGGTAGGCACCGCTCTGGCGGCGCCGGCGGCGCGGCGCGGGCGCCTCGCCCGGGGCTTCGTCCTGGTCGTCGTCGGCACCGCCCACGGTGGCCTGGAAGCGCGGCCGCGCCGGCGCCGCCGAGGCCGGGGGCGCCTGGCTGTAACGGCGCACCAGCGGGCGCACCACCCACAGGTACAGCAGCAGCGCCGCCAGGGCCACCAGCAGATAGCGCAGCAGCGTCATCGCCAGCGGCAGCCAGCCACCGGGCGGCTGCCAGGGGACGTCGTCGGCCCCGTTGGCACGCTCGGTGAAGCGGCTGTTGACCACCTCCAGGCCATCGCCGCGCTCGGCGGAGAAGCCCATCGCCTGGCGGGTCAGTTCCTTGATGCGTTGCAGGTCGGCGTCGTCCAGCGGCACCTGCTCGGGCAGGCCCTGATCGTCGAGCTGCTCACGATAGTTGACCACCACCGCCACCGACAGCCGCTCGACGCGCGGGCGCTGGTGGCGGGTGTGGGTGATGTTGCGGTCCACTTCATAGTTGGTCACGTCGCCGCGCTGCAGATGACCATCCGGGTTGTTGTCGGTGGTGTCCGTGTCCTGGTCATCGCCGTTGTCGTTGGTGTCGTCGCGGTTGCCCACCGGCGAGGCGGCGGTGCCGGGCGGCGTATTGGACAGGGCGCCGGGGATGCCCTCGGCGAGCGCGCCTTCGCCGTTGTAGGTGACGTTGTGCTGGGTGCTGCGCACCGCCGCCGGGGCGCCGTTCTGGTTGGGGCCGTAATGTTCGGCGGTCTCTTCGCGATGGGTGAAATCCACCGCGGCGGTGACCTGGGCGTGTACATTGGCGGCGCCCAGAATCGGCGCCAGGATGCTCTCGATGCGGCGCTGGTAGTTGCGCTCGACCTGCTGCACGTAGTCGAGCTGGGTGCCGTCCAGGCCGCCGCCGGCACCGTCCGGCCGCGACAACAGGCGGCCATCCTGATCGACCACGGTGACGTCTTCGCTGGCCAGCTCCGGCACCGAGCTGGACACCATGTGCACGATCGCGTTGACCTGACCCTCGCCCAGCGCGCGGCCGGGCTGCAAGGTCAGCACCACCGACGCCTTGGCCGGCTCGCGGTCGCGAATGAACACCGAGGGCTTGGCCATGGCCAGGTGCACGCGGGCGTGGGACACCGGCCGCAGCGCCTGGATCGAGCTGGCCAACTCGCCCTCCAGGCCACGCTGGAAGTTGACCCGCTCGGCGAACTGGCTGATGCCGAAGGCCTGTTTGTCCATGATCTCGAAGCCGACGTTGCCGGCCTGTGGCAAGCCTTGCTCGGCCAGACGCAGGCGCAAATCGTAAACGCGGTCGCCAGGCACCAGCAGGGCGCGGCCGCCCTCGCTGAACTGGTAGGGCACGCCGCGTTGCTCCAGCTCGGTGATGATGCGTCCGCCGTCCGCTTCGTTGAGGTTGCTGTACAGCACCCGGAACTGCGGCGCGCTGGCCCACATCAACAACGCCGCCACCACCGCCACGGTGGCGGCGCCGGCGACCAGCAGCGGCACCACGGGATTGGCGCGCAGCCGTGCCCATAGTTGATCCAGGCCGGCGCGGGCGCCGTTGCCCGGGTTGTCCGCGGCGCTCATGCCCGCCCCCGGCGACAGCAGCGAAGGGCGCGGCGACGCGACGGGCAGCGGAGCATGGTGGTGGCTACTAAAGGCATCGCAACGGGATCTCTTCTTCTCGGCTTGAGGCCGCCCACCCCCGGGCGGCTCTGCAACGAATGCCATTATGGGCAGTCGTGTTCGTGGCAAAGGAAAGAAAAGCCGTTTTTTTTGTCGCCAATTGGCGGCATCGGCCCGTCACCGGCCCTGATAGCCTTGTCGTCGTCTTACCATTCCGTCTTTCAAGGGCAGCCGCCATGACCACAGCCGCGATCGAATCCGCCCTCAGCCAGATGCAGAGTCTGGCCAGCCAAGCCGCCGGCGACAGCCAGGCCAAAGGCGGCCTGGTGTCCGCCCGCGTCGGCGCCGGCGGCTTCGCCGATGAGCTCTACAGCTCGTTTCAGCGCATCAACGAACTGCAGCAACACGCCGGCGCCCAAAGCAAAGCGTTCCAGGCCGGCGAACCCGGCATTGCGTTGTACGATGTAATGATCGACTCACAGAAAGCGAGCGTGGCGTTTCAGATGGGCGTGCAAGTGCGTAATCGGTTGGTGACGGCGTATAAAGATGTCATGAATATGCAGGTTTAAGAGCGGTTGAAAGTTAAAAGTTAAAAGTTAAAAGTTGAAACGCGGGGGAGGCCACCTTGAACTAAAGGTTGTGCCCGCGACCTTGCCGCCTTGACGTCGGCGCGGCGAATCCCCCCTCAGTAGGCACGGCCTGAATCGCGTTTCAACTTTTAACTTTCAACTTTCAACTGCCCCTAAACCTTCCAACGCAGGAGCCGACCGCGAATTTCATCGAGGCGTTTTTCGATGGTCATGGCTTCGTCCGGGGGGATTTGCCGGATCAGTTCGCCGCTTTCCCGGTCCACCACGCGAATGATGGTGCGTTGGGATTCGTCGCTCAGTTCGAACTCAATGCCATAGTTGCGCATCACCTGATTGATCTTTTGTACCGGCGCGACCAGGTCGTCGCGGCTCCAGCTCGCCGCCTGGCTGACGGCGTCGCCCTGGGCGGGCAGTTGCGCGAGAATGCGTTCCACCTTCTGACGGGTGCTGATGGCCGGCAACAGAATCGCGCCGCGCGTCGGGTCCACGGGTGAGGTCATCGAGGTCGTCCTTAATCGGTCGGGATCAAGGGGGTTATCGGCGGCGGCTGGGAAAGATTGAATTTGGCAACACGCGAGACGCCTTGCGCTGCGCGCAACACGCAGCACGCTTGCACGCTAAATCAAACCCCGGGCCTTGTGACAGCGCCGCTGTGGGAGCGGTCCCCGACCGCGAACCGAGCCTGAAA
>TARA_R110001606_G_scaffold157382_2_pt1 | contig 13348 bp, 4 predicted proteins | sample TARA_R110001606 | Tara Oceans TARA_R110001606 (sample SAMEA4398315) | marine metagenome | biome: Polar Biome; feature: [SRF] surface water layer (ENVO:00010504); material: water (ENVO:00002006), including particulate matter (ENVO:01000060) such as... | depth 5 m | reverse complement strand
TTTAGATAACGGAACAGATGTAGGTCAGTTAAAAGTAATTGTTGCTTCAACAGAACCAGCAGGTTCTTTTAGAGCAACTATTGATGTAACATCATGGGGTTACAGTGCAGACGGTACAGACCAAATCATTCTTAGTACAAGAGGTCAATCTGTAGTGTGTATGTGGTCAGGAACACATTGGTTCCCAATCGCAAACAATGGCGCAACCCTTAGTTAGATTTTAGGAATCCACTATGTCACATGATAAACTTGCTAAGGAAAGACTATCGTATAGACTTCCCTCTCTGCTCCCTGAGTATTTAAGAGACGAAGCTCCTGCGTTTGAAGCTTTCCTTAAAGCATATTTTGAATTCCTTGAGTCGGAAGTACTTGTACTTAAGTCCCAAAGTGACATAGATGGATTACTAATGGAAGACGGACAAGGTAGTGTTCTCTTTGAGAGCGCTACTATTGCTCCTTCACCCGATGAAAATTCATCAAAAATTTTATATGAAGGAACAGAAACCAACCCAGTTACTAGTGCTGACCCGTTAGCAATAGGTGAATACATTGTTGGTTCTACGGGTTTATCCGTTGCGAAAATTGAGGTAATCAACGGTAATACACTATACCTCAAATCTATTAAAGGTAATGGTTTTGCTGAAGGTGAAACGATTACAGGAAGGAAAGGTGGTCAAACTGCAGTAGTTAAATCGTTCAAGGAAAATAGTATCCTTGCAAATAATCGTCTATTAGATTATTCTGATATTGATAACACTACAGAAGATTTCTTAACATACTTCCAAAAAGACTTTATGCCATCACTTGATTTGGCAGTTTTAAAAAATAAAAGATTAACAATCAAGAACATTAGTGACCTTTACAAGAAAAAGGGAACTACAGAATCCATTCAATTCTTAATGAGAGTATTGTATGGACAAGATGCAACAGTAAGACACCCAATAGATGAAACAATTCATGTAGGTGAATCAGGATATACTCAAGAAAGAAGAATGAGAATACTGATGACCAAAGGTATCCCTGAAGCAAACGACAAAATTACTCAATATGATGCACTAGGTGTTCAAATTGAAGCACAAGCAGTTATAGAAAATGTCTATGTGCCGCCAGGAAGGGCGTCAGTCAACGAATATTCAATTGAGATAATGAACAATCATGTTGGAACCTTTACTGAAGGTTCTGAAGTTCAAATTTTAGATAGAGATGGAATAACACTATTAACTGCAACAGTTCAAGGTGTTATCTCAGATGTTACTATAGGTTCTTCAACCTATGTTTCTCATGATGATAACGGAGATATCTTATTAGAAGATGGTGCAGGTTTACTACTCGAAACAAAGGTATATCCTTTTGGTTCTCTTTACAGTCTAAACGATAAAATCAATATCAAAGGGTCTAAGTTAGATACCGATGTGTCCGAAACATTATCATCAGTTAATGGTTTAGTAGAAGGTTCAATTAAAGAAATTTTAATCGAGAATGCTGGGTCAAGTTATGAAGCAAATGACCTTATCATTTTTGAAGGTGGTCAAGGAACAGGTACAGCAGAAGCAGTTATAGGTTCTACTGGTGACGAGATGTTACAAGAAGGTGGTTCTGCATTTGGACATTATGAAATTCTTGTAACTGCATCTATGATTAATAATCCGTCTACAGGTAAAACACTTATTGGTGGGCCTGGAGTTAAAGACGATAACGGTAATTGGATTATCTTTAATGATAACCAACTTGATGTATATGTTGATGGACTTTTAAAAGTACCTACTACAGATTATACATGGAAAAATGATAGAGTAGTATTTACAAGTGCTTTAAGTGCAGGTCAGAATGTAGAACTCTATACAGAATATAACAGATTAACATATGAGGATGGAAGTGTTATAGATTATAACGCTGTTGTTCACAATGGTTCAGTTGTCTCAGATAACGGAAGAGTTAGAAGTGTATTCATTAGAGATGGTGGAAAATACACTGAAATACCTAAAGTATTTCCCGGCGGTTATATGTATCTAAATGCAGATACTACTAGAGATAAAAATAGTCAATCAACAACTCTAGAAGGTTTTGCAGTCGGTGAGGTTATTACTGGGGTGACATCTAGTGCTACTGGAGCAATTTCAAGTATTGACCTTAAGAACAAAAGACTTGTTATTAAAAGACTCTCAACTCATACAGGTGCATTCCAAGTAGGAGAAACTATAGAAGGTGGAGTATCAGAAACTACATCTGAAATTGTACAACATAATGTCACTAGTGGAACAGGTGCGAAGTTATTTGCATTCTCAGAAGACATTGGTGGTGTTTCATCAATCAATATTATAGACCAAGGTAGTAAGTTTAATTATGACGGAGTTATCTCTGAAAGTTCGTTCTTTAATATTGTAATTACGACACCTAGTGCAACTCTATTTCAAAATACAGTTATTACAGGAACATTATCAGGAACAACTGCAAAGATTGTTAAGTACGATGCTGATAGACACATTCTTACTTACAAAGATTTAGAAGGTAGGTTTTTCGATAATGAGAAAGTTACATTTAATGCAGCCGATTCGTTTACCACTATTAAAGGTAGTACTTTTGATGCAAGAGGAAGATTTGCAGGTGAAGGTGTCATCGAAGAACAAATAGTTGGAGATTATGGAACACTTAATGCAAACGCATCAAGAATGCAAGATGGTCTATTATATCAGACACACTCATACGTTGTCAAGGTCGGAGAATCAATTAACAAGTGGAGAGGTATTGTAAAAGACTTACTTCACCCTGCAGGTCACATCTTCTTTGGTGAGATTGCATTAGACACTCGTGTTAATAGTGCAGTATCATCTGAATTTGTACCGATGGTTGTTATCAAGAAAGTTGAAGATGCAAGTGTTCAAAATGACCACTTAGAGAAAATAACTAAAGTACAAATATTTACATTATCAGATGAAGTCAACGACCCATTCACTGTACTAGATGAAGCAGGACAACCTGCATATAATACAGACCCAAGAACAGGTGGTGTTATAGCAAACTTCCTACAATCAGTCGCCACAGGTGGTGTTCAGACTGGTAGAGGAACAGAGTATTATGACTCTATGATGAGAAGTCGTCACATGAACATTAATGTTATATGTTCTTTAGCATCTTTAACCACACAAAGTTCACCTAGAAGAGATTCAGGAATGTCTGTATTGAATCTTCGTAATATAGATAACGATTGGGTGGTTGTTGAAGACGAAAACAACGTATACGGTAGACCTGCAGATATGGGGAAAACTTTTAATGTTTATACCCCTAATCACGAAACTCTGAAATGGGAAGATGGTTCATTTATGGAACAAGAATCAAGTTCAAATTTCTTAAGGTTTGACGAAGCTCGTGCAGAGAATGTTTATCATCAAGGTGAGTTCGGAGAAAGAATTGTAACCGAAGATGGACTTGACCTAATTAATGTAGAAGATGCAACAGTTGAACCTAGTGTTCCACAACTGTTCTTAAGTGAAAGAAGTATAGAATTAGAAGGTAGTGGAATGTATCTTGAAGACGGAGATAGATTAGTATCAGAAACAGGACAAGCATTTATACAAGAGTATGGTTCAGAAGTAGGAATACATTCATATGTTCCATTTGGAAGTACATTTAGGAGTCTAAATACTATTACAGGTCAGAGAACATTTGACATCTCATATTACATCAAAGATGAAAGTGATGATGACATTGCATTGGAAGATGGAGAACCAAAAGAAATTAGTGGTTCAGCAAATCCAAGATACAATACTGCAGGTGCCTCATTCCTAATGAGTGAAGTATCAAAACCCGAAGGATTGAGAATAAGTGATTTAACAGATTATTATCCTAATTTACATATTCCCGAATTTGACCAAGTAAGAAAAAGAACAAATATTACATATAGTGCATACATAAAGTCTGCCTAATGTTATAAATAACAGTAATACATAAATAGTATTATAAATATCTGAGGAGATTAGAAAAATGGCAGCAATTATCACGGAAAAGTTTAGAATTCACAACGCTAAACAATTCAGAGAGGACTTCAGTGAAAGTGCCTCATCACAATATATTTTCATAGGTCGAGCACACCCATGGACAGTAGACACTTCACCCCCAACACCAGTAAACGGAACTTCAGAGGAAGTTGATGCATGGTCAGATATGACTGCATTGAAAAAAGTTGGAACTGCTGATGTATCACACGGACTAAAAAGAATTGATTGGACTACAGGAACTAAGTACGATGAGTACCAACATGACTATAGTTCATCTAATACTACTACAGGTACTAACAAATCATCTTTGTATGATGCAGATGCTCTACCATATGTAATGACCGATGAGTATCATGTTTACAAATGTATTAGAACAGGAAGAAATTCAAGTGGTGCCGTTGTTAATTCAACAGTTAAACCAACTGGTACTTCTGCAACTGCATTAGTGGAAACCTCAGACACGGGTGCAGCCTCAGGACGTGGATATCTTTGGAAATATATGTATACTGTAACTGCCTCAGATACAATTAAATTCGTAACAAGTGATTTCATTCCAGTTAAAACACTAGGTGTTTCTCAATCCGTTGATGGTCAGTTGGCTGCACTAGGTGCTACCATCGCTGATGACGGGTCATCACAATGGGATGTGGAAACTAATGCTAAAGACGGTGGAGTACTTCACGCAGTAGTAACTGCAGGTGGTTCAGGTTATACCAACAATACTTACACTGGTGTTCCAGTAGTAGGAGATGGTTCAGGTGGTGTTTGTACTGTTAATGTCGCAGGTGGAGCGGTTACTCATATCACAATGACTGCAAATGGAACAGGTTACAGACGACCTCAAATTATTATCGCAACAAGTACAACTGGATTATCAGGAATTGGTTCAGGTTCAGGTGCAGTAGTTAAACCAATTATCTCACCTAGTAACGGACACGGTGGAGACCATACACAAGAACTTGGTGGAAACCATGTTATCGTAAACTCTAGATTAGAGTTTGCTGAAGGTGGTGGAGATTTCCCAACAGACAACGATTTCAGAAGGATTGGTCTAATTCAAGACCCATTCTCAACTGGTACAACAGTTGCAACTGCATCTCACATGGCTGCATACTCTCAGATGACACTTGGTGGTGTTACTGGTCTTGAGGTTGATGACATTATCAGAAATGCAAACGCAGATGGTGCTGGAGTTGCAAACTCAAGGGTTATTTCTATAACAGGTAACGTAGTATCTCATTTACCAATAGCAGATAGTGCTGGTGGATTTACTAACTTCGCCGCAACGAACACTTGTTTTGTTGGTAGTAGCACAATTAGTACGGTTGCTTCCGTAAATGCAGCTTTCCCTGAAGTGGTTAAATACTCAGGACAAGTATTGTATATCGAGAATCGTGGTGCTGTTACAAGAGCTGCAGACCAAATCGAAGACATCAAATTAATTATTGAAATGTAATACTGGGGATGTATGTCCCCTTTTACATTAACTAAAACTAGAGTTAAGGAATATGACCGAAAAAACTGATTTAAATGTATCCCCCTATTATGACGACTTTAATGAAGATAAAAACTTTCATAAGATTTTATATCGTTCGGGGAGAGCGTTACAATCTCGTGAGTTAATTCAGTCGCAAACTATCCTACAAAACCAAATCGAAAGGTTTGGAGACCATATGTTCAAGGAAGGTTCCATTGTACAAGGTTGTCAAGCAGGACTAGATTTAGAAGCATACTACGTTAAAGTAAAATCAGATAACCCAAATTCAGAAGGTGATGCAAGTGTTGAAACTTACAGAACTTCAATGGTTGGTAAATATTTCCGTGGTGAAACTACGGGTGTTGTAGGAAAGGTTGTATCTACAACTGCAGAAACTTCAGACGATGCACTTACAATCTTTGTAAAATATGCAAGACAAGGAACAGATACTAACAACTCATTTACCTTTTCAGCTAATGAAAAACTTCATGAAGTAACACTAGGTGTTGATGGAACACCGTCACAAGTTACTGCAAACAAAAACGAATTAACTGTAAAACCACAAACCGATGCAGATATTCCTAATGGTCTTGCTTCTATAGCAAATATCAAACAGGGTGTTATCTTTATTAGAGGATTCTTTGTTAAAGTTGATGCACAAGAAGTTATACTTGAGAAGTATAACGGTAAACCTTCATATAGGATTGGTCTTACTATCACGGAATCGCTGATTAGTTCAACAACCGATACTTCTTTACTAGACAATTCACAAGGAACATCAAACGAAAACTCCACTGGTGCAGACCGATTAAAGATTGACCTAACACTAAGTAAGTACTCACTTACTACTACAGATGATACAGACTTTGTAGAGATGATTAGAGTGAATAAAGGTATTATTGAACTTGCAATCAACAAACCTATGTACGGTACAATCGAAAACACAATGGCACGAAGAACATTCGATGCGAACGGTGACTTCGTTGTTGGACAATTCACGCATAGTCTTAGAGAACATTTAGACGATACTACAAATAGAGGATTCTATACTAAAGCAAATGGTGGTTTAGAATCAAGATTTGTTGCACAAGTATCGCCAGGTAAAGCATACGTTAAAGGATGGGAGATTGATAAGATTGGAACATCAACTATCGCATTTAACAAAGCAAGAACAACCACTACATTAGCAAATGCAAATACACCTATTAGAATAGGTAACTTTCTTAAGGTCAAAAATGCACATTCACTTCCTGAGTTTGGAAATGAAACAGGAACAGATGCTATTGCACCTCATAAAGAATGTGAATTATGGGATGTAGCAATAAATCCTGTATCGCCTGGCACTAAACCGACTTCGGGTCAGATTGGTTTTACTAGAGTTAGAAATATAGAACTAGACGAGTCAGGTGGAGAAACGGTTGCTGGAACATATGACCATTCTTCAAGATTCAACTTGTATCTGTTTGATATTAAATTGTTTACTAAACTTACAGGAAATACTTCAGGTGCATCATTCACGCCTGGCACAAGAGTTGTAGGTTCAGTTTCAGGTGCAACAGCTATTGTCGCAACTACAGTTGCTTCAGGTGGTACATCTATATTAGTTCATGATGTTGTAGGAACATTTAATACTAATGATGCAATTTCATGTGAAGGTTCAACTGCAGCTGTTATCGCAGATGTTACTGCAGTTTACAAATACAACATTGACCGTGTAAGGTCAATCACTCAGACTCCTAATGTGGGTTCAGGGACAAGAGCAAACTTCACTGCAGATGCATACGCAGACCAAGACAACACACTAACAGGAACAGTTTCAATAACTACTGGTGGTGCAATGACTGGTTTCGGAACCAAGTTCCAACAAGAATTAAAACTAGGTGACATCATAGTTGATGGTGCAGGTAATGAACAAATTATAGCATCTATTCATGCAACAGACCAATCTGCACAAACAGTCTCAAATGGCACTCAAGGTGTAATGACTAACGCAAATTGTGTAAGACGAAGAGTAAGATTATTCAGTCAATCACAAACAGCTGCAATCGCATCATGGCCAAGAGATTGGATTAAAACACATAGTCCCGATGCAACAACCGTAAGACGACAAGCAACTGCAACAGTTGGTTCAGGGTCTATATCAATTACTGTTGAAGGTGGAACTTTCTCATCCCTTAATACTGATAACTTCACAATGGCAGTTATAAAAGCACCGACTTCTACTAGTAATAATAGAAAGGTTGGTGATATATTAGATATTGAAAACTTTGCAACTGCAGATGACATAACTACTTCGGGTTCAAATCAAACATTAACTATTGATGGATTCCATAATGATGACACTGGTGCAGTAATAAAAGTTACATATACTGCAACACTTAATGCACCACAAAGAAGAACTAAAACATTAAGTCAAGCAAGAGTTCTTGGTGTAGAAAGTCCGAGAAGTGCTAATGGATTCTATGGAACTGCATACGATGATGCAGAAATATCACTAGGTGTCGCTGATGGATTTAAAGTACATGGTATTTTCATGTCTACTGCAGAAGACCAAAGTGGTGCTAACGGAAAAGCAACTCCACCAAACGCAACATTCACTCCTTCCACTGGAACATTTGTACAATATGAAACAGTTATTGGTCAAACTTCAGGTGCTCATGCAGTAATTATTTCAGGTGCATCAGGAAGTGCAGGAACAGTATACTTTTATTACATATCAGGAACATTAGTAAATACAGAAAATGTAGTTGGTCAGACTTCAGGTGCAATTGCACAAGTAAGTTCTATGTCAGCAACATCTAGTGATATCACTAGTAGATACTTCTTTGACAATGGTCAGAGAGATGGATACTACGACCTTGCAAAACTAACATTAAAAGCAGGTGCGCCAAAACCAGTTGGTAAAATATGTGTCGTGTTTGATTACTTTATACCTTCAGGTGCAGGTAATTTCTTTGATGTTAATTCATACGATAGTATTGATTATAGAGATATCCCGACTTATTCCCCAAGTAGAATTGACTTAGGTGGATTAGAACCCGATGGAACATTCGAACTTCATGATTGTGTTGATTTCAGACCAGTTGTAGGTCAGATTATAGGAACAACTACTTTTGGTTCTAACAATGTACAAAATGTTGCATCTCCAGTCAATCTTTCTCATAGTACGAGTGGTGCTGTTTATTCACCACTAGGTTACACTACGGGTAGAAGTTTTGAAGGTGCAAGAACAGAAGGTAATGGAATAACAGCAACAGGTGCTAATGCAACAGATTTCCCAACAGGTAGTGTTGTCGGAGATATTTCATTTTATGTCGGAAGATACGACAAAGTATTCTTACATAAGTCAGGTAAATTCCAAGTATCAGAAGGAACACCTGCATTAACTCCAATTAAACCAAAAGCAGTGGATGATTCAATTGAATTATTTGAATTATATGTTCCACCTTATACCTTAAATCTAAAAAACATTAGAGTAAGGTCTCAAGACCATCGTAGATTTACGATGGGTGACATATCTAGGATTAACAGTCGTGTTACTAACCTAGAAAGAATTACATCTCTATCTTTATTAGAAAGAGATACGCAAACAAAACAAATTTTAGATGGGGACGGATTTGATAGATTCAAATCAGGTTTCCTAGTAGATAACTTTAGAGGACATAGAGTTGGAGATGTAAACCATCCTGATTACGAATGTGCTATAGATGTTAAAACTGGAACAATGAGACCACAATCTTTCTCTCAATTCTTTGATATAAACTTTAATGAAGGTGGTTCTTCTAGTTATGCGAAGACAGGAGATATCCTTACACTACCTTATACGGAAACAACTTTTGTAAATGCTGATAAAGCATCTAGAACAAGTAATGTAAACCCATATAGTGTATTCTCATTCCAAGGAACACTTAAATTAATTCCTGGCACAGACGTATGGCAGGATACTACACAACTTCCTGAAGTTAGAATCAATAGAGAAGGTAACTTTGATGCAATTCAGTCAGGAGTATCAAATTCATTAGGAACAGTTTGGAATGCATGGCAGACAACATGGGTTGGAGAACCTAGAACTGTATCTTCAGAGGTTCAGTCTACATCTAATGGTCAATGGTCAGGAGACCCTTCACAAGGTGGAGTCTGGCAAGCAGGTGAACAGGTAACTAGAGAGTTTACAGAAACCGTTGAAACCCAAACAAGAACAGGTGTACAAACAACCGTAGTAGACGATTTTACTGAATCTAGAAGTGATAGAGTAGTAAGTGTATCACTTATACCTTGGATTCGTGCAAAAACCATCGAAATAGATGGTGAAAATTTAAAACCAAACACAAACCATTACTTCTATTTCGATAATATAGATGTAAACAAATTTGTAAGACCGTATAATGCAAATTATTCACAAGATGGTGGAACAACAGTTACTTCAAACCTTAAAACAGATGGTCAAGGTAGACTAAGAGGATACTTCGAACTACCTAATAGTGACACTCAAAGATTTGCAACGGGTATGAGAGAGTTGAGGGCAACTTCATCTTACTACAACTTACCTAATCCTGCATCTTCATGTGGAGAAGTGTATCAAGCACAAGGGTTATTACAAGCATCTCAAACAACAGTTACATCTACTAGAAATGGTAGAGTGATATTTGAACAAATTGGTGGAGAAAGAGATATTATCTCTAGAGGAGAACAGATTAACATTGATGAATTTGATTCTGATGCACCACCGATTCCAGTTGACACAATTCCACCAGTAGTTGTTACCGACCCACCACCACCAAGTTCTCCAGTGTTCCCCGAACCTGCAGAAGAATTATGGATTCCTGATAGATGGGAAATAGGTGAAAGAAGAAGAGGTTGGAGAGACCCACTTGCACAATCATTCTTGGTGGACTCACAAGGTGGTATGTTTGCATCATCAATTGATGTATACTTTGCAACTAAAGATACAACTATGCCTGTTTCTATAGAAATCAGAACAATGCATAATGGTTATCCTGCAAACGTGGTTATGCCATTCTCTACTGTAACAAAGAATCCTGCTGATGTCAACATTTCAACAGATGGTTCTGCTGTAACCACATTTACTTTTGAATCACCAGTATACTTAGAAGATACAACAGAATATTGTTTTGTGGTTTACACAAACTCTAACGAATATGAGTGTTATGTATCTAGAATGGGTGAGAAAGACCTTGTAACTGGACAGACAATCGCAGAACAACCATACGCAGGTTCATTATTTAAATCACAAAATAACTCAACATGGACTGCAGAACAAACAGACGACTTGAAATTCCATTTCAAACGATGTGTGTTTGATACAACGAAACAACCTTTGTTGAAATTCAACAATAATGTTCTTGCTGAACCTTTATTACAAAACAATCCAATACAAACATTTGATAGTCAGGCATATGTAAAAGTATACAGTTATACTCACGGTATGTATCATGTTGGTTCTAGTGTTAAAATAGCAGGAATTGAAGGAGACCATACAGGGTCGGTTCTAACAATAGGAACATTAACTCCAAATTCAACCCCTACTAACGGAACATTTACTAATGTTTCAACTACAGGTGGAACTGGTGTTGGATGTCTATTAGATATAGTTGTCGCTAGTGGAAACGTAACTTCATGTACTATATCTGCAGTAGGTAGTGGTTATCTTGCAACAGATACCCTAACAGTAACAAACTTTGACGGTGGTACTGCTGATGGAACAGTTGCAGTAGACACGGTTGGTGATACACTAGGTGGAATTCCAGTCGAAGCAATTAACCAAACATTTACAGGCGCATCGGCACTTTCACATATTGGAATAGATAGTTATTGTATAACACCTTCCTTATCTGCATACGACTTTAAAGCTGGTTACACTGCAAGTAAATCAACAGTGGGTGGTGGTAAATCAGGAAGTGCTTCAAGAAACTATTACTTTGATACAATACACACAATGATACCAAATGTTGCAGCTCAAGGAACTCAGATATCTGCAACAGTAAGAACAACTCCAATGTATTCTCCTGAAGGATATATTGATGGAACTGTTTATGTACAAAGGTCAATTTCTACAGGTATTACTCTAAATGATAATTCATATATGGGTTCCCCTTGTGTAGTTGCAAGTGAACAAAACGAAAATGATAACATGGGTGCATCTAAATCGTTTGACCTAAGTTTACAATTGCAATCAAACAATCCAAACATATCACCATGTATTGATATTGGTGGTTCAGGAGAGAAAGATTCAAATGGTGATTGGGTAACCTCAATCGGTTGTCTAGGTATTGCGAACAGAATTAATAACATTAATAGTTCAGCAGATGTCCCTACAGGGACTACATATATCCCTTCTACGAGTCCCGATGGAGATAATAATGCAATGACATATATCACTAGAAAAGTGTCTCTAAAGACTCCTGCACAAGGATTAAAAGTAGTCGCAGACTTCTTTAGACCACCAACAACAAACCTTAAAGTAATGTACAAGGTTCTAGAAAATGATGATGAAACACCATTCGATGATTTAGGTTGGAGATACTTCAATACAACTGGAGTGCCAGATACATCAACAGAAGCAGATGCAAGGAACTTTAAAGAATATGAATTCACTGCAGATAACTTAAACGAGTACAGTGCATTCTCAGTTAAAATTGTAGGACAAGGAACAAATACATCATCAATACCAATGGTATCTGCTCTAAGATGTATTGCGATTACATAATGGCAACAGTTAAAACAGAATATGCAAGAGTAGAAGGACACTCTACATTATTAAGAGACGAAGGTTCTACTGCAATTGTTAGTAACGATATGAACTCATATGAGTTACATAAAAAAAGAAGGGAATCTTTTTTATCTCAGAAGAACGAGATAAATACATTAAAGAATGAAGTAGGTGAAATAAAACAAATATTACTCACATTAATGGATAAAGTAAATGGCTAAAACAGTAGACCAATTCAGTACAGTAGAAGACTTCAGACAGAAGTATAACGAACTTGCAATAGATGTGGGAGATAAATCTGGCCTAAGAACAACCAAGAAAGGAACAGTTGTTGATGCACTTAACAGTTTAGAAGATAAGTCATTCTTTTTCCAAGAACATATCTATATTGCATCGGCAGGACAAACAGTGTTTACTGGTGCAGATACTTATGGTACGGTTTTAACATCAAGAAAAAACAAAGTTCAGATATATAAAAATGGTGTTCATCAAAACGAAGGAACTCAATATAGTGCTACTAATCCTGATGATAAAGGAAACTTTGGTTCAATAACTTTTAACTCAGCAACTAGTGCTGGTGATAATATTACTATCTACACATTTACTGGTTCCTATGAAGGTGCTGGTGGGGTAAGTAATTTAAGTGGACAATTTACAGAAACAGCCGCAAATACTATTTACAATGTTAACCCAAGTGGTGTTATTCTAAAAGGTTCAAGTTCAAACTCAACGACAGCTTTACAAAGTGGATTTACTATTCAGTTAGCAGGTAAAACATATGGTGAAGAAGACTTAACACTTGCATCGGGTAAGACTATGTCTGCTCCTACTATCACGGATAATACTTTATCAATCAATCAAGGTAACATAACAAGTGGAGTATCGGGAACATTCTCAGGTGCTTTAACAGCAGGTTCATTTACAGACAACACACTAACAATCACGGGTGGTGATATAACTGGTGTTGATGATATTACAGGAACAGCAGACTCTACATTCACTGCATTTAAATTTATAGATAAAAGTGGTGCAAACTTAACTGGTGGTGTATTAACTGCAGCTTCATTAGATATCTCAGGTGATGCAGATATCGATGGAACAATGGAAGCAGATGCGTACACGGTTGACAGTATTCCTCTTGATGAG
>TARA_R110001606_G_scaffold581_1_pt1 | contig 13366 bp, 13 predicted proteins | sample TARA_R110001606 | Tara Oceans TARA_R110001606 (sample SAMEA4398315) | marine metagenome | biome: Polar Biome; feature: [SRF] surface water layer (ENVO:00010504); material: water (ENVO:00002006), including particulate matter (ENVO:01000060) such as... | depth 5 m | reverse complement strand
GTAAGCCCCCAGTCATCAATCCAGCCAGTGAACTGAATTAAGTTACCTGACGTGACACGAATCTCACGCCTAGGGATAATGTTGCCGTAGAAAGGGCTGCCTACATAAAGAGGGTCAAAGGCACGGTCGTGGTTGTTAAACTCTACGTTTAGCGAGCCAGCTTGAAAGGCTGAGAACCTACGGCTCTTACCCCTGTTCCAGTTAATAGTTCTTACCCTGTCGGTAACGTCATAGAATATTGTTCCACCTAAGCGGTAATCAACGTTGTCTAAGACGCCAGCCACAGAGTCATCTAATCGAAAGAACGGACCAATAGGCGAGTCTGTTAGGTCAAATCCGATTTCTACTTTAGGTGTGGGTATCGCCATTACGAACCGAATCCTGACAGCGACACCTGGTAGTCACCGTTAGAGGTTTGCCAGGTCTTTAGGGCGTTAATTACTTCTTCACCTGCCGCTGCTCCACCTAGTCGGTTGTCGGCATACACGGTCATCTGAATGTTGTTGCCCCCAGACATACCAGTTGGTGTTGACATGTAACCAATGCCGCCTCCGCCAAAGTCAAGCGGTCGTGTCGGGTAGTCGATTGGCGTTGTGCTAATGCTGTAGCTAGGCACTCCAGTAGACACGATTGGCATAGTGCTGACCACCGTGTTGCCATGAATTGTCGTTGTTGGGCTGATTGTGTCGTATTCGCCAAGCAGCCTCTTTTGACGGTCAAGCTCTGCCATAAGAGCCTCAAAGGTTGCCTTTATTTCATCAAGAATTGAAGAGAAAGCGTCTTCCATTGCATCAGCCATTGATGCCGCAAAAGCCTCGCTAAATACCTCTGCTGCTTTTTTGGCTTCTGCCTCAAGCTCACCGAGCTCGGAGTCCATGCCATCAACGATTCCGCTAATGAACCGCTCTCCAGTGTCCTTAGTGACTTCATAGGTTTCTTCGCCAAGCTGTACGCCAAGAGCCTCTAGCTCACGAGTCAGGGCGTTGACTTCGTTTACGGTATCTACGCCACCTTCAACCAAAGCTTGAGCTGTAGCGCCACCAGCCTCCATGCCTGCATCTACAAGCTGCTGGAACAAGAATGGGTCAAGACCTAGCTTACGTAGCTCAATTAGGTTCTCAATAAAGAGCTTGGTACGGTCAATCATGTTTTGGAAGTTGCTTGTGAGCTGTGCTGACTTGTCAACTGTCTCTGTGATTACGTCTGTGAAGTTCCTGGTCATTGTGACCCTGAAGCCCTCTAGCGAGCCAGCAGTCTTGACAATATCTTCAAAGACCTCAGATACCTCGACCTTAGATACCTTGTCCTCAATATTGCCCAAAAGGTTTATTAGGTTTCCTGTGCTTGCAACTGCATCGGCAACCCCAAAGATTGCATCTGCTGCATTGTTGCGCTGTGACAAAAGCTCATCACGCTTGCGCTGAAGGTTAGAAAGGGCAGTTAGCTCAGTGCGAGCGTAGTCTAGAAGGTTTTTCTTGGCATCTTCAAGTAGGTAACCATTGTCGAAGGCGTTGTTAATCTGCTGCTCAATACGAGCTAAGTCACCTTGTGTACGGTTTTGAAAGCGACCAATCTCACTCTCATAGGTGTTTAGGGCGTCAACCGAATTAACGACCTCTAGCGTTATTGCCAGGAAGTCGGCATAAGCCTCTGTAGCTTCTTCAATCTCAATTGCTAGTTCTTCCTGTAGCTTGACCTGCTCTTCAAGAAGGACGTTTATCTCCGCCTCGCGCTCAAGCCTTTCTTCTTCAAGCTTTGCTATCTCAGAAAGCCCGGCAGCAGTTACGTTGAACGCCTCCTGTAGCTTGAGAGCCGCTTCTTGGCCTCCTTCAACGATGTCCTTGAAGATTTCTTCCCAGCCTTGGCTATTTAGCACCTGAGCAATTAAAGCCTCAGTAAGTCCAAAGCCCTCTAGGTCCAGCTTTGCAGACTGTTTTTTTACTTCGTCTGTCAGCTTTTGATAAAACTCTGCTACAAAGTCTTTGACGGTTTCGCCGCTGCCGCCGTCATCGCCTCCGCCATCGTCATCTTTTATGCCGAGCAACTTCTTAAGCTCGGCGTTTACAGCGTCAATTGCCTCTTGTGGGGCTTTAAACCTTTTTAGGTCTCTAAGCTCTTCTTCAAGAATTTCAATACGACTGCTCGTAGGGAGCCTAGAAAGAGAACGCTCAAGCTTAAAAGCAGCAAACTCCTCCTGAGCCATAACCTTAGCGGCCTCACGAGACACGTTGTTTGCAAGTATTCTTGCGTCAATATTGCGACCGATGCGTTTAGTTAGGTTGTCGTATGCGAACTCGGCACGTGCTAACTCAACGTTGATATGGTCTTGGTCAAAGAGGTCTAATACGTTAATGACTCGTGCCATTGCAAGCTCGGCAGCAGCAGCAAAGAGATTCCAGCCGTTAGGTAGTACTTCTTCTAGGAAAATGCCGATGTTTTGAAAAGCGACAATAGCAAAATCAATTATTGACACAACCACATTTAGAGTGGCTGCAAAGACCTCCATTGCATCTATGTTGCCAAATATCTTGAAGCTAAGTTCTTTTATCTGGTCCCCAAGTAACTGAGTGTTTATCCAGAGACCTAGCAGCTTTTCTCCCCAGACGGTAGTTGGGTTTGTTACAACAGTTAGAAAATTACCAACATCCTCAATCGCTCCAGCAAGAGCTACAATTGCTGGCTCTACAAATTCGACTGCGACTTGACCAATGCGCTCAAGTGGGACAGCAAGGCTGTCAAAGGCATCCCTGACGGCAGGCGTTGCTCTCATCAGGCCATCGCTTAGTTGTTTTGTTAAATGAGACAGAACTGGGAGCAGACCCACAGCCACGGTGTCACGCATGTTGTTGAAGGATGCGTTCAGGGCGTTCTGCTGAACCGAAAGATTGTTCTGCTGTCTACCAACGGCTCCAAGAGCGTCAGAGGCACGGTCCATAAGGAACTCAACACGAATCTGCTGGTCAGCAAACCGTTCCTCAGCTCCAGTTAGACTCCCTAATCCTCTAGCGAGCTTTTCTGCATCAATTTCGGATTGCTTCATAGCAACACCGAACTTCTCAATCGGGTCGTACTCACCACGGAAGAGGGCAGTCATACCAAGCAAGGCTTCTTGTACGTCATAGCCGTATGTAAGCGCTAGGTCAGCTCCGAGAGATACGAGGTCTTCTGTTAGGTCGGCAGTCTGCTCAATAGAGAAACCAGACTGCTTTAGAACCGAACCAATAAAGGTGGCGGATTTAGCCGCTTCAGATAGCGACAAACCCATCGTGTATGCAGACTCGGAAAACGCAACCATCTGGTCTGTGCTGCCCTTAAAGACAGTTGCCAGACCCTCTAAGTTACGCTCTAGGTCACGAGAGCCCTCAACAGCGTTTAAGGCAAACTTGCCGCCGATGGCTCCAGCAGCAGCAGCAACCGCTATGCCTACTCTGCCAGCAGTGCGTCCAATATTACCTAGTTTTCTTTGGACTGCATCCAGCCCATCTAGAGCGAAGGAGACTGGTACGTGAATCTTACCTGGCACTGCTTCTCCTAAGTTTGCGGTTCAGTTGCTTGTTTGCTTTAGTAATAAGTTTATCGAGCTTTTTCCTCGTCTCTGGAAGAGCCTTATCAGCAGCCTTCCAGACGTAGCGAGATGCTCGTGCGCTCAGGTTGTCAATCATTTCGACTCCCTGAGTTGTAATGCGGTGTTGACGGATGCCAGGGACCTTCTGGCCCCCGATTGTGTACATGTACTCGTAAGGACGTGTCACAGCATAGCGCTGAGTGAACTTGTTGCTTACACCTGCCATGTCAGCCATGACGGTTCCAGGAGAACCAACGACTACACGAACAATGGCACGTCTGCCTCTTTTGTTTGTTTTTCTTGCAGGGGGAACTTCGATGATTGCAGAATCTGCTGGCTTAGCCTTGACCGAACCATCGCTATAATTTGAGCCCCAGGCCGTGCGACCGAAGTGTACTTGCTTCATGCCGCTAAGAGGAGGGTTGGCTTTTGTGCCTGCCTTGCGGATGCCTCGTTTAATCTCGCTCTGTAGGTCCTTGGCTACCTCTTTGGCGCTATGTCTAAAGTCTTTATAGTATTCGTTGTCCAGCTCTCGGAGCTGCTTCATTATGTAGTAGAAGTCCGTATATTCAATTGAGCCGTCAATCTTTGCCATTTTTCACCTACCCTCTACTATTTTACCCCCAGGAAAGCAGAAAGACCGCCTTTATCAAGCGGTCCTCCTAGGCTTATTCTTGGCAATCAGCCATCTTTGCATGGTCCATAACATTCTCTCATCAAGCTGCATGAGCTCTCTGGGTGATATGCCTGTCTCGCAGGCTAATCCAGCTATGTACCAGTGTGCTGAGCTATCGCCAAGTCCCTTTATTTTGGGTCTTGTTCACTTTCTCCAAGGTTCTCTACGGTTTCTAGCCACTTTTCGTAAGTATCCTTGGTTGCACCGTTGCGCTTTTCAGCGTGCCAAGCCAGGAAGAGAAGCCAAGAGATTCGGGTATCTCTTCCTAGCTGAGCGACGCTTACGTCAAACTTGTTCTCAAAAGCCACTAAGTCTGGCGTGCCAGCCTCGATAGCCTTTTCGGTCTTGTCTGAATATGTTATCTGTAGGTTTAGTTTCATTTTCTTTCCTTATGAGGTTGCGTAAGTTACAGCACCACTGGTCGGGAAGGATACCGAGAAGGTAGCCAAATCGCCCACTGCTCCAGAAATAGGAGTAAAGCTGTTTACAAGAACTTCAGCGGTGTATGCAGGGGTCGTTGCAGCGGCAGTTGCACCGTTTGCAGCGATGATTGTTACAGTACCGATTGTACCAACTAGGTCCTGGAATAGTGCAGAAACAGCTCCAGTGCCGAAGTCAGAGTGGAAGTCAAGAGTGACAGAACCACTCTTCAATCCTCCAATAAGCTCTGTGAAGCCACCAGACCCAAAATCTGTTGTATCCACCTCAGCGGCGTTCAAAACCAGTTCAGCCCGAGCACATGAGCTGGAGAGGTCGGTCGAGTTAAAGGTCACTGACGTGCCAGTTACTACGAATTTTGACATTGTTTTCTCCTTATGCGTAGACGGTGATTTGAAATTCAGCCGCCAGATATATTTGGTCGTTTATTGTTATTGAGCCTATGGCGTTGGCTGAAGTGACTATAAGGTCATCACAGTTCCCGTCAAGGCTACGATTCGATTCTACACCAGCTTTGACAGAGCCTGAGCCTGTCGGGGCTAGATAAGCGTCGAGCTTTCTCTGTGCCGTACGCTCTGCTGCTCGTCCGACGATTACAGAAACTTGAAAGTTCAAAATAGTTGTACCATTCTGAAATGCCTGGTGATAGTCGACCGAATTAAGGTTGACTAGCGCTATAGGAGGGTTTGGGTTGTCAATCAGCACTGGTGATGTGCGAAGCCCACTTACCGTGCCAATGTTGGCAGCTAGGGCGTTTCGGATAGCGGTTATGTCAGCCATTATGCGAAGCGTATTCTTCTGTAAGGCATTAGAAGAGCGCCAATGTCAGGGTCGACACGGCTGATACGGACCACTCCAAGGTCACCGAAGCCCAGGACACCGAGAGGGCTGTCATAGCGCTTATATAGCCTCGTAGCCTGCATGATGGCTGCTTGCTTTACTGCAATAGGTAGGCTTGACCACCCAAAAACTCCTGTTACCTTTACTAAGGCTTCCTCGCCGCTTGTCGGAAACACTAGGGCATCAATAGCTCTGATTAGAGTGCTTGGCATATAAATGCCACTAGCATAGCCATTTAGAGGCTCTAGTTGATACTCTGCTGTTGCCCAAGTTTGGTCAAAGGCAGTTCCGTTAGGGGCTGTTTGTAGGGTGGTCAAGCTTGCTAGGTCATCAATGTCGCACTCAAAAGAGCCTCTAGCAAAGAAGTACCTAGTCTCTTCGCTTGTGCTATAAAAGATTCGCTCACAGTGACCATCAATTAGTCGAGATGCTGACTCTATACACAGCTCAAGGAGCCCATCGTCCACGTTATCAGTCAAGCGTAAAACGTCTTTGACTTCCTGGAGCGTTGCGTACCCATTAGTGATTGCCATGCTTATATTCTATCTTGTCTTTAGCCTGACTTTTGTGTCCATAAAGCTGGCATTGCTTTATATTGTTTCTAAGAATGGCATCCAGTGGTTTTGCCAGACGTTCTTGTTACTAAACGCTGCTGAGAACCGAATTGACTCCTCTGAGTGCCTTGGTAGCTCCTTTGCGTTGTTTAGTGCTTGCAAGATGCTAGGAATCTTAGGGACCATAAACCAGCTTGACTGCGACTCGTCCCAGAACGGCTGCCCATCAACCAGAAAGCTATCTTCGCCCACTAGGTCAGTTGATGCAGCCCAGTTGGAAGTAATAACTCGTGTGCCACACGCCTGAGCTTCAATAGTCGGTACTCCAAAGCCTTCTCCGTAGCTTGTAGACAATAGAACATCAAAAGCAGTGTACAAAGCAGCCATGTGCGTCTCGGTAAGCCCATACCGCAGGTCAAGAAGATTAGGAAACAGTACGTTCTCTTCAGGGATTCCCACGGCTTTTATGAGGTTGCCTAAGTCAAATCCTCCATAAGTCTTGCTTGGGTCTGAGTGTATGTAAAGCTTGGCGGTTGGGTTGCTCTTTAGAAACACAGCGAAAGCCATTAGGTTCTCGGCAAACGCTTTGCGGTGAATTGTACCGTTCGCCTTGTTCGCTGCCACCATGCCCACTAAGAAGTCATCTTCATCGATGCCCATAAACTTGCGAGTTGACTTACCCTGAATCTTGTCGGTTGGCTTGTACTTGTTTGTGTCAATTGCGTGAGGAATATAGACACTATCTATCCCACGACTTTCCATCTGCTGCTGACCGAATAAAGACATGGCAATTGCCGTTACGTTGTCTTTTTTCAGCCAGTTCTCGACGCCTGGAGGCATAGTAACGTGGTCAAGTGGTGTCCAAGAATAAATAGGTATCTCGTCAAGCTCAGGGTTTGTATAAACCCATACGTCGTATAGGGTCAGCAGCATGTGCTTCTTGCCAGGCGTTGCCTGCTGGAAGTGCTTGTAATGATGAGGCATTACATCATCACTGTAACCGCTGAAGCCCTTTGGGTAATGAGCTATTTCGCCAAACGGGGTTTTTATAGAACCAATTGAGCCCTCAAGCCCAAAGTTGGAAAGAGCAGCGACGTCTGCGCCTGCGTGCAGAAGGTTATTGGCAAGCAGTTGACTTTGGATTCCGTAGCCAGTGGGCATACCAGGGCTATTAGATGCAATTGCGACAGCAAGGTTTTGTAGGTTTGACATGTCTATACCATAGCAAAGCGAAACCCCCTTAGCAACCTACAGACTAAGGGGGTTTCGGTTTATTTCAAGAACTAGCTTGCGCCACCCTTGAAGTACTTGACGTGACCAGCGTGGGTCAAGTCACCATCAACACGCATCATCACACGGAATGTGGTGACGTCCTGGTTGAAGGCGTAGTCGGTTGAAGTTGCAACCTGGATTCCTCCAACGGTACGTACCAAGTAGCTTGGTAGGTGACCGAATAGGACTGACAAGTTGTTTAGTCCAGTAGCAGCCATTGCTGGGTTCTCAATGATGCTGTGACCAGCGAATGTGTCAGGCTGACCAATGTTTACACCGTAGAGGTAGTTTCCAGCGGTGTCTTTTAGCTTACGCATAGACCCGATGGTTGTACCAGCAGCCATGTAAGCAACACCTGGCAGACGGCGAGCAGCACCATCAAGGGTGTACTGAAGGTCAATCAAATTGTCAGCAGTTGGAACACCGACAACACCGTTTCCGCCAGTGATACCAGAACCAGCAGCAGTTACAATGCCCTGTGGCTGAGATGAGCCAGTACCTGTGGTTAGAGCAGCGTTGACTGCGAAACCTAGGCCATTACCAGCCTGCTGTGCTAGGTGGGAGGTAATGTCGAAGCCAGCGTCTGTAATCAGCTCGTTCGCTACGGGAATTAACAAACCGTACTTAAAAGCTCCCAAGGTGATTGAGTCATAAGTTGGCTCAGACTCAGCTAGGGCAACACCAGCACCCTTTAGGGTGGCTGTTGAGTACGCTGTCAATGTTGGGTAGGTGATGTCCTCACCTGATGAAGTGTTGAAACGCTGTCCAACATCTAGCATTGGACCAACTAGGCGAGCTACGTCAAATACCTGGTCGTAGAAGCCCTTTGGAACTGTGTTGTCGCTTGGCACTAGGGTTGCACGTGATTCAAAGTCGTGGCTTCCACGGTTTTCTGCAAGTGAGCGGAAGATGTCGTTCTCTGAACGGCTTTCAGCGGAAGGTACGAAGCTGCTTGCAACCTCTGCTGCCTGAGCTGAACGCTCCTCAGAGCGCTGTGCAACGTTGATTGAATCATCTACAGCGGTGATGTCTGCTTCGATGCGGTTGATTTTCTCCAGGTCGGCTGAGTCGAGTCCACGACTCTCTGCCTCTGCGGAGTCAATCACGTCACGGATTTGCATGACCAAGTTGGCACGCTTTTCCTCTTGTGATTTAATGAAAGACATTTGTCTATCTCCTTTTAGTAGTCGTATAAGTCTCAGCAGCGCTGACGCTGAACTGAACACGGTAGAGCTGACTCACATCCGATGCTTAATATTCTACCAATGAAAAGCCCCTCTGACCGAAGGGGTTGTCAGAGGGGCGAAACCCAGAACTAGCGAACTTCAGTCGCCTTGATTACTCGGGTCTCTTTGGCTGGTCTCTCCTCAGCCTTTTTTTCAGTTACGACGTCTTCGAGACCAACAATTGCGTTCACGATGTTGTCGATTGCTTGGAAGACTGGTCCTGACTCTGGGTTACCAGTAGAGTCTAGAACTGCCTTTTTGATTTCATCTTTGCTTGCCATCTTTATATCCTATCCATTAGAAGTTTTAGTTTAGCTTTCTTCAGAGCCAGTGCATCGCCGTTATCTTCCTCTGGCTCTGCGTTGGTCTCTTCTAGTTCGCTTAGAGAGCTTATTACCTTTGTAAGCAGGCTGTTCTCTTCAGCGGTTAGCGTTTTGCCTTCCTCAATCTTGAGCATTGCATCCGCTAAGTCATCCTCGCTTACTTCTGCACGCTTTGCCACTGCTTCTAAGGCACGAACCGAAGTTGTGCCAGCAGTTGCAGAGTAAGCAGGGAAAGCCACAATACTAACTTCGTGAAGCCTGACTGACTTTAGTGTGCGAGTCATACCGTCTGCGCTCCACTCGTCTCCACCTGTAGGTACTGAGAAACCGAATGACATGCTGTCTACGTCTCCACGACGAAGCAGCTCTGCTGCATCTCGACCGAGTGTGGTGTTTGGCAGGTCTGCCTCGACCCTGAGCCCACGGGCGTCTTCGTATAACTTCATGGTCTTTGCACGAGTAGAACCAAGCACGTCTGAGGTGTTGTGGTTCCAAAGTAGCTTTATGTCATTACGTGTCTGATGAATTGAGCGCTTGAAAGCACCTGCTTCAATTACTTCGATAAATGGTAGCGGTTCGCTTCGTGAGTCAAATAGGGCGGCATACCCAGTGAAGCGCATACCATCTCCATGCTCACGGACTTCGATGTCGGTTACGTTGTACCGAGTCTCGACTTTACTCATTGATTCACCTCTCGCAGTACTGCGTTCAGAATTTTCTGCTTCTAGTCTACCAACTACACCCTCAGCATATTTCAATACACGCTGAGCAGAGCGCTTGCTGGGGCCACTACCCCATAGTAAGTGTGCAACAACTCCAGCAGACGGATAATCGTCAGAAGCAGGGCTTGCACTAGGGCTATCCAAATCACCCAAATGACGAGATATCCAAGCCCGAATACGAACCCACTTGTCGGCAGTGACATTCCCAGCAACCATTGCTCTAGCTTCACGAACAGTTTTTTCAACCAATCCATCTCCAGCCAAGCCTTCCTCGTAATACTTCAGCCCCTGTCGGGCCGCAGCTTGCATGTAGGCTGGTGGTTCTAGGTTTACTTCTCTGGTCTCAAAGTAGACTTTTTTATCATCTTCGACCGAATCATCTTGACTTATTTCTTGGCGCTCTTCTTCTGAGCCTTGCCAGGCGTTGCAGTAGTAGTCACCTCTGACGTATTCGTCCCACTTTTCGCAGTAGCTGAGGTTGTCTTCGTCTTGTTTGTCTTCTCTATAGAAGATGCAGTTACCACAGGCTCTTCCTTCAGGGACTCCTTCGGCGTTAGCGGGCCTAAAGTTGTCTGGGAGCTCTCTTGTTTCAGAGCAGACTTTGCAGTCTCCGTCGCAGTCTTCACACTTGTTGGCTGCCCGTGCTGATTCGGTATAAGTACCATTTATTTCTTCTTTCATCAGTTCTGCTCTGTAACTATTGGCATTTATGCCTCGTCCGTTTGAAGCTGTACCGAATCCTTGCCGCTGTGAGCAATAGGAGGCAGTCCAAGCGCTGCCAGAGTCGAGGCAGGCTCAAAGCCAACCTGAATTAGTTGTGACGCCATTGTCACACGCTCTTGCTGCTCTGCTACCTCTGCTGCGGTGATGTCCACGTTAGCCAAAGGTACACGCACGTTGTTTGCAGCGTTGTCTTCTACGGGTTGCAGGTCCTCGAAGCGCCTTACGTCGTTGATTGTGTAGTAACCAGCTTGTAGACCGATGCTGTAAGAGCTGTGACGGCTCTCTGAGTCTGCACGTAGCAAGTTGTCTAGGTTGAAGCGCACAAAGGCGCTCTGACCACCTGGTAGTCGTTGCATAAGAGGACTGAATCCCGACTCTAGCTTCTGAACGATAGGTCGCAGGGTGTGAGTCACGAAAGCTTGGTTGTTTTGCTCCACCGAGGAGTAGGTGTTGGTCCCAGGTAGCCCAAGAAGGTGTGGAGGGATGTTGAACGCTCTTGCAACGTCCTCAACTGCCATTCTTCGGCTGTCAATGAACTGAGCTTGGTCATTTGTCACAGAAGTTGACTTGTAGGTCGCTCCGCCGCTTAGAACACCAGTCTTGTGTGCTCTTGACCATCCACGGTGACGTGAATCAAAGCCGTTGGCTAATTGCTTGGCTTCTTCTGCTGACAGCATCTCTGGGAACTCAATAATTCCCGAAGTTTGCGTCCCACGACCGAAGAAAGTCTGTGCATAAGATTCTAGAGCCATTGCAAGCCCAAAGTTCTCTTTTAGTGCCTCTACACGGCTTACTCCACGGATTTTGCCAGGACGAACAATGTCTGGGATAAAGACAACCTCTTCTTGGCTTAGAAGCTTCTTTTCGCCATCTACTAAGTACATGACCTTGCCAACACCATTGCGCTTGATTTCAACGTCTAGGGGGTTCAGAACCGCCATGTTGACTATCTCGCCTTGGTTGTTGCTGTAAACCCTAATAAAAGCGTTGCCGTCTAGCAGGAGGCTGACAATACAAGCTCCGTAGAAGGCTTCTTTGGTTGTATCTACGTCTGGCTGCTGAAGCCATGCTGGTGAGGGGCGAAATGGCTTTCTAACACCATCTGAGCTAATAAAGCTATCTACTGGCAGTGTTGCAATCGTGTCTGAGATTAGGGAGATTGCAGAAAAGATTGCGTTTACTTGAAATACGGTATCTGAGTTGACATTAGTGCCTGCTCTGGTCCCCATCTCGGTATCGCCACCGTTTGCCCAGATACTCTGAAAACTAAGAGCCCTGTTCTCGTTATTTTGAAAAAATCTTTCTAACATTACTTAAGACCCCTAGCGATTCCGACAGCCAAGGTAAACACTCCTGCAAAGATTATGGCAATAGGAAGATTGAACATCCCGACGCCTATGGTTACGAGTAATGCTCCTGCTATCTGTATGAGTGTGTTTACCATCTCTGCCTTTATATATGAAACTGCGGAACTTTACGTTCTTCTATTTTAGTCGCTGTTGCCCTATCGTATGCAATGATAAAAGCGATAGCGTTGTCAATCTTCTTTTTGCTGTTCGAGGATTCCTTTGTTACCCTCTGCCCACGGTGGTCCATCTTGATTACGCAGTTGTCAATATGCCTAGATAGTCCAGGATTGCCATCATGTAACAGTTTACCCTCTGTTACTGCCTCAAACACTTTCTGAGTAGCAGGAATCATCAGTTTTAGCTGGTTTGTCTGATATTCGACGATAGGAAGACCTAGTTCGTCTAGTTCTTGCATCATTTGTGCCCATCTGTACGGGTCACAAGCAACTTCACGACATTTTGGGTATTTTTGGGTAAAATCGATGATTGTTTGCTTTACTTCGTCAATTGAGATACGCCAGGTCTCATCGTCATGGTCAAAGTCCTTTTCCCAGGTCGCTACAAGAGCCACTTTAGGGATTTCACCCTCTGACCTCGGTATTGTGCAAACAACGATAGAGGTTGAGTCGTTTGCATAGGACCCGTCAAAGCCCAAGACATAATCTTCGTCAGGGTCTAGTTCCCAATCACTAGCCAACTTGTCCCAAGCGCCTGTCGGTAGCCACGCCTGTTGGCTTGACACCCACTGATTGCATCTCTTAGTGCGGAACTCTGCCTCGGGCGTTCTGAGAACAGCGCTTGCAAAGTCATCAGCATCACAGATATCGCCATAGCCAGGGTTAGCTTGCTTCCATGTCTCTACATTTGTATAGTCAGCCTCTGCTGGTGCTTCCCACCACGCCATAAAGAACGTCGGGTCTACCTTCTCGCCTCTGGCTATCTGCTGCCCGTACTGGTAAAGCGTGTAGGCGATTGAATCTTTGCCTGTCCTAGATTCGGTTTTTACACCAGCCGTTGTAATTGCAATCATTGTTGCCATCTTTCCACGAGCACCTTGAGCCAGTGACATAACATCAAAGAGGTCACGTGAGGGCTGAGCGTGAAGCTCATCAAAAAGGACGAGCGTAGGAGACAGTCCTTCATGCCGAGGTGCATCCGCCGACAGCGCTCGGTAGACGTTTCCAGTAGCAGGACAGTAAAGAGAGTCACGGAAGACGTTGACATGCTCTTTGAGCTCGCTGTTCTGAATCATCTTCTTTGTATCTTCAAAAACAATGCGAGCCTGCTGTCGGTCAGCCGCTACCGAATAAATCTCACCACCACGTGTCTTTGGGTCTACCAGAGCAAAAGCGGCAATTAGAGAGCCGATAGCGCTTTTCCCATTCTTTCGAGGCAATCCAAGCAGATTCACTCTTTGGCGTAGCCCACCGTCTTCATCACGAGCAAAGACGTGCCTGAGCATCTCTTTCTGCCAATCACGCAGGATAAGCGGAGTTCCAGTTAGCCCAGCTACCGAGTCTTTTGTAATAGTTCCGAAGGCGTCAGCAAACTTAGCAATAAAATCTCCATCGCCTCGCTTCATAGCTTCTTCTGGCACGGGAGTTAGCCATGCTGGATTGAACACTAATTTCTCTCAGACATTAGCTTCTGGAACATTGACTCAGCTTTTATCTCTGCA
>TARA_R110001606_G_scaffold168248_3_pt1 | contig 13404 bp, 10 predicted proteins | sample TARA_R110001606 | Tara Oceans TARA_R110001606 (sample SAMEA4398315) | marine metagenome | biome: Polar Biome; feature: [SRF] surface water layer (ENVO:00010504); material: water (ENVO:00002006), including particulate matter (ENVO:01000060) such as... | depth 5 m | reverse complement strand
ATAAGTTTTTCAGCGTTGTATAATTACTCCGTAATTAATTTTAATTCAGCCTTAGAAGACAACCGCGCCTCTAATGTAAGCTTTGGGTTTACCTTGAATATATAATGGTCTATTATATTTTTATGCATAAACTTTATTATCAACTATAATTTTATAGTTGATAATAGAATTTCTTAATTGCTTTAGCCATCAAGCCTCTTCTTTCAAGTAAAAACGCTTCGTAATCTAACTGTTCGTAATTATAAAAATTAAGTGGCACTTCATTTTGTACAAGATTGTCAGCTAGTATAGTGTCACTATCAATAGAAGTTATATTTAAAACTCCTGTTGATATTTCATTTTTAACTTTTTGCATATATGTTTTAGGGGGAAGCATGCCAATTTTTATATTGGTGGGTTGCTCTGTATATGCATAGTTGGCAACTTGGTTATATTGTTTTGGTGTATAGCCATTTTTACTAAGGTATTTTGCAGGGAACAAATGATGAATGTCTCCTCTTTGTTCTATAAGGCTACTTATTTTCATACTTTTTGATAAAAATGCCACTGTATTGTTATAACACTGAGATGCTATATAAACATTATATGCATTGTTATTTACACTAGAACTCTCAAGATTGTTCACTAAGCCAAAATCCCAGAAACCTTCGCCTAAGTAAGATTGTTCTGTTTGTTTAAGATAAGCATCAATACCTTTTTCGTTAATCTGTTTTATGTCTTCATCAATCATAGATTCTGATGAACCGGAGTATCGACCAATTAACAACGACATTACCAGCCATCTTTTTATATAATGTTGAATTTCAGCTTCAGGCATTCCTTTTGCTCTTAATTTTAAATATAGTGCGTACGTAAAGTTTAGGCTGTTTTTTGAGGATATTAATTTTTGAGAAATGAATCCGGCAGATTTTATAATCATTAAAAATCGCTGGTAATTTGTTTGATTTACATAATCCATTAAACCTTCAGAGAGGAGGTTATAACTCTTAGCCGCAATGTCATTTTCGTAAGTACGGGTTTCAAAATTTCTACCTGATAATAGGGCGACAAGATCACTAAATTTCCCTCGGTTAAATTTATATGTGAATGCTACTCTTAAAACATCAATATAATTGGGTACATATAAATCATCTGACCCTGTTCCCATCCATTTTACGGCTTTAAAGTAATCGTGAGAAGCAAATACCTTATCGTTGTCCGCAATGTGCTTAAAGAAGTCTTTATCTACCAGTAACCTGCAAAAATAGTCTACCAATTTTCGCATTTTGTTTCCGCCATGAATTTCATCGGAAGCTATTTTTGACATTACAAAGTCTGCATTACTAAGAACTACACCTTTTTGATTAATACGGATGAATATTTCAGTTACTGTATCAATATCTAAAGAATGGTCTAGTTCAATAATACCTACTTGTTTATTTTTTATTCTTTTAAGGTTTTCGATGCGTTCTTCAATTAGGTCTTCATCAACATCTGGGTTTAATGTTAGATAATTACGGATTGCTTTTGTTATTGTAATCTCATCATTTATAATTGGATTGATATTATTGATCCACTCAGGGCTTCTTTCGTATGCTTTGTTGAGAACATCGAATTTTTCGCTGATAGGATTAAAGGCTATAATTATTTTAATCTCCTTATAGTTTTTATTCAGTATACGTTGACCTACAATAGCTGCTGTAAGAGCTGTAATACGTTGTTGCCCATCTATCAGAACTTTCTTCCCAGAAGATAGGGTGCCATCTTTTAGTTTAACATCTGGGTTACGCCACGTAATAATATAACCCACCGGATATCCTTTATAGAGCGAATCAATTAAATCTCTAACCTTGGCTGCTTTCCATACAAAGGGTCTTTGTATTTCTGGTATAGCAATTTCACCAGACTTAATCCAACTTAATAAAGTTTCTACGGGTTGTTGATGTACTGAATATTTTGCCATTTATATTTACTATTTTATATTATTATCTGGAAAGGGGGGGTGATTAGATTTCGAATAAATCATCAAATAATGACCCATCGTCCTTGACTTCTTCTTGATTTTCAGAATTTACTAGATATAATTCTTCTTTAGCCCTTGTTACAGCTACATATTTTAAGTTCAATTCTTGAACTTTTTCCCATTCCTTTTGCTCAGGCCTTTTAAGGGGAAGTTTTTTAAAGTCTAAAATAAATACCCTGTTCGCTTCAAGACCTTTAGCTGTATGAATTGTTGAAATGGTTATAGGGTTGTCTTTTTCACTTATATATTCCTTAATCCTTTTAAAAATAGCCTCAAGAGATTTACATGAACTTTTCCAAATTTCATAACGTTTATGTAAAAACTCTAATTTGCTATTAAGCATTCTTAGTTCATCTTTGACATAAAATTCCCTTTGTTGTGCGTCAATTATTCTTTCAGCTTCTTTGTTAATAATCCATTCTTTTCTTTGCAATGCATCGGATTTCAGATTTTCAAACCCACCAAAACCTAGCTCAATATTTCTAGTTATTTGGTCTATTTTAAATAGCCCTCTTAACATATAAATTAAGTCATTTGCAATGTCTGGGTGGATTTGAATTTTCTTTTCACTCTCAATAAAACCGAAGGTTAATAATAAAATAGGTTCTTTTATTCTTGAAATAATTAAATCATTGCTTTTTGCAGATTGGACTACTTCGTTCAAATGTATTTCTTCTAATAAGCCATCATAATGTTTACTACCTAAAATATCTGTTCTAAACTCCTTAGCTAATTCTAAAACTTTTCTAGGACATCTAAAGCATAATGTTAATGGTAGTTTAACTGCATTTGTAATTTTTTCAATATTCGAAAAAGAGTCTATATCTGCACCCGTAAAACCATAAATTGATTGGCTAGGGTCGCCCACAGATAAGATACGTCCACCTTTATTAGCATATTTAAGCGCGACTGCTAATTGTGATCTTGAGAGGTCTTGACACTCATCAATAAAAAGATAATTATATTTTTTAAATGTGGTTAATTTCCAGATATAGGGGAGATAAAGCATATCTGAATAATCAATAATCATATGTTTTTGTGAAAATGAATTTGCATTTTCTAATAGAATTTTATGTGCTTCAAAATAGTATTCTAGCTCTCTATCAAAATATCTTTTTTCAAATTCAACCTCATTGAATATACCATAATGATGTACCATATTTTTTAAATCAGAAAAAGTCTCTTTACATAAAGTCAATCTATATTTTTGATTTATTTCTAAGAGTCTAGTAGTTATTTTTCTAATTAGGTTTGTAACATTATAATCTTGCTTTTCTACGTATTCATCAAAGGCTAATCCATGAAGTTTTAAAATACCTTTTACACTAGGGAGCAATTGATTGGAAATCTCTTCATTTTTGATTAGATCTTTATATTTATTTTCTTTAACTACGATTCTATTTCCTGTAGAATTATTGGATTGTAAAATTTGTAAGCCTAAGGAATGAATGGTCTTTGTTGTAACTTGAGTTAATTGTTTTTTTTGAAATCTTTGATGAATTTCTTGGGCGATGCTTCTATTAAATGCACAAAATAATAGGTCACTAGGATTACTAGTATATTGCGCCGCCTCCATTATGGTTGTAGTTTTGCCCGCACCGGCAACTGCATTTATGATTCCATGGCCAGTTCCATTTTTAACGTACTCGAAAATATTTAACTGCTCTTGTGTGAAATTCATTGGTGGTCGTTAAATTATTCTATATTAGTAATCAAATTTGAAAGTTCAACCCAATAACCCTCATCCCAAAACCCTCTGGCACTTCCAGAAGTAGAAGGTAAAATGAACAATGTAGTATCTCCTATTTTTTGAGATTGTAAGCCGTATTGTACTTTATTTGTTTTTCCCTTAAAACCTAGCGCAAATGCTGCGGATTTTTTTCCATTAAAGGCTATAAATTTTGGATTATACTTTACAATTTTTGTCTTAAAACTTTTGATATCATAATTCTGATCATGTAATTGATTGTCGTTACCAGATTGGGCATGAACTAAATCTGTTAAGCCAATTTTATACTTATTTATGTCATAGCAGTTTGAAGGTAAAAGCAATTTATCTGTTAAACCTGTTTTGTATAAGATGGGGTAAAACTGATTACCAGGACCAGCATAATAATATCCTAGTCTTGCTGATGTTTCCCCTTTTGCAGTACCACAAAAAATAACATCTAAATTATGTGTTAAAACGTCCTTTAACATTTATTGTAATTTTAAGTCTAGTAAATATTATAATAATTTACTACTCGTTAATTTATTTTTTATTTGGTTAATTGTAATGCTCTTTCTTTTGGTGTTAAGATGTTTAACAACTTCTGATTTGTTAATTTTTAAAACTAAAACAGGTTTAAAATTTGCATCTAATTCTACATAAATTAAATACTCGAAGAGGATATTTCTGAAGTAAATAACTGCATTGTTTTTAGGTGTTCTTCTAGTTTTAATTTCGACTTTATTGTCAGAATTATCAACACCATCAAACCCACCTTTAATTTTGTTTTCGTTTAATTTTATATCAAAATATTGTTTACAGTAATATTCACCTAAATCACCAACTATATTATAAGAACGCACAATGCCTTTATCTTTCAAGCTTTGATTGCATTCTGCAATTATTTTTAATTCTCTTATTTCTTCAATCATCTCCAAAAACACTATCATAAGACATGGAATCTTCATCAAAATCATCATCATGTCTATCTGAGAACATCATATCTAGTTCTCCATCCGCATCATAGAAATCAAAATATTCCTTAAAGTCTTTTATATCTTTTAATAATTGATTGTACTCTGAATATAATTTACCTCTTGGTAATTTTATATTAGGTTCGAGACCATAACCAGGATGATTTTGTATTTCATCTTTAATCCACTCAAATTCTTCCAGAATTTCTTTTTCTAATTCATAAACTAAGTCTTCATAATCATCTTCGTAATTTTCTGCTTTGGTTCGTGCATCTTCAAGTCTTTTTTTGTAAGATTCTATATTATTAGGTCTCATAGCAATATTTTTTTAATCAAATTCCAATTTAGGCAGCCCCTCCACTATATCTACCGTCTGCATACTTACATTAATAATACTCAACAACAAATCAAAAATATAACTTGGGTTGTTGTGTTCTTTACTCCAATCGTTTGGGTTGTTAGTAATACCAGATTTTTTATCTGTTTTTACTTGGTAACGTTCCATAATCCACTCAATAGCAGATTTACCATTTACTATATAATTATAAGCCTTGTCTGGAATGTTTGTTATCTTAATTTTACCATTATACAGAATAGTATGCTTTGCATCCTTTTTAGGAAAACGCATTTTAGTTACTGTATAATTTTTGCTTTCTGTACCCACAACCTCAACACCTTCATAAGGTGCAACCGACTCATAATTAATATGCAACTCTGCTAAAGCACGACCTGCTTTACTAAATTTCCAGAAGTCTTTTGGTGCATCTACCAATGGTAAACGGGGTAACATTTTCTTTAAATCATTTTTAAATGTCTCACGATAATCTGGGCTGTGTAAAATACCATAAACATAATAAAAGATATCTTCTTTAGTAACAGATTTACCATACTGTGCAGTAGCTCTTTTTAAAATAAAATCACTTACTCCATCATGGCGTATATATTCACTTTCTCCAGTTTGGTCAAATAAGCCTGGTGTTTGCTTGGTGCGTTCTTCGTAAGAGTATAATGGGAAGCATTGTGCACCAGCCTCTAAACTATTCCTATCTATAAAACAATCAGAAGCAATAACCGAAAATCTTCTATTACCTCCTTTACCATGACAACTAATAACAACATTTTCATCACTTATCTTTTTTGGAAAAAACTTAATATTTAAACCTGGTCTTTCAATGAACGATTTATCAAAATACAATAGTTGTTTAAAGAATGGTCTATATAAAGCCTTTCTATATAGTTTATCATTATATGAATGTTTTTTTTCTTTTAACAAATCACTTCTTAGATTGACAGTCCAACTAATTTCTTTAGGATCACTATGGTTTTCAAGCACTTTTATTTTTTCAGTAGAGGAATCAAACTCTAAAGACTTATCAAGTGTTTGGTTATAATAATTAATCATTGTTCTCATAGAGTTTCCCTCCTTGTCAACAGAAGAAACATAAGACCATGTATCTCTTTGCGTCATGATACCTGGTGAATAATTATCTAAAAAGAAAGTGTTTTTATCTCCATTTTTGCTTTTATTTCCTAATGAAATAAATGACTTAAAGGTATCGTTTCTTTGATTAATCCAATCGCCTTCTTTATTAGGTTTTAAAGTTTTCCATTTCATTTCTGGATTAGAAATAGAACTAAAATCAGAAATGATATTGAGTTTTTCTTTTTGACCTAAATAATCTCCTATATCGTGATATTTGATAATAGCTTTTTCATTTTTAACTTCAGGATTTTTCACTAATAAGGTTATCGAAATTGGTGTACGTGAACCAAGACCAAATACCCCACCACCTTCTTTTTGTCTTAACACTCCACTAGTTCGGGCATTTCCTCTTAAATTAAATACATAAATAGCATCAAATTCTTTTTCGATAACCTTTCTAAAACCATCCTGTGAACTACCATCTAACCATGCGCCATTGCTAACAAATGCAATTATTCCACCTTCATCTTCTGCTAATCTATCTGTACTCCAGCGAAATGCTTTTATATATGAATCATATAGGGCATTTTTCAGGTTAGCCGAAGATTTCTTTACATAGGTATTTGCGATTCTGTTCTCTAGTTTTTCATAGCTAAGATTTTGAGCATTATCGTTAGCAGATTTTTGTCCAATAGAATACGGTGGATTACCAACAATAACACGAATAGGTCCTTTTTTCTGCATTTCTAAACGCTCTGAATTTTGTGGAAACATTTCAGAAAATATAACAGAATCTTTTGTTTCGCCTAATTGAAAGGTATCGGTTAAGCAAATACCATCAAAAGGCACATAATTACCTTCGTTACCCATTACGTCGTGGTAGGCATTTTCTATGTTTACATCTGCAATGTAATAGGCTAGTAATACTATTTCGTTGCAATGTAATTCGCGTTCGTATTTACGTGGTAAGTCTTTTTTCTTTATTAAGCCAGATTGTATTAAACGGGTTATAAAAGTTCCTGTTCCTGTAAATGGGTCTAAGACGTGTACGTTTTCATCAGAAATAGATTGTCCGAATTCTTGTTGTAAGACATCATTAACTGAATGTAAAATAAAATCGACTACCTCAATTGGTGTATAGACAATACCTAATTGTTCTACCATTTTAGGAAACGCCGTTTTAAAGAACTTGTCGTACAATTCTATAATAATACGTTGTTTGGCTTCGGCATTGTCAATACCTGCTGCACGCATGCGCACAGATTCATAGAATTTATTTAAGGTTTTGGTATCTTTTTCTAATTGACCTTCTTCTAACAGAGACACCATATTTTGCATGGATTGCGAAATAGGATTATTATCTACAAAAGAATAACCTTCAAACAAGGCTTCAAACACAGGTTTGGTAATCATATGTTGAGAAAGCATTTCAACAGCCTCCTTAATGGTTATACTAGAATTGATATTAGATTGTAGACCTTCTAAAAACATCTCAAATGCTTTGCGATGCTCTGTTTTTTCTTCAATTAAGTAAGTAATCCGTTCCATTTGACGTTGCGCAATCTCAGCAACATTGGTGGCCCATTGTTCCCAATAACGTCTATCACCCACTTTTTTAACCAAACGTGCATATAACACATTTTGTAAGGCTTCAAATTGTAAAGCAAATTGGTTATTTTCTTTTTCTGATTTTTTATAATCTTCACCATTTTCGTTTACCCAGTTTCCATCTTCATCAAATGAATACTCTGCTCTTCCAATTAATATTTGATCAGGACGCTTTTTATTGAGGTCTATTTTATTAATAATGGCTTCAAAACGGTCATCATGTGCACGTAAGGCATTTAGAACCGTCCAAACTACGGCATAACGCTTGTTGTCGTCTAAAGCTTTATCGGCTTCTACATCAGAAGGGACTAATACAGGAATAATGATATAGCCATACTTTTTTCCTTCAGAACGTCTCATGACACGACCAACAGATTGTACAACATCAATTTCAGAATTACGTGCCGATAAAAACATAACGGCATCTAAAGATGGTACATCTACACCTTCGCTTAAACAACGAACGTTAGTTAAGATTCTAGTATCATCACTATCTTCTTTTAACCAAGACAGTAACTCTTCGCGCTCAGTAGCAGACATGGTACCATCAATATGTTTGGCATCTGTACTAATGCGCACTTTTTGTTCTTCTTTTGGTAGTGCCTCTATATATTCGTTAGAAACTGTATTAAAATAATTAGCAATGGTAGTTGATGCTGTAGCAGATGAATATGCAGTTGGGTTAATACGCGAGCAAAAAGCCACCGCACGTTTCATTGGTTCAGGGTCAACAGCTCTAAGTGTATCATCATCACCAACCATTTGTTTTGCTAAGGCATTTATACAACCAATAAGTTTAGAAGCATCGTCGCTATTAATTTCCTGTTCTTCATCTGATATCATTTTCTGAACAGAAAGCGGTACATCTTTATCACTTAATGTGAGTATAAGAACTTTATAATCGGTTAGTAATTTTTTCTCAACGGCTTCACCAAAACCAATACGATACATTTCTTGCCCATAGATGGTTTCATCATCCATAGAACATAAATAAATATCCTCTTGGTCTGCCTTTTCCTTAGCCTTAGGGTCGTAAAGGCGAGGTGTCGCCGTCATGTAAATTCGTTTCTTACCTTGGATGAAATCGTTATTATGAACTTTTACAAATGCAGATTCGTCGTCATCACTGAGAGTAATACCAGTAGTTCTGTGTGCTTCGTCACAAATAATTAAATCGAAAATAGATGCATCACCTATATTCTTTTGAAGTGATTTTTGAGCTCTTGCAATAACATCAATTGACTGATATGTAGAAAAGACAACGGTCATACCACCATTATGGTGCTCATTATAATATGCAAATTGGCGAACAATATTGTCAATATCAGTTGAAGCCGGCAGTGCTAAATCAACAACGCTTGCGAAGGTAGCATCTTCACCTTGTTTTTTCTTTTTGGTAATATCTGGTTGAGAACAAATACAAATGGCATTGATAGGATTGATTGATTGTGCTGTCCATTCATTTAATGTTTGACCAATGAGTGCAATTGAAGGCACTAGAAATAGAATTAAACCTTTTCCATTCGTTTCATTTTCTGCAATACGTAAAGCCGTAAATGTTTTACCTGTACCACAAGCCATGATTAGTTTACCTCTATCATTTTCTTTAAAGTGGTCATTTGTATTTTCTAAAGCTATGCGTTGATGCTCTCTTGTATCGTACTTTACAGATTGCGCAGACTTTCCAGAAATACCATCATCTAATTTCTCCCATTGTACAGGTGCCTCTTCAAGAGCAAATAAACCTAAACGAGAAACAGGTATATTTTGAGTTAGAATCACATTTTCAGCATTTGAACTCCAACGCTTTCCTGTGGTATCAATCCAAAGTCGGTGCGAAAATCTGGTTGTTTTTAAATCTTCACCTTTAAACTGTGTGCTAGATGCAGATAGAAAACTATCAACAGCCTTTTTATCTATAGTTGCTCCTTCTGCATAGCACTTGCATTGTATAGCCCAATAGTCTCCTTCAATAGTTAATGCTACAATATCAATTCCTGTATCGTTACCGCCTAAATCTTTTCTACTTGGAAATTCATCCCATAACCAAACCTTACTAAATTTATTAGCATACTTTGGATCGGTTTGTAGATATGCAGCCATAAGCCTTTCGAACTTATCGCCCTTATCACGTTCAGAAAATGCGTATTTACGATATTTTTCTAAGATTTTTTTGAAGGTCATTGCTGTTGTCTATCAATTAAAATAAATAAGTTTAAATGCTCTTTGCTATACCAAAATAAACAACCTTTTTCTTATTATGAATGAATACCTAAGTATTGTTGTTTTAAAGTTAATTTTTAATGTGTAATTAATTTTAGACCAGCAGTTTAGCTGTTTATAAATTCAAAAATTACATTTTCAACACTAGAAGCTAAATCTGCATTTTGGATTTTGAATTTCTTGACTCCCATTTCGTTGAACCAATTTGTCCAATATGCTCTCATTACATCAATGGCATATGGGTTCTTAGGGTTTAAACTTTCTATCCCAATAACTAGCACTTCTAAATCTTCTAAATTATCATTTGCCTTTATAAATCCATAATCTTTTTCATTTAAGATAGTTTCCCATTTAGAATTTGATAAAGGGAGTTTATTCATTGAGTTTGGCGTTAAATAAGAACTCATATTATCTTCTTTCATTTGACTGTTTTCATGATACATATAGCCATCTGTTAAGATTACTAGAATGTTTCTGTGACAATCACTGATAGTATAATCCTTAACGTTGTCTTTGAAAAAGCGCCAAATATCAGACCCAGGAAAATCTTTTGGGTTTTTAGAATCAGCCAATGCTAGATTGTATATCTCAGTGGGTTGTGAAGCATATAATTCTTCTGTATCCATTATTTTAGCTTTAGGTGAGTTTTTGTCAAACTCAATATGCAATTGCTCTGCAACGCTATTAATGGTATTGTTAGCAGGTTCAGGGTTAAAATAAAGCTGAATCTTATCTTGTAAGAGTATGAGTTTTTTAGTCTTTACATGATTGGTAAAAGCCTTAGAAATACTTTTTAAATATTCAGTGTCTTTTAGAATAGTTTTTGGTTGGGTTATTCTGTCAGACAAGTCTAAGAAAACACTAATGTTTAGATTGTTTTGTTTGTTATCAAGAATATAACTTGGGCACTCTCCTTTAATTTCTGTTTCAGCTATCTCTATCTCCTTTAATATTTCTTTTTTTTCTGATTTGCAGGAAGAGAGCAAAAGGACAATGGTTATATATGTAAGTAATTGAATCTTATTATTCATGTTATAAGGTTTTCGTATAAACTTTGTTTTGATAGTCATCTACATTTAAATCTAATTCAGAGATGTGGTTGTTATAAACCTTTATACACTCATTTAAATAGTCTTTTGTTTGATCTGGACCTAATACTATTTCTGAGGTAATACATTCTTGCCAACCTTGAAGGTATTCTGAAGAAAGAGCTTTGTAATTTCTAATTGGTAGAATAAAACCATCTATAATATCTTCAAGTTCTGAGCAACGAACTTTTTTCGCCCTAATAATCTCCTCTAACGATTCAATTGTTTCATTTTGTTTATTAACAGTTTGAATTAGATTCTTTATTTCATCTTCTAGGGATTTAACATAATTTTCAATTTTATCTTTATCTGCATGCTCTTTCATTACAATGTCGAACACTAAGCCCCATATGATATAGGATACAAAACCTGCAAAAATAATTACCCAGAAACTGGGACTAGAAAAAGCAACAGAAAGTGAGAATTCTGGATCTTCAAATGTCTTATTTAGGTTGTATAATTTTTCATCAATTAAATAAGCTAAAAGGGCGTCAAAAATAAATGTTGTTATGAAAAGTAGTATCACTTTGAATATGTTCCCTATGCTTTGTTTGTGCATGAAAACATGAATAAGATACCCTAACCCAAAGAATACAAAGGGAATGAATAATATAAAGCCTAATTCTAAAGCACCTGCGTCATAAGCCTCTTGCAGAGCTTTAGGATAAAACATGCCCCCAAATAATTCGGTCGAAGGGTCAAAAGTTCTGAAAAACGCAGAAAATGAAGTAGATATATAGAATATAAAAATGTAAACGCTTAAAAATGTTAGCAATATAGTACCTATCCAAAATTTAGAGGAAGATTTTCTCTCAACTGGTATGCCATAATCTTGTGGGCTGCGCCTAACATTAACAATGTCAGATCTTAGTTTTTCAACTTTGGTTTCCTTTTCTTCTAATTTCTTTTTTTCAATTTGCAACTCTTCACCTTTAGTAAGCATTAAAGTTCTTTTGCCCTTTAATTCTGTTACATATGGTTGTTTAAGTTTTACTTGTTCTTCTTCTTCTTTTTTACAATTATTTTCGAATTTATGATAAATAGCACTTAAACTGGCTTGTAGATTTTCTGATCTTCCTTGACATAATCTTGAAGTTGAGCGACCATCTTCATGATAGGTGACTTTTTGGTCCTCAAAAGAATTAGTGTTTTCCTTAACCTCTGGTTTTCTTGTTGGCTTTATTTGAGCAATACTTTTTAGTAATCCCATTTCTTAATTATTAAGTTCTAATAAAATTGATTCTTTACTTTTTCCTTCTTTTGCGCTTTCAATTAAATACTCTGTCAGCTGAACAATTTTGTCCTCCATAAATTCAAAATTTCTACAGTATTTTTTTAAAGCATTGAACTCGTCTTCTGTAACTATTTTGTCTGCCCAAATCATTAAAGCAAAGTCATAGAGATATTCAATTCTTTTTTCTAAAGTTTCAGGTATAGTTATGGGGCCAGTATGAGCTGTTAAAATTTCATCTAGTTGTTCTTTAGAAATATTTCTTTCGCTAGCAAACTGATAAAGTAAGCGCATTTCTAATGGGCTAAAGTCATCATCAGCCAAGGCTATTTGATATAGTCTTAAAAAGTGACTTTTTATTTCTTCTGAGATGGTTGGGTTTTCCATAATTGATTTTGGTTTTTTTAAAATTTTCTATCTCTTCCATAGGATTTGGGAGACTTTTGCTTGGTATATGGTATAAAAGGTTTTTTCTTCTTTTTTATATGAACTGTGCAGATTAAAAAAAGTAGGCCACAGATGATATCTACTGGAATCCATATAAGCTTTTGGAATAAATAAATAGGAATAATAGGATTGAATAAATATGCGATAAGAGCAAATGAAAGTAGCTTAAATGGTGTTTTATATGAATTAAACATCATTAATAAAGCTCCAATAAAAATGAATACTCTTAAAAATTTATAATAAAAAATCTCAAAGGGGAAAATGGCAATTATTAAAATTATTGCACATGCAATCGATAGGTAACTGTAAAAATCCTTTTTGAATATATAATTCATTCTTAATTGGTTTTGGTTGGGACAATCCAAACCTATTACAATTTGAAATATATCTTTTACGGTATCCCGTAATCAGACAAAATCTATTTGTATTATTTTCGTTTTTATTAAAATCTACCATGTTTAAAAAGATCTTTTTTCTACTCTTATTTCTATTTCATTTTTCTGTTTATTCCCAAGAACCAATCAGTTTAATTTCTTGGAATATTAGAGATTTTGGTAAGACCAAAAACAGCGAAGAATTGGATAGAATGGCTGAAATTGTTCGCGTTGCAGATATTGTGGCTATACAAGAAGTGGTGTCCGGTTATGGAGGAGCACAAGCCGTCGCAAAGCTTGCTGATAATCTGAATAGAAAAGGAGCT
>TARA_R110001606_G_scaffold103950_1_pt1 | contig 13412 bp, 18 predicted proteins | sample TARA_R110001606 | Tara Oceans TARA_R110001606 (sample SAMEA4398315) | marine metagenome | biome: Polar Biome; feature: [SRF] surface water layer (ENVO:00010504); material: water (ENVO:00002006), including particulate matter (ENVO:01000060) such as... | depth 5 m | reverse complement strand
CGGCATAAAATTTAACTTGATGCGACAACTAACTTGAAAAACTCCGTACAGGAGATATGCTCTGTCATTTAATTCAAGGAGGTAATGATGAATAGCATAGAGAGTAGTATTAAAGACACCAAAGCTCAAGAGTTGATTATTGATGGAGCTGGGTGTGCAAGCTGTGTAGGAAAAATAGAAACAGCATTGAAAAACGTTAATGGCGTAGATAATGCTCAGATGAACTTTGCATTGAGGACTGTTGTTGTTGATGGAGAAGTTGATTCAGAGGATCTTGTGCAAGCCATAGAATCAATAGGTTACAACGCAAGGAGTGCAGAAGATACAAGTGATGATGAACTATTAGATGAGAAGGAGATTGCAGACCAAAAATACTATACAAGTCTAATGAGACAAATGTGGATAGCCTTGGGCCTTGGCGTACCGTTAATGATTTATAGTATTGCAGGTGGCCCAATGACTGTTGAAACTACGTTGGAACGTGGTATTTGGTTATTTATAGGGATCTTATGTGCAGCCATTATGTATTTTTCAGGTAAGCATTTTTATGTTGGTGCTTGGAAATCTTTTGTAAATCATAGTGCAAATATGGATACGTTAATTGCTCTGGGAACAGGTACTGCATGGATTTATTCTATGGTAGTTGTTTTCTTTCCCATGGCTGTTCCAGAAATGGCAAGGCATGTTTATTTTGAAGCTACTGCAATGATCATCGGATTGATTGATTTAGGGTTAGCATTAGAAGTAAAAGCGCGAGGAAGAACAAGCGAAGCAATTAAGCGTTTAATTGGGTTACAAGCAAAAACAGCACGAGTAGTTCGTGATAAGAAAGAAGTTGATATTGCTATTGAGCAAGTTTTATTAAATGACATTGTTCGAGTACGCCCAGGAGAAAAAATTCCTGTGGATGGCCTAGTCATAGAGGGGCACACTTCGATAGATGAGTCCATGTTAACAGGGGAACCTATGCCTGTCGCAAAAGAAGAAGAAGATGAGGTCGTTGCAGGAACACTAAATAAGACGGGTTCAATTCTTTTTAAAGCGACAAGAGTAGGTAAAGATACTGCGTTAGCACAAATTATTAATATGGTGAAAAGAGCACAAAACTCTAAGCCACCAATTGGGCGCTTAGCAGATGCTATATCTGCCTATTTCGTGCCCGTTGTTATGATCATCTCTATTATTAGCGCTTTGGTATGGCTTAACTTCGGTCCTGATCCCGCGTTAGCCTTTGCGGTTGTCTCTGCAACCACGGTTCTAATTATTGCTTGCCCTTGTGCTTTGGGTTTGGCTACACCAATGTCAGTGATGGTCGGTGTGGGTAAGGCTGCCGAAGCTGGAGTTTTGATTAGAAATGGAGAAGCGTTACAAACAGCATCAAAAATTACCGCGATGATTCTCGATAAAACGGGGACTATTACAGAAGGTTCTCCCACGGTAACCGACATTCTCGTTACTGATAAATCCTATACAGAAAAATATATCTTAACGATAGCCTCTAGTATTGAAAGCAGATCTGAGCATCCACTTGCACAGGCTATTGTTGATTACGCGATAGCACAAGAGATCGATCCTGAAGATATAAGTGATTTTCAAGCTATAGCTGGTCACGGTATAGAGGCAAAACTTGAAGATCATAATTTACTCTTCGGTAATCAAAAGTTGATGTTTAAAAAAGGCGTGTTTTTAGGAGAATTTGTTTCAAAAGCACAAAAATTAGCTGATGAAGCTAAGACACCAATGTACCTCGCTATAGATAATAAACTTGCAGCAATTATAGCTGTATCTGATCCAATCAAAGAAGACTCGATTGAAGCGATCAAAAGGCTGCAAAGTAGTGGTATCAGAGTAGTTATGCTTACTGGCGATAATAGAGCTACTGCAAATGCAGTAGCAAAAAAAGTCGGTATAAAAGAAGTGTTTGCTGAGGTACTTCCAGAAGATAAGTCAAATAAAGTGGCGGAATTACAAGCCCAAAATGAAATCGTTGGTATGACAGGAGATGGTATTAATGATGCCCCAGCATTGGCATTGGCCAATGTTGGATTCGCCATTGGCACTGGGACCGATGTGGCAATTGAGAGTGCTGATATCACCTTGATGAGAGGATCACTCCATGGCTTAGCTGATGCAATAGCTGTCAGTAAGGCAACGCTTAGGAATATCAAACAAAACCTGTTTGGTGCATTTATTTATAACGTTGCAGGGGTTCCATTTGCAGCAGGTCTACTTTATCCATTTTTTGGATTGTTATTAAACCCAGTAATTGCAGGTGCTGCAATGGCTTTCTCCTCACTAACGGTTGTGAGTAATGCAAATCGATTGAGATTGTTTAAGCCGCAAGAACATTAAAGAAAAGGAAGAAATGACATGATGATCATTAATTTATTTGGGTTGGTACTTATAGCGTTAATTATCTGGTGGTTTTGGTTATATAAACCAGCAAAAGCAATTGATTCTACTATGGAAAGTGTAACCGTTATCGTAAACAACGGTGTTTATGACCCCTCTAGAATAATAGTAGCAAAAGGTAAAGAAACGACTCTCAATTTTCTTCGAAAAGACGGGAGTCCTTGTGCAGCAACAGTCATTTTTCCTGATTTTGAAGTCAGTGAAGAGTTACTTGTTGATGAAAATAAAGCGATTGAATTACCTTCTATGGCACCTGGTCAGTATCCGTTTCATTGTCCAATGAAGATGTATAGTGGCACTTTGATCGTTGAGTAAGAATATTTGGAGGACGAACATGAGCAATAAACAAAAATCTTTTTGGTCAACACCTACAGGATGGGCAGCACTTGGTTTAATAGGGGCTGCCAGCTATTTCTTATTAGTTGAGCATCAGCAACATTTTTTTGAATATTTACCATTCTTAATTCTTTTATTGTGTCCGTTAATGCATGTATTTATGCATGGTAGTCACGGACATGGTGACCATAAAGGTCATGAAGAAGAAGCTTCAGCACCAAAAGAGCCAGAAACATTTCAAGAGCTGACAGATAAAAATGAAGCATACAGAGATGGGTATTTGGAAGGTTTAAAAACAGGTAGAGAAGAAAGTAATAAGACGGAGAGTGACAATGAACGGTGAATCTGATTATGGCATGTGGACATTAGTGCTTTTGAATTCAGCAATTTTTATCTTTTTTGCATTTAGTTTTGCAAAGCCACAAACAAAAACTGATTGGCGAACCTTAGGTGCTTTTTCTGCATTCATCGTTGCTCTATTTACAGAAATGTATGGATTCCCATTAACTATATATTTTCTATCAGGCTGGTTGACTGAAAACTATCCAGGAATAGATTTTTTAGCTCATGATAATGGTCATTTATTGCATACCATTTTTGGATTTGAAGGTAATGCACATTGGGATCCCCTGCATATTGCAAGTAATGTCCTAATTGTTTCTGGATTTTTTATTCTTTCATCTGCATGGAATGTACTTCATCAAGCTCAAAAGGCTGGAACGTTAGCTGTCTCAGGTTGGTATGCACGTTGCCGTCATCCCCAATATGTAGCTTTTATTCTAATCATGTTTGGTTTTCTACTTCAGTGGCCAACAATACCGACCGTAGTAATGTTTCCAATATTACTCGTAGTATACGTTCGACTTGCCAATAAGGAAGAAGCCAAGGTTATCAGTGAATTTGGTGATGAATACTTGAACTATATGTCTAAAACTCCAGCTTGGATACCCAATTTTTCAAATAAAACACAAGGAAAATCAAATGAAAAAATTAGTTAAATTAGTCGCTGTTATAAGCATTGTGTCTACCACTATTGGTGCTTCAGCTATTGGTGCAGAGATGAAAAAAGGCATGCATAACAATATGGCAATGTCCCATGAAAATATGGAAAAAATGCATAACAACATGCTTGCGATGAAGCATGTTGTTATCAGCAAAACAAGAAAGTGATCCTGAAAAGCAGCAAGAGATAATGCATAAGCATCGAAAATCTATGATTAAAATGATGCAAATAATGCACAGAAGAATGGCTGACAAGCCCATTGAGCAATATGATGCCTAAAATGGGGTCAAGCAAAATGTCTGGTAAGAAATCAACAAATAAACACAACCACTAAAGGAGGCCGTGATGACGGATTTAGATCATAGAGTTGGAGTTAGAGAAAATAATTTGGTCGTTAGAAACCTGAAACTATCAAATGTAACTAGTGAAAATATTGATGCTTTGATTGAAGAAATAGATCAAATGTTCGGCCTAGACGAAGTTTCATTCAATAGAAAAGAGGAAGCAATTCATTTGGCTTACGATGCTGTCAATTTGGACCTTGATGGTATAGAGGAAGTCATCAGAAAGCATGGTGTAGATATACACGATGATTGGTGGACTCATACAAAGGAAAGTTATTACAAATTTTGTGATCAAAATGTAAAGGATAATTTCAAACATGAGCCATGGAGTTGTCATAAAACTCCTCCGGGTTCAATTAAAAGAAAACGTTAATCTTAAACTTAAAAAGGAAAATATCATGTTAAAAAATATATCTAAAAAAATAGCATTAGTTGCTTTTGCAATTGTACTTACGGGCTGTGCAAACAGTAATTTCTCACATAATTACTTAATGAGAGGTCAAGTTGTTTCATCGTCAACTGATAATATGGTTGTATGTCTTGGCTTAGATGATGGAGCAGAAGTTGGACAAGAATTAACTGCCTATCGATTTTTTGAAACAGGCAACTTTGGGGAAGGAGATGAGACTTTCGAAAGAAAAAATATTGGCAAAGTTAAAATTGAAAAAATAATTAATGAACACTATGCCAAAGTAAAAGTGATAGAAGGAAATGTAAAAAAACACGATATGGTGCAATTAAACAAATAGAAAATGTAGTTTGTAAGTAATCTTGTTTTTATTCATTTAAATAGTATCGAATTAAATAATAATTCGATACTAATGACCAAATAAATAAAAGGAAAATAATATGTTAAACAAAATTTCTAAATTAGTTGTCGTTGTAGTTTTTGGCTTGATTGTTTCTGGTTGTGCAAATAGCGATTTTTCGCATAGGTATCTAATGCGCGGCCAAGTAATCTCTGTAACTGATGGGGACATATATGTTTGTGTTGGCCTAGATGATGGTGCACAAGTGGGGCAAATTTTAGAATCTTACAGTTATGTAATGAATGACGATAATGATGAAGGGGCTGATTTCTTTAAGAAGCAAAAAACAGGTCAGGTAAGAGTTGAAGAACTTGTTGATGATCATTTTGCAAAAGTTAGCGTGTTAGAAGGGGTCGTTAAGAAACACGATTTAGTCTTGTTAATTCAATGATGAATATCCTATTACGTGGTACGAGTAGTTTGGTGCCACGTTTTTTTATTTTCAAACCTTACTAGGAGTCTTGTTATGGAAGGTTTATTTTCATTTTTACTATTCGCTGGACTTTTTTATTTCATGATGCGTCACGGCTGTGGTGCTCATATGGCCCACGGTCATCATGAGGAAAAGAACATAAATGATTCTTTCGTAGATCCTGTTTGTGGCCGTAAAGTTGAAGATGATCAAGGTTATGGAAAACTCCAAGATGGGCACTTATATCGTTTTTGCTCTAAAGATTGTCTTGATACTTTTGACCTTGAACCTAAAAGATTTATTAAAGAGCGTAATACTAATGCAGAAAAATCAACGGAGAAAACTAATGAATCATAAGATCTCACTATCTGCATTTGGACATGCGACAAGTTCATTTATAGCCATAAGTTTTACCCTGTGCGTTATTTTTGATTTGCTCTTTCCTCAACACGCAATGTACTCAACTTGGCTAAAGTTATTGCCAGGGTTTGAATGGATAAGTTGGAAAAGTTTCTTTTTAGGTCTGCTAGAAAGCTATGTATACGGTTGGTATTTCACATTAATTTGGGTGCCAATATATAACTATGTCGGCAGTAAGAGTAAATGAAAAGTATAAGTTTAGTGAACTTTTTACAGGAAATTAAGTGTATTTAATGGAATATAAAACACATAGTTTAAAGAGTCTGTTGCTTATTTACGGAATGATTGTCATGTCTGTAGCTCTGAAAAGCTTTAGTTCAAATGCTCGTGCCTTATTGGTAACAGAGGATAACGAACTTATTGTGACTTGAATATTGTTCGAAGTGACAAGTTAGCTCTTAAATAAATTGGTTTGTCCAATATAGCAATTCAAAGGCTTGGTTGTGCTGATGGACAGACAGTTTAAATACAGGTTTAACTGAAAGTTGTGATATTCAGTGATGAATATATAAAAGGTAAATTTTATGAAAAAAAATATTGAAGAACTGCCAGATATAACAGTATCACCCAAAACTATTGTCGGTGTTGTAGCTACAGGATTGTTGATTTTTATTGGTTGGAATAGTTTTTATACCGTATCAGCAGAGTCCGTTGGCGTAGTGCAGCGGTTTGGACATTATCATGAAGTAGTCAACCCAGGCTTACACATTAAATTCCCTTTGGGTATTGATGTCATTCAACAAGTTCCTATTAAGCGTCAGTTAAAAGAAGAATTTGGTTTTGGCACTAAAGGCGCAACTTATGATAGGCAAGTATCGGGTTCCCAGGAGTGGAATTTAGAAAGTACCATAGTTACAGGAGATCTAAATACAGCTTTGGTCGAGTGGGTTATTCAGTTTCGAATCGAAAATGCCTTCGATTTCTTATTTAAAGTTAGAGATCCTGGTGAAGCGCTACGCGACATATCAGAATCAGTAATGCGAGAGGTAATCGGTGATAGAACTGTAGACGAAGTCTTGACTATAGGACGTCAAAGTATAGAAAACAGTGCTCAAATCAAGATGCAGGAAGTCGTTAACCTTTACCAAATGGGATTGAGAATTGATCAGGTGCAACTTAAAAACGTCAACCCACCTAAACCAGTACAATCTTCTTTCGATGAAGTGAATGAAGCTCAACAAGAGCGTGAACGTGTTATTAATGTTGCACGTGGTCAATATAATAAAGCAGTGCCTAATGCTAAAGGTCTTGCAGATCAGGCCATTCGCTCTTCTGAGGGCTATGCAATTCAAAGAGTCAACGAAGCTAAAGGGGATACTGCAAAGTTCATCGCTTTATTATCTGAGTACGAGAAAGCGCCCGAAGTTACCAAAAGGCGACTTTACCTAGAAACAATGAGGCAAGTTTTGCCTAGAATAGAAAATAAAATAGTAATTGATACGAAAGTTGCATCGGTATTACCTTTATTACCTCTTTCAACGGCTAAAGGAATTGAATAATGAATAAGATTAAATATCTAGCCGCTTTCATATTATTTCCACTAATAATTTTAGGATATGAATCATTCTATAAAGTGGGTGAAACAGAACAAATCATAATTACACAGTTTGGTAAACCTATTGGTGGGGTTATTGATGCTGCTGGGCTGAAGATTAAGCTCCCTTTTATCCAAAAAATCAATAGCATTGAAAAACGGATTCTTTTATGGGATGGGTCGGCAAATGATATGCCAACGAAAGATAAGCTTTATATAACTGTTGATACCTTTGGTCGTTGGCGTATTAAAGATCCTCTACAATTTTTCTTAAGGCTAAGAGATGAACGCAGTGCACAATCTAGATTAGAGGACATTCTCGGCAGTGAAACTCGTAATGCAGTTGCTAAACATGAGCTGATTGAAATCATTCGTACTACTAAAGAAAGAAAAGCTTCGATAGATCCTCTCCTGGCAAATGCGAGTATTGGTAAGTTATTACCAATTAGTCGTGGAAGACGTCAAATTGAAGAAGATATTTTTTCCGCAGCATCTAACAAGTTGAGTGAGTTTGGTATTGAACTTATGGATATTCGTTTTAAGCGTATTAATTATAATGAGAGTGTACGTCAAAAAATTTATTCTCGTATGATTAGTGAACGTCAACAAATTGCAGAAAGGTTTCGTTCAGAAGGCGCTGGAGAAGCCGCCCGAATAATAGGTAGTAAGCAAAAAGAGTTGCAACAAATAGAGTCGGAAGCATACAGGAAAACTGAAGAAATCAAAGGGGATGCTGATGCATTGGCAACCGGAATTTATGCCAAAGCCTATAACAAAAACAATTCAGCACGTGAACTCTATGAATTTGTACAAACACTTGAAATTTATCAAGATATCATTGATGAAAAGACAACCTTGATGTTAACGACAGATAGTGATATTTATCGTTTGTTAAACGGAGTTAACAATCAAAAACAGAAGATTGATTAGTTGTATTCAATTTAAGAGTAAGGAAAATAATGGCCTATAAATATCGACTATCAAACGATTATATTGTTCACAGGTTACTTTTTTGGAAGAGCTGGACGAACTAAAATATTAGCAGGTAACAACCTTGTAGAAACACAGCTAAAACCCTTGCCTGTCAAGGCAAGGGATAAATATTGCCTATTTTACTGGACCATGGAGATTATAAACTATGACCTATTGGATTTTTAGCCAAGTTTTAGCTGTTCCTGCTAGAACAGATAAGTTGTTGGAAAAGCAAAGAGTAAAACCGTTAACAGCATTAAACAAAATCACAAAAGTTATAGATATGGAAGAAAGTAGTATTCAGAACCTAGAAATAAATGACCAAAAGAGGAAAGTTGTAAACACTGCTTATCACAATATTTCCAATAAGGAACGTCAATCAGTAAATAACGCTAATGATTTTATGTCATCTCCGGTAGTTACATTATTTGAGGGAACTTTAATCTCAGAAGCGCGTGTTAAGTTTCAAGATTATCGCTTTCGTCATTTTCCAGTGGTTAATCGAACTAGTCAGATCATAGGAATTGTTTCAGATAGAGATATGCTTGCAAATGCTAATTTTAATGAACAAGTAATTTCTACAAAAAATGCTACGGATCCTGTTTCTCAAATAATGGTTAATGATGTCATTACTGCTTCTGCGGATACAAGTATTAATGAAATTTGCCAAGTAATGTTTAATCAACACATTGGGGCACTTCCAATAGTCGATGAAAAACATCAATTATTAGGGTTAATAACTCGAAGTGATATTTTGAGAGTAATTATCAAAAATGAGCAAATGGAGTTTTGGGTTTACATATTATTACTCTTTATTGTTTGCGATAATAATGAAAGGTGGGTTTTACTCACATCTTAATTGTTTATTTTTAAGGGTTTAAATTTGTTGTTGGCATTGTAGTTGCAAGAACAGAAGGACCTATGACGACATATTGACACCTGAGAAATAATCATGACCACCATAAATAATTCCCTTTTGGCCCAGATGCAGAGCATGTCTCTTGAAGCCATAGCAAAGCCACAAAACAACGATAATATTGTTAACAATACAACCAATAATTTTGGTGACTTATTGTCAAACGCCCTCAATACTGTAAATGATTTACATAAAGATGCAGGAAAGAAAACTACAGCATTTGAATTAGGGGATAGAAGTGTAACGTTAGCAGATGTAATGATTGCAAGATCTAAAGCTGGTATAGGTTCAGATGCGGCTATTCAAATTAGAAATAAGGCAATTGAAGGTTACAAAGAGATCATGAGTATGCCTGTTTGATTCTGCTTAGTATTGAAGCTAACAAGTTCATTATTCAGTACTTGGTTTTAAGTGTCTTATGAATTAACAATATATCCGAAAGGACTTTACCTTTGCTAGCATTAAACGAAAGTGAGTTATCACAAAAAATATTTGAATTTTCTAATGATGGAATTTTCATTCTTTTATTAGATGAAAATAGGATTATAGATGTGAATCCTTCAGAAACGAAAATGTTGGGTTACTCCAGAGATGAGTTACTTACAATGAGGATTTCCGATATCCATCCTAAAGAGATGGACTTGTTAGAAGAGTTTGCAAATCAAGTCTTGGCAAAAGGAGCTGGCTGGTCAAATGAATTAACGTGCAAAACCAAAAAAGGAGAGCTACTTTTTGTTGAAGTTTCTGCTTCAATGATAACGATTGATGATCAAAAGTATTTGATTTCTATGGTGCGTAATATTAGTTGTCGAAAACAGATAGAAGCACAGTTGCGGATGTTTTCTTTTACAGATGGACTTACGGGGTTAGCTAATCGACGAAAGCTTGATGAGTACATGGACATCGAGTGGCGTAGAGCTATACGTAATGAATTACCAATATCTATTATCATGATCGATATAGATTACTTTAAATTGTTCAATGATACATACGGTCATTTAGAAGGGGATAGTTGTTTAAAGGCAGTCGCTAATGTAATTCAAAATTCACTCGTGAGACCTGGTGACTTGTGTGCTAGGTATGGAGGCGAGGAATTTATTGTTCTATTGCCTAATACTGATAAAGATGGCGCTCTTCATATTACAAATATAATTGAGAAAACTTTAGCTAGTGAAAGAATTGAAAACATTAACTCTGATATCAATTCTTTTGTCACAGTCAGCATGGGAGTGGCATGTATAGTCCCCAACTCAAAAGTCACTAGCTCTCAGCTTATTTTCAAAGCTGATCGAGCACTTTATAAGGCAAAAGGGGAAGGAAGGAATAAAACTATTTGTTTTTTAGACAGTGAAAACCACTAATAAGTGCCCGACAGCGCAAGCGTATACGTTGCAATATCCTGTAAATGGAAAACAACTCGCTCACCCCACGTATTGATTTTAGATTTATCTTGCGAGAACGAGCAATGGTGTATTTCATCAAAAATAAAAAATGTACGGTATTTGCTTAGCCCATCCCAGGTACTTTGAGGAATGGAGCATAAACTTTGATAAGTCATTGAAGCACCTACAGCTGCATATTCCGGAGCATCGTGAACAGTGATTCCGGCCCATCGTGAACACCCGTTCTGGTTTTAACGTGAACGCTCATTCCGGTTTTATCGTGAACACTTTTGACTGATTTTCCGGAATCGGTGTTCACACCAAACCAGTACAATTTCAACGCATTGATTATTAATTACTTTGTTAAGCTATTTCCTTTTTGTATTACTGAGGAAGGGATATGGCGACTAAGAGGATCACAATGCGTAAAATTCGAGAAGTGTTGAGGCTACATTTTGCTGCCCAACTCAGTGTCAGAAAAATAAGTGCCAGCACTAAGATCAGTGTCGGTGGTATTCAAAAACTACTCACTAAAGCCAGAGCTTTATCGTTAAGTTGGCCACTGCCCGACGAGCTTGATGATTCTGTGCTTGCTAGTCAGTTCTATCCTCGCGCCGACACTCGGCCATCCCAGCGATTTGAAGTGCCAGATTGGCCTGCCATTCGAAAAGAATTAACGGGCAAAGGCGTCACCAAGAACTTACTCTGGGAAGAATATACTCAGCAATATCCGAATCGTTGTTACAGCTATTCTCAGTTCTGCGATCGCTATATGACCTGGCTTAAAAAGCAAAAACGTTCGATGCGACAAGTGCATAAAGCAGGAGAAAAACTCTTTGTCGATTATGCGGGTCAAACGATGCCCATTGTTTGTAATGCGACGGGTGAAGTGAAGTTCGCCCAGATATTCGTGGCGGTGATGGGCGCATCAAATTATACATTTTGTGAAGCAACCTGGAGCCAAAGTCTACCCGACTGGATCGGCAGTCACGTGCGAGCATTTGAATTTATCGGCGGTATACCTGACATGGTTATCCCCGATAATTTACGCAGTGGTGTCAGTAAAGCGTGTCGCTACGACCCTGATGTTAACCCGAGTTATCAGCAATTGGCCGCGCATTATGGCACCGTGATTGTGCCTGCTCGTCCCAGAAAACCACAAGATAAAGCCAAGGCCGAAGTGGGCGTGCAAATCATTGAACGCTGGATACTCGCCAAGTTACGACACCAAACCTTTTTCTCATTAGCTGAGCTAAACCATTGCATCAAAGCCTTACTGCTTGAGGTCAATAATAAGCCCTTTAAGCAACTGAGTGGGACACGACAATCATGGTTCGAGTCAATCGACAAACCCGCCCTCGCGCCCATGTCCAAACTAGCTTATCAATTCACGGATATTAAACACGTCAAAGTGAATATTGATTATCACGTTCAGTATGATAACCATCTTTACTCGGTACCCCATCACTTGGTGGGTGAAAAGCTTGAACTTCATGCCAAAGACAACTTGATTGAGGCTTATTTCAAGCATAAACGCATCACCAGTCACCCGAGAAAATATCATCCTGGCATGACCACCACATCCGAGCACATGCCTGTAAAGCATGAGAAGCATCATAAATGGTCACCAGGGCGTTTAATGAATTGGGCGAAAGATATTGGAGATGACGTTTTGCTCTGGGTGAAAGCACAATTGGCACAGAAACAACATGAAGAACAAGCGTATCGTGTGTGCTTAGGCTTACTCAACCTATCAAGAAGCTATCCCGCCGATCGGCTCAATAACGCCTGTGCGATAGCCAATCAATACAGTTTATATCGGTTAAAACATATCAAAGACATACTCAGTAGCAACCAAGATAAATTGCCGCGAACGCAAGAAGAGCCGTCGACGTTATTGCCACAATCCCATGAAAATATCCGTGGTCCTAAAAGCTTCCATTAAGGTAAGGAAATTCTATGTTAGAACAAACGATAACTCAGCTTCGTCAACTCAAACTCAGTGGTATGGCCAACGCCTTAGTGAGCCAAATAGAACAACCAAGTACTTATGAAGGGTTGTCCTTCGATGAGCGACTACAACTGCTAGCAGACAGTGAAGCCCAAGACCGAGAGAGCCGAAAACAACAACGCTTACTTAAAGCGGCAAAACTTAAATTAGCCGCTAACGCCAGAGACATAGATTATCATCACCCGCGAGGTCTCAATCAATCGATGATGGCATCACTACTGCAATGTGATTGGCTGAATAAATCACAAAACTTACTCATCACAGGCCCTTGCGGTAGCGGTAAAACCTATATCACTTGTGCGCTTGCGCATACAGGATGCATGAAAGGCTACAGCGTTAAATATTACCGACTCTCAAGGTTGATGCTTGCGCTGACACAAGCCAAAGCAGATGGCACTTACAGTCGAATGTTACAGTCACTCGCTAAGATCGACTTACTCGTTTTAGATGATTGGGGGCTTGAGCCACTTAAAGCGGCACAACGAAATGACTTAATGGAGATCATGGATGATAGGCACGGCAGTTCATCAACCGCCATCATCAGTCAATTACCCACCGAAGAATGGCATCAATCCATCGGCGATAATACCTTAGCCGATGCCATTTTAGATCGACTAATGCACAATGCTCATCGGATAAAATTAAAGGGGGAGTCTATGAGAAAAATTCAATCTAAAATTGACCATCGTGAACACTTAGGTTAAAAATGTCATGAACCCAATGCGTGGAATTTAAGTGTTCACGATAAAACCGGAATCGGTGTTCACCATCACCGGAATACGCAACAGCCGTAAATGAGCCATAAAACGAACATCCAATTATTTTTCCAAATGTTCTTTTGATATTATTAGCCACTTCAAC
>TARA_R110001606_G_scaffold314379_1_pt1 | contig 13430 bp, 11 predicted proteins | sample TARA_R110001606 | Tara Oceans TARA_R110001606 (sample SAMEA4398315) | marine metagenome | biome: Polar Biome; feature: [SRF] surface water layer (ENVO:00010504); material: water (ENVO:00002006), including particulate matter (ENVO:01000060) such as... | depth 5 m | reverse complement strand
CCCCCCCCCCCCAATCGTCTGTCGCCGATTGCCGGGCACAGTATCTGGCCTGGAACTCGGTAACCCGATCTGAATGGGGTTCTGGCCTCAGGGCCGTCGATCACTCACCCCAAGAATTGAAAGGACCGATCCAACAGGTGTGCCATTACCAACCGATCGACGCATGCAATCGCCACGCTCAGGCTGCCTATGCGCCGGACTGTCGGCCCGGCATTTTGCCGCCATTGAGCGCTCAGGATGCGCCTCGCATCTTTCCGCAGCGCCTGAATACGCGTGCAGCACGTTCCTGAGGCAAGAGATTGCGCGATAAAAACTCCGCCAAACACTCCCCACAGCACACTCAGGTCGTGCGACGGCTCTCCTGGAAACTATGACAGTGCACGCCAGGCAGTTCGCGATCCGTGGTGACAATAACGACCGTTCAATTGTTGCAAGTCCTGCGTCCTTGACCAAGGAACAAGGGGGCTTGGCGAGGTCACCGAGCACGCCGCCGCCCTGCGAGAAGAGCTCAGCGCTCGTGCGAACGCAAAGCCCCCCTCGGGAAGGAGCTCCTCCGCAAAGACTTCAGGCGGACAACTTCCTTAGACCACGCCGCGCTCCTTGAGTTCCATTAGCTCGGCGTTCGATACCCCACATAGCCTATTCAGTATTTCTTCCGTGTGCTCACTTAGTGTTGGCGCAAAACGGGTTTCAAGCTTGTCCGTCTCATCGAATCTTAGTGGACTGTTGGGCAGAACCACGCGTCCAAGGCGCGGATGATCCACCCATTCAAGCATCCCCCGCTCGTGCATATGCGGATCATTTAGGACCTCGCTTATCGTCCGCACCGGCGCGCTCGGGACCTTGTGGCTTTTCGTCTTCTCAAACAGGTCAGCCATGGATTGCTGCGAAGTCCAAGCTTCAATGAGCGCGTCCGTCTCGTCCATGTTGCAAACACGGCTTGCGTTTGTCGCAAATTTTGGATCGTCTATCAGATCTGGCCGCTCCATCAGGTTTGCCAATGCGCGCCAGTGATTTTCCTTGACGCAGATGATCGCGACATAACCGTCCAAAGAACGATAGACATTATACGGAGCAATTGCAAGACCGCTATGTCGGTTTCCGGTTCTTAGAGACATGGACGGGTCCTTGCCATGAAACATACCGAGTATCGAGGCGAGCGTCGGAAACACCGTCTCTTGCATAGCAACCTCGACAAGCCGTCCGTGACCGGTCCGCGCGCGCTCCACAAGAGCCGTCATGACGCCAGCGTAAAGATGTGTGCCCCCGAGAAAATCGGCAATGGCCGGCCCCGCTTTCATCGGAGGACCGTCAGGCATGCCTGTAACACTCATAATTCCCGAAACCGCTTGTATCGTCAGATCCATTGCCAGGCCATCTCTGTCTCGACCCGAGATTCCATAGCCAGTCGCAGTCGCGTAGATGAGGCGTGGATTGACCTGCCGGAGAACCTCCCACCCGATTCCAAGCCTGTCCATCACACCCGGGGCGAAATTTTCCAGAACAACATCCGCATCCGATACGAGTTGCATGAAGAGCTCACGCCCGCGGCTCGTCTTCAGATTGAGCGTAATCCCCTTCTTGTTTGCGTTGAGCATCTCGAAAGGCAGCATCGCACCTTCATTGATTTCCGCTCGCGACCGTGCGGATTCGCCTTCCGGCGACTCGACTTTTATGACCTCTGCCCCAGCCTTTGCCATAAGAAACGTTGCGTACGGACCCTGATAGACTTGACCGAGGTCAATAACTCTCAGACCCGCCAGGGGTAGATTTTTTGCATTTTGCTTGTCTGTGGCCATTTCGCCGCTTTCCTGAAAACTGTGCTGCTCATGACGTTAGCTCACAAATAGGTGTTCTGCAATTTAGAAAACAGTTCCGAATATTTCCTTTGAGGCCATTGGCATTCCGCAGGTCAAGTTTGGAACTTGGGTCCGTTCCAATCACAGGTTTGATCGCCCCCGTCCGGAAACCTAAGGCTCACCGCCGCACCTTCGCCCAGTTCGCCCCGGGGCCTGGAGGGCATGTCTCCTCCATAGCTCCAGCGATGATGAAGAAACCAGATGAATACCCTGCAATGTATTGAAATCCTGCTGCCAGGAACGCAAACAGGCATGAATGATTGCAGCCACGACGTCCGGACTGCCGTGCAATTAACTTGCATCCGACCCAAGTCTTCCACACAAAAGCGATTTCTTGAGCGTTGTGTTGAATTGCCCCATGATGTTCGCTATCATGGAATAGTGTTCGACTATGTGAGCTACTCTCGACCCTTGGGCAAGATTTAACCCTTCATACGCCGAAGATCACGTGCGTGTTTGAAAGCGGCCTCAGTTCTAATTGAGAATGCAGGGACTCATCGACGGGGTTTACGTATAAAAGGACGAAGGATTTCTGAATACATGGTGAAAACGAAGCTGTCGGCGACTTTGGATATAGCACTACCCGAAGATGAAGAGTCTTCGGCTTCAACGCGAATGGATACAACCCTGGTTAAGGGCTTGTCTGTCTTGATTGCGCTCGCTGAATCAAATTCGCCATTGGGCGTATCGGCTTTGAGTTCAGAGCTGGGCTACGGAAAAAGCAATATTCATCGCCTCCTGAATACCCTCCTTGAGATGGGATTTGTGGCACAGGAAGATGACACGCGGCGATATAAGGCAACCTTGAAGCTCTGGGAGCTCGGGTCCGTCGTCATCGACCGGCACATGCTCCGGCGCGCAGCCAGACCGACGATAAGAGACATCAACTCAGAGACAGGCAACAGCGTCTTCGTCACAACGCTCTCGGGAACAGATATACTTTATATTGAGAAGGCAGAGTCAGTTCAGGGTCCCCGCTCTTCCACAAGGGCGGGCCTCAGAGTGCCCGCAGCCTTTACGGCGGCGGGCAAGGTGCTGCTTGCACACCAGCGTGATCCAATCGCGCTGCTAGATCATATCCTCAAGACTGTTCCCAATGCTTCAGCCCTGGATCGCAAGGCGCTCGTCAAGGAATTTGAGGAAATCAGGTCTTTGGGCTACGCCATTTCCCGAGGAGGCTGGACGAGGGGATTCAATTCGGTCGCGGTGGTGATACCGCAATTGCAGGGCCCTAACGAGCAAGGCTATCCACACTCGGCCTTGGGTATGGCATCAACTGACGAGTTCCTGAACACCTCAGACCCCAAAGAGGCCGTGCGCATTCTTACCGATGGTGCCCGCAGAATTGCCGAACTGCTCGGTCCGTTAGGCACCGTTGTCTCCTGATCGGGAAGGCGAACAGGACCGCCCTCAGCTGGTCGCCTCTGAGTCAATCAGTCCCGAACTAAACTGTCGGCTCGATTCGTTTCCCGCGATCTGAATTTTGCGCGATGCAAAATTTCGACATGCGTTGCGAGATGCCGGCTAACGGATAGCTATGCTCAGGAGATATCTTTATCACTGATATGGAAACTTCTGGTTCGACCAGAAGGATCGACGCCGATTGGCAATTTCAGTTTTGTACCAGGCAAGACAACTGAAAGTACCACAAATCCGGCGGTTGATGGTCTCCAGATACCGTTGCTGGCAGAACGTCGGCAGGCCCCAACCGCTCGGATACTAAGTGTGACCTTCAGCGACTGGGCTCGCCTGGAGATCGACTGGCGGAAGTATTGAACGCCGGACACACAAGAGAACGCGCACCTGCCATATTCATTCCGTCTTGCCTCACTCTGTCCTCGAAGCGTGGTCCGGAGTTCGGACTTCAGCTGATGCGTCGGGTACTGAAGCTGCCATTGCATTGTCATTCCTGGCTGGCGAACGCGAGAGTCGGGACTCTTGAACACGTTGCGTCAAGATTCCCCGCGCTCCCGACTTTCAGGCTCGACGAGCCCGGACGCTGCTTCGTGCATTCTTCAAATCGCCTCAACGATCGTCACGTTCGCCATACCGCCACCCTCACACATGGTTTGCAGACCATAACGCAAACCGCGTGCATGAAGGGCGTGAACGAGCGTGGTCATGAGCTTGGTCCCCGATGCGCCGAGCGGGTGACCCAGCGCGATCGCCCCACCATTCACATTCAATTTTTCAGGATCTGCGCCCAGCGTTTCAAGCCATGCCATAGGCACAGAGGCAAATGCTTCATTCACCTCGTAGAGGTCGATCTCCGCCATGGATAGATTCCGGCGCGCCAGCGCCTTCTGCGTTGCAAAGATGGGCTCTTCAAGCATAATGACAGGATCGCCAGCCGTAACGAGCATGCTTACGATGCGCGCCTTCGGTTTTAATCCGTGCATCTTGATGGCCGCTTCATTCGCAATCAGCAGGCCGGAGGCGCCATCGCAAATCTGACTTGCATTCGCGGCAGTGATGGTTCCCCCTTCCATGAGTGTCCTGACGGATCCCATACGCTCGAGATCTGCGTCGTAGCGGATACCCTCGTCCCGATTATGCTGGACCGGACCATCGCTGCCCGTTACCTGCAAGGGTACAATTTCAGAGTTGAACGCGCCGGATTCCGTTGCTCGTGCTGCGCGTCGATGGCTTTCCAGCGCAAACCGGTCCATGTCGTCTCTGGTGAACCCGTATTTTTCTGCAATCATCTGCGCACCCTGAAATTGGCTGAATTCCTTGATGCCATATTTGCGCTGGATTCGTTCGCTCCAGGGCCCATCTCCGATACCCGCTTTCGCGAACAAATCGATCGCCGAATTCATCGGCACCCGCGACATGCTTTCCACGCCAGCGGCAATCACCATGTCCTGCGTACCGGACATCACAGCCTGCGCCGCAAACTGTAACGCCTGCTGAGACGATCCGCACTGGCGATCTATCGTGACTGCCGGCACACTTTGGGGAAGTCTTGACGCAAGCACCGCATTACGGCCAAGCGCAGACGACTGCTCTCCCGCCTGGCTGACGCACCCCATGATGACATCTTCGATTGCTGCGGGATCGACACCTGAACGATCAATCAGCGCGTTCAGGACCTCGCTCGCCATGTCCGCCGGATGCCAGCCCGAAAGCGCTCCATTGCGGCGACCTCCTGCGGTCCTTGCTGATTCAATTATATAGGCGTCCGGCATCTCTCTTACTCCTTCAAAAAATGGTTGTTTGAATTATTACGGGCGTCACGACTGTATGCGTCCCGGCTGAACTGATATTTTGCGAGTTCGCACCCGCTGTTTGAATGCTGATTTGCAGACCGAATTTGTCTTTCTACTGACTTTTTCATGTCGGCGCGCAATCATACTACGATGTGTCCAGACCGCAGCGCGCAATGTCTTTCATCGGTATTGATGTATCGCCAAGCGTGGCGGGTGCAAGTTTTGCGCCCGCCATGATCAGCTTTTTCGAGGCGAGGAATTCCGGCGGGCTGTTGACAGCATCCACCGCAATCAGGGTGCCGTTGCGCAGGTAGAAGGCGGCGAACTTGCGGGCCTTCGGGTCGCCGCGCACGACGATTTCGTCATAGTCCTGGCTGAGGCCCGCGATCTGGAGCTTCAGGTCATACTGGTCGGACCAGAACCAGGGGCAGTCTTCGGCCGGGCGCGGCTTGCCGAGGATGGCGGCCGCGGCGAGCTTGCCCTGTTCGATGGCATTGTGGACGCTTTCGAGCCGCCCGGAGCGGCCATAGTGGACGAGCGGGCGGCTGGCGCAGTCGCCGGCGGCGAACACGCGCGGATCGGACGTGCGCGCATCGCGGTCGACCAGGATGCCGTTATTGCAGGCGATGCCGGCCGTTTTCGCGAGTTCCTCATTGGGCAGGATCCCGATGCCGACCAGCACGATGTCAGCATCGATACGCGAACCGTCTGCCAGAACGGCGGCGGTGACTTTCTCACCGTCGCCGTCGAGGTGATCGAGGCGTGCGCCGGTAAGGATGTGGACGCCCTGGGCGCGGTGTTCGGTCTCGAAGAATTCGCTCATCACGGGGCTGGTGACGCGGGCCAGGACGCGCGGCGCCATTTCCAGAACGGTGACGTCCAGGCCCATCTGGCGGGCGACGGCAGCGGCCTCAAGCCCGATATAGCCGGCCCCGACAATGACCATACGGCGGCCGGAGATCATGTTCGGGCGGATACGCTCAACGTCGGTCAGGTCGCGCAGGTCATGGACGCCGGCCAGAGTCGCGCCTTTTGTCGGCAGGGCGCGCGGGCGGGAACCCGTCGCGATGATGAGGGCGTCATAGTCGAGGTGGCCGCCATGGGCGAGTTCGACCTTGCAATTGGCCCGGTCGATGCCTGTGGCGCGTGTGGAGAGAATGACCTCGATATTCTGGTCCTGGTACCAGGCAGCCGGCTTGAAATAGAGCCGGTCCTCGGTCATTTCGCCCTTCATGTAGGCTTTTGAGAGCGGTGGACGCTGGTAAGGCAGGGCCGGTTCGTCAGCGACAAGGGTGAGCGCGCCGGTATAGCCGCCCTGGCGCAGGGACTGCAGCGCCTGAGCGCCAGCCTGGCCGCCGCCGATGACGACGATGCTTTCAATTGGCTCCACGACCGAGCTCTCCCGTCAAGTCCTTGAAGACGCCGGAGAAGTCCATGCTCCCAAAGCCTTTCGCGTCCAGTTTCGCGTAGATCGCCTCGGCCATTTCGCCGAGGCGAATGTCGGCGCCTGACGCCTTGGCGGCTTCGGCGGCGAGGTGGAGGTCCTTCAGCATCATCGCAACAGCAAAGCCGGGCTGATAGTCGCGGTTGGCCGGAGATGTCGGGACGGGACCCGGCGCAGGGCAGTAGGAAGTCATCGACCAGCACTGGCCGGAGGCGGTGGAGGAGATGTCGAAGAAAGTCTGCGCATCGAGGCCTAGCTTTTCGGCGAGGTTGAAGGCTTCCGCCGTGCCGATCATGGAAATGCCGAGCAGCATATTGTTGGCAATCTTGGCGGCCTGCCCGTTGCCACTACCGCCGGCATGGAAGATGTTCTTGCCCATTTTTTCGAGTAGCTGCCTGGCGCGGGCGAAACCTTCGTCCGGGCCGCCGCACATGAAGGTCAGCGTGCCGGCCTCGGCGCCTGCCGTGCCGCCTGAGACCGGGGCATCGACCATGGAGAAACCCGCTGCATCGGCCTGCCGGGCGGCTTCGCGCGCGTCTTCCACGGCGATGGTGGAGCAGTCGAGAAAGAGCGTGCCTTTGGGGGCATGCGCGGCCACGCCATCGGGGCCGAAATAGACGCTGAGGACGTGCTTGCCCGCAGGGAGCATGGAGACGACGACTTCCGCATCGCTGACGGCTTCAGCGACGCTGGCGGCGCCCTTCGCGCCCGATGCTTCGGCTTTTGCGATGGCGTCCGTGTTGAGGTCGAAGGCACGGACCTGATGGCCTGCTTTTGCGAGATTGGCGCACATGCCGGCGCCCATGTTGCCGAGGCCGATGAAAGCGATGCGTATCATGAAATCAGTCCTCCCAGACCATTTGAAGTTCCTTGCCGGGCAAAGGCGAAAAAATAAGGTCGATGTCTTTGGGTTCGACAGCTTCGAGCGCTTCCGGCCGCCACTTTGGATGACCGGACTTGTCGATCAACGTCGCCCGCACACCTTCCTGAAAATCTGGGCTCATCACCACACGAGACCCGACACGGTATTCCATCCGCATGACATCGGGAAACGACTGCATGTCCCTGCCCCGACGCACTTGAGCAAGCGCGACTTTCAGGCTTGTGGGCGAACCGGCCTTGATCCGTTCGAGCTGTGTGTCGGACCAGTCATCGCCGGCGCGCTCAAGCGCCGTGCAGATTGCCTCGACGGTGCCCAGGTTGAAACAGGCGTTCAGCCTCTGCAGATAGGGTGAGAAACTGCCGTCGGCCCTGGTTTCGAGAGCCTGCAACGCAGGCAGGCCTTCTTTGCACAATGCATCCTTCAGCTTTGCGACCTGGCCGGCATCCGCGAAGTGCGTGGCAATCCCCGCTGCCAGGGCATCCCGGGATTTGAGGCGCGCTCCGGTCAGCGCTAGCCATGTCCCTAGTTCACCCTCAAGGCGCGGCAGGAACCAGGAGCCGCCGACATCCGGAAACAGACCGATTGATGCCTCAGGCATGGCGAACACAGTATTCTCGGTCGCGACCCGGTGTGAACCATGAACAGAAATCCCGACGCCGCCTCCCATCGTGACACCATCGAGTATCGAAATGAACGGCTTCTGGTAAGACTGGATGAGTGCGTTGAGGCGATACTCTGCAGCGAAGAATTCACGCGCCTGCTTACCGTCGGACTTGCCGCTCTCCGCAAGCATTCGGACATCACCGCCTGCGCAAAACCCTCGTGTATTTTCGGCATGATCGAGCAATATCATATCTACCGCTGGATCATCCGCCCACGCGATCAGTGCCTTTGTCATCAAGAGGCACATGTTAGTATTGAGGGCATGTAGTGCAGCAGGACGGTTAAGGGTCAGGCGGCCTGCTTTTCCTTCTCGCCACACGCATACTTCTGCGTCCTCGATGGCCATCACCTGGCTCCCTTCAGCAGATCGCGCGAAATAATCACCCGCATGATCTCATTGGTACCTTCGAGTATCTGGTGCACGCGGAGATCACGGACGATGCGCTCGACCTCATACTCAGCGAGGTATCCATAGCCGCCGTGAATCTGAAGGGCGTCATTGGCCACCATGAAACACGTGTCGGTCACGAACCGCTTCGCCATGGCGCAGAACTTTGTCGCGTCACCGGTTTTAGCGTCGAGCCGGCTCGCCGCTTCATGGAGCAGTGCGCGGCCTGCCTGGAGTTCGGTTTCCATGTCGGCGAGCTTGAACTGTGTCGCCTGGAAAGCCGCGATCGCCTGCCCGAACTGCTGGCGATCCTGTGCGTATCCTAGCGCCCGGTCGAGGGCATCCTGCGCGCCGCCGAGAGAACAGGCCGCAATGTTGAGCCGGCCGCCGTCCAGGCCGGCCATTGCATACTTGAAGCCCTTGCCTTCCGGGCCGATGCGGTTTGCGTCCGGGATGCGGCAATCGTCAAAATTGACCATCGCGGTTGGTTGGGCGCGCCAGCCCATCTTCTCCTCATTCTTTCCGAATGAAAGACCGGGCGTGCCATTCTCCACGAGAAACGCCGAGATGCCACGTGCGCCGTCATCGGACGTTCTCGCCATGACCAGATAGACGTCTGAAAAGCCGCCACCGGAGATGAAGACTTTTGCGCCATTGAGCACGTAGGCATCGCCGTCAAGGCGCGCGACCGTTCTCAAACTCGCGGCATCCGACCCGGCGCCCGGTTCCGTCAGGCAATAGGAAGCGATCAGGTCTGCCGATGCGAGTTTCGGCACGAACCGCGCGCGTAAGGCATCGTCCCCGAACCGGTCCACCATCCAGGTCGCCATGTTGTGGATCGAGAGGAAGGCCGCATGACTGACGCAGCCTTTCGATAACTGTTCGAATATCAGTACGGCATCGAGACGGCCAAGCCCGGATCCGCCATATTGCTCCTGCGTATAGATGCCGGCGAAGCCAAGTGCGCCGAGTTCGCCAAGAATGGCCCGGTCAAGCGTCTTGTCTCGATCCCATCGCGCTGCATTCGGACGGAGTCGATCACGCGAAAAATTCGCCGCCATTTCGGCGATCATGATCTGCTCGTCGCTTAGTGTCATGAGAGTGATGGCTCTAGGAGTAAAAGGGGGCGCTCGCCGAAAGACTTGTGTGACATAGGTGAGCGCCCCAGGTAGCCCTGTACAATTGGAGGAGAGTTACAGGGGTAATCTTGTGAGATCATGCATCGATGAACTTCGGTGCGCGTTTCTCGGTGAAGGCTTCCATGCCTTCTTTCTGGTCCTTGGTGCCGAACAGGCCCTGGAACAGGCGGCGTTCGAATCTGACACCTTCTGTCGTGGGCAGTTCGAGGGCGCGGCCAACCATCTCCTTGGCGGCCATCAGCGAGGGCAGTGAGTATGAGGCGATCTCGCTGGCGGCTTTCATGGCTTCCTCCATCAGCGTGTCATGCGGCACGACGCGGGAGACGAGGCCGATGCGATCTGCTTCAGCGGCGTCGATCATGCGGCCGGTCAGGACCATATCCATGGCCTTGGCCTTGCCGACGGCCTTGGTGAGGCGGATCGAGCCGCCCATGCCGGGTGTGACGCCGAGCTTGATCTCGGGCTGGCCGAACTTGGCCTTGTCCGAGGCGATGATGAGGTCGCACATCATGGCGAGTTCGCAGCCGCCGCCGAGGGCGAAGCCGTTGACCGCCGCGATGATCGGCTTGCGGGAGGCGGCAAAGCCGTCCCAGCCGGCGAACATGTCGGTGAGGTAGACGTCAGAGAATGTCTGTGGTCCCATTTCCTTGATATCGGCGCCAGCCGCAAAAGCCCGGCCCTCGCCCGTGAGGACGGTGACGGCGACTTCCGGATGCCGGTCGAGCTCTGCGAACAGGGCGGCGATCTCGGCCATGGTCTCGGCATTGAGCGCGTTGAGGCTCTCGGGCCGGTTCAGCGTGACAAGGGCGACGCGGTCTTTGTGCTCGAACGTGATCGTGTTGAAACTAGCCATGATGCTTAGCCCATTGTTGGAATGATGAAGGCCTGGTCGCCGATCTCGTCGCCTTCCGGCCAGCGCTGGGTGACGGTCTTGATCTTGGTCCAGAAGCGGACGCCTTCAGGCCCGTGCTGGTTGGTATCGCCAAAGGCCGAGCGCTTCCAGCCGCCGAACGTATGGTAGGAGACCGGCACCGGGATCGGCACGTTCACGCCGACCATCCCCACATTGACCTGCGCGGCGAACTCGCGCGCGGCGCGGCCGTTTGACGTGAAGATGGCGCAACCATTGCCATACTGGTGGTCGGACGCGAGCCCGGCAGCCTCTTCCAGTGTCCCGGCCCGCACGACCTGGAGCACGGGACCGAAGATCTCTTCCTTGTAGGACTGCATGTGCGGTTTCACATTGTCGAACAGGCTCGGCCCGACGAAGAAGCCGTTCTCGTGGCCCTGCAGCGTGTGGCCGCGTCCGTCCATCAGCAGGTCGGCGCCTTCGTCGACGCCCATCTGGATATAGGATTCCACCTTGGCCTTGTGGGCGGCGGAGACGACCGGGCCGTAATGGGCTTCGGTATCGGTCGAGATGCCGACCTTCAGGCCGCGGGCGGCCTCCAGCATGCGTTCGACAAACTCGTCGCCTGTCTTCTTGCCGACGGTGACTGCCACGGGCAGCGCCATGCAGCGTTCGCCGGCCGAGCCATAGGCGGCGCCGACGATGTCCTTGACGGCCTGTTCCATGTTGCAGTCGGGCATGATGATGCCGTGGTTCTTGGCCCCGCCCATGGCCTGGACGCGTTTTCCATGGCTGGTGCCGAGACTATAGACGTATTGGGCGATGTCGGACGAGCCGACGAAGCTGACGGCCTTGACGTCCGGATGGGTCAGGATGGCATCGACCGAGACCTTGTCGCCATGCACGCAGTTGAGCACACCGGCCGGTGCTCCGGCTTCCAGGAAGAGTTCGGCGAGGCGGAGCGGGACCGAGGGGTCCTTCTCGGATGGCTTCAGGATGAATGTATTCCCGCAGGCAATCGCCACAGCCGACATCCAGCAGGGAATCATGGCGGGGAAGTTGAAGGGCGTGATGCCGGCGACGACGCCCAGCGGCTGGCGCATGGAATAGACGTCGATGCCGGGTCCTGCACCCTCGGTATATTCGCCCTTTTGCAGGTGGGGGATGCCGCAGGCGAACTCGACCACATCGATACCGCGCTGAACGTCGCCCTTGGAGTCCGCAACGACCTTGCCGTGTTCGGAGGAGAGCAGCTCGGCGAGTTCATTGATGTTGGCTTCGAGCAGGCGCTTGAATTCGAACATGACACGGGCGCGACGCTGGGGATTGGTCGTGGACCAGCCGAAGAAGGCGGCCTGCGCGCTTTGCACGGCCGCGTCGAGTTCGGCCTCTGTCGCGAGCTGCACCCGCCCCTGAACCTCGCCCGTGTTCGGGTTGTAGATGTCGCCAAACCGGCCGGATGTGCCGGTAACCTGCTTGCCATTGATGAAATGATGGACTTCGCGCATGGCCATATCTCCCTGGATTATGTTTATGCGGGGAGTTTATTGTCTGCGATTGGGATGTTACAGGGACAATATCGCAGCTTATATCTGCGTTTTTGCAGGTTAATTAAATGAACTGGGACGACCTCAAACTCTTTCTCGCCGTCAGCCGGCAACCGAAGCTCGAACAAGCAGCCGCGAACCTTCACCAGGATGCCACCACGCTCAGCCGTCGTCTCAGAAGGCTGGAGACTGATCTCGGACAAACCCTGTTCGAGCGAACCCGGCGTGGTCATATTCTGACCCATGAAGGCGAAGCCCTCGCCCAGCACGCCGAGGCAATGGAGGCGCTCTCCTTCAGGATCCGAAACGCCAGTGAGATGGAACAGACGGTCTCGGGAAAAATCCGCCTTGGCGTGACCGAAGGCCTTGGCAGTGCTGTCATAGCGCCTGCTCTTGCAGACTTTGCCGAAACCTGGCCTGGGATCGAACTGGATCTGATCGCGCTTTCAGGTTTCGTCAGTGTCTCGAGGCGTGAGGCCGACATGTCCATCCTTCTCACGCGTCCCAAAGCCGGGCGGCTGAAGGTGAAGAAGCTCACCGACTATACGCTGTGCCTTTATGCGAGTGCCGGCTATCTCGAACGTCAGGGTCCGGTCAGAAAAGCCGAAGAACTCGCAAACCACCGCCTGATCGGCTATGTGGATGACCTGATCTATTCGCCGCAGCTTCGTTACTTTGACGAAGTCCTGCCCGGCCTGCACGCCTCACTTTCAAGCCCGAGCATCTTGGCGCAAACGGAAATGACGCGCGCGGGAGCCGGGCTGTGCATCCTGCCGAAGTTCATTGCAGGCAAGCATGCCGAACTCATACCCGTTCTTCCGGACGCCATCGAAGTGAAGCGCTCGTTCTGGCTGTCCATACATGAAGATGTCGCGCCCTTTGCGCGTATCAAGATACTTTCAGATTATCTGACGGAACTTGTTCGCCTGAACGCTGCTGAATTATGAAGATCACAGCTGTGGCTTATATACCCACGTAAATGGTGGACCGCCTTTGGAAGGCTACGCGCCTGCTGGCGCAACTGGCTTCGTCAAAACCGGGGAAGAATGGCGTCGCCCGTTTGCGACCTGATTGTTTCGTCGCCCTGAACACTCCAGACGCGTCGAGCTCTTTCGCCTGCATGGGCAAGGGGCAGCACCCATGTTCATGGATCGCCTTCTGCCGCAGACGCAAGTCTGACCTTTGGCATGATCCACGCGGAATCCGACTGGCTATTGCCGCTGCCCGATTGTCTATCCCACTGCATGCCTGAATTTTTTCAGGCATGGCGGAAAGATCCCGTGTTCAAGCTCTGCCCTTGAGTACAGCGGTCCGCGGCGCACATTGCGCTGACCAGGCTCACCTGAAGCTTCCCCAATTTCATGGACTCAGGCACGCCTGTTAACTGCGATCCAGGATCGTCACAAAATACCGGCTTCTAACTGTCACGCCTTACTGGATTCTGGTCC
>TARA_R110001606_G_scaffold361732_1_pt1 | contig 13441 bp, 7 predicted proteins | sample TARA_R110001606 | Tara Oceans TARA_R110001606 (sample SAMEA4398315) | marine metagenome | biome: Polar Biome; feature: [SRF] surface water layer (ENVO:00010504); material: water (ENVO:00002006), including particulate matter (ENVO:01000060) such as... | depth 5 m | reverse complement strand
GGAGAACAAGCCCCTCAACGGTTTTCTCTAGAATCAATTGCAACTTTGCCATATCAATTACTCTAAATGGTTGATGAAGGCTTCGATGGCGTTAATAGACTCTTGAGATCCTAACCTGAGTGCGCTACGATCTCATTTGTAATTCGTTGAGCCTGTCTCAGCTACTTACTTCATGCTCGCCAAAGCATCAAGTAAGCCGAAGCCGCTTTTTTAGTTCCGCTAAATAAGCGGTTTTTTTTGTGTCTGTTTCATTCTGAACTCCTCAAGCTTAACACACTCGAAAAGGCAAAACCCATGATGGTTAAAACCATCAAAACTTAGCTCCTTTCGGAAAAATCTTTGATCAATATACAACCAACTATAGCGTGTTGAATTCGACCCATAAATCTAAAAAGAAATCTAACCCATTGATTTTATGTGATAAAAAATTACATAATTAAAGCTTTTATCATCCTGATTTATAAAACCTCGTACAATCAAATACTTAATATTTCATGAACTAATTGATAAAATTCAAATACAGCCTTAAATTTATTTAACTGCTCATCCAAAACGCTAAACATCAGCTCTCAAAATCGTCATGAACGTAGTTTTAAGCCCTATCCTATAAACAGATTTTGATCATCATTACAGAGTGAAGGCGAAATTTCCATTTCAAATCACTGTGGTTATATACAGAGTTTAGCTACGAAAATTTAATTTACCAACCCCCCACTCCCCCAACGCTTTGCGCATCTGTTCTCTCGAATGGGTGTGCATGTAGCGTTTGTCCAGTCCGTCCCGTTCGTGGTTGAGTAGCATTTCTCCGCTTATCAAAAGAAGGAAAGCCCTGTCGATGCCCATATTTTGCCAGCTGCATGGACGAAAAGTGTTTCCATTCAGCAAGGCCGTATCGGCGTAACAGCACCAAAAGACGTTCTAGTGCATAGGGAGGAAGTTTATAAACGGATCGAGGATCGAAAGCATCAAGTGGATAATGAATCGCATTGGCCGTAACGATTTAGCAACATAAAATATCAATGTAAAAACAAGAAATCACGAAAAAAAGATGTAGGAATACTCAGAAATAAAATAGTGTTTAAAGGTGGTTTGTAATTCTTTTTTTTGGGGAGGGGCATATATTGTTTGAACCATAAACTGACAAACTACCCAATTAAGAATCAATGAGTTACGCTATTTTTTGAAGCATAAGCTGACAAATAAATGAAGCATAAGCTGACAATTTTTTCATTGAATCAAAATCAGCATTACAATAATATTGTAATTTAACCACAACCCCCTCTAAGTAAATCGATTATGGGCGCTAAGCGTCGAGTCCAATTGCTTCCAATCAATGATCTTAGCCAGTCGTACTAAAGAATAATTGGGGTTAATGATGTCAACGAGTTGAAGTTGGAATAAATCCTTTTTATGAAGCATCCGATTCTGCAGCAATTATTTTGACAATTCGAGTACGAGATTCTGCTCTACTTGCCACAATCTCAGCTTCCCCTGTTTGATAAAGCCATTCGAAAAATCGTTGACAAGCATGGCGAGTCTGAGTTTCATCACGGCAATTAGCAAGAAATACAAACTGAACTTTCTGTACGTTATCTGCCACGAATATGCCAAATGGACCACTAACTACAGTTGCATCTGGAAACCCAAGTAGTGATCTGGCTTGGGTTTCGGTTGCTCCACGGTGACAAGCAATTAAATGCAAAGGGCCATGTGCCGAGTTCAAACGATCAGCGTAAAGATGATCATCCAAAAATGGTCGCCCTATAAGCTCTCTAGCCGCTGCTAAACTCAATGCAGCAGGAACAGCGTGCACAATAGTCATTATTTTTTTATCATTTAAACTAACAATAACTTCATTATCTATTTTATTTGACCCTTCTCGACCAAGAAGAGCAACTTTCAGCGTATCTTCCATCGCTTCTTTTCTTTTACGAAAATCTAGCCTTGTCCAGTCCAGTGCACTGCCAACATCAAAACGTGTCGAATTTGCTGCTTGTACACCTCGTAGAGTAAGTAAAATTACAGCATCAGACAAAGCATCAAAAACACACTTTTTTGCGTCTTCAATTGTTTTAATTTCTCCTCCTCGAAAAGGTGTTTGCTTAGACACATATTCTTGAAAGCGTTGGTTGCGCTGTTGTGCATTACCATCATCAGCATTGGCTACTTTTGGTAATTCAATAAAACGTACTTTTGATTGTGCAGTGCGAAGACCTTCCATATATTCCGCGTGACAAATCCCTACATCTTGGCCGCTCAAGGCCCAGCCTGCATTTCCATTTGACAGAACAATCAGCATGTCACATTCCCGAACCGCCTTTAAACAAGTATCCCAACTGTCCTGATTCCCTTCAGAAGGCGGTGCATCCTCGTTGATCCAAACTTCGAAAATTTCACGCCCCAGAAGTTGAACTGATTCAATTTCTTTTTTTAGCTCTCTTCGTAAATCCGTTAGCGTGATGTCGCTATCTTTTGAAAAAGCATCCTTACATCTACTTGAAAGCATGACTTTTATTTTAGTATTTTTTGCCAAGAGAATTTCCTTATTGTATTTTTTGTCATAACTCGTTAATTCAATGCATACCTAAACAAACAAGACACCAGCTCTAACAGTTTCATTGAACTCATCAGAGGTATTTTCTCTTTGTAGCTTTCGAATCTGCCAATGATAAAAGTGTTTTAGCACTTTTTCATTTGAATCGCTTGTCTTTCGGTATTCCTTTCCTCTAGATATGAGTGCTGTACTGGACACCACACATTAACGTATGTAGTTGCATGTGACGTAGACCTTGATATAGGTCACACTAAAACTGAGAAAATCGTATGATTAGCAATCAACTATTCAAGATTTTTTTATGGTGGAGATTGTTTTTTTTAACTCGTTAAGTGTCTTACAAACCTCATCAATGTAATCACAAACATGATCAGATGCTTCTTCATACTCGCTTTTATTTGACGTGAAGTTTGAGGAGCGAAAATTTAGTTCTTCTTCTGCCCAAGAAATTGCGAAATCGTAAACCTCCTGTTCCTCATTTGTTAAGGCTGAAGGTGGAACTTGTTTACCTTTAACTGACTTCAATGCTGAAAACTCAATGAAATGCAGTGTTCTAAATAAATTCACAACCATTGAGAAGCTTTCTGCTGCCAACCGTTCATATCTATTAAGTTTATTTTTCTCCCACACATTAGCTTCTGGAGAAAGTATACTTAACGAACTAATAATTCCTTTAAATCTTGCTAATGGATACGCATCGCCACTTAGGGTGCTTCTGTGCTCCCATATTTTCAAGATCAACTCAGCGGTTTGCTGCTGGTATTTTTCTTTTCTATCTGCATTTTCTTCATGTTCAACTCGATCCATCATCTCGGCTAAATAATGTGACATCCACTTCCCTAGGGTATCGCAACTATCAGAGAAACCCAGCTCAATCGCTAGGTGGTGCCCAAGTACCAACACATCCTTCAGTGGTAAAGATTTCTCCAGTTCTTCTGAGAAGGTAGAGTCTTGCATACCGTGCTTCTTTTTCGGACTCTTCGTTATCCTCTGTAATTCCATCTTTATTTGCCCTTCTTGTTATTTCGACTTCAAGGATTAAATCAAAGCCAACTTTATCTAAATATTGCTTGAGGTGGTTTAATGATATTTTTAGACGATGCCCGTTAGAGATAACATCTTCACCATATATGTATTCGCGCTGACGAGAGTCATCTCTTACATCACCCCATGCTTCATAATGAAATACTCCACCCCCATTAGAGGAATCAAGCCAACTAACGGGGTAGCTATCTGAGCGACATAACCCAAGCATTTCAATGACATTTTCAGATGGGGTCGACTCAATTAAACGGACACCATTATTAAACACGTCCTTTTCATCTAAACGTGCATCATCATAGTGATCGCTGAGCCAGCCACGTAGTAAAAATAGATCATCATCTATTTCAGATTCATGGCCAGCAGAGGGTAAGCAGTAATCATAGGTGTCATCAGATATTTGAAGCGCCCTAATCAATGATAGTCCGGTATCAGGGTTAACAAGAGAAGAGGATATTCTTACGCTGGAGCGATGATTAGTAGTAAGGATATCATGATCAGAATCCACAACCAGATTGTCATCTTCAGAGTTTAAACCAAGCTCCAACTCAAAATCAGCGGGGGTAATTGTCGCCAGCCAATCCCCTACCTCGACAGTAGTGGGATAGTGAAAGCGTGCTTCTAATGGTTTCGGACCGCGAAGATCACTTGACCAGTGCGGCGGTTGAGTTAATCCCTCTCTTCTCAAAAAGCCGTTTAGGATTCCGTAATCGCTGTCTTCATATTCAGGCTTTGCCAGGGCACTTACTGTCATCAAAGAGCCTAAACTACACCACATAGCATGCCATTCCAGATAGTATCTATGGCGCTCTATCGTCGGCATTGAACCATGTCTGTGGCTGTATAGGGTATAGTTAGCTCTTTCAAACTTATGTTTTCTTGGTTCGTTTTCCCATGTTGATAAATCGGAGCCACTCTTCCAACGATCCACGATCCAGGCTTCTGCCTCGTCAAGAAACGTTTCTTCGTCAATATCAGCAAAACATTTTATCGCGTTGGGGTATACATATTTTAGGGTATCTACCGAATCAAAGTTAAATCGTCTATCTTTGCCTCCTTCGTGAAACCCTCCCCGAGAAACTCTACGTTTCGATTTTTCGGTAGTTAGTTCCGAAGCATTGATAGCATGCAATGCTGTTCTTTCCTTTTCATCAAAATCAATAAAATCATTTGAAAGAAGCTTCATTAAGCAGGATTTAGCAAAATGGCGAATCAGTACATGCGGGAAGTCTTGGTCAGTAGCAATTTTCAACAGCCAGCGTGCGACAGGAGCAATGGCTTCCGGCACCTCAGATGCAATTCGGTCAAATGTAACAATGAGCCAAAGACGTGCTGACAACCAATAGAACGGCGCATTACCTTCTCGATAGCCTGGCATGGATTTACGCTCATACAAAGCAGTTAAAGCTACAATTGTATTGAAATCTCCCATTCTGGCAGATGCTCTAATACTATGTGCCGCTCGCCATCTCACCCTAGTATCTACATCACCTAAGAACGAGTAAAGTTGACATGCGAATGCTATTTCAGCAGAACACTCAGGCTTGATTATATTTGGTGGAAGTTTTAATCGTGAAGTTAGTCGCTGGACATAACGAGTGGTGACATCTGCAATCTGTTTCTCGCTGCAATAATCAATCAACAACCTGATCACCGAATACAGCCTAGGTAAAGGCAAAAATTCAGCATTTTTTTCAAGTCCATCTAGCAGTAAGTCAACCATGTCTTCTTTATTTAAGTTAAGGCTATGAATAACATCTTTCAGAATTAATTTGTCGTAGCCATAACTTCCACCATAGGAAAACTCGCCCAAATGATTAGCGATTATGATTGGCAGATTTTCCTCTTTCCAAGCAGTTATGCTATGAGATGACCCTATCCATAAGTCAATGCAGTCAATTAACGTTTTAGCCCATGTATAGCCAAGATCATCAATAACATGTTCATCGGTCAAGAAATCCAGAAAGGCAATACGATCTTTTGACTCCAAATGACTAATTACAGATCTCAATATGTCATCACTGGTAATATAAAGATCTTCATCCCTAGCTTCTTTTCGCTTGGCATGAATTGAATTCATAAAATCGGAAGGTGATTCAAAGGGAATTTCCTCAAAATTTATGTTTTCAAGAAACTCGCGCTCCTTTAACTTCCTAGTTGTCGAATCAAGCTTGTCATTGCTAGTTTTAGACTTGGTACTTTTTTTGGTATGTGATTTAAATTCAACTAATTGATTTAGTGCTGAATGCCAATATTCACTACTATCACTATATGGAACTAGCTCATTTAGCTCTTGACATACTTTGGAGCTATCGCTTCTGTTGAATCTCAATAATTCAGCTTTTGCAATTTCCTCTACCAGTTGGCTGGCATTTTTAACGCTTGTAGCTGAGGCAAGTTTAGCCACAAGCTCCTCATTCAAATCATCACAGAAATTGAGCAAAGATGCAGCCTGCGCAGAGCTTATAGTTCCTTCTGAAATACCCGTAGACATCAACGCAGGAAGAGTTTCTCTGGCATGAACTAAATCGTAATCTTCCCAATACCCGATAAGGCTGATTGCTTTCGGCATATCCAATATAGCAACAGCCGAAATTGCATCATGCCAAGGAAAGTGTTCATAGCCATCAAGAAGAGTGCCGTACTCCGTTATTATCGCAGCCATTTGTCTTGCTATTTGCTGCGAATCTGTGGGCGAAAAGTGTTTTTTAGCGTTTTTGGATAACGCTGAAAAAAGAGCCACGTCATGCATAGCATCGACATCAATATCATTAGCGATATCAACCGCTATTTTAAATACTTCTCTGGCTTCGTCCTTATCCACAAACAGCAATATTCTGGACAAATCCAAAAGAATGCTGATTTTTTCGTTTGCAGCTGTTTTTAGTCCTTTTACTTCAACTGAGCGATCGTAAATATCCTTAACAACTAGTGGTCTCAGCTCTGGAATTTTTATCAGATTAGCAATAACTTTACGTTGACCAGAAGAAAACACGGATGGCCATTGTTTAAACGCTCCCTTAGTTAGGGTTAGCACTGTGCTCATATCAATATCAGGAACAAAAGACAGCTTGGCTAACGATAAAGAAAGATGACTACATATGGATTCAAAATAGTGCTCCCTAGACATCCTCCAGGAATTTGCAAACAAAGAACCCAGTGCAGACTTAACTTTCTCTTCAGCATTTTCCGGCAAAACATTGGACAGCAAAACATCCGCTCTAACAGCATAAACAGACATTAAACCTGACAGGTTTTCTTTTATCTCTTTACGCTTCTCCGATAACTTTTGCTTCTTCCTATTTTTTTCAGCCTCATCAAGGTCTGCAGATATAGCTGAATCAATACAATAGGATTCTATTGTGGCGTTTAGACCACGATGGCGCATCAATAAAGAGTACGCTCTAAAAGCGACATCGTTTTTAAGAATATCGTGAATGTAGATGTTATTGGATAAACGCCAATTATCAGGACACAAATATTCAAGTATTGGCTCTACTGAGGATAAATTTACTCCATTCGCAGCCAAAACTTCACAACCACTAAGTAACACTTCCGCGAAGCTAAAACCGTCTGAGACTTCAGAGGTGTGTCTTTCTAACTCTTTTAGGTCGCAATATTTCAATACATCCTTATTGCACAGTGACTTTTCAAGAGAGGCACAATCGATACCGTGGCCGACAAGCGCCAAAGGTATTTTGAACAATGATGACCAAGGTTCTGGAATACAACCACTATCCAAAAACTCTTGAATTGTGACTACCTTGCCCGATAACAGCAGGCGATCCAATAATCTGATCGCGATTTTGTAATGAATACTTTTCGGCTTCCAACCACAAATGAACTCGTATGTAGCCTGGTAACCTTCCATATCCAAGACTGAATGAGCAACAGCAGTAATATCCTCAAGCTCTAATGGCCACGCATTTATATGTTGGTACCGACGGTCGCTTTGTTCGGATTTTTGTCGTTCAATATCTTCACTTCTCCGATTCATCCATTCACGAAGAATGCGTTTCTTGTCGCGGGCAGCGATAAAATCCCTGTCGGCTGCATCACGGGCAACAATATACGACAAGAACCTACCATGGCTTTCATACGTTTTTGACGAGTAAAGTATATTTCGGCCTACAGTATCAGGTGAAAAGTGGACGGATAAATCTGGGTTTTCAGTGATGATTTTGTTTACGGCTTCATCTGTTTTTATCGCCTCAGTACCAACCAACAATGTAAATATCGCATCTGCTGGCTCGCCTGCTGAACGACATACTTTCATTGCGAGTTGTAACCGCTGACGTTGTACTTCCCTGCGAATAATTTGGTCTTTGATAGCTATTGGCGCTTCATTTTCCTCAATAATCTTTATGATTTCTTGGCCATTTCCAGCTGAAAATAGTGCTGAAGCCAAGTGCATAGCCGAATACTCGTCACTTTCATGATTCGCACTGAAATGTGCTGCTGAACGCTTATAGGCTTCCAAAAGCATTGGTTGCGCTTTTTCTCTGACAAAAAATTCAACATCTTCATCAAGGAACCCCACTTTATCATCAAGGACACGCATTCCTGGGAGATCAGAGACAATATCACTAACCCTCTCTATTGATATCCCTACAACACTAGCCAAATGTTGCTTTGGAACTGGTGCAGGCAATGCTATTAACGATGAACAAACAAGAGACAAGACGTCAGAATCACCTTCTTTTAACATCGCTTCTTCAAAGCGGGCTTCAAAGATTTGATCCAATCCCTTTCCATTAGGTCTTAAGAATTCAATCGCTTTGCTCGGTTCTGAGCCTGCATAATCGAATGCGTAACTTTGTACTCGTGGGTTCTGATTAGATAAATTATGAAAATCCTCTATCCATGCTTCAGTTGCGTTGGGATATTGATTCAACACATTAAGCGCTGTTTCTTCCACTGAGAAGTTAGAAATTTCTACCGAGGTGTATTTAGATGGAATAGATAAGGAATCTAAACGCCCAGTTCTTGCAGAAATAATTAACCTTAGATTACTTGGTAAACTACCTATTTTAATCAGCTCATGAACGAAACTGATTTCTTCCGGTTTACACTGTTTGGCACCCGTTACAGAATTATCCGCAGCATCAATAACGACAACCAACAATGCATCGTCGGTTTGTGCCTTTAAAACCTTACTTGCACTTTTAACTTTTAAAGAAAAAGCTCTGAGAAAATCAATCGAAGAAGCTGGACTAATCAACAATGGCAATCGCAACTGCGCTGAAGTTTCATTGATTATTTGCAAGTAGGCATCTTTCGATCTATGCCGATAGGCTTCACTATCCATATAAGTGCCCGCGCCATAACAGTCATATGTAATCATGACTGAGCCTTCGGGCAATAGACTTTCAACCTGCTCTAGTACGGTCGTTTTTCCGCTACCGCCTTCGCCATGCAGACAGATAAATTGATAGCCATCAACCATGGCAGTTTGTATCGCCACAGCAGCATTTCTGTTAACTTTATTTTCTATTGCTTTGAGTCTTGGTGGGCACGGGAATAGAGCAAGAGGGTCAGATACATTCATCCATGTCAGCACAGTTTCTCTAGTAATATAACTTCCTGTGGCCTCCGGCAGCATCAGCTTGTGAACACGATCTTTCAAATCCAACACAAACCCTCGGTCAGCACTATGTGTTAAAGCTAAAATCTCATTGATCGCGTTTTCTTCCTGCGCAAAGCGAGAACCCGCACCACAGTCAGAAAAGTCGAAGTGCTTTATAAATTTCTTGAAATTTGTTTTGTTAAGAGCACTGGCAACTCTCAGCTTTTCATGCTTCTTGTTACTGGCGTCGGAAAGAGACTTCTGGAGGTCTATACCTAGAGCGCGATTACTAACTAACTTGATTGTTAGCGCATCAGCATCAATCAGATCTGGCCTAGTTTTTAATATTGCACTAAATGAATCAGCAAGGCCCTTGATAATACTGTTATTTGACGACTTCGACTTGGAATTTGTTAGCTCTGAAACAGTCCAATTCTTTTCAGGCGTTGAGGGAGAGTACTTTAGCTGCTCAAAAACGATCTTTTTAGCTTGCTCTACTGAGTGGCCACCGTAAAATAAGCCGCAATCAACAGAGTCCCACTCCGTTAAATCTTTTTCATTTTTATTATCAAGATTTACACCTTCAACTGTTACAGCAGCTAAAGATGTTTCTGGAGCTAGCAATTGTAAAGCTAAGCGAAGAGCCCACCATTCATGAAAATCGTCGCCAGTATTAGATGCCCTAGCACCAAGGAATTCAGGTTTCATAGTTAAAGTCCTTTTATAGTTACTATTAATGGCTAAATAACCGGCAATAATTTAAAAGAATTTTATTTACATAACAATAACTTAGATGCTATGTCAATACAGAACGGCTAAAACAGAGCCATCAAAAACAATGATTTACTCTAGTAATACGCCAATTATATTGGCGCATATAATTCATAACTTTCCGTTAGATGAGTCGCAAAATTCACACTACTGTGCTTTTTAAGAATCATTTTTAGCATTGATTCCTTTGGAGTTTTTGACATAGCAAGCTACGTTAGGGCACACATACACCAATCCAACACTTTGACCATAAAGCTATTTAAACTCTAAGAACTAGGCTTAGCAAGTTAGAAAATTCTGGGAAGTCCACTTATCCTTAAATAGATATCGTACACAAAAATGTAGTTTCATAACCATAAGACATCACGTCTTGCTCACCTAATACAATCAAGTTTGATTTGTTAATAGCTACAATATCTGTCACCTTTTGTTTTGTATTTCCTTTAAGGTATAAGTAACCTTTTTCACCAAAATCAGTGTAAATAGAACCATCGTTATTCAAAGCAGTAATAAGGCCTTCCATGATACTATTCCCATCACTTTGACTACCAACAACAAAAATCTTACCATCTCTCGCGACAATTACTTTTTGCAATTCAGTTCTATGATATCCTCTTATAATTGCTATTCCACCTTGAGCAAAGGTTGAATCAAAACTCCCATCCGCTTTTAAGCAAAGTAATACACCTTGATTTCCATAACCTGAAACCAATATCCTTCCATCATTCAGAAGAGCAATACTTGTTGCCCTCATCATATGTTTAGTCTCTAAGAAAGAATTTAACTCAACAAAACCATTACTCCCAAATTTATTATAAATTTCCCCATCATTATTCAAACAAACTATGCTTGAGTTATGCCCTGAATTAAATAGCACTAATAACCTATTCATTGGTGTAATAATAGATACAGCTACAGCTACTCCCCAATCATGATCAGACGTCTTGGATATAATTGAAATACCATTAACACCAAAATTCTTATCTAACTGACCAGTACTATCAAACTTAGTGACTACTAGACTCTTGAGAGAAAATTGATGGCCAACTGTAAAAACTGAATCATCACTTTGAAGATAGGCATGATTGGCATATGCATTCCCTTCATTGACAGATAGCCTTACAACTCCCTTATCACCATATAAAGTATCAAACTGGCCATTCTCGTTCAACTTACAAACTAAGATTTGAAAGTTTTCGTTTAAAACAGAGTGTGCTGCAACAAAAAATTCGCAATTTTCATTAGACATAATATGTCCAACTTGTGTGTTATCACTATCAAAATCAAGAATTACTTTACCTGAGGTTCCAAAGGAAGAATCAAGCTCACCATTTTTACTAAATCTAGTAATTGTAAGCTTTATTATTGATGGACTCTTTTCTACGACTTCACTTAAAACTAACAATCGATCTTTCTTATCAAGAACCACTCTTTTTCCGACTTCTTTTGAAACGAATCCGCCTTCAAAGTAATTAATATGATTTTTACTGCTTCTATTCTCTATACCATTGAGTTTTTTATGGAAAACCCCTTTATTTACAAGATATAAATATAGAGAAACCACAAGACAAAAAAGACCTATCGATATAGAAACTAAGCTTGGAGAATTATTAATTTCAGCAAAAAAACTTACAGCACTTGATTCAATATAAAATACTGATGCCATTGCAAAGATTGTAGGGAGACCTATAAAAGAAGCACCTAAATAAAAAAAACCCCTTATATAAGCTTTATCAAAATCAGGATTGAGAATTGAATTAAGTTTTGTCTTTAAAATACTTTTAACGTCCATATCATCTACTTTAATAAAATAATTAAGTGGGAAATAAAAATGATATAAGCCTTTAGCATCAATTACCAATGTTATTTGAGAGTGAAAATTTGAACAAAGGGGGCTTTCGCCCCTTAATCCTTACCTGTTCTACCCTTCCCCGAAGTGTCGGCCTGTGGCGTTTTTGACGCGTTCGATGGTTTGGTCGACCCATAGCGGGTTGGTTTGGAGCTTGGCGATTTGGGTTTGGTAGCCGCGGATGGTGTGAACTAGGTTCATTATCTCGCTGGCGGGTACGACGACGATGTTTTCTGTTATGCCTAAGGATTTGGCAATGTCGTTGATGAGTTTGAGCTTTTCGTCGTCTTGTATCGTGGCGGGTAAGGTTTGTTGAATGGGTTCTGGTTGTGTCTCTTGTTGGGCTTGGTCGAAGGCGCGGATCACTTGCAGGTTGAACTTGGGGCTGATCCACATGGCGTAAGCGTAAACCAGTTCTTTGCACACCCAAGTGCCAACCCCCCTTCTCGTGTGGCGTGGAGTAGTTGAGTCATGAAGAATAAAGCACGTTGTTATCTGCTTGTTGATAGCTGCGAGTAACCATATAATATGGGTACTGGGGGGTTAATCACCGAAGCTTCAGTCAGGGATCAATAGCTTCGTCGAAATATCCATTGATGCAGCGATATCCCATAGTGCTTTTAGCGTGACATTCACTTCACCTCTCTCTATTCGCCCCATATAACTACGATCTATTTTAGATTTAGCCGCTAGAGTTTCCTGAGATATGCCTCGTGCTTTACGTTGGCTCCGAATTAGTTCTCCAACCTCTTTTGCTATGTTTCTCATTTTTGTCTCTCAAAATGAAATACAATCGCTAATTGCGGACTATATCTCCACGGACTATAATCCGTATTTTTACAAATCGAGATCGTTATTTTGAAATCTAAGCCTATCTCTCACGTTGTAGAAGAGTACTTCCAATCAACGGTTCAAAAAAAAGCCACTATAAATGACGTACCCAAACACTATGTTGAAAAATATGGAGAGAACAACCCAATAGAAATGAAACGCGCACGACATGCTATTTATCTAAAAATTCATCGTTTAGTTAAATCAGGTCGATTAGTCGTTGCCTCAAAGAATGGTAAAAGCACTCATTATGCCAAAGCGAAAGTTATGGATGAAAACAAGAACCAAAAAAATATACCCACTAATATTGTAATGAGTGAAAAAGAAATGCTCTTTAAGCGGAAGGCTGAACTTGAGTATGAACTTGAGTATGAACTTGAGTATGAACTTGAGCTATGCATTGCAGAAGCTCAAGGTTATGAAGAAATGAAATCTATATTGCCCACTCAACTTGATTTGTTGATATCTAAGAAAAGTGAAGCAAAAAAGCGAGCAATAACCCTCAATGGCCTACTAACCAGCACTCAAACCATGTTACATGCGCTCTCATGAAGAAAATGCAAAATCTCTCACTAAGAACTTGGCAAAAGAACTGTTTATCCAAAGCATTAGAAATCTATCAAACGGGTCAGCAAAACTTCATGTGTGTTGCCGCCCCAGGTGCGGGCAAAACAAGATTTTCTGCATCATTGGCAAAAAGCTTAATAGATGTTAATCATATTGATTTCGTTCTTTGCTTTGCCCCCTCTGTAAGTGTACAGAACAGCATTCAAGAAACCTTCAGCAATATATTAAATGATCGCTTTGATGGCCGGTTAGGCGCAAAAGG
>TARA_R110001606_G_scaffold53608_1_pt1 | contig 13471 bp, 15 predicted proteins | sample TARA_R110001606 | Tara Oceans TARA_R110001606 (sample SAMEA4398315) | marine metagenome | biome: Polar Biome; feature: [SRF] surface water layer (ENVO:00010504); material: water (ENVO:00002006), including particulate matter (ENVO:01000060) such as... | depth 5 m | reverse complement strand
TAAGTCAAAACCTAGCAATCCCATTCTGGATCGTAGGTCATATACACTTATCAGTAAATATATACGATAATGTTTATGAAATACTATCATCAGTAGGAATGAACTTAATAGTAGTTGTAGGAATTATATTAGATTATCTAAACCAAAACAAAAATAAGTAAAGAACCTAACTTACAATTACCCCCAGGCTAATTAAAAATAATTAAATTAAGGTTATATGAAAAGAATAACTCCAGAGCAAGCTAATAATTATGTTTCCAAATCTGATGATTTATTAGGATTAGAAGTTAAATTTTTTACTCTTACCCCAGATGAACAAGACCCTAGATGGGATAATGTAGTATACTATACAGGTAGAAAAAAGAATATCTATAAAAATCAAAAGGGTGAGGGAGATTCATGGGTTTATATCCTAACCAACCCCTCAATGCCCGAACTTCTTAAAATAGGATCAACTAAAAATCTGCCTGATATACGTGCTAAACAAGTTTCTCGTGGAACTGGTGTCCCTTTGGAATTTATAGTAAAATTTGCGTTTAAATGCTTTAATTCTGAGGGATTAGAGCGTGAGGTTCATAAGAATCTTAAATCTCAAAGAGTTAATACTAGAAAAGAATTTTTTAAATTAACAGTAGAAGAAGCCCAAAAAATCATTGAAAGAATAGGTCAGAAATATTTATAATCATGAGAGTTACTAAAGCCCAAATCCATAAGTGGGATCGAAAGATCAACCGTGATGAAGAACTAGAGGGTTCTAATGGGTGGGTTGCTAAACATAAAGTGCATACTTCCCAAAAGAGTTATACTCGTAAAGATAAATATAAAACTAAATATGATGGACAATACTGACTACACCCTGGATGAACAAATAGAGGATTTAAGATACCAACATGAAGGATTAATTGAGGTTTTAGATGAAATTTGGTGTTATCACCCCGATAATGTAAATTATACTGACCCCGTAAAAACATATAACGAAGTAGCAAAGAAGTTAAATGTTTTAGAGGGGAAAATTGGAACCCTAGAATTTAAAATTAATTCTAAAAATTAACTCCATGGACATAAATAAATTATTTCAACCCTTTTTAGACACCCCCAGAATTGAGCCTGAAATGGAGTCTGAAATGGAGGATTATAAAACTTCTCCTAAATATAAACTTAAAATGTTTACAAAGTTTACGTATAGTAATCACATATTTAGAGAAAAAGTAATTAAATTTTTCATATCCGCTAACCCCGATATGGATCCTTATGAGTTATTAATTGCAGGGGAGTATATGGCCTATAATAGAAGTTGGTTTTGGATTAGTCAATTTATCTTAGATGACTTGGAATGGGTAGAGGGTTTAAAACAGATAGAGAATAAAGAATTAACACATTCCCTCGACTTAACCATAAAGTATTTTGAAAAGCATAGTGAGTTTGAGAAGTGTGCTTTTTTGGTTAAAATCAAGAACTTAGCATTAGAGCTAAAGTAACTTGCTACCCCAGATTTTTTTATATACCTTCAAAGCTAACGTTGTTACTACGTTTAAAGTATTTATTTAAATCAATAAAGATTATGGAATTAACACCAGAACAAATTAAGGTTAATTGGGAAAAATTTCTTAAAATCATTAAGAAAACTATAACATCTCCCAGACAAGAGCAATTATTAAAATTTTACGAGACATACGAAGAGCGTATAGCATTAATGCCCGCGTCGTATAAGAAAGAATTCCATAACAGTTTCCCCGGAGGATATATTGACCATGTTATACGAGTGGTTGAATGTTCCCTTGAGCTTAATAAAATATGGGTAAAGAAGGGGGTAGACACTTCAACATATACTATAGAGGAATTATGCTTCTCAGCTATTAACCATGATTTGGGTAAATTTGGAAATGAAGATCATGAATCATATGTAGTTCAAGATGACAAATGGAGGAGAGACAAATTAGGGGAAGTTTATAAATTCAATACTAAATTACCTTTCGCTTCAGTTCCCGATAGAGGTTTATTTATATTACAATCTCATGGTATTCCATATTCATTTAATGAAATGGTTGCAATCCAGATTCACGATGGAACCTATGATGAAGGGAATAAGAAATATCTCATGGGATATTCACCAGAACAAAAACCAAGAACCTCTCTCCCTTTCATACTACACCAGGCCGATCTTATGGCTTCCCGCATCGAGTTTGAACGCGTTTGGAATCCCACATTTAAGGCGGAAAAGGATAGCTTGGAGAGTGGGAAGAAAGATGGTATATTGGATCCTCTCAAGAAAAACAAGTCTACTAGAGGTAAAGCATTAAGCTCTAAAGGTAGTGAGGGGTTAAAAAACATATTAGATACTTTATGATATACTATATAATAGGTTTAGCAGTAGTATGTGTTCTTCTAGGATACATTGCCCTAAACCTCCTTAAGAAAAATGAAAAGCAGGAAGACATACTAGCTACCTATTTAACTTACTTACAAAATCTCTCTAAAGTGATTGAAATTGCAGATAAGAGGTTAAATGATGTCGATACTAAAGGGGCCTTTGAGTCTGATGATGAGATTGGTTTCTTCTTTAAAGAAATTAAGCAAGTCCAAGAAATATTAAATGACTTTCAGCTTAAAGAAACTAAGTAGACCTATGGAATCTACCCCAACACATGAGTCTTTTTTTGTTCAGATACTCCCTGCAATAAAGGATATAAAGGATATAAATAAAGCTAAAAAATTCCTTCAGAAGTATATTACCTCATCCTCTATTTCAGTTGACGATAAGGAGTCTATAATTTACAATCTTGAGAATGTTAAAACTCGAGGGAAGTTAGATATCTACTTGTATAATAGTTTGTTATACTATGAGGGCCACTCAGTTGCTAAAGTTCTACCTAAAAAGAAGCGAAGGGAAAAAAGAAATTATTTTACCCATGAGACTGAAAATGCTATTTTATTATACAATAAATTAGAACCCTCAAATGAGCGGAGTCGCCTATATGACACTAAGATCCATTATCCTATATTCAAATTAACCCAGAATATAATACATACTTTTAAGTTTTACCATACTGAAGTCGAAGATTTAACTCATTTACAGCATGAGATTGAAATATTTCTTTTAAGTAAATTCCCCCTATACCACCATAGTAAGAGTCTTAATGATAGGTTTAATAAAATTATTAATAAGGAGTTTAAAGAGTATTATCTTGTAGATTCTTTTCTTGAATATACCAACAATACTGATAAAGTTAGTAAAGAGCAAATACGATCATTTTTAGAGACTCTTGATGTTAGTGAATTATGTATGGAGAAGTTATTAAAGTTAACTCCCCCCAAAGCATATTCCTATTTTGGGACTATCACCAAAAGGTGGCTTATTAACTATACTGACAAGATCTATAATAAAAAACTTAACACATCCCCAATCCAGGATTTGAATGCTGAGGATTCCCCTTTATGTGAACCTCACCCTAACCCTATAGTAAAAGATCAACTTGCTATTTTCATGGATGATTATGTAGAGTATGTAACTGAAAATATATATACTCTCTTCCCTAAAGAAAAAGATGCTAGGTTAGCCGATATAGTTCTTGATTTGTTTAGACAGAGAGAACATATAAAGATTTTTAACAAAAAGGCTCTGTATTTTGAAATCCGTGATAAAGGAGATTTTAAGACACCCAAAATAACTAAAATATCTGAAAAGTTGTATGTGTTGTTTCAAACCAACTACGTTCATTATTTAGAGTATGGTTATTATAATTTCGAAGACTCGTAGTTAGTTATATTTATAATAAAATACTATCATGAGCACTCTTGATGAAAACATATTTGGGGATAAGAAGTTCTCGGAATTATTTTCCGAAATTTACGATAACCAAAAACGGAAAGAAGAACAGATTAAAGCTCTTATTGGGCAATTAAAACCCCTAATAGAAGATATAGGAGATGCTACCCTCATAGTTCCCCTAATTAAAGAATATATGGAGTTAGGAATCAAAAATGACGACCAACTAATAAAGATGGCTAACATAGTCCAGAAAGTCTTAAATTCTAGTAGTGGGGGTAATGAAGATAGTTTTGGCCTTACTGATGAGGAGAAAGCACAAATACTCAAAGATGTTGATGATTTAATCAAACTCCCTCAAGGCGATGATAAATAAAAGAGGAATAGGAGCCTTTGTTAATAATAGTACTACTCAGATTGGAACTAATTCTCAACTTGGGGTTCGGGTTGGGAATTCCAATTCCCCTTCAACCCCTACTTATCATTCTATTGTTGGTGATGTGATTTTAGATTCAAATAACCCTAAATTCATTGAGGCCGGGGGATATGCTGGGATAGGATCCGTAGTTCTACTTGATGGAGGTATAGCTCGCCCCCTAAACCCTAATATAAAAACTTACCCTCTCCCTGAAGAGACTGTATTGATATTTAATCTAAATTTCAACTATAGTCCTATTAATTCTAATTCTACTGTAACCTACCAACCAAGGTTGTTTTATGTTTCTATAATAGATTTCTCCTCCCACCCCCAATACAATGCTACCCTTGGGAAGTTTGATAGTAGTCAATTTATTATATCCAAATACTTCAATAATAAAACTATCAACCCTTTACAACCTTACATGGGTGATACCTTATTTGAGGGTAGATTTGGGAGTAGTATTAGATTAAGTAGTACTAACAACTTTTTAGATAAGTTCCCTAACTCTTGGTCCAATGGGACCCCTATAGGCGACCCCATAATAATTTTTAGAAATGGTGCGTCTCCAAATAATTCCCCAGTTAGATTCCTTCCTGTAAGTGAAGATATAAATACTGACTTATCCTCTATATACCAAACTACAACCCAAAAAATTAATATAGAACTAGCATCCCAAACATTTAAGTCCTACCCTACCCCTCCAATAAAGGCTCAAGAGTACACATCCCCTCAAATAATATTAAATTCCGATAGAATTGTGCTTAACTCTAAATCTGATAGTATAATAGCAAGTGCCCTAAAGTCTATAAACCTTACTACAGGGGAGAGTGTAAATATTGATACTAAGAGTCTTTATATAGCAGCTAGCAGTATTAAATTAGGAGGTAAAGATGCAACAGAATCCGTACTACTGGGGGATAGATATTTAATTCTATTTAACCTATTATTAGATGAGCTGAATAATGTTATGACTGTTCTTAAAGAAGAAAAAATCTACCCAAATGGAGCCCCAGCTCCTAACGCTCTACTTAATTTAGTAGCTTCTAACACTAAAGACCAGATAATTAAAATCAAAAATCAATTAGATTCTACTAAATCTAAAATTAGTAAAGTATTATAATGGGGGATCTTATAAAATATAAATTCACTGGTAAAGTTGTAGATGCAAATACTCTCCTTCCCCTCATCGGGGTTGAGGTTACCTTCAATAATAATACAACCACAACCCGTAAAAGTGGTAAATTCCTCCTAAAGGGAGAAGTTGACTCTGATACCCTTCCTCCTATAGGTTTAAGTCTTAAAGGTTATTCATCTAAGTCCAAACTCCCTTATACCTCCAAGAATAAACTTAAATCCGATCTAGGGATTTTAAAACTCCAAACTAATAATGTAGATGTAGAATTAGAAAAGTTAACAGCAACTCAACTACCTAATGAATTTGTTGAAACATCAGCTAAATCTACTCTTGTTTCTGGAGCAGCTACTCAAAAATTGTTAACTAAGTCTTTATCTAACATCCAAAACATCCTACTCCCCGTAGTTTTGTCCCTCCTTGCAGCTTTTGGAATATCTCAAGCATTAAAGTATTTAAAAGATCAAGAGGTTAATCTAAACCCACAATGTCCTACTGATGAAGATTTAATAATATTAATTAAAAAACGAAATGCCTTAGTTAAACAGTTAAATAATTTATATAAGACAGTAGATACTGCTCTTATAGCTTTAGGAGTATTAGAGGGAATTGTTTTAACTTTTAAAACTCTATTTACCCTTCTTAAAGTTACACCAGTTCCTACCCCCCCTCCTGGAGTCCCCTCTTTAGTTCCCCCTATCCAAGATCTAAAGCCTATTATCGAGAAAAATATAAGTAAATTTGGCTCTATAACAACTGGTACTATATTAATTCTTACATCATTAAGAAGCTTTATTCAAATCACCCTAAATCTCCTATCTCTTCTAGACCAACAAATACAGAATTGTTCTTCTGATGCAATTTTAGAAGAAGTAAACTCTGAACTGAGGGAATTAAATAATAAGCAGGAGCAGCAGGGTAATACTCCTCCAAATTCAATAAATGGGTTTACATTTGATGTTGAGACTGAAACTACAACTAATAGTCTAAAAAGATCTAGAGCTATAGCCAAGAATAGTCAAGGTGTAATACTACTACGAGGTGAATATTCATATAGTGCTACTAACCCAATCTTAATAGATGAATTAGTATTTTACATACAAACAAATAATTTAAAAGCTAACTAACTAAATATTTATAACAGATGAAAATAGAAGGATTAAAAAATATAATTAAAGTCGCCGTTAAAGAAGCAATTCAAGAAGAGCTTAAAGATATCTTACTAGAGGCAGTTAAATCAAACAACTCTACCCTACAAGAATCAATGATTCCTGGACCCGTTAATATTGGGAATAAACCCACAAATAACCCAGGTAATTTGACTCAAAAATACAAAGATAGTATGATGGGGATTTTAGATGAAACTGCCTTAAACTTCAACAGTACAGATGCTACCCCATTTGACCCTACAGGAGTAGACCCAATAAATGGATCTTTGCCTGAAAATGGACTTAGTATGGATCAAATTACTCAATTAATGAACCCATAAATCAATGGCATACAATCCTATAAATATAAATCCCCTTGATCTTAACCCTAATGCAGCCATTGGAGTCAACATACCATTCCAGAACCCATCTGTATTTACCTCAAACTATACTACCCCACAATCTATTAAAAATAATATTACTAATTTCCTCCTAACTAATCCTGGTGAGCTCCCCCTAAATCCTAATTTTGGGGGTGGGCTTAGAGAATTGGTCTTTACCCAAATATCTGAGGATAATATATCTAGTATAGAGAGAGATGTAAAGCAAAAATTAGTAAATTATTTCCCTAATATTGAAATTACTAAGTTTGAGGTTTTAACTAATAATAGTCAAAATTCTATTACTCTTAAGTTTTTATATCAAATTACTTCTACTAACATTAATGATCAAATAGAGATTAACTTCTAATAAAATGACCAACATCAAAAGAAATATAAAATATCTAAATAGAGACTTCTCTGACTTTAGAAATCGACTTATAGAGTACTCTAAAACCTATTTTCCCAATACCTATAATGACTTTTCTCCTTCTTCTCCTGGAATGTTATTTATGGAACAAGCCTCTTATGTTGGGGATGTTTTAAGTTTTTATTTAGATACTCAATTACAAGAAAATTTTGTTCAATACTCAAAACAACCCAATAATGTTTTTGAATTGGCTTATATGTTTGGGTACAAGCCTAAGATAACAGGAGCATCCCAAGCTTCTATAAGATTAACTCAACAACTCCCTACCCAAACTGCAGGAGGAATCACAGTCCCTGACTATAACTACGCGTTAACAATCCCCCCTAATACTATAATAACTTCCCAAAATGGGAATTCCTTTATATTAAAAGACTCAATTGATTTCTCCGTCTCTAGTTCTAGTGATGCTACTAGTTTAGAGGTAGCTTCAATAACAGGTAACTCCCCCAGCTATTTTAATATAACTAAATACACAGAGGCCATATCCTCTACCATCTCATCCGAAACATTTACCTTTGCCTCTTACTCCCCCTTTCAAACAATTAACATAAATAGCAACAATATATTGGGGATATTAGATATAAAAGATGCAGATGGGAATATCTGGTATGAGGTAGATTATCTAGGACAAGAAATGGTTTTTGATTCTATTAAGAATACTAATGTTAATGATCCTAATACAGGTGGGGATGCTGATACTCCTTACTTATTGAAACTTAAAAAAATCCAAAGGAGATTTGCTACTAGATTTTTAGATAAGACTACCCTTCAAATCCAATTTGGGGCGGGGAATCCTGAAGATACTGATGAAGAAATAGTCCCTAATTCTAATAATGTAGGATTAGGGTTACCCTTTGAAAAAACTAAACTAACAACAGCATATTCTCCCTCTAATTTTCTTTATACTAAAACCTATGGAATATCCCCTACGGATACATCCTTAACTGTTAGGTACTTAACTGGAGGGGGGGTATCCTCTAACGCTGCATCTTTTAGCTTAAACAATATAGATACTAGTAATGTGTCCTTTAGTACTATAGGTTTAGATCCAACTACTGCTAACTTTATTTTTAGTACCTTATCTTCAACAAATCCTGAAGCCTCTAGTGGAGGTTCTAGTGGAGATAGTTTAGAAGAAATTAGACAAAATACCCTAATGTCTATATCAGCCCAACAACGATCAGTAACTTCTGATGATTATTTAATTAGAGCTCTTAGTATGCCCCCTAGATATGGAGTTTTAGCAAAGGCTTTTATTGAAAAACCCAACCTAACAGACAATCAGGTATCTACTATAGAAACTTTAAATTTATGGGCTCTATCTAAGGATAGTAATGGTAAATTATCATTAGCTACTAGTGCCTTAAAACAAAATTTAAGAACATATTTATCTCAAAACCGAATTATAGGGGATAATATTGAGATTAGAGATGCTTTTATAATTAACATAAGTGTGAGTTTTGAGGTTATAGTATTACCTAACTATAATAATAATGAAGTCTTAATTAAAGGGATTAATTCTCTTAAAGAATATTTTGTCATAGATAATTGGCAAATTAACCAACCCATCCTTATTAGAGATTTATACATCTTATTAGATAAAATTGAGGGGGTGCAAACTGTAAAAAACCTAATAATTAATAATAAAAGTAGTGGGGCTTATTCGGTGTATGCCTATGACATTGAAGGAGCTACCCAAAATAATGTTATTTACCCCTCACTAGACCCAAGTATATTTGAGGTTAAATACCCTAACCAAGATATTAAAGGAAAAGTTGTTCCTTTATAATATTTATAAGCATGGCTATATATAAAATCTTCCCATATAAAGACTCTACTTTATATTCTCTATACCCCAACTCTAACTTCGGATTAGATTCTATTAGTGAAACAAATAATATAATTGGAATTTCAGGAACCCCAGATGTTGCTAGATTCCTCACCCAGTTTGATACTTCTGAAATTATAGATGTTATTAATAACACAATTAGTGGAAGTGAGTGGGATGTTAACTTTAGAACTTTTATAGCTGAAGCTCAAGGGATAAGTACAGAACAAGTCCTAGAAGTATATCCCCTAGCCCAAGATTGGAGTAATGGGACTGGGGAATTTGGAGATAGTCCCGCAACTACAAATGGTGTTACTTGGGTTGATAGAACATCTAAAGATGTTAACCCTTGGGATATGAGTGGTAATGTAGGAACTGAACTTTTTACAGGGTCATTTAACCCAACATATTCACCACAAGGGGGTGGGAGTTGGTTCTACTCAGGTTCTGGAGTTTCTTCATATAAAGTTACTCAATCTTTTGATTTAAGGAGTGATAAAGACCTCAATGTAGGGACAAAAACTATAGTGTCAAAATGGTACAGTGGTTCACTTCCAAATTATGGGTTTTTAGCTAAATTAGATTCAAGCGCTGAGTTCTATGCAACTTCGTCAGATCAACCTATACTCAAATACTATAGTGTTGATACAAATACAATATACCCCCCACAATTAGAGTTTAAATGGAGGGACTACTCCACAGTCCTCACAGGTCCGGCTTCTGGGAGCATCTTAACAGATTCTAACCTTAAACTATCACTAGCAGAAAATCCTGGAACCTTTAATGTTAAAAGTATTAATAGGTTTAGACTTAATATTAGTCCTACATACCCTCCTAGAACATTTCAAACTAGCTCATATTATGTAGGTAAAAATTATCTACCCGTAGCTTCTTATTATTCCCTGAAAGATTTAGATACTAATGAAATAATTTTTGATTTTGACGATCAGTACACTCAAATTAGTTCTGATAATACTGGTAATTATTTTGACATCTATATGGATGGGTTAGAACCTGAGAGATATTATAAAATTTTAATAAAAACTACTATTGATGGTTCTCTTAAAATATTTGATGATAACTACTATTTTAAAGTAATAAATGGATAACCTATACACCTCATATAACCAAAACGGATCCGAGGCTAACTCAAACACCTCCTACAACCAAAACGAATCCGAGGATAACCTATACACCTCAGGAGGCCAATATCTAACTCCTGATGGAGTTGAATATGTTGGCTTTTATCATATAATGGATGGTGAGAGTATTATGACTGGAAAAACTCATGATTCATACTCTCTCCCTCTAGAAAATCTTGATTTAAGTATTAATTTTGATCTATCTGTATACAGCAAGGCCCAATATTCTAAGGTAATTGATACTAGTTTTACTCAATTAGGGGTACAGACGGTTCAAGAACAGCTAGATGATCAACCTACGGTAAATGAGTTTTTTGAATTATATAATGAATTATTTTACGACATTCCCGAAACTGGTGAGTCCAATTCCCATGAGGCCCTTATAAAACAAAGCACTGAGTATATAGCTTTTGATGAAATAAATGAAGAAATAGATTTATTAAGAAAGGAAATTACCCAATTAAGAATAGATTTATTAGATTCCCAAAAACAAACATTAGAAATCCAAACAGGAATTAATTTAGAATAATAATTAATATGGCTAATATAACATCAATATCTCCTGAAGAATTTCTTTCCCAAACATATAATTCCTCAGATGCAAGATTAATTTCATCCTTTGAAGTTAATAATCTCTTCACTACTTCAAGTTATATTGAATCTCATATATATGATACTTCAGATACCCTAATAAACTCTGAACTTAATTTCATAGGGTATTCTGTCTTAAATGAAGGTAGATTATCAGATTCAAACCAACTTAGTAATATACAACTTAATCCTGAAACTGATCTACTTGACCTGGGATATAGTGCTGGAGATTATAATACTTATTATAACTTTCTTAATAAAAAGATAGGTTCAAGTATTGAATTACTCTATATAAGTGAAATTTCATCTGATAGAACAGAATTAAGACTTGACAGCAACAACCTTCCAGAATTAGACCTAAGAGAACAAACCACTCAATTTGTTCAAGAGAGGGAGGATAGTGAATATTTTATTGATTTTTATATTAATTTAGGGGACAATAGGTTAATAATAGCTAATAATATAACCCTAGAGGATTCTGACCCCTCCAACCCTACTATTTTAATTAAACTTTATGAGCCTCTACCTATCCAATTCACACTCAACACTGAGTTATGGATAGTAACCCCTCTTAGTACTCCTAGAGCATATTACATATCCTTTCCCCCTGAAGATATAGAATTTATTACCACTGTACCCTTAAAGGGCCCCAATTTTAATTTAGATATAAAGGATCAAGTAAATAATTCTACTGTTGAATTATCATACTCAAATCTAATCACAACTACCCTAACTAGCTCACGGGACCAAATAAATACTTTACTCAATAAGAAGGAAATTAACATAAACATAGATTATACTTCATTTTCAAACTTTATTAATTTTAGTTCTGCCCAATCTAGATTAGAGAACTTTCATTATAAAGAAAGTCTATTAGAAACATACTCATCCTCAATATCTTTAATCTCCCAAATAACTGGTTCTACTTCATCTTCTCCCTCTATTAGTGGGAGTAAAGCCCTTTTAGAAAGTCAAATAAGTTCCATAATTACTAATTTTGATGAATATGAATATTTTTTATATTATAGTAGTGGTTCATATGCTTGGCCTAAAACTACCTCAACTCCCCCATATAAGTTAGCAACAACTGGAAGTAGTGAAGTACTAACATGGTTAGGATCTTCTATAGAAGGAAACCCAAACTATGGAGGCCTCTTACTATCAGCCTCTAAATATGACGAAAATAATCAAGACTACCTATACTACTCAATACCAGAATATCTAAGAGAAGATGAGGCCAACCAGCCCTATTTTCTCTTTATCGATATGGTTGCCCAACATTATGATAATATTTGGATATACGTTAAAGATGTATCTGAAAAGTTTAATGCTGACAATAGGTTAACCTATGGGGTATCTAAAGATTTAGTAGCAGATACCATTCGAGATTTTGGAGTTAAGTTATATCAAAATAACTTTTCAATTGATGATTTATATACGGCGTTTTTAGGATTAACTCCTGAAGGGGGGTTATTTCCATTCCCTAACATAACTGGATCTTTACCTACTCCTACTGGGTATGAGTATATAGACACTAAAGTGTCTGCCTCAAACGAATATATCCCCATGGATGATGTAAATAAGTCGCTATATAAGCGCATATATCATAATTTGCCATACCTACTGAAATCTAAAGGTACTATACCAGGATTACGCTCCCTTATTACCTCATATGGTATTCCTGATACTATTTTAAAGATTAGTGAATTTGGGGGGAAGGATAAAGTAAACACTAATGATTGGGATTTATACTCAAATAATTTTAATTACTCTTTTAATAATAATGGGAACAACTTTATAAGTAGTTCTTTTACATTAAATAATAGTTGGACTGGGTCTTCTAATTTATCTAACCCATCAACAGTAGAATTTAGATTTAAATCTAATGAAACTGTACCTACTAATGTCTCTCAATCTATATTTAGTATATATAGTGCCTCAATTTTAACATCTGACTTAATAATAGAATACACAGGATCAGGTTTAACCAGCGCCTCCTACTCAGGTGCTTCAATAGATCCTAATTATCAATATGCTACTTTAAAGTGGATACCTGATGTAACCTTAGGAAACTCCTCAAGTATATATCTACCCTTCTTCAATAAAGATTGGTGGTCTGTAATGATAACAAGTGGAAGTTCAGAGGGATTTGAATTAACAGCAGCTAATAAGATATATAATGGAGATACTGGAACCTCTATTGGATTTATTACCTCATCCTTTATTGCTACAGGTTCGTGGATCTCCTCTGAGACAGCATATTTTACAACATCATCATTACAGCCTGCATTTTCAGGATCATTACAAGAAATAAGATATTATACTACTATTTTAAGTCAAGATTCATTTAAAGATTATGTAATGAACCCCCTATCAATTGAGGGTAATAGTATTAACTCTTCACCTAGTGAATTAGCCTTTAGAGCATCCTTAGGAAGTGAATTAGACCTTATATCTTCCTCCTCAATACATCCTAAAGTAACAGGTTCTTGGATTACTACTTCATCTTTTAATGCTGATAGTAATTTTACCTTTGCATCGACCCCAACATACGATTCTAATACCGAATATTTCTTCTTAGATCAACCCGCTGTAGGTATTAAAAATAGAATAACTGATAAAGTTAGAATAGA
>TARA_R110001606_G_scaffold73735_4_pt1 | contig 13474 bp, 12 predicted proteins | sample TARA_R110001606 | Tara Oceans TARA_R110001606 (sample SAMEA4398315) | marine metagenome | biome: Polar Biome; feature: [SRF] surface water layer (ENVO:00010504); material: water (ENVO:00002006), including particulate matter (ENVO:01000060) such as... | depth 5 m | reverse complement strand
GCGCGACTAGCGATAGTTCGCGCTTTTCTTTTGCCCAAAAATACCCTTTGCTTAACGACTACTTGCCAATTAACTCGCTCATTAATACTCTCGCGTCTAATCTAATACGTTATTGATTGTGTATAAGCGATGACTTCTCTAAAATAGCGCGCTCATAAATCATTGAGGTCGGCCGTGTTAATTAACTACAATCCTCCATTAGATCCGTATTTAACCATTTTATTTCAAGATGATGATTTACTGATCGTCAACAAGCCCAGTGAACTTTTGACTGTGCCGGGAAAAGATCCTAAACACGCCGATTGTTTGATAGCTCGCGTTAACCGTGTTTTTCCTACGGCAAAAATAGTTCACCGCTTAGATATGGCAACCTCTGGAATTATTTGTTTAGCAATGCATAAAGCGGCTCATCGTCATTTAAGTATGCAGTTTCAAGAACGCCAAACTGCAAAGCGCTATATTGCACGAGTGTACGGTAAATTAGAGCCATTAACGGGATCAGTCAATTTGCCACTGATCTGTGATTGGCCAAACCGCCCTAAGCAAATGGTTGATCATGACAAGGGGAAGCCCTCTTTAACTCATTACACTGTACTGGAGCATGAGTTGCACGCCACTCGTGTGGAACTTACCCCTATTACCGGACGCTCACATCAATTACGTGTGCATATGTTGTCATTGGGGCACCCTATTTTAGGCGATAGGCTCTATGCTCACCCTGATGCCCTGGCTGCTGCCCCGCGCTTGCAATTGCACGCACAAATGCTACAGCTCACTCACCCGGGAACAGCACAAATTATGACTTTTGAAGCTGAGCCAGAGTTTTAATTACGAGCTTAAAATCACACTAAACTTTTTGCTGTACACGCCGATAACAACTTATTGATTCATCGTGGTGGTTTATATGGCTATCGGCAAACAGTTTAAAGTATGGCAATTAATTAGTTTGGTTTACGCGACTTTCTTGGCCATGCCAGCCCAAGCAGCCGACTTTATTGCACCCACACCATGGTCAACAATCAGCAGTAATGATTTATCACGCTTAATGCCGCAAGATGAACTAAAACCGCTACTTGCCGGTGATACTGAGTTTTTAAGTTTATATCGCCAACACATGAGTGCCCAGCAGCGCGGTGTGGTGTTGATTATCCCTGATTGGCAACACTTACCTACCAATAACAACGGGCTCAACTTTTTACGTACGCAACTTAACGATTTAGGCTATGCCACAATTGCTATGACGGTACCCGATATTGATTGGCAAGCAGCGCCATCTGCGGATGCAAGTGAAACAACTGAACCTGCAGCGGCTAAGCAAACTACAAGTTTAGACAATGGCGAACCATCAGCTGACACAGCTACTCCTGTTGTACATGTTGATGCTATCGCTCATATAAGCAATGCGATAATAGATAATTATAAACTCAACTTAATTGCACGCTTTAATGCGTTGTATCAAAGTGCATTGGATGAAGATGGAAAAATTGTTGTTATTGCACAAGGTGCCTCTGCTGGAGTATTGCTCGAACACTATGGCGAATATCCAAATACCAACATAGATGCATTTGTCAGCCTTAGCAGTTATTTACCAAACAGTAGACGTAACCAACAACTTAACGCGATTATATCGACTATTAGCCCGCCGTTATTGGATATTTACTACAACATAGATAACCCAGACTTACTGCTGAGTGTGGCGGATAGAAAACGCTGGGTTAAACGTCACAGTAAATATGATTACCGCCAACGTGAGCTGTTTGGTTTGCGCTCTGAGCCTGAGCAACATGAGCGCTTGACCAAAGAAGTAGACGGGTTTTTACGCCGCCTTTTTTAAATATTCGTAAGCGGCTTGAATATCTTGGCTTTTCTTGACTGCCAGTTCCATCATATGTTTAGGTAAACCTTGAGAAACTAATTTATCAGGATGGTGCTGCGCCATTAATTTACGGTACGCTACTTTTACTTCTCGTTCACTCGCCTCATTATTTAGCCCCAGCAAAGCCAGAGCTTGAGTACGGCTCATGCCACTATTTGGCGGTACATGATGCCCTGAGCCTTCACGATAACTACTGCTTTGCCCTTGTTGACGTTGTTGCTGCTGTTGATAGCGTTGTTGTTGCTGACGAAATGAAAATTCAGCTTGGTAACGTTTAAGTACAAATGCAAAGTGAGTTTTAGAGATCCCTAATAACTTACTTACATCTTGGAGTAGCTCCTTTTCTTGCGCAGCTAACACCCCATCAGAAAACGCCATTTGGATTTGAATTTCTAAAAACAGTTGTAATAAATCATGGCGACGAGCAAAACGCTCTTTAAAATCGAAAACAGTTTCTTTTAATGAAAAATCAGCGTCTTTTCCCGCTTTAAATGCATCTTGTGCCTCTTTGCGATCATCACCAGTGAGTCCCATTTCATCCATAAATAAACTGGCAGCACGGATGTGGGTTTCGCTTACGCGGCCATTTGACTTAGCAATGTGCCCCATTACTCCAAAACAGCTGGTAAAAAATAACGCTTGGCGCTGATTAATATCATCATCGCCTTTAAATAAGCTTGAAAAGCCGCCGGCTTTATCAAAGTTCTGCTTTAAACTCTTGTCAAACATATGGCCCAGGTATAAGCCTATAAATAAGCCTATAATACGCCCAAACATAAAGCCAAAGCAGGCACCTAAAATTTTACCCCACATGAGGCGCTCCTATTATATGTGAATTACTTAATGAGTTTTTTGTTGCTCTATCAACAACTCATTCAATTGAGCTAATCGTTCTGGAGTTCCGATATCGTCCCAGTTACCTATGTACAGCTCCGTAGAGACAACATGCTCAGCCAATTTACTTTTTAATAATGGCCCTAAGCGATGAGTACCCGCTGTAATTCCTGCAAAAAATTGCTGATGAAAGCGACTAATACCAGAAAATGTATACTTGGGGCTATCTGCGCTTAGATGACGCAACGTAAAGTCACCATTTGGGTTGTGGGCTGGATTTTCAACCAACACAATATGTGCCTCACCCGCATCTAAGTGAATATGCAGTAATGAACTAACATCATAGTCGGTAAATATATCGCCATTAATAACAATAAATTGCTCACCAAGCAAAGGTAATGCTTGAATAATACCACCTGCAGTTTCTAATCCCTGCTCAGGCTCTTGGCTATACTCAATATGTACACCAAGCCGGCTACCATCGCCAAAGTAAGCACGGATCTTATCTCCTTGCCAAGCAAGGTTAATAATAAAATCAGTGATCCCTGCTGTTTTTAGTCGCTCAATATGATGCTCGATTAATGGTTTTCCTTGCACCTTTAACATAGGTTTAGGTAATTCTGCGGTAAGTGGCATCATTCGCTGACCGCGACCCGCGGCTAAAATCATCGCTTTCATTATTTAGTTGGCACTTTATTAAGTGCGACTAAGGTAGCAGGAATAATCTTACTGTTGATCCATTTACCCAGCTCCACCAACGATGAATGATCTTGCGCCACATCACTAATGTAGCGCAGTGTCGGTAATACATTATCCATATAACCGAGTTTACCATCGCGTAAATTTAACCGGCAAAAAATACCCGCCGCTTTTAAATGGCGTTGAATACCGGTTAAATCAAACCATTGTTTAAAGGTTGCAAAGCTGATGTTACTGAGCAAGCCCTGTTGCTCAAACTCAGCAAATGCATGCTCAAGTAAGTATTCAAGTTCATCGTGAGGAAGTTTAAAATAACAATCACGCAGTAACGATACCAGGTCATAGCATACCGGGCCTTGCACGGCATCTTGATAGTCAATAATTGCCCATTGCTGTTCACTGTGCATAATATTACGGCTATGAAAATCACGGTGTACGGTGACGCTAGGTTGCGCGAGTATATTTTCAATTAATAACTCACAGCTCGTTTGCCATAAAGTACGTTCTGCAGCAGTAACTTCTAGCTCTAAAAATCCCTCTACCAACCATTCTAAAAAAATACTTAGTTCTAATTCTAAAAATGCCCGATCAAAATCTTTCATGTGCTCAACAGGCGGCATTTTTGCCCATTGTGCACTAAGTTTTATAAGGTGTTTATAGTGATTAATACGTTCTTTATCATCTAGCATATCAGCAAGATGTGTGTTGCCTAAATCGCTTAATAAGAAGAACCCTTGCTTTTCATCAGCATGTAATATTTTTGGTAGTTTGAAACCATGCTCAGAAAAAACTTTGTTGAGTTCTATATAAGGAGTGTTATCGAGCTTAGCTGGATCTGAGTCCATAACTATATAGCTATCTTGACCGCGATTTAGACGGAAATAACGACGAAAGCTGGCGTCTCCGGTGATCGCAGCTAGCTGGTATACTTCATCTTCGAAGTGCGGATTTAAAAACTGCTGTAAACTTTTATAACGATTCATTTTACAAGATATCTATTTTTCACTAAGTCAATTACTGTATTTGCCATTGTTTTCCTTTATTATGTCATTCTTACATCCAACGACAGCATATTAAGGTTAATAAATGAGCAAAACCTGGGGCATGATGATGCTAAGTGTGATCAGCGCACCATCGTTCGCCGAAACTGAACTGACACACAACTTTTGTGGCAATTCAATGCAAACCAGAGCTTGGCAACCGCTTGCTGGCCTTGACTTAGGCATGATCGATATCCGTTCAGATGATATTGAACTGCTTGGCACCCAAAGCGCAGAATTTACCGGTAATGTTGATATTAACACCCTTACTATGAGTTTGTCCGCACAAAGTGCGCTAATTGACAAACAGCGTGGGTTACTTAATGCAACTGGCCCTATTACTTACCGTGACACTATCAGTGAAGTAAATAGCTCAGGTCTTAATGCTGATTTAAATAGTTCTGAAATCAGCCTACTTGGTGCCGATTATAAGCTGACGGATCAACAAGCACACGGCGGAGCGGAAAAGCTCACTATTAATAAGTCTGGCTTAGATCTGCTGAACGCAAGCTTTACTACCTGTCCAAGCGATACGCCCGTGTGGGCAATTCAAGCTGAACAAATTTTATTATCCAGTGATGAAGGCTGGGGCGAAACCCATGATATGGTATTGCGTATTATGGATACGCCTGTACTTTATTTACCCTATTTCACTTTCCCAATTGATAATCGCAGAAAGTCGGGCTTATTAACACCCAATATTTCCAGTTCAGATCGCTACGGCGTAGAAACAGTTACTCCATATTATTGGAATATTGCACCAAACTTTGATGCCACGATTACACCACGCTATATGTCTAAAAAAGGCTTGCAGCTGCAAACCGAATTTCGTTATTTGAGTGATAGCAATGAAGGTCTCGTAGCACTTGAATACCTTGACAAAGACGACTCCGAACCAGAACTCAAAGAGCGCTTTCTATTTCACTGGCAACAACAAAGTTATTTTGCCGAAAATTGGCGTGCTAATGTTGATATAACCAACGTCAGCGATGATAACTATCTCACTGATTTGGGTTCTAATTACGCAACACGTACTGACACCCAACTGTACCGTACTGGCTCGTTATCACACTTAGGTGATACTTGGCGTACAGATATAAAAGTACAAAACTTTGAAGTGCTCGGTGATCATGTTGAATCGTATGCGGCGTGGCCACAAATTAGCTTTTCGCAAACAGCACCATTTAGTTTTCAGGATATTGAACTTACCCTAGACGGTGAACTGAGCCACTTTACAAATGACACTCAAGTTATTGAAAAGGCAACTCGTTTACACATCGAACCAAAAGCAAGCTACGGCTACCAAGAGCATGCATGGTCGTTTTTATCTGAATTTAGCGTATTGCACACTAACTATAAGCAAGAAGGTGATTTGGCAAATACTGATTATGCTAAATCAGTATCGCGTACTTTGCCTAAAGTGCGTTTATACAGCCAATTAAACTTTGAGCGTGAAACCACTATCTTCGCTGATGATGGTATTCAAACCTTAGAGCCACAACTGCAGTATTTGTATACACCGAATAAAGATCAATCCAATATAGGTTTATACGATACAACAAAATTACAAGATGATTTTTTTGGTTTATTCCGTGATAGTCGTTTTTCAAGTGTGGATCGTATAGCCGCAGCAAATCAATTTACATTAGGTGCAACCACGCGTTTATTTAATAATAAAAGTGAAGAGTTGTTTAATTTTAGTGCTGGTCAAATATTTTATTTAAGTGACTCAGCCAAGCCAACATCGCAAGGGTTAAACTCAGATACCAACTATAATGCCTTGTTTGCCGCACAAACCATGTTACATTGGCACCGCCGCTGGTATTTATCAGGCGGAATTCAATATGACACCGATGGTAAACAGATTATCCAGTCAAATGTGACCTTAGATTATAAAGGTGACGATAATCAACTCGTTCAATTGAACCATCGCTATGCAAATGATGTCTCAGGCAATACAATCGAACAAGTTGGCTTTTTTACTAGCATTCCGCTCAGTGATCAATGGCAGTTTGTAAGTAGCTATCACCGTGATTTAGAAAACGGTCGTAGTGTCGAGGTGTTCAGCGGATTGCAATATGAATCATGCTGTTGGGCCTTTCAAGTTACCGCCCGTCGCCAAATCGCAACTGATTTAAATCAAGCGATAGGCCAAGAACAAGCCACTTTTGATTCAAGTATTGGATTTAATATTGTCTTAAAAGGGTTAGGTAGTAAAAGCCGTTATGATGCACAAAAATTATTACAACAAGGTATTTTTGGCTATCGTAGACCGTATTTTCTTAATAACTAGTATCACCGTACTATTAGCAAGAGTATTAGAAAAAGTATGAATTTAAAAAAATTATTAGCATCAGCATTTTTGACGCTTGGTTTATGCCAAAGCGCTTTCGCAGCCCCTGTTGAAATAGACAAGGTGGTTGGTATTGTAAACCAAGGGGTTATTTTACAAAGTGAAGTAAACACTATTGTTAACCGCGTAAAAACCCAAGCCAAAGAGCAAGGACAAGAATTACCTTCGGATGATACGCTACGTATTCAAGCAATGGAGCGTTTAGTAAATCAAGCGTTGATGATGCAATTAGCTGAGCGTATGGGGTTAGAAATCTCTGATAGCCAACTGGACCAAACTTTGGTTGGTATGGCGAAAGAGCAAGGCGGAACAATCGCAGACCTACGCCGCACTATTGAATCATCAGGCGAGAGTTTCCAATCTTATCGTGAAGAAATTCGTAAAGAGATCACAACTCAACAAGTAATGCGCGCAAACGTAGACCGTCGTATTTATATTAGCCCACAAGAAGTTGATAATCTCTTAAAAATAATGGAAAGCCAAGGTCAAAATACGGAAGAGTATGACATTGGCCATATCCTCGTTGATATTCCAAATAATGCCACTGCGGATGAAATTGCTAGCGCAAAAACTCGCGCAGATAAAGTTATTGAGTTTTTACAAGACGGGAAAGAATTTAAACGTATCGCCATTTCATCATCAAGTGGTTCAAAAGCACTTGAAGGTGGTCAATTAGGCTGGATGAGCATTAATGAAATGCCATCACTCTTTGCTGAAGCAGTTAAGGGCACCAAAAAAGATGCCATTATAGGCCCGCTTCGTTCAGGCGCTGGTTTTCATATTATTAAAGTTCAAGACATTCGTGGTCGCCAGGTTGTTGAAACAACCGAAGTGCGCTCTCGCCATATCTTAATCAAGCCGTCAATCATCTTAAGCGAAGAAAAAGCCCGCAATATGCTTAATGGCTTTGCTAAAGATTTACGTGCTGGGACTGCTGACTTTGGTGAACTTGCTAAAGAGTATTCAGAAGATCCAGGCTCTGCACTTAAAGGTGGAGAGTACGATTGGACAGATCCTACGACCTATGCGCCACAGTTTAGAGATGCCCTACTATCACTTGATAAAAATGAGATCAGTGACCCGTTTAGAACCACATTTGGTTGGCATATAGTGCAGCTATTAGACAAACGTATAGCTGATAAAACCGAACTAGCTAAACGTAACCGTGCTCACGGCATGCTCTTTAATCGTAAATTTAAAGAAGAAAGCTTTAACTGGCAGCAAGAAATGCGTGAGCAAGCCCATGTTGAAATTTTCCCAATTGATGAATAACCAATGATCCTACGTATTGCAATTACTCCCGGCGAACCTGCCGGGATCGGCCCAGATTTACTGTTGCAACTTGCACAGCATGATTGGCCTGCGCAGCTGGTTGTGATTGCTGATAAGCAATTATTACAACAGCGAGCCAAACAGCTTGGTTTAACAATCAATTTAATTCCATTTGATGAAAACGCAGCAGCTGTAATCGCCCCTGCAGGGAGTGTCTATCTGCACCAAGTTGATTTAGGTGCCGACGTTGAGATGGGTGTGTTAAATGATGCCAACGGTCAATACGTACTCGATACCTTGCGTATCGCGTGCGAAAAGAATATGAATGGTACGTTTGCAGCCGTTGTAACTGGTCCTGTTAATAAAGGTATTATCAATAAAGCTGGCATTTCATTTAGTGGCCATACCGAATACTTTGCCCAGCAATCAAACACCCCTGATGTGGTGATGTTATTAGCTACTGAAGGCTTAAGAGTTGCACTAGTGACCACGCACATCCCACTGGCTTATGTATCACGTGCTATTACAAGTGAGCGTTTAAGTAAAGTTGCAGGTATTTTAAACCATGATTTACAAACTAAATTTGGTATCGAAAAACCACGTATTTTAGTCTGTGGGCTTAACCCTCATGCGGGTGAAGATGGCCATTTAGGGCGTGAAGAGATTGACACCATCACCCCAACCATTGAACAGCTAAATAGTGAAGGTATGAATTTAATCGGGCCATTGCCTGCTGACACCTTGTTCCAAGACAAATATCTATCACAAGCTGATGCAGTGCTTGCAATGTATCACGATCAAGGTTTACCTGTGCTAAAATACAAAGGTTTTGGCAAATCAGTTAATATCACCCTTGGTTTGCCGTTTATACGCACCTCAGTTGATCACGGTACGGCGCTCGATTTAGCAGGTACTGGTGATGCTGATGTAGGTAGTTTTGAATTAGCGATCCGCGAAGCAATTAAGCTCGCCCATGAAAAAGCACAAAATCAATGACAGATAAAGTACATTTAGGACACCGCGCCCGCAAACGTTTTGGGCAAAACTTTTTATGTGATGAGATGATCATCGATAAAATCGTCACCGCGATTGATCCTAAACCTGAAGATAATTTAGTTGAAATCGGTCCTGGTCTAGGTGCTATCACTGAACCGGTAAGTGAGCTAAGTGGCCACTTAACGGTTGTTGAACTAGATAAAGATTTAGCCCAGCGCTTAACTGAGCACCCATTTTTAGGGCCTAAGCTTACTGTGCATCAAGGTGATGCGATGAAATTTGATTTTTCAAGTTTGATCAAAGCTGACCGCAACAAACTAAAAGTGTTTGGTAATTTACCATACAATATTTCAACACCATTGCTGTTCCATTTATTTGAGTTTGCCGACAACATTGAGCATATGCACTTTATGCTACAAAAAGAAGTGGTGAAACGCATGGTAGCAGGACCTGGTAGTAAAACATTTGGTCGCTTGAGCGTAATGACACAGTATTACTGTAATGCAATGCCTGTCATCGAAGTACCACCAGAGTGTTTTAAACCAGCACCGAAAGTTGATTCTGCCGTTATTCGTTTAATACCGAAAAAGCCAGAGCAACGTACAGCAAAAAGTACTAAAATTCTTAACACTGTGTGTTTAGAGGCCTTTAATCAGCGCCGCAAAACACTGCGCAACAGCTTAGCTAATTTACTCACCGCAGATGAATTAACTAGCATTGGTATAGATATCACGTTGCGTGCTGAAAGCCTTTCGTTACAACAATTTATTGATATAGCTAATTGGATTTATGACAACAAGCAGTAATTTGGGCTCACCCATCAAAGTATCGGTAGAAACATTTTATGTTGAGGGTCAATCACAACCTGAACTTGATAAATATGTATTTGCTTATTCCGTTACCATTAAAAATCACAGTCTATGCAGCGCAAAGTTAATTAGCCGCTATTGGTTGATCACTGATGCAAATGGTAAAGAAATCGAAGTACAAGGTGAAGGCGTCGTCGGTGAAAAACCAACTATTGGTCCTGGTGAAAGCTATAAATATACCAGTGGTGCAGTGCTAGATACTCCCGTAGGAACGATGCAAGGTTATTACACCTTGAAGAATGAGTTCGGTACAGAGTTTGATGCACCTATTAATGTTTTTCGTTTATCACTGCCTAATATTTTACATTAAATAACCTGAAATCGGGTTAAGATATTTATTAACGCATTGATTTAATGATATAACTAGCCTTTAAGCTGTCCTGTCGGAGATTTTCAGAGATAACAAGGCGAATTTACGCGTCAATAGCTGGCCTATTGCAAGTAGATTCAACGCAGTTAGCGTTGAAAATAGCCACAGGAGATAGATTTATTCTCCCGAATTTAGGTTAAATAATGGCAAATTATGCGATAGGTGATCTACAAGGTTGTTATAAAGAATTTCAAGCTTTGTTGCTGCAAGTTGACTTCAACCCAAGTAAAGACCACCTTTATTTAGTGGGCGACATTGTCGCCCGCGGCCCCGACTCTCTTGCCTGCCTAGATTATTTATATACACATCAAGATAGTATCACCGTTACCTTAGGTAATCATGACTTACATCTGATTGCCAATTATATGTTAGATAAACCCGCTAATCCAAAAGACAAGCTCACCGCCCTGCTTGGTTCAGCAAAACTACCTGCTTATATAGCCATGCTAAAGCAGCAACCATTGGCTCTATGGCTTGAAACAGAACAAGTATTTATTAGCCACGCCGGCCTCAACCCCGCATGGTCCATTGAGCAGGCTCTGCAACATGCTCAATTTGCTGAATCCTGCTATCAAGGTGAGAATGCGCGCGATTTTTTCAAACATATGTATGAGCAGCACCCAGGCCTTTGGAGTGAGCAACTCAATGAGTTTGAGCGATTTCGTTATATTGTTAACTACTTTACCAGAATGCGATTTTTAACCCTTGATGAACAATTAGAGTTAAGCTATAAAGGTAGTATTACTAACGCTACTGCAATGATGCCTTGGTTTGAGCACCCAAAATTTACAACTTTTAAACAGCATATTGTATTTGGACATTGGGCTGCTCTTGAGGGCGTAACTAATCATGCAAATATCCATGCTTTGGATACAGGCTGTGTATGGGGTGGGAAGCTGAGCTTGATGGAGTTAAAAAATAAGCAATACTTTAGCGCTAATTCTACTGATTTCATCTAATTTAACTGAAAAATTAATCATCTTCTGTTAGATTTATAGTAACGAATGTTAAAAGTAATTGAATTTAATTACTTAACTTATCCGCAATAAAGCCGATAAAGTCTAATTGCTACTCTCTTTATGGAATTTTTATATGAACTTAACTGTCAGCCAACGTATTTGGGGTGGTTTTATTTGTATCACCTTATTACTTCTTTTAATTGGGGGTAATTCACTGTTCAGAATCGCAAATATTAATAATTCAGCACAGCAAGTAAATCAATTATCATTGCCGGCATTAGAACAAAGCTCAGAACTACAGGTTGAGTTTATCCTGATGAGTAAAGCCGCCCAAGCTAGTTTTTATACCTCTTCAGCAGCAGAGCTTGCGCCAATTGAAAAGTTGGTGTTCGAACAAAAACAACGCTTTGATAAAGCTTATTCACAGTTAAAACTCGTTGTACGTGACAACGATCAACTAAATCAAAATAGTCAAAACGTTGAGCGAACTTACAAAAGCTTTATTAAATTAGTAGAAGATTTATTAAAAGATAAAAAAACCCAATTAGAACTCAATAAATCATTACGAGCACAATTAGAAACGATAGAGCTTGCAGCGGAAGATGCTAATTCTGTGGTTTTGGATATTATCGATATTGATGGTTTAGAAAGCAGTGATAGCAGAGCCTATCAAGCGGCTAATAAATTAGAAAATAACTTTTTGTCTTTAGTCACCAACAGCACTGACATGCTGACAGTTAAAACCCAAAATACCTTAGATATCGTCAAAAATGAGCAGCTTTATTATTTAGAGGAGATTGAGCGTAGCTTAAAGCTACTAAAACCGGTTGTTGAAGCAGCAGAGCCTGGTTTATATAACGATCTAAACAATTACTTCGTCTCTCTTCGCGATAACATTCTCGGCAACAATAGTATTTCAGCTAACAAAAAGCGTTTAATTGATGTAATCGCAATGACTGAAAAGGAACTTACAGAGGCAGAGCAAGCTACGGCAACTGCAATAAAACAACTTAATGAATTAGTTTCTCAAGCTAGTAATGTTGCTTTTGAATTGCAAAAAGAAGTTAGGACCGACGTAGATTCAGCTAATTTATGGACCTGGGTTGGTATGATCAGCGCAACTTTGTTAGCCATAATCGTAGCTTATATAACGGTTAACCGCATTATTAAACCGCTTGCAGAAGTAAACCGCATTCTTGATATTGTTGCTAGTGGCGACATGACACAACGTCTAGACGATACAGCTAAAGATGAATTTGGTGAACTATCGCGTAGCTGTAATACACTTATAGCCAGCTTACGCAGCTTGATCCAAGGTATTATATCTCGTTCCACACAACTTGCTGCGGCCTCAGAAGAAACGTCTGCTATCACCGGTGAATCAAGTCAAGCAATTCGTAATCAACAAGCACAGGTAGAACAAGCTGCAACAGCGACAACGGAAATGAGCAGTACCTCACAAACAGTAAGCAATAGCGCACAACAGGCACTTAAAGAAATCAAAAATGCCGATAAAGAAGCTGAGCGTGTTAAGGGTATTTCTAGCCAGAATAAATCGACCATTGAGCAGCTAGCTCGTGAAGTTGAATCAGCCTCACTAGTCATTAATAAGCTTCATCAAGATAGCGCCTCAATTGGTAGTATTCTTGATGTTATTCGTGGTATCGCGGATCAAACTAACTTACTAGCACTTAATGCAGCTATTGAAGCAGCACGTGCTGGTGAACAAGGTCGTGGTTTTGCCGTTGTTGCTGATGAGGTTCGTTCATTGGCTAGTAAAACACAAGCCTCGACTCAAGAAATTCAAGCCATGATCGAATCATTGCAAACAGGCGCGGAAGCAGCCGTAACTGCAATGTCTAAAGGCAAGCAACAAGCTGATTCTTGTGTTGAACAATCAGACCTAGCCAACGCAGCACTGGATTCAATCACCTCAGCGGTTGCTTTAGCACATGATGTGAGTGAAGAAATATCGACAGCAGCACAAGAGCAACAACAAGTCTCACAAGAGATTAGCGAGCGCCTTGAGTCTATCGTAGCCATTGCTGAACAAACCGCTGAAGGAGCTAATCAGACTAATATATCAAGCTCTGAGGTCGCTAAACTTGCCGAAGAGTTACGCTTGTCTGTAGATGAGTTCAAAGTCTAGGGCAAAGCAAATTAAAACAACAAAGCCGTGTTGATTTAAAACACGGCTTTTTTTTCG
>TARA_R110001606_G_scaffold61586_1_pt1 | contig 13478 bp, 29 predicted proteins | sample TARA_R110001606 | Tara Oceans TARA_R110001606 (sample SAMEA4398315) | marine metagenome | biome: Polar Biome; feature: [SRF] surface water layer (ENVO:00010504); material: water (ENVO:00002006), including particulate matter (ENVO:01000060) such as... | depth 5 m | reverse complement strand
TCTGAAGCAGGTAATATTTATGGAAGTGGTGTAGGTGGTTATGTAGCTCCAACACAACAAACTTTAACAGGACTTGCACAACAAGAAGCATTAGGAACAGCAGCACAACAACAACTACAAGATACTTTAGCTGGTAATTATTCTAATCCTTATTTAAATCCTTTAATTCAACAAGCAGCAGGAAATGTTTATACTAATGTTGCACAACAATTTTCAGGTGCAGGAAGAACACCAGGTTCACCAATGATGCAAAATCAAGTAGCAACACAAGTTGCACAAGCTGCATTACCTTATGCCTTTAATGCTTCTGAAGCAGAAAGAGCAAGACAATTAGGTGTAGCAAGATCAGCACCAAGTTTAGTTCAAACAGGACAGCAATTAGAACAACTACAAAGTCAAGCTCAGTTATCTCCTTTTCAAAATTTACAACAATACGCTGGTATCGTTTCACCTATAGCTTCAGGTTTTCCAGTACAAAGCCAACAAACACAAACACAAGCTAATCCTATGACTACAGCTTTAGGTGGAGCAGCTTTAGGTTATGGAATTACAGGAACAGGTTTAGGTGGTTTATACGGAGCAGGACTTGGTTACTTAGGAGGATTATTATAATGGATAAATTAAAAAAAATATATTACGATATGGATATTCACATACAAAAACATCCATCAAAATTTTTAATAGGTTTATTTATTCTTTTCTGTATTTCAATAATCTTATAAGGAGTATTAATGAGTTCAGGTTCAGGTTCAGACTCAGGTAGTTCAAGTAACGACAGATCAACAGCAGATGTTGAAGCAGGTTTAGCTACACAATCTATTAGTGATTTTTCTGTAGCTGAAGGTGGTTCAGGTGGAGATCAAGAAACTTATAATGAGATAATGAATACTGCTGGAGCTGAAAGAGCAGCAGACGCAGCAGCATTAACACAAGAACAAATTAATTTACAAGATTACGAAACACAAGCCTATCAGGATATTGAAACAAGAGCTGTTCCAACATTTGAACAAGGCACAGGAAAATTTACTGGAGTTGAAACTCAAGGAGCAGGAACAGTTAGTGGTTTAGAATATAACACAGCTAACATTAAAGGTTACTTATTAGACTCTACTGTATCTGATAAAGCTAAAGTAGATATGCTTAACCAACTTCAAGGTATATCAAACTCAGAAAGAGGGATTGGCATACCTAATGTAGATGAAGAAGCTAAAACATATTTAGAAACTAATCTTTCAAGTTCATTAGAAAACTTAAAAAATGATCCTTTATTACAAGATTATACAAGTCAAATAGACCCTGAATCATCTACTTATCTTGATACATTGGCAGACGATCCTATTAAAACATTTGCAAAATCAGGTTTGTCTTTAACAAGTCTTGTGGTAAAATCAGGATTAGATGCTTATAAGAATGATCAAGCATTGAAAGCATTAGGATATGATGGTACAAGATTAAGTCCAACTTACGCTGACTCAGGTGGAATATTAACAACTGAAGATTATTTAAGAGGACAAACTTTAGGTGGAGATACAAGACAAAATATTAATCAATATATATCTCAAGCACCTGGATTAATAAGTGGAGAATCTACACCAACTTCAGTATTTGATACTTTCTTTGGTCAGACTATCGGTACTGTAGGAGCAGATATAATGAGTAAATACGATATGGCAAAACAAAATGTAACAACAACAATCGCATCACCCCAAACAAGTTTTGCTTCTTATGGGATATTTCAAGATGCAAGAAACAAAGGATTAATTTAATGGCACTTTTAGATTTATATAAAAGATATATGTATGGACAATCTCCAGCAGGAACAACAGATGTTATGACAACTGAAGGAACAAGAGGTTTATTTGGACAAGGTGGTCAAGCAAATGATCAAGGATTACTTACAGCAGTTACTGATCCTTCTGAATCTAATATAGGACAATTTTATTCTAATCCTTTTATTATGGGTGGACTAAGAGCAATACAAGCAGGTGGTATGGGTCAAAGTGCTTCTACTGCTTTACCTGGAGCTGCAATAGGTGCATTACAAGATGTTTCTTTAGCTGAAAAATATAAAGATTTAATGGATAAAAGAAAAGCTAAAAAAGAAATACAAACAAGTTCTGCTTTTACTCCAGCACAAAAATTAGCAGTAAGAGCTGGAATAAAATTACCACAAAATAATGCTACTGCTAAACAAAAAGAATATGCTTCATATATGAATGTTATGAAAAATGGAACAGCAATAGAAAAACAAGCAGCAGGAATAATTTATGGAGGAAATAGAGAATTGTCTAAAACAGAATTTATAAATAAAGCTGTATTAAATCTTACAAAAGATGCTACTTTAAAACCTAGTTCTAAAGAATTAAATGAAACAATAATACCTCAACTTAGTGAGACATACGATAATATTCAAAACAAATATAATGTTTCATCTATTCAAAACACATCATCTTCTCAAATTCCTACTGGATTTCAAGGAACAGCAGAACAATTTAAAACACTCAGAAATGATCCTAAGAATAAAGAATTTACTGATAAACAACTTATAGATTTTTTTAATAAAAAATATGGCAGTAGATAATAATGGCTACTGTTTTTGATTCATTAGAAAAAAAAAATAATATTGAAGAAGTAGAAATATTTGGAACAAATTTTAATACTGAAACAGGTAAAAGAAAAAAAAAAATATTTGATCCTTTTGAAAAAAAAGAAGAAGAACAAATTATTTCTCCTGATGATGAATTACTACAATCAACACCACCAAAACAAATATCAATATCAGATCCATTTATAGAAAAAGCTGGAGTTGCAGAAAATATTTATCGTACAGGTGTAGGTATATTAAGAGATACAACTCAAGGTGTTGTAGATTTTACAGATTGGGTAGAAGGTTTAGTTCCAAGAAAATTTAGAGCTGGTATTGTTAAAACTCAAGAAGACGGCTATCAAGTTTTATTTGGAGAAGAATATTCAAGTGCTGTAGATCAATTAAGATCACAAGGAATTAAAGCTATTAATTTACCAAAAATACCTGAACCAACTTATGCTGGTGGAAGTCTTGTAAGAGATATAGGAGGATTTTTAATTCCATTTTCAAGATTAAAAATGATTACTCCTGTTTCTAAATTAGGAAAAGGAGCTGAAGTTGTAGCAAGAGGAGCTATTGCAGAAAGATTAGCTTTTTCTCCTTATGAAGATAGACTATCTAATTTAATAGAACAATATCCTAAACTTAAAAATCCAGTAACAAATTATTTAAAAGCTGATCCTGATGATTCAGAAAATTTAGCTACATTTAAAATGGCTATAGAAGGAGCAGGTTTTGGTAAAATAGTTCAATCAGTAATAGGTCTATCACAATTTGTTGGTAGGTCAATAAAAGCAAAATATCCATCCCTAGACACACCTCAAACAAAAACTGGAGAACCTATAACTCCTAAAGAACAGCCTTCTGCAAATAAAGATTTAAAACTTTCTGAAAGAATAGAAGAAATATCTAAACCTTTACAAGATGTTTCTATGTCTAAAACACAGATTCAACCAGGATTGTTAGGAAATAATTATCAAAGAATGGCTACTAAAGCTATAGATTTTACAAAAAAAATATTTCCAAATTATTCACCTTTAAAAACATTACCTAGACAAGATAAATATTTAACTTTAAGAAATTTAACTGGAGGAAAATTAAGACAAGTAAAAGATTTAGCAGAAAAAAATTATGAAACATTTTCTAAATTAGATGTAGCACAAAATTTACAAGTAAAAAAATATTTATTAAAAGAAGAAAAGTTATCATCTATTAAAGATCCTAATATTCAAACTCAAGCAAAACAATTAAGAGATGGTATAGATAAAATAGGAAAAGAATTAGAAAAAGCTGGTATTCTTTCTAAAGAAGTAGTGAACAAAGGAGAGGGTTCTTATCTTCCAAGAATGTACTTAAAGTATTTTGAAAAAAGCACAAGAATGGGTTATACGAAAAGTAGAAAAGAACTTAGTGAATCAGCAAGAAAATTTTTAGGAGAAATAGAAGATGTTTCTTTATTAGGATCAAAAGCTATTGGAGATCCAATGTCAGATATAGTTAGATATGGATTTTTTGAAAAGATAACTCAAGATCCTAATTGGACTTTTAAAGGTGGTTTAGTAAAATTTGGAGATAAAGATGTTAGTCCTATTTGGTTAAAACAGGAAGCAAATAGAATCTCAAGAGAAATTGATGATGGATTAAGACCAGCAGCAGATAGATCAATGGTTAAATCAATGAATAAATTAATTGATGATGCTGAGATGAATATTAACAAAGCTGATTTAGAATTGTATGACAAACTACCTGACACTAAACAATATGGAACATTAAGAGGTTCTTATGTTAGAAGGGAAATTCATGGGGATCTTGTTGGTGCAGGACAATTTGCTGATCCCAAATCAGGATTTGCTCAAGCGTTCTTAGGAGATTATGGATTTGCAACTCAAGCAACTAAACTTTGGAAGTTAAGTAAAGTAGCTTTAAACCCACCTACTCAAGTAAGAAATTTTATGTCAAATATAATTCTTTTAAATCTATCAGGCATAAGATGGAGAGATATGCCAAAAAGATTAATTAGAGGAATTAAATCAATAAAAGATCAAGATGCCTATTATCAAATTGCAAAAAAATATGGAGTTATTGATTCAACTTTTAGCAGACAAGAAATGATTGAAATAAATAAAGCATATTTAAAAGCAAGAGCTGCTAAAGGAAATTTTATAGATAAAACAAAGTATATAGGTGGTGTTATAGCAGACTTTGGCACAAGAGCTTATCAAGGAATGGAAGTTTTAGGTAAGACAACAAAAATAATTGATGATATGGCAAAAGGAGTTGATGAAGCTAATGCTGCTTTAAATGCACAAAAAACTTTATTTGATTATTCTTTAATTCCATCTTCAGTAAGATATTTAAGAAATGCTCCTGTTGGTATGCCTTTTCTTACTTTTTATTATAAAGTATTACCTAATTTATTAGAGACAGCAGTTCGTTATCCTGAAAGATATGCTCCTTATGTTGCTTTACCTTATGCTTATCATTCAATTTTATCAGCATATAAAGGAATTACTAATGAAGATTTTGAAAAATTAAAACAAACACTTCCTGAATATTTAAGAAATAAAGGAGATGCTCTTGCTATGCCAGTAAAAGATAATCAAGGTAGATGGCAATTTTTAGATATAAGTTATTATATGCCTTGGGCTATGTTTACAGGAATGGCAAAAGATATAAAAGATTTTAAATTACAAAATTTTGTTAAATCTTCAGGACTTTTTGGTGCTCCTTTGTCTCAATTAATTGCAGCAACTTTAACTAATAAAGATCCTTTTACACAAAGAACTATTGTAAATGAATTTGATCCACCTGAAACACAAGCTGCAAATTTAATGTTATATTTATATAGAATGAGTATGCCAACTTGGCTAACAGATATAGGTTTTGCAGGTAAGTTATTAGAAGTAATTAATAAAGATGTAAATAAATATGGAGATCCAAAAATAACTGCTACTCAAACTTTAGGAAGATTATTTGGTGCAAACATATATTCTATTGATCCTCAAAGAAGTAGAGCAGAGAATATAAAAAGAATGAGAAATGAATTAAGTTCAATTAAATCAAGAAGAACATCTACTTTAAAAGATTCAAACTTAACAGCAGAAGAAAGAAAAAAAATAAGCGATAAATATATTAAAAAAATAAAGGAAAGAGCCAAACAAATTAAAGAATATGCAGAAAGCTCAGAAGTTCCTGAAGCTCTTTTAAGAGATTAAACCTATGACTACTCAATCGCAAAAAAATTCTCAAGAGATAATTAAACTTCAAGGCGAAATAACACTTGTTCATGAAAAGATCAACACCATTAAAGATAATCACTTGGCACACCTTGATATAAAGGTAAATAATATATATAAAATTATATGGGTGATTCTAACAATAAGTCTATCAGGCTTAGTAAATCTAATCATAAATCTTCTAAGTTAATATCTGAAAGACAAAAGAAAACTTCCATTAAAGGAACTGCTAGTGAGTACCATGCTATATCAGAACTAACAAAAGCTGGTTATTATGTAGCAAAATCATGCGATCCTCATTGTCCATTTGATATTGTTATTGTAGATAAAAATGGTAAAATACAATTACTAGATATTAAGACAAATACCTATAGATATAATTTCAAAGGTAAAGCGTTAAAAAATAAACGCAAGATTTTTAGAAGTCCAACTAAAGAACAAAAAAAATTAGGCATAAAATTATTGATGGTTAATTATGAAGATAAATGAAGGAACAAAAGTAAGTACGGATCTTAAAACAATTTTATCTATTGTTGCAGGAGTTGCTATTGGTGTTTGGGTTTACTTTGGAATTGAAGAAAGACTTAACAGATTAGAAACAGCAGATACTTTATTTCAAGCTGACCTTTTAAAAAAAGCAGAACAAGAACCTAAAAACTTAGAAATGTATATGCTTATAGAACATTTAGCAAAGCAGATAGAATCTATTGAAAAAGAAATAAATGCTAGTAGATATAATAAAGTAAACATAGATCATCTTAAAGAACAGGTAGATATGTTACAGAAAAAAATGAATGGTAATCACTAATGACTTCCGTAATTGCTTTACTTATGTTTCTTGGAGAACCTGCTGTTCTTAAAGAACATACGCTTATGCCAAATATTTCAAAATGTTTAGAATTAAAAAGGATAGCAACTAGAAATAGTGGTATAAGAGTAAGCTATGTTTGTAGTAAAGTAAAAGCAGAAGTAAAAGATGGTAAAATTATAAGAATAGCAAAAGACAATTAATATGAAATGTAAAAAATGTTATCATAATTGTCATTGTAAAGAGGATCTTCATGCAGATGAATATGGTCTATGTACTTGTGATTCTTGTGCTTGTAAAGAAGATAAAGATTATTATAAATTTTTAAGTAAATTTTTTAAAGGAAAAGAATGAGAAAACAAAAAAGTAAATTAGATTGGTTTAAAAAAAATATAGTTATAGTTCCTGTGGTAGGTGCAATATTAGCTGGAACATTTACATCTGTAAGATATGTATTAACTTTGACAGATACTGTTTCTATTAACAAAGAGATAGTTCAAAACATTAGTAAAGATTTAGAAATACAAAAAGAAATGGTTAATGATATTAAACAAAGACTTGCTAGAGCAGAAGCTACATGGGATATGGCTGAGAATATTTTTCAAACATTAAGCGATCAGGTAAGGCAACATGAATACGATATTAAAGATCTTAACAGGTAATACATTTTGGATTATATTTTTCTTGCTAGTTGTTACATCAACTCAAGCAAAGAACGAATATTTAAATGATGGTAGTTATGCCTGTGAAAGAGGTAGTTTTGAACCTTACGCAGAGATAAGACAAAGAGAATATAAGACAGGCACATCTGATGAAAACCAAGATCAAATGTTAGGTTTTAGATTTAGAATACCTTTAGGTGCTACTTGTGATGATGAATATATTTCTGAACAAAGAAAAAAACAGAAACTTAAAACACAATTAGAATTAATTAAACAATGTAAAAATGTTCCTAGAATAAATCCACCACCTCCAGCATTTGCAGAACTTATAAATGCTTGTTTAGAATTAGGAGTAATGCAAATAAATGATTTTCAAAAAAGAGATAATAGTATTAGTTATTGGATTGTGTTAAAAGATAAATGGAAAGAAGAAAATCCTGACAGACCTATATTTGAGGAAAAATAATATGAGCTATAATCCTTTACCTATTTACTGTACTATAAGACCTAGTTGGATTGAGGGTCTTGGTGTCTTTGCAACAAAAGAAATTAGAAAAGATACAGAACTAGGTGTATCACATATTGAGATTGAAGAAGAATTACACAGAACACCATTAGGAGGATTTTTAAATCATTCAGATAAACCTAATTGTGTCAGAATAAAGAATGGTAATAAGTGGTTACTTAAAACTACAGAAGATATTATGCCTAACCAAGAACTAACATTAACTTATGTATTGTATAAACCTTAAAAAAAGGAGTAAAACACTATGGGTTTTATTAGAAAAATGTGGAAGAAATATCTTGAATGGTTATTCAAAGACTTTTATAAATAGACTATGTGGTTAAATATTGCAGCTAAATTAGTTCCAGGCATGATTAAGACAGGTATGTCTATTGCTTCTAATAGAAGAAGAACTAAAGAATTAGAATCTGTTGCTGAACTTAAGTTAGCTGAGAAGATGGCTAATGGAGAAGTTGAATTTAAAAAAGCAGTAATTGATTCTCATAGGAACGATTGGAAAGATGAATTTTGTCTTATCCTTATTAGTATTCCTTTATTACTTTTAGCTTGGTCTGTATTTAGTGATGATCCTGATATACAAGCAAAGATAGATATTTTCTTTAATAAGTTTTCTAATCTTCCAATGTTTTATCAAGCTCTTGTTGTAGGAGCATTTAGTACGATACTTGGTATCAAGGGTGTATCTACTTTCAAAAAAAAATAATCTATGTCTGACACATCTAAAGAAATTATACTTGAGTATAAAGATCAAGTAAGGTTACTAAGGGAAGAAGTTGCTGAACTTCAAGACGCTGGTAAGACTAAAGATGCTGCTAACAAAAGGTGTTTACAAAAACTTGAGAACACTAATGAAGATTTAGAAAGATCAAATAAAAGAGTAAAAGAATTAGAAGATAAATTAAAAGAAATAAAACCGAAAGAAAAAGAATGAAGTTTGCACTAACAATGATTATATGCTCTATCGTTTATCAAGAATGTACTGACCCACATCAAATGCCACAAGGTTATGATACTTTTAAAGATTGTGTGGTTGGTGGTCATGAAGAAGCTATTAAAAAAATGGCTGATTTTAAAACTATAGATGTAAACAATAATATGATTCATATTAAATTTGCTTGTATTAGATCAGTAAGTTCATAATGTTTTCTTTAATTTGGTTTAAAGACGATCAATGGAAAATCTTTACAAATGAGGTTTGGAGTAGTAAAAAGGAAGCTGAGGATTATGGTAAACGAAATAAATTTAAAAAATCTATTCAATGGAAAGTTGTTGAATATGATAGAAAGTATTTTATATGACACAAATATCTAAACATTTCTCATTACAAGAGATGATTAATTCAGGTACAGCTTCAAGACTTGGCTTGGATAACACACCTAACGAAGAACAAATAGAAAACCTAAAAGCTCTATGTGAAAACATATTAGAACCACTTAGAGAATATTATGAGTCAAGACCTGTAAGTATTAGCTCAGGTTTTAGATCAGAAAAATTATCAGAAGCTATAGGATCATCTTCTAAATCACAACATTGTAAAGGCGAAGCTGTGGACTTTGAAATTTCAGGTTTTGATAATAAAAATTTAGCTTCACATATTAAGAACAACTTTGACTTTGACCAACTAATATTAGAATATTATGAAGATGGTATTCCTGATAGTGGTTGGATTCATGTTAGTTTTAAAAGAGATGGTAGTAATAGAAAACAATCTCTAACTAAAAATAAAGGCGAAGGTTATAAGGTATGGCAATAAACAAAGCTAAAATGAAATGCAACTCACCTAAAAGACAAATATCAGGTGGTAAGAAGTTTGTTGTTAAGGCTTGTAAAGATGGTAAAGAAAAGATTATTAGATATGGGGATGCTAATATGACAATTAAAAAAAACAATCCTGCAAGAAGAAAATCATTTAGAGCAAGACACAGATGTGATACTGCCAATGATAAATTTAGTGCAAGATATTGGTCTTGCAAAAACTGGTAAACAATAGGAGAAAACTATGTACGGAAAAAAAGTAATGAAAAAAAATAAAAAGAAGAAGAAGAAAAATAAAAAAGGTAAAAAATAATGGCAATTAAAAAAGGTTATCACAGAACTAAGTCAGGTAAGATTGCTAAGAAAGGACTTTGGTATAATGTTAATAAAAGAAAGAAAAAAGGTACTAGCAGATCAAAAGCTAAAAGTACAATAAGTGCTAAAGCATACAGAAATTCTTAGGCGTAGTTCTTTTCAGAACTGGGGAGATGGTGGGCAAAATAGAAAGGAAAAAAAATGAAGAAAAAGACTTGGAAGAAAAATACTAGAGGTATTATTAGAAATGTTGGTCTATGTAAATATTGTGATCAAATGATTATATCTGATGAAGCCTTTGTTATTTTTGCAACTAAAGAACCAGCTCATTATTCTTGTATGAAAAAAGATGATGAAAACAGAAGTTTAGAACAAATATAAAAAAGGCGACCATTTCTGATCGCCTTATTAATTTAATATCCTATTTTAATATTAGTACCATTCAACAATGGTGTTTGTTGAGGGTCAGGGTACATAGCTTCATTCTTAACTTGATTGCCCCTATGTAATTCAGGTGGATTATCTTTATATGAAAAGCTACTTACACCTTTTACAATGTCATAGCCTTCATAAAAATAAGTAACCTTTACATTTAAAGCGATTGCCAATCTACCTAATGTAGCAGCACTCATGCCATTAGTACCTTTTTCATATTTTTGAACTTGTTGGAAAGTAACTTTTATTTGTTCTCCAACCCATGATTGAGTTTTACCTAATTCTATTCTAGCTTTTCTTAATCTTTTACCAGCATGAATATTGAATGAAGTATCACTTTCTTTTTGTATTTTACCCATAACGACAGCTTACCTTTCTAGTTGTTGTGCAACTTTATGTTGTACTTGTTTATGTTAATTAACGACTACCTATTTGCCATTAATTGCTCTCTGCATTCAGAAACTTTTAAATGTAAGCTATAACTTTCAGCTTTTAATTTATTAGCTTCTTGTACTGCTTGGACATACTTCTCACTTTTTTCCCTCTGTTTGTCCATCAGCTTCTGCAGACGACTTCTGATGTTCTCCATCATTATCCTCCTTTTTTTTTACAAGAGAGTTAATCAACTTCATGTCGCTAACTCTACTTACAAACGCCTTAGTTGAAGGCATTTTTTGATTTGCAGCTTCCTCAACAGTTGCAAAATCCTCCTCCATAATTACTGCCATTTCCATATTGTATATTTTTTTACAACTCATAGTAATTATTGACTTTCAATTTACTGTTTTTTGATAATTTAATCAAGCTATATTTTCTCATAAATACATTATTTGATTTTACCAATCCTAGTCTTAATGCGTCTTTCATTAAGATACCTATTCTTTGTTTAGTAACATCTAATTCAACACCTATCTCATGTAGTTTAGGATAGCATTCATTTTCTTCATAATAATTATTCATAAAATTTATAATCTTTTTTATCTGTGGACTATAAAAAACCTTACCATTACTTGCCATTTTTATCCTCCTTCAATTCCTGCATCATTATTTTTAACAGATGATTATATCCATTTATATCGTTATGTGTGTCAGCTTTATATAAGTTTTGCTTACTTCCATCATCTATTGTTCTTGTAAGTTTAAGTACAATCATAAGTTGAGGAACAATAGTTACTGGTACTTTGATTGATTTTTTATTAATAACTTCTAATGTGCTTTGTATAAAATTGGCTATAACATAAGAGTTGTTAGTAAAGTTTCCATATTCCTTTTGCTTATTCTTTAGCATTTGTTTTGTTAATTTATCCCCTATGTCTATCCATTGTATATTATCATCTTTGCTCATGTGTCTCCTTTTTTGTTAATTGTATATTTAATATTTGTATCTCCTCATCTTTTAAATCTATTTTTTTTTCTAACTCATAAATTTTCTTTTCTAATCTTTCTATGGTTTCTTCTAAATCGTTATAACCTCTGTCGTTCATTGAACCCAATCTCCTGATGAAGTTCTACAATAGTATTTAAAAACTCTTTTTCCTTTATATCTAACTCCATGTGGTTCATGTTCTATTACTGCGTTCTTTTTTAATGCTTGTTTGCAAGTTAAAGATGTAGCACTCATTATTGGAATTTTTTTTAATGCGTAAGTCGTTCCTCCAGTAGTCATGTAAAGAAATAAAAAAAATATCTTCATAATAAAATAGGGGTAGTGAACAACGACTCAAGGGAAAAAAGAATACCACCACCCCTATATCAGTAAAACTAAACTTGTTGTTTAGGTTTTCGTTCTACTAATTTGTGAATTACCTTTCCATCATCTTTAGTATTTATCCATTCAGTTAGGTTAATTGTTTCACCTTTCTTCATGTCTTTAGGTATTTTAAAAGATCCCCAAAATTTTTCAGGGTTCTCATTATCTCTATTAAGATAACCTTCACCTTCTTTTAATTCAAATGTTCCCATTTGTTAGCTCCTTTTGTTTGCTTTGTTGATACTTAGTTCAAGGTCTTTCATATTTTTATATAAACCAGTTTTAGTGAAAGAATCCCAAACGCCATTCTGATTTATTCTTGTTTTAAGATTTGCTATATCACTCCTTAAAACAGAATTAGGTTTTGCTTTTTGTTCAAAAGCTAATTGTATTACTTGTAGTTCGTCAGCTACCTCAACCTTTTGTTTAGGTTGTTGTACTTTAGAATGATTATAAAGTGGCTTTGCATTGTGTCCATCTTCCATATCTTTTGCTTCTTCCTCATCATCTTTCATTCCTGTTCTTAAATTTAAAGCATTTAAGAAAGCATATTTTCTTGCGTATGACATACAATTACCTGATCCATACTTATCTGTTTTTGCGATAGCATGAGTTTCTATTTCTATAAAAGAACTAGGCTTATCAATATCTATGATTGTCATTTTACAAGTAGTTTGCACAAAAATTTCTTTAATTAAAAAGTCTTTGTAAGTACAATAAGCATAGAGACCATTTTTATTTAAGACCTCCATAGCTACTGATTGTACTGCGTCATGTTCAAGTGGGTTAAAATTCATACCACCTTTTTTCTCAGTTTTCTTAACCATTCTAGCTTCTTCTGAAGCTGTCTTTAGTTTTTGATATATATTCTTTGTCAAATTGTTCCTTCCTTTCTTGCGTTTTTAATAATTTCTTCTTGTTCTTTTTCCTTCTCATCATCATAAACTTCTTTAGCCTTGTCCTTGATCATCTTTTCCAAGACCTCACTATTTATAATTCTTTTTATATCTTCAGGCGATAAACCATCATAAGTTTTCATAAAAGTTCTCCAGTTTTTTTATATCCCCTTCATCTATGCTTTTAAGCATAAAGTTTCTTTTATAGTGTCTGATGTCAGACCAATCTATCCCAATCATCATGGCTAACTTCTTAATACTTCCGTCAGCTATCCTAAGCATTTCTTGTCTTTGAATATTGATTTGAATAAACTTATTAAAGAAATAGTTAATGCCTTCAGGGGATAGTTCCCAACAATTTTTTGCGTCAAATATTTTATAATGATCATCATAACCATAAATTAAATGTGGTTTATATTCATGGTTAAAGTGTTTTGAATAGACAGCAGTTTGAATACAATGCGTAAATTGTGGAGAATTAATTTTTTGTGGTCTTACATAAGTGTAT
>TARA_R110001606_G_scaffold8020_5_pt1 | contig 13484 bp, 12 predicted proteins | sample TARA_R110001606 | Tara Oceans TARA_R110001606 (sample SAMEA4398315) | marine metagenome | biome: Polar Biome; feature: [SRF] surface water layer (ENVO:00010504); material: water (ENVO:00002006), including particulate matter (ENVO:01000060) such as... | depth 5 m | reverse complement strand
CCTGCAACCTACGGCTTAGAAGGCCGTTGCTCTATCCAATTGAGCTACAGGCGCATTTCAGATCGTCCGCCGTTTGCTCAACGTGGTCGGGGTGGAGGGATTCGAACCCCCGACATCCTGCTCCCAAAGCAGGCGCGCTACCAGGCTGCGCTACACCCCGTGAGCAGGTCGAGCGAGGCGGCATAATACTCGCCACCCCGGGGGGCGTCAACGCCGCGAAAGCCTTTTAAAAACAGGATGTTCGAATTTTAAACGCCGTAAGGAAAGCGCATCGGCGATGGGCCCGTGGCGGCGAAGCATTTTTGCCCGTGCGGCGGCGGCGTGCGAGAATCGCGCCCCTGGTTTGTCCCCTTCCCTACCGAGAGAGACCCATGAGCGCGCAGATTCTGGATGGCAAGGCCCTGGCCCAACATTTCGAAGAGGAGATGCGCGAGCGCGTGCAGGCCCTCAAAGCCAAGGCCGGCGGCCGCACCCCCATTCTCGCCACCCTATTGGTCGGCGCCGACCCCGCCTCGGCCACCTACGTGAAGATGAAGGGCAACGCCTGCCAGAGAGTTGGCATGGATTCGCGCGCCATCGAGTTGCCGGCGCACACCACCACCGAACAACTGCTCGCGGAAATCGACGCCCTCAACAACGATCCGGACGTGCACGGCATTCTGCTGCAGCACCCGGTGCCCGAGCAGATCGACGAGCGCCTCTGCTTCGATGCCATCGGTCTTGAAAAAGACGTGGACGGCGTCACCTGCCTGGGCTTTGGCCGCATGGCCATGGGCGAAGCCGCCTACGGCTGCGCCACACCCAAGGGCATCATGCGCCTTCTTGAGCACTATAACGTGCCCCTGGAGGGCAAACACGCCGTGGTGGTCGGCCGCAGCGCCATTCTCGGCAAACCGATGGCGATGATGCTGCTCGGCGCCAACGCCACCGTGACCATTTGCCACAGCCGCACGCAAAACCTGGCGGCCCTGGTGCGCCAGGCGGACCTCGTGGTGGGCGCGGTGGGCAAACCGGAATTCATCAAGGCGGACTGGATCAAAGACGGCGCCGTGGTGGTGGACGCCGGCTTCCACCCGCAAAAGTGCGGCGACATCGAACTCGCCCCCCTCACCGACCGCGTCGCCGCCTACACCCCGGTCCCCGGCGGCGTCGGCCCGATGACCATTAATACGTTGATTTTTCAAACGCTGGAGGCGGGAGAAAAGGCGTTGAACGCCGGACGCTAGACGCTAGACGCTAGACGCTAGACGCCGGACGCTAAACCCTTAGCCTGATAGGTAAAGGCGTGTTTTCTGAGACGCTGTCCGGCGTTACAGAAAACACGCCGATCCGTTCCGCCTCGGGTTTTAGCGTCCGGCGTCCGGCGTCTAGCGTCTAGCATCCGGTTCCACAATCTCCACACTGGCGGTCATGCCCGCCGCCAGGCGCAGGTTCTCGGGGGGGTCGATCAGCTCGATGCGCACCGGGATGCGCTGGGCGAGGCGTACCCATTCGAAGGTGGGCGCCACGCTGGGCAGGCCCTGGTCACCGCCGGCGATGGCGTTGCTGTTGGCGATGCCCCGGGCGATGCCCGTTACCTCGCCGCGCAGGGTTTGTTTCATTCCCAGTAGCCGTACCCGCGCCTTGGCGCCGGGTTCAATGCGATGCACCTGGGTTTCCTTTAGATAGGCCTCGACCCAGAACGAGCGCGCGTCCACCAGGGTCATGACCGGTTCACCGGCGTGGGCGTAGTCGCCTTGATGGGCTTGCAGATGGGTCACGTAGCCGGCCACCGGCGACGCCACCTGCGCCCGGGTCATGTCCAGTTGCGCGCTTTCCACGGCCGCCTGGGCGGCGTGCAGATCGGTCAGCGCCAGGGCCTGGGCGCTGACCGCCTGTTCGCGCTCCTCCCGGGACACCGCCGCGCCCAGATTGCGCCGGCGGCTGGCCTCGTCGGTGCGCAGTTTCAGTTCCTGCTGGCGATGGGCCAGCTGCGCTTGGGCCTGGGCCAGGTTGAGCCGGTAGCGCTCCGGGTCGACGCTGAACAGGGTGTCGCCCTGCTCCACGTATTGATTGTCGCGCACCCGCATGGCGGTGATCGCCCCGGAAACGTCCGGTGCCACATTGATCACCACCGCCCGCACCCGGGCGTCCCGAGTCCAGATCTGATCAAAATAGTGATACCACAGATAACTCACCGCCAGGGCGGCGGCGACCACCAGCAGCAAGGTTAGCAATAGCGGGCGCCAACGGCGCGCGGCGGTGTCAGCCATGGGCACTCCATACCAGCCAGGCCCACAGAATCAGGGCCATCAGAATCAGAAACAGGCAAAAGCCGGCCAGCGCCGGATGCCAGAAAAAACGGTAGCCGTCCACCCGGTTGATGCTCCAATGCAGCGGCACCAGCAGCAACAAGGCGATCACCACCACCGGCAACAGCGGCGGCAGCAGCACACCGGCCAAATTGATCTCATGCAGCACCCCGAACCTCCAGGCCTTGCCAGGCGATGGCGCCGGAGCCGGCCAGGAAAAAGCCGGCGTATCCGCGGATAATATTGATCTGCATGCGCAGGCGCACCACCGCGCGCACCAGCCGCCGCCGCTCCCCTTCGCTGTGCGCCTCGCGGTAAGCGCGCTGGCATTGGCGCAGCACCGAATCGGTGTCACCGGCCAGGGCCAGCCAGCGATCCTCGCCACCCTGGCGTAACGCGCGCTGGGTATCGCGCACCAGGCGTGTCAGCGACAGCCGCACCGGGTCCGGCACGCCGCGCCGGCACAGCGCATCCAGATAGAGCAGCCCGAGACCCAGCGTGACACACGCCATGGCGCCACGCAGCAACTCGCCATCACGCTCCTGGTCCGGGTTCAGCTTCGGCAATAACAGACCAATGCGGTCATAGAGGATGGTCTCCATCTGATGCCGGGGCCGGCGCCGGTGGATCGGCCAGCGCGCCAGGGTCTGGCACAGATCGCGGCACAGGCGGCGGCGGGCGCTGGCGGCATCGTCGCTGGGCCAGATCAGCAGAAAGGCGAGCACCGGCATGCTCATGCCCAGGGCCAGGCCGAGGATATTATTGAACAGCGGCGTGGCGGTGAAGTCCTGGGTCGGCCCGATGTCCAGCAGCACCGGGAAAAACACCGTCACGGCGGTGCCGATGGCCGCCGACGATGGCCGCGTCATGGCCAGGCCGGCGAGCACATAGGTGGGCGCCAGCCACCACACCAGCGCCGCGAACCCCTCACTGCCCGGCAGCAACACCAACCGGTAGAGCACCGCCAGCAGGGCGGCGGTGGCGGCGCCTTTCATAAAGCCACTGGCGGCGCCCACCGGGTCGTCGCGGGTCGAGAACAACGCACAGATCACCCCGGTCATAATGACGATCTGCGGCCCCTGGCTGGCAGCGCTCAGGTACCACAGGGTCACCGCCGCGCCGATGGCAATGACGGCACGCACCGCGTTGCGCAGCGCCTGGCGATAATCCAGATGCAGCCTTGAGGTGCCGGCGCGCCAGGGGGTTTGCGGGGTCTGGTCGGAAAGCATGGCGTAAATCACCACGCTGGAGCGCAGCCGATCGCACAGCTCCGAGCAATGCTCCAGGGCCAGTTGCAAGGCATAAAAGCGCTGTTCGGTGCCCTCCACCTGATCGCCACGCAGCGCTCTCGCCAGCGCCTGGGCCTGCTGGTGCAACCCGGACAACCGCTCGCGCAGTTGCACGAAGTCCTGTTCCGGGTCCAGCGCCGCCACGCCGGCGAGCAACTGATCCAGCGAATTCTGGCGGTGTTCGTCGGCGTAACGGGTGATGTAGGCGTTGAGTGGCCCCACCGAGGTGATCATCGCCAGCATTTCGTGGCCCAGCCGCCGGCACAGACCGGCCCGGCGGCGCAGACGGGCGGAATCGAACAACGCGTTTTCGCGCAGGTTTTCCAGCGCGATGCCGCTGGTCAGCAAGGCGCGGCGGCGTTCTTGCAGCGCCGCGTTGTCGAGGCGCCCGGCAGCGCTGTCGGCAACCAGTGAAATCAGCGCGCGCAGTTGCTCCCGGGCGCGCTCCAGGTAGGCGCGGCTGGCCGGCAGCGGCCACACCAGCACGCTGGCCAGGCTGGCGCAGACAATGCCCAGGCTGATTTCGGTGACCCGGGCGACGGCGGTAGCGAAGGCCGCGTCCGGCTGCAGCGCCGCGGGCAGGCCGATGATCAACGCGGTGTAGCCGGCCAGCACAAACGCATAGGAGCGGAAATTGCGCAGCAGGCTGGCGCAGAAAGTACACAGCCCCAGCCACGCCGCGATGGCGATAAAGAAGAACACATGCTGCTGATCGCTCAACGAGACCAGCAGCAACGCCATGCTCGCCCCGCAAACGGTGCCGATCAGACGATACAGCCCCTTCGCCACCACCATGCCGCCCAGAGGCTGGGCGACGATGTAGACGGTGGCCATGCACCACTGTGGCTTATCCAGGCCCAGCACCAGCGCGATCAGCAGGGCCAGCATGCTGGCGGCAAACGTGCGCAGCGAGAACAGCCATTCCCGGCGGCCGGCGTCGCGAACAAAGGCGGGCAATAAACGGCGGGCGTGGACGGTCATGTTCTCTCCATGCTCATAACCGATTCAGTATAAAGCAGCGGCGGGCTATTCCCACTGGCCGGTTGTCCGCCCTGCCCCCTCGGGCACGCAATCGCAACAGAGTTGCAACCGGAATACCACAGGAGTGTCACGCTCTTCGTTCTAGGCTCGGTGTTTCCGCCTTTTTAAGGAGAGAGTCATGGCCGGTAAGTTCGAAGTGGAAACAGCCAAGAATGGGCAATTCTTCTTTCGCCTGAAAGCCGGCAACGGCGAGATCATCCTGAGCAGCGAGCAGTACACCAGCAAAAGTGCCTGCAACAATGGCATCGAGTCGGTGAAGAGCAACGCCGCCCAGGACGAACGCTACAAGCGCCAGGAGGCCAGCGATGGCCGGCATTACTTCAATCTGCGCGCCGGCAATCACGAGGTGATCGGCACCAGCCAGATGTACAAGGACAAAGGCGGAATGGAAAAGGGCATCGACTCGGTGAAGAGCAATGCCCCGGGTGCCACCGTGGTGGACAAAAGCTGATCAGCGCCGGCCCGCGCCGAGGTTAAGCCTCGCGGGGCCAGGATTCACGCAGGCCAACCACCCGGTTGAACACCCGACGCTGAGCGTCGCTGTCCTGATCCACGCAGAAGTACCCTTCCCGTTCAAACTGAAACCGGCTGCCCGGCTCGGCGTTGGCCAGGGCAGGCTCCACCAGGCAGCGTGACAGCACGCGCAGGGAATCCGGATTAAGGGTATCCAGGAAATGGCCGCCCTCGGGCACTTTGGCCGGGTTGGCCACCTGGAACAGCCGGTCATACTGACGCACTTCGCAGGGCACGCCGTGCACGGCGCTGACCCAGTGAATCACGCCGCGCAGTTTGCCTTGGCCTTCGTCGTTCTCCGGGTTCTTGCCCAGCGTGTCCGGATCATAACTGCAGCGTATTTCGATGATCTCGCCCTGGTCATCACGCACTACATCGTGGGCGCGCACCACATAGCCGTAACGCAGCCGGACCCGGTCACCGAGCACCAACCGCTTGTACTTTTTATTCGCCTCTTCGCGGAAATCGTCCTGATCGATGAACACCTCGCGGGTGATCGGCATGCGCCGGGTGCCCATGCTCTCATCCTGCGGATGCTGGGGCACCTCCAGCGATTCTTCATGGTCTTGCGGCCAATTCTCGATCACCAGCTTGAGCGGATTGATGACACAGAAAGCACGGGGCGCGTGCTGATTCAGGTCGTCACGTACCGCCTCTTCCAGCAGGCTCATGTCGATCACGGAATCGGCCCGGCTGACGCCCACGCTTTCGCAGAAGTTGCGGATCGCGGCCGGCGTGTAGCCGCGCCGGCGCAGCCCCGCCAGGGTCGGCATGCGTGGATCGTCCCAGCCGTTGACGTGCCCTTCGTCCACCAGCAGCTTGAGCCGGCGCTTGCTGGTCACGGTGAAATTGAGATTGAGGCGGGAAAACTCATACTGGCGTGGCTTCGCCTCGATGGCGGCGTGCTCCACCAGCCAGTCGTACAGCGGGCGGTGCTCCTCGAACTCCAGCGTGCACAGGCTGTGGGTGATGCCTTCTATGGCGTCCGAGAGCGGATGCGTGAAGTCATACATGGGGTAAATGACCCACTTGTCGCCGGTCTGGTGGTGCGCTTTTTTGCGTATCCGGTAAAGAATCGGATCGCGCAAAGTCAGATTCGGGTTGGCCATGTCGATCTTCGCGCGCAGCACCGCCGCGCCTTCATCAAAGCCGCCGTCGCGCATTTTCTCGAACAACGCCAGGTTCTCATCGACGTCGCGATCCCGATGGGGGCTGTGGCGCCCGGGCGTGGTAAAATTGCCGCGCATCTCGGCGATCTGTTCCGGGCTCTGGGTATCCACGTAGGCCAGACCCTGGCGGATCAGCGCCACCGCGTAGTCGTAAAGCCGATCGAAATAGCCGCTGGCGAAGCGCACCGGCCCGGACCACTCAAAGCCAAGCCAGGTAACATCGTCCTGAATCGCCTGAATGTACTCGTCGTCTTCTTTTTCCGGGTTGGTGTCGTCGAAGCGCAGGTGACACTGGCCCTGATAGGCACTGGCGATGCCGAAATTCAGGCAAATCGACTTGGCGTGGCCGATGTGCAGATAGCCGTTGGGCTCCGGCGGGAAGCGGGTGACCACCCGACCATCGTTTTTTCCCTCGGCCAGGTCACGATCGACGATCTGTCTGATAAAGTTGGTGGTCGCTTTTGCTTCACTCATTGAGCCGCCTGCGGCTGAAATACGGGGTGCGCTAGTGTACAGTGCGCCCCCTCACAGTCAAAGACTCCCAGGAGCCGGAACCGTCATGAAAGTGCAGTTGACCACCACCTACGGAAAGATCGTTTTGCAACTGGATGCCGTGCGCGCTCCGGTCTCCACCGAGAACTTCGTGCAGTACGTGCGCGACGGTCATTTTGACGGCACCGTCTTCCACCGCGTGATCAGCAACTTCATGATCCAGGGCGGCGGTTTCACCCCGGACATGACGCAGAAGCCGACCCGCGAACAGATCGAGAACGAAGCCGGCAACGGGCTCTCCAACGAGACCGGCACGATTGCCATGGCGCGCACCTCCGACCCGCACTCCGCCACCGCCCAGTTCTTCATCAACGTGGCCGACAACCATTTCCTGGATCAGGCCCGCTCCCCGGACGGCTGGGGCTACGCGGTGTTCGGTAAGGTGGTGGACGGCATGGACACGGTCAATAAGATCAAGGCCGTGGCCACCGGCAGCAAGGGCTTCCACCAGGACGTGCCGCGCGAGGACGTGATCATTGAGTCCGCCGAGGTGATCGAGGAGTAAGCACGATGCGCCGCCTGTTCATTCTGCTTGCCTTGCTGCCGGCGCTGGCACTGGCTCAGCCCCGTGTTGAGCTGACCACCAGCCAGGGCACCGTGGTGCTGGAGCTGTTCGAGGACAAAGCCCCGGCCACGGTGAAGAATTTCCTCGACTATGTGGACGCCGGCTTTTACGACGGCACCGTGTTCCACCGGGTGATCCCCGGCTTCATGATCCAGGGCGGTGGCTTCGACGCCGACCTGGATCAGAAGAAGACCCGGGCCCCGATCGCCAACGAAGCCGACAACGGTCTGCGTAACGAGCGCGGCACCGTGGCCATGGCCCGCACCGGCGACCCGGATTCCGCCACCGCCCAGTTCTTTATCAACCTGGTCGACAACGGCAGCCTGGACCACCGTGGCAAAACCCAGCGGGGCTGGGGCTACGCGGTGTTCGGCAAGGTGGTGGACGGCATGGACACCGTGGACCGCATCGCCAAGGTGAAAACCGGCGTCAGCTCCCTGAACGGCTACCCGGCCCGGGATGTACCCCGGCCGCTGATCGTGATCGAACACGCGCGCCGCCTGAGCACCGACCAGACCGCCGCCCAATGAGCTACAGCCTGCTGATTTCCGATTTGCATCTGGACCCGGCGCGCCCGGAGCACCTGGCCGCGCTGGGCGATCTGTTGCGCCAGCACGGTGGCCAGGCCCAGCGCCTTTATGTGCTGGGCGATCTGTTCGAGGCCTGGATTGGCGACGACGATGACAGCGACTTCAACCGCACCGCCATCGACGCCTTTCGGGCCTTCAGCGACGCCGGCAGCGAGCTGTATTTCATGCACGGCAATCGCGACTTTCTGCTTGGCGAGGCGTTCGCCACCGCCTGCGGCGGCGCCCTGATCGACGAAGGCACGGTGGTCGATCTGCACGGCACCCGAACGTTGTTGATGCACGGCGACAGCCTGTGCACCCAGGACACCGCCTATCAGCAGTTCCGCGCCATGGCCCGCGACCCGCAATGGCAAAGCGCGATGCTCGCCAAGCCCTTGCAAGAGCGGCGCATGATCGCCCAGGGCATGCGCATGCAAAGCCAGGGCAACAACGCCAACAAGGCCGAGAACATCATGGACGTGACCCCGGAAGAAGTGGTCCGGGTCATGGACCAGGCCGGCGTGCGCGATCTGATCCACGGTCACACCCACCGCCCCGCCGTCCACGACGTGCCCCTCGCCCACGGCGCCGGCAAACGCTGGGTACTGGGTGACTGGGGCAAGCTGGGTTGGTGGATCATCGCCGATGGCAGCGGCTTGCGGCTGGAGAGCTGGGAGATTGATCCCGAGTTAAAAGTTGAAAGTTAAAAGTTAAAGGCGCGAGCCCAGGCCATGCCGCTCGGATCGGCATTCTCCGCGTTTCAACTTTTAACTTTTAACCTTCAACTGATCTTTGGCACCCCCGAATGAAACCGGAATTCCCGGTCAGGTTCTTCGATCAGCGCCCTCTCCTTCTCCTTGAAAAACGCCACGCGCTCGGCGATGGGGCCGTTGGCGTAGCGTTCGGCGAGGTCCAGGTAGTCTTGAAAATGGCGCGATTCGCTTTTCAATAGATAGCGGTAGTAGCGGCCCAGCTCGGCGTCCACGTGGGGTGCCAGAGCGGCGAACCGCTCGCAGGAGCGCGCCTCGATCAAGGCGCCGACGATCAATATGTCCACCAGCCGCCCCGGCTCGCTAGTGCGCACGTGCAGACGCAGCCCCTGAGCGTAGCGCGCCGGCGACAGATGGTCATACACCACGCCGCGCTCGCGCATCATCGCCAGCACCTGCTCGAAGTGCAGCAGCTCTTCGCGCGCCAACCGGCTCAGCGTGTCCAGCAGCTCCGGGCGGTCCACGTAGCGAAACATCAGGTTGATCGCCGTCGACGCCGCCTTCTTTTCACAGTGAGCGTGGTCGATCAACAGAATGTCGGGATGCGCCAGCGCCCAACCGATCCAAGCGTCCGGAGTGGAACACGGCAGGAAGTCGCGCAGTGGGGTTATGTCGGTCATGGCCACCTCGAGGGAAACGGCGCCAGTTTAACGCGTTGCGCGTGGGATGCCAGGTGCCTGTCGCCAGACGCTGGACGCTGGACGCCTGACGCTCAACCCAGTGCTGGGGTGATTGGCGTGTTTCCTGAGACGTTCCAGAAAACACGCCGTAATTTTCGGTCTGGGGGTTTGGCGTCCGGCGTCCGGCGTCCGGCGTCTGGCGTTCTCCCCCCATCCCTTTATAATCGCCGCCCATGGGCCGCAAAACCAATCCTCGCATTCAACGACTCAAAGGGCGCAGCGCCGTTTTCGCGCTGCGTTTGCTCGGGCTATTGCCGTTTGGCCTGAACCGGGCGCTGGCGACACTGATCGGCACCCTGCTGGCGCGATGGCCCGGCGAAGCGCTGAAAATCACCCGCATCAATCTGGCGTTGTGTCTGCCTGATCATCCGGATCGCGAGCGTCTGGCCCGCGCCTCGCTGGTGGAAAGCGTCAAGAACACCTTCGAGATCGCGCTGTTCTGGCGCCGCCCGGAAGAAGGCCTGGAGCGGGTGGTGCGCGAAGACGGCGATGCCGAGCTGCGCCAAGCGGTGGCCAATCGCGAGCCGGTGCTGATCCTGGCGCCGCACCTGGGTTGCTGGGAAGTACTGAATTTCTGGCTGGCGCGGGAGTTCGGCCTGCACGCCATGTTCGCCCCGTCGGGCCTGCCGGAGGTCGACCAACTGGTGAAAACCGGCCGCGAGCATTTCGGCTCCACCATGTACCCGACCACCGCTCGCGGCGTGGCCGGGCTGGTGCGCGCCATGCGCAAGGGTGCGCTCACCGCGATTCTTCCCGACCAGGTGGCCGACCGTCGCAGCGGGCGGTTCTCGCCGTTCTTTGGTCAGGCCGCCTACACCGGCACGCTGAGCTGCAAACTGGCGAAACAGACCAACGCCCGGGTGTTCATGGCCTGGGCCCGCCGCCTGCCCGGCAGCGAAGGCTTCGAAATCCGCGTGCGCCGCGCCGACCCGGACGTGCACGACGACGACCTGGATCACGCCCTCAAGGCCATGAACCGCTCCATCGAGGCCCTGATCCTGGAAGACCCGGCGCAGTACCTGTGGAGCTATAAGCGGTTTCGCCGGCAACCGCCGGGGGGGACGTTGCCTTATTAGAGCGCCAGACGCTGGACGCCGGACGCCGGACGCTAAACCCGGTGCTGGGGTGAGCGGCGTGTTTTCTGAAAGGACACTCCAGGAAACACACCGCGCCTTTCCGCGTCGGGTTTAGCGTCTGGCGTCTGGCGTCCGGCGTCCGGCCTCCCCCCATCTATTCCGAACATTCACCCCATGAATGGCAATAACGCCAGTTTGATTTAACATCCGGCGCCGTTTCCGCTATAATCCGCGCGCTCAAATGACCCCCGATCACACCCCAAACCATTGATTTCCAAAAGAAATCAGTCAGACGAAACGAGGGATTCGCTGTGCTAGAAGCCTATCGCAAACATGTCGAGGAACGCGCCGCCGAGGGCGTCCCCCCGAAACCGCTGGACGAACAGCAGACCGTCGAGCTGGTGGAACTGTTGAAAGCCCCCACCGCCGGTGAAGAAGACGTTATTCTTGATCTGTTCGTTAACCGCGTGCCGCCGGGCGTGGATCAGGCCGCTTACGTGAAGGCCGCTTTCCTCACCGCGATCGTTAAAGGCGAAGCCAGTTCTCCCCTGATCGACCGCAAACGCGCCACCGAACTGCTGGGCACCATGCAGGGCGGCTACAACGTGGCGCCGCTGATCGAGCTGCTCGACGACCAGGAGCTGGCCGATGTGGCCGCCAAGGAACTCAAGCACACCCTGCTGGTGTTTGATGCCTTCCACGACGTGGAAGACAAAATGAAGGCCGGCAACGCCAAAGCCAAAGAGGTGATCGAATCCTGGGCGGAAGGCGAATGGTTCACCGATCGCAAGGATCTCGCCGAGAAATTCACCGTCACCGTGTTCAAGGTGACCGGCGAAACCAACACCGATGACCTGTCCCCGGCCCAGGACGCCTGGAGCCGCCCGGACATCCCGCTGCACGGCAACGCCATGCTGAAAAATGCCCGCGAAGGCATTTTCCCGGAAAAAGACGGCGAGATCGGTCCCCTCAAGCAGATGGAAGAATTGAAGGCCAAAGGCCATCCGGTGGCCTATGTGGGCGACGTGGTCGGCACCGGCTCTTCCCGTAAATCCGCCACCAACTCGGTGCTCTGGCACTTCGGGGAGGACATCCCCTTCGTGCCCAACAAGCGCGCCGCCGGCGTCTGCATCGGCGGCAAGATCGCGCCGATCTTCTTCAACACCATGGAAGATTCCGGCGCCCTGCCCTTCGAATGCGACGTGGAAAAGATGAACACCGGTGATGTGATCGACATCTACCCGTTCGAAGGCCGCGTCGAGAAAGACGGCGAGGTGATCGCCGAATTCGAACTGCGCAGCCAGGTACTGCTGGACGAAGTGCGCGCCGGCGGCCGCATCAACCTGATCATCGGCCGTGGCCTCACCACCAAGGCGCGCACCGCCCTGGGCCTGGAAGAATCCCCGCTGTTCCGCAAGCCCGAGCAGCCCGGCGACTCCAATGCCGGCTTCACCCTGGCGCAGAAGATGGTGGGCAAGGCCTGCGGCCTGGAAGGCGTGCGCCCGGGCATGTACTGCGAGCCGAAGATGACCACCGTCGGCTCCCAGGACACCACCGGCCCGATGACCCGCGACGAGCTGAAAGACCTGGCCTGCCTGGGCTTCCAGGCGGATCTGGTGATGCAGTCGTTCTGCCACACCGCCGCCTACCCCAAGCCGGTGGACGTGGAAACCCAGCACACTCTGCCCGACTTCATCATGAACCGGGGCGGCGTGTCCCTGCGCCCGGGTGACGGCATCATCCACTCCTGGCTGAACCGCATGCTGCTGCCCGACACCGTCGGCACCGGCGGCGATTCGCACACCCGCTTCCCGATGGGCATTTCCTTCCCGGCCGGCTCCGGCCTGGTGGCCTTCGCCGCCGCCACCGGCGTGATGCCGCTGGACATGCCGGAATCGGTGCTGGTGCGCTTCAAGGGCAAACGCCAGCCCGGCATCACCCTGCGTGACCTGGTCCATGCGATTCCGCTGCAGGCGATCAAGGAAGGCCATCTGACCGTGGCCAAGGCCGGCAAGACCAACGTGTTCTCCGGTCGCATCCTGGAAATCGAAGGCCTGGAAGACCTCACCGCCGAGCAGGCGTTCGAGCTCTCCGACGCCTCCGCCGAGCGCTCCGCCGCTGGTTGCACCATCACCCTGTCCGAGGACAGCGTGGCGGAATACCTGACCTCCAACATCACCCTGCTCAAGTGGATGATCGCCAACGGCTACGGCGACGCGCGCACTCTGGAGCGCCGTATCCGTGGCATGGAAGAATGGCTGGCCAACCCGAGCCTGATGCGCGCCGACGCTGACGCCGAGTACCACACCGTGATCGAGATCGACATGGATCAGATCAAGGAGCCGGTACTGTGCTGCCCGAACGACCCGGACGACGCCAAGACCCTGTCCGACGTGGCCGGCGCCAGCATCGATGAGGTGTTCATCGGCTCGTGCATGACCAACATCGGTCACTTCCGCGCCGCCGGTAAGCTGCTGGAGAAAGTGGACGGGCTGACCACGCGCCTGTGGATCGCGCCGCCCACCAAGATGGACCAGCACCAGCTTACCGAGGAAGGTTACTACAACATCTACGGCCGCGCCGGCGCGCGCACCGAGATGCCCGGCTGCTCGCTGTGCATGGGCAACCAGGCCCGCGTGGCGGCGAAGTCCACGGTGGTCTCCACCTCCACCCGCAACTTCCCCAACCGCCTCGGTCAGGGCGCCAATGTGTACCTGGCGTCCGCCGAGCTGGCGGCAATCGCCGCGGTGATCGGCAAACTGCCCACCGCCGAGGAGTACATGGAGTACGCCAACACCATCGATTCCATGTCCGGTGAGATCTACCGTTACATGAACTTCGACCGTATGGATGAGTATCAGCAGGTGGCCGATACCGTGAAAATTCCGGTGGCGCAAGCCAGTTAAATTCCGGTTTTGAACGGTGACTAAAAAGCCCGGCTTCGTGCCGGGCTTTTTTTTGGTTCATCG
>TARA_R110001606_G_scaffold74778_1_pt1 | contig 13487 bp, 15 predicted proteins | sample TARA_R110001606 | Tara Oceans TARA_R110001606 (sample SAMEA4398315) | marine metagenome | biome: Polar Biome; feature: [SRF] surface water layer (ENVO:00010504); material: water (ENVO:00002006), including particulate matter (ENVO:01000060) such as... | depth 5 m | reverse complement strand
TTGTTTGGAGCGGGTGAAGGATTTGAATGGAACCCTCCGGTTCGACGTCTCGCCGTATACGGCGAGCGGACGTCGCTTGCGACGGGAGCCATATTTTTGCTTGATGTACGCCATTGGCGTACCATATGGTCATGATCTTTATCGAGACTCCCATTTTCACCAAGCGCCTGCGCGACTTGCTTGATGATGAAAGCTATTCGGCGTTCCAAAGGCAGCTCGCTGACCACCCGGACATGGGAGATGTCATTCAGGGAACCGGCGGGCTGCGCAAGATCCGGGTCGCTTCCAGCGGGCGCGGGAAGCGGGGCGGTGCGCGGGTCATCTACTATCACTTCGTATCGGCATCACGAATCGCGCTACTGCTGATTTATGCGAAGAACGAAAAGGATGACCTGAGCCCCGATGAGCGCAAGGCGCTCAAACGGATTATCGAGCAGTGGAGGTAATCGGTATGAACAAACTCTTTGACGACCTGATGGAAAGCGTCCAGCAGATGGATGAGATTCACCGTGGCGAGCGTCAGCCCTCACGGGAATTCACCGTGGACGCAGTGCAGGTGAAGGCCATCCGCAAGGCCACCGGCCTGACTCAGGCCAAGTTCGCGACCATGATCGACGTTCAACTGGCCACCCTGCGCAATTGGGAGCAGGGCCGCCGTGAGCCCACGGGCCCGGCCAAGGCATTGCTGAGGGCGATCCACAAGGACCCTCTGCATGTTATTCGGGCATTGGCGGATTGACCGTGGCGAAGGGCTTTTCCCGCGTTTTCCGCAAGGTAAAAAAGAAGTGTTTGGAGCGGGCCAAGGATTTGAATGAGGCGCGCTTTCATGCAACACGCAACACGCAACACGCAACACGCTGGCACGCTAAACCCTCCGGTCGTCCGCTTTCGAATACATGAATTGGGGCGGGTCCGGTCGTGGGCTGTTTTATGGAGGTTGGCGTCTGATGCTCACCCCGCAAGTGAACGGTTTGAGCTGACGCGGAGGCTTGTCCCATAGTGACAATGCTTTGGGGGAAAGGGTCATATTCTAGCGTCTAGCGTCTAGCGTCTAGCGTCTGGCGTCTGGCGTCCAACGCCAGCACGCGAAGTGAGAACACCTCCGGGAACGGTTTGGTTCGCCCCTCTCCCCGGGAGGGAGAGGGGTTGGGGAGAGGGGGGGGGGATCAGCCCTTCTTGGGCTGTTTGGTAACGCGCAGGTAAGGTTTCTTCTCGTCCCAGCCTTCGGGGAACAGCTTCTTCGCTTCTTCGTTGCTCAGCGAGGGCACGATGATCACATCGTCGCCGTCTTTCCAGTTGACCGGGGTGGCGACTTTGTAGCCGTCGGTGAGTTGCAGGCTGTCGAGTACGCGCAGGATTTCATCGAAGTTGCGGCCGGTGCTGGGCGGGTAGGTGATGGTCAGGCGCACCTTTTTGTTCGGGTCGATAATGAACACGCTGCGCACGGTGTTGGTGTCGCTGGCCTTGGGGTGAATCATGTCGTACAGCTTGGCCACTGAGCGGTCGGCGTCGGCCAGCAGAGGGAAATTCAGGGCCTGGCCCTGGGTTTCCTCGATGTCACCGCACCAGGCATTGTGGTCTTCCAGTGGGTCCACGGAGAGCCCGATTGCCTTGGCGTTACGTTTTTCGAACTCCGGCTTGAGCCGTGCCACTTCGCCCAGCTCGGTGGTGCACACCGGGGTGAAGTCCTTGGGGTGGGAGAACAGAATGACCCAGTTTTTGCCGGCCCAGTCGTGGAATGAGATCGGACCGTCGGTGGAATCCTGTTTGAAATCCGGAGCGGTATCGCCGAGTTGCAGTGCCATGGTGTCCTCCTGATCTGTTATTCGTTCACAGAACATAATGATTGCGGTGGGCCCTTTAAAGGCCCGGCCAAGAAGGATTTGAGCTAAGCAAATACGAACTCAGACCGTAGCGACCACCTGAAGCCGGTTGAGCGTGCGCTCCTCGAGACGATCCAGACGCCGGCGGCAATCCCGGAAGGTGCGGCTAATGCGGGTGGTGTTGCCGATCACGGCGAGCTTGGGCCAGGTGGTTTTTTCGCCCTGACGGATAAAACCGCGCACGTCTTCAAGGCTCGGGTTGGTGAGCACGCGCAGGGCGTTCATGGGCTGGCGCGGCGGGATCAGATTGATGTCGCCAATGTAGCGCTGCTTAAGCACGGTCTGCGCTTTTTCAATCAACAGGCCAAGGTCGTTGGAGCGGGTGCGCCGGTGGGCCAGTTCCAAAGCGTAGTGCAGGTTCATGGAGAGGTTGCGTACGCCCCAGTCGGTGAGGGTGCTGATGCTCGAGCTGGTGCTCTCGCTGCGCGGCAAAAACGGCACCACATGGGGGTTGGTCTGGCTGACGATGGAATGGTTGACGCCGAACAAGCGCGCCAGGCGGCGCACCGGCAAGTCGTCCTGGATCGAGCCGTCAACGAATTTGCGGCCGGGAATGTAGGGCACCCGCTCGCCGTCGATGTTCTTTGCCCACAGGTTCACCGGCGGGTAAATGCCGGGGATCGCGCAACTGGCCAGGGACGCCTTGCGAATCAGCACGTTGGGGGAGGTGCGCCAGTTGAGCAGGCGGTTCTGCTGGTTACGCTCATAGGGGCTCACGGTGATGTTGATCTCGCGGCCGGTCTTGCGGTAGGCCTCTTCGAAGGTGAGGTCGAGAATGTTCTCTTCGAGGCAGGCTTCCAGATGGTCACCATCCAACACCGGGGTGCCGCGCAGCAGGCCTTTCCAGCCGATTGCCCGGAACGCTTCCAGATAGAGGTTCTCCGGTTTCAGCTTTTCGGCCAGCTCCACGTCGCTGTGGGTGCCGACCACGGCGGTGACGATGCTGCCGGCGCTGGAGCCTGAGACCACCGAGGGCAGCAGCCCCAGCTCCCACAGGGTCTTCACCACGCCGACGTGAAACAGCCCGAGCGCGGCGCCGCCGGAGAGCATCAGACAACTCTGGCCGAAGGCGTGGCCGGTGGTTTCGAAGAAATCCAGCTTCTGTTTCAGGCCGAAATCCTCGAACTCGCCATCGCACAGGTAATCCAGGGCGGCGCACACTTCGTCCAGGTAGCGTTCGATCAGCCGTTTGGTGCCCACCCGGCTGTGCCCATACAGGGCCGGGTTGGAAATATTGCCAAGGTTGCCGTGCAGGCCCTCATGAAGGTGGAAGACCAGCTTGTTGACGTTGTCGCGCTCGCGGGCCTGGCGGATCTGCCAGAGGCGGTTACGGATCAGTTCGTAGTCGTAATGGGGGGAACGGTCGATCTCTTTCCACTCATCGGCGCCGGAGAGCCGGTCGTGCTCCCGGCTCGCCTGGAGCCACTCTTCGTAGGTGCTGGCGTGCGCGATGGCGCGCTCAAGCTGTTTGAGCGGGCGGTTCATGCCTGTCTCCCAAAGCGGTCTTTTTTGGTGGGTGCCGGGGTCCGGCATCCCTTTGATGGCTTCAGTCTAGCCATCGTTGGCCGCTCGTTGCGTCTGGGATTGTCCGACAAGACAGGAATTTTGACAGTGTTCGATGGTAGTAAGAGCGCGAGGCGGCGTGCAAAGCGGGCCGCCCCGCGCTGAGCGTTATTTCAACTCAAAGGTGATTTGCACGCTGGCGCTGACCTCCTGCTCGCCCGGCCGATAGCTCTCGGTGGCGGAATCGGCGGCGGCCTTGGCCATCATCATTGGCATCGGGCGGGGCATGTTCTGGCCCTGGGCGTTGATCGTCATCGCCTTGCCCAGTTTCCGATCCGCGGCGCGGGCCAGGATTTGCGCCTTGTCGCGGGCATCGGCCACGGCCTTTTCCAGGGCCTGGTCGGCCAGTTCGTCGGCGTTGCTGATTTCGGTGCCGGCCGGGTTGACCTCCTTGAGGTTCAGCTTGGCCAGACCATCAGCCAGGCGGGCGTAGTTCTCCACGCCGGCGACCCGGAAATTCACTTCACGGCTGACCTGATAGCCGATCAACTTGCGCTCCGGCTGATATTGCCACTCCGGCGAAATCTGAATGTCGCTGGCGGTCACGTTCTTCTCTTCGATCTTAAGCTGGTCGGCGAGGTCGAGCATGCTCTGCACCTGCTGATCGACCTTACCTTTCATGGCGGCCACGTCATCGCCGCGCTCGCGGGCGGTGGCGCTCAGCAGGAAGGTGTCCGGCCGTGCCTTGACGCTGCCTTCGCCCTGAACGCTGACGGTGTCCGGGGCGGTTGGCGCGGCCGGGGCGGGCGGCGGTGCCTGGGTGGTGTTGCCGCCGCAGGCGCTCAGGCCGAGCACGGCCAGGGAAATCACAAGAAGATGGGATGTCTTCGCCATTTTTCGGGCTCTCCATGAATAAAAAAGCGGTAATCGGGCCGATCCGGGCCGCCGCGTTTGGTTGTGGTGAACAGACACTCTATCATCCCCACTTCAACGGCAGGAGGTTCCATGACCAGCATCGAACAGGCGGTTAGACAGTCGCTTTCCGAATTGATCCCCGAGGATCTTTACGCCGACCTGGTGAGCGCGGGGTGTGTCACCGAACTGACCGAATCACCGGGCGGGCTGCACCTGGGCATTACCCTGGGTTACCCCTGCGCGTCGCAAATCGATGCCCTGCGCGAGCGCATCGAGCGGCAGGTGGTGCCCCATTTGCAAGGCCTGGCGCTGAATCTGGACCTGAGCGTGGCGGTCAAGCCGCACCGCACTCAGAACGACATGCCGGCGATGGAGCAGGTGGCCAATATTATCGCCGTGGCCTCTGGAAAGGGCGGGGTCGGCAAATCCACCACCGCGGTCAATCTGGCGCTGGCGCTGAGCGCCGAGGGCGCGCGGGTGGGGCTGCTCGACGCGGACATCTTCGGGCCCAGCCAGCCGCTGATGCTGGGCCTGCCCGACGGCACCCGGCCCGAGGTTCTGGAAGGGGACCGTTTCGTGCCGGTGCCGGCCCATGGCCTTCAGACCATGTCGATGGGTTTTCTGATGACCCGCCAGACGCCGGTGGTGTGGCGCGGCCCGAAGGCCAGCGGGGCGCTCACGCAGATGATGATTCAGACCCTGTGGCGAGACCTGGACTATCTGATCGTCGACCTGCCGCCGGGCACCAGCGATATCCAATTGACCCTGGCGCAGAAAATTCCGGTGGCCGGCGCGGTGGTGGTGACCACGCCTCAGGACATCGCCCTGTTGGACGCCATCAAGGGCGTGGAGATGTTCGCCAAGGTGGACATCCGGGTACTGGGCATCGTCGAGAACATGGCCGTGCATGTGTGCTCAAATTGCGGCCACGAAGAGCATGTGTTCGGCCAGGGCGGTGCGCAGCGCATGTCCGAGCAGTATCAAACCCCGGTGCTGGGGTCCTTGCCGTTATCGCTGCGGATTCGTGAGCAGGCCGACGGCGGCACCCCGACGGTGGTGGCGGAGCCGGACAGCGCCGAGGCGCGCCTGTACCGGCAAGCGGCGCGGCGCATGGCGGCGCGGCTGTCGCTGACCCGGCCGGGACGGCGTTCTTTCCCGAAAGTGGTGCAACATTAGTGGCTCTGCCAGCGCGCCGGGCTGTTTTTCCAGCGTTGCTTGGGTAACATTGGCCGACTAACGTTGCCTGCTAGGCCGCCGACTCACAAGGACCGCAATGAGCATCAAATCCGATCGCTGGATCACCCGCATGGCCCATGAACACGGCATGATCGAACCGTTTCAGAATGGCCAGGTGCGCACCGACGAAAGCGGCGCCAAACTGATTTCCTACGGCGTTTCCAGCTATGGCTACGACGTGCGCTGCGCCGATGAATTCAAGGTGTTCACCAACATTCACTCGGCCACCGTGGACCCCAAGCATTTCGACGAGAAAAGCTTCGTGGACGTGAAAGGCGATTACTGCACCATCCCGCCCAATTCGTTCGCCCTGGCGCGCACCGTCGAGTATTTTCGTATTCCCCGCAATGTGCTCACCATTTGCCTGGGCAAATCCACCTACGCGCGCTGCGGCATCATCGTCAACGTGACCCCGCTGGAACCGGAATGGGAAGGGCACGTAACGCTGGAATTCTCCAACACCACCACCCTGCCGGCGCGCATTTACGCCAACGAGGGCGTGGCGCAGATGCTGTTCCTGGAATCCGACGAAGTCTGCGAAACCTCCTACAAGGACCGCGAAGGCAAATATCAGGGGCAGAGAGGGGTGACGCTGCCGCGGGCCTGACGACCATAAAGAAGTTGAAGGTTTCAAGTTAAAAGTTGAACGCGGCGAGGGCCCTTCCCACGGCAATGACGTGCCCGCGCCTGTAACTTTTAACTTTTAACTTTTAACTGCTTTTGCTTCAGTCAGGCTCCGGTCCGCTGTATTCCGTCATGTTGAGTTCGCCGTGCAGCAGGGCGCTTTCGATGTGGCGGGCCTTGACCACCATATAGCCCACCTTGGGGGCCACCCAGAACAGGGTGCGGCGGTTGCTGTCGTTGTCTTTGTCGCGCTTTTTCTCCACCACCAGGGTGTCCAGTTCTCCCATCGGCGTGTCGATGGTTTCCCGGTCGATCACCACGAAATGATGGTGGCGAATGTCGTCGCCGTACACGCTGGTGGCGTCGTATTCCTTGTCGCCGGTGGCGAACACACAGCGCGCCCGCAGCAGCATGCTCAACTCGTCGAGCGCATCGTCGGGGAACGCAAAGCGGTCGGTGCCGTCCTCGGAGCGGCTGATTACGGTGCGTTTGGCCCAGTTAAAGTCGGTGTGGTGGTAGCGGTGTTTGCCGAAGCCGTTGAACTCGTGCACGTAACGCTGGGTGCGCGGCTGGCAGTTGTTCCAGTGGAACCAGCTCTCTTCCTTGTTATCAAGCAACCATGAGCGGGCCAGGAACAGCATGTGATAGCGGTCGTCGCCGGCCGGTTCCAGGGTCAGGGTGGCGGTGATCGGCGTGGGAATCTTGTTGACGTAAATGCGGTATTTGGCGGAAAACGGCGCCAGCGGTTCGGCCATGGCCAGGGTGGAGCACAGCGTCAGCAGCAGCGGTGCGAGCAACAAAACGGCGCGCTTCATGGGGACGGCTCCAGGGTGAGAACGTGTCGGCCATCGCTGTTTTCCTGGACCATCTGCACCAGCTCATAACCACGCTGCGGTGCGAACCACAGCCAGGTCTGCCGTTTGCTGGTGCCGGCGCGCACCCGATGCACCTTGACCGTGTCGAGCTTCAGATCGCCAAGCTTGAGCGTCTCCCGGCCCTGGACTTCGTAATGCTGGACCTCCTGCTCGCGCTCATCCACCACCTTGACGGTGAGATCTTGGTCGCCGCGCGCCAGCCGGCACTGAAGCGCCAGGGTCATGGCGATTTTGTCGCTGGCGTCGCGGTCCACGGCGAAGCGGGCGGGCTGATGTTCGCTGCGTTCGCTGGTGGCCTGGCCGTCGCTGATACGCACCTCGGCGCTTTTTACCTGGCCCAGACCTTTGCGCAGATAACCGTAATAGTGGGTTACCGGGGTGCAGCCTCGCCAGGTGAACACCGAGGTTTCGCGAATCTCGCCGATAAAATTATGGGCCAGCACTTCCATCTGCCAGTCGCCGTTATCGAGAGGTTTGAGGGTGCGCATCGCCGACACCGAGAACGGAAAGCCGGCGGCTTTAAGTCGGTATTGACTGGAGAACGCCGCCAGCGGCGGCTCGGCGCTGGCGGCTGCGGGCAGCAGCAGGACCGCGAGAACGGCGCTAGTGGCGCTCAGCCATCGCAGCCAGGGCCGTTTGCCGGCCTTGTGGGGGTAAACGTTCGCCATCCAGCTCCACTCCCTGGTCGGTGAGGCGCAATCGTTGCTCCGCGCGCCATGACAAGACCCGAGGGTACAGCTCATGTTCACAGCGCTGAACCCTTTTCGACAGGCTCGCGGCGGTATCGTTCTCGGCCACCGCGATGCGGGCCTGGGCGATCAGCGGGCCGCCGTCCAGTTCCTCGGTCACGAAATGCACCGAGCAGCCGTGTTCGTGGTCGCCGGCTTCCAGGGCGCGGGCGTGGGTATTGAGGCCCTGGTACTTGGGCAGCAGGGAAGGGTGAATGTTGATCAGACGGCCGGCGTAGTGGTTCACGAACAGGGGCGTGAGAATACGCATAAAACCGGCCAGCACCACGGTGTCGGCGCCGTGCTCGTCGATGCGCGCGATCATGGCGGCGTCGAAGGCGGCGCGGTCGGCGTAATCGCGGTGGTCGATCACCGCGCGGGGAATGCCCGCGCGCGCCGCCCGCTGCAGGCCACCGGCATCGGCTTTATTGCTCAGCACCAGCGTGACGCGGGCCGCCAGGGTGCCGGCCTCCACCGCATCCAGAATCGCTTGCAGATTGGAGCCGGCGCCACTGATCAGCACCGCGATCCGATGGGTCACGTGGCCAGGCCTTCCAGCAGCACCTCGGGGGCGGCGGAATCGCTGGCGCGGATCTCGCCGATCACGAACGGCGTTTCGCCGCCGGCTTCCAGCAACGCCAATGCCTGGTCGAGATGATCGGCGGGCACCACCACCACCATGCCGACGCCGCAATTGAAGGTGCGGTACATTTCCGCCGCCGGCACCTGCCCCTGCTCCTGCAGCCAGCGGAACACCGCCGGCCATTGCCAGGCCTGGGTATCGATCACGGCGCGCACTCCGTCGGGCAGCACCCGCGGCAGATTCTCCGGCAGGCCGCCGCCGGTAATGTGGGCCAGGGCGTGCACCGGCACTTGTTTAATCAGGTTGAGCAGGGATTTCACATAGATGCGCGTGGGGGCCAACAGGTGCGACATCAGTGGTTTGCCCTCCAGGTCGCCGGTGTCATCGGCCTGTTCGAGGATCTTGCGAATCAGCGAGTAACCGTTGGAGTGAGGCCCCGACGCGGCCAGCCCGATCAGTTTGTCACCGGGGCTGACCTGGCTGCCGTCGATCACGCCGTCGCGTTCCACCACGCCCACGCAAAAGCCGGCCAGATCGTAATCCTCGCCTTCGTACATGCCCGGCATCTCGGCGGTTTCGCCGCCGATCAGTGCGCAGCCGGCCTGTTCGCAGCCCTCGCCGATGCCGGCGACCACACGGGCGGCGGTGTCCACGTCCAGTTTTCCGGTGGCGTAGTAATCCAGGAAAAACAGCGGCTCGGCACCGCCCACCACCAGATCGTTGACGCACATCGCCACCAGGTCGATGCCCACGGTGTCGTGACCATTGTGCTCCACGGCAAGGCGCAGCTTGGTGCCCACGCCATCGGTGCCGGCCACCAGAACCGGGTTCTTATAGCCCTCTGGCAGCGCGCACAGAGCGCCGAAGCCGCCCAGACCACCAAGCACTTCCGGGCGGCGGGTGCGTTTGGCGATCGGCTTGATCCGCTGCACCAGTTCGTTACCTGCGTCGATGTCGACACCGGCGTCGCGATAGGTCAACGGCCTTTTCTGTTCGCTCATGGGAGGGCTCCGGGGGGTCATGAAGGCCGCGTATTCTAGCAACCACCACCGGCACTGGAAACGGCTGAGCGGCGATATCGGGGTGTTTGCGTAAGAAACATGGGGTTGGGGAATCCGGTTCGCCAGCGGCGGTCAGATGGGAGATAATGCGCGCCGGAAATTCACGGGCCCGGTCCGGGCCGCCGGCGCGCCGTCGAGGCGAACGCCAGGAGTACAGATCAGGTGACTTTCAACCATCCACGCCGTGTGTTGCGAGCCTTGCTTGCCGGGTTGCTATTGGTCATGGGCACGGCGGCGACCGCCGCTCCCGCAGGCGACTTGGGGCAAGTGACGGTACCGCTGGGCGACAGCGCGGGCGGCGCCAGCGTGGATCAGCAGGCCCTGCGCCAGGGCCTGGAAGAGGTGATCCATCGGCTCACCGGGCAAAGCGATGTTGACGCGCAACCCGGCGCGGCGGCGGCCCTGCAAGACCCGCGGCGCTGGCTGCTGAAATACAGCTACCAGCAGGGTTCACCGCGCGCCCTCAATGCGGTGTTCGACGCCGAGGAACTGGGCCGTTACCTGGCCGCCCAGGGCGCGCCGGTGTGGAGCGCGTCGCGTCCGCCGGTGCTGGTGTGGCTGGTGGATCAGGGCAGTGGCCGGGGCGATATGGTCAGCGCCCGCGACGAGACCGGCGCGCGCCTGCAACAGGCGGCCATCGATCAGGGTTTGCGGGTGACGTTGCCAAAATGGGATGAGACCGAGAAACGCACGCTCACCGTGGCGGACGTGCGCGGCCGGTTTGATGGCCCGGTGCTGGATGCCTCACGGCGCTATGACGCCGAATGGGTGGCCACCGCGGTGATCTATGAAGGCGCCCGCACCACCATCAACTGGCGGCTTTTGCACGGCGGCGACACGGCCGCCCAGGGGCGTGACCAGGTGGCCTCCAAGGACGCCGCCCTGGCCAGCATGATCACCGGGATCACCGCCCAAATGGCCGGCCGTTACCGGGTCAGCGGTGTCAGCGCCGGCAACGATCAGGCACAGGACCTGGTGGTGCGCGGTGTCGATACCCTGGACGCCTGGCACCAGTTGCAGGCGCAATTGAACAGCCTGGGCGCGATACGCTCGGTGCAATTGCGCGGCGCCCGAGACAACGCACTCAGCTTCGCGGTGGATTTCGCCGGCGCCCGCGCCGATCTGGCGGATCTGCTGGATGGCGTTGCCGGGCTGCGCCGTTGCGACGATACGTCGGGCGCCGCCGCGTCGGGCGCCGCCGCGCCGCCCGGCTCAACCTCGCTCACTTACTGTCGTTTATAGATGATCGCTCAACTGCCGCTTGCTCTGGAACTGCGCGAAGGCCACGACCTGGATAACTTCCACGCCGGCCCCAACGGCCTGGCGCTGGCCACCGTGCAGGCCGCCGCCGAAGGCGAAGAGCGCCAAGCGCTGATCTGGGCCCAGCCCGGCCAGGGGCGCAGCCATTTGTTGGAGGGCGCGGTGCGGCGCGCGCGCGCGCGCGGGCGCCAGGCCTGCCTGCTGCCGGCCTCGGAACTGTTGCCGCTGGTGCCCCAGGTGCTGGAATCCATGGAGCAGTTCGACCTGCTGGCCCTGGACGACGTGGACCGCTTCGCCGGTCAGCGGGCCTGGGAAGAAGCGCTGTTTCATCTCTACAATCGGGTGATGGCGCGTGCTGGGGCGTTGCTGTTCAGTGCCTCGGCGGCGCCCGGCGCGCTGGGCTGGAGCCTGCCGGATCTGGCCACCCGGCTGGCGGCCGGCCCGGTGATTCGCCTGCAACCGCTCAGCGAGGACGATCTCGCTGCTCTGCTGGCCGAGCGCGCTCACGAGCGTGGCCTCAAACTCAACGGCGAGGTGGCGCGCTATATGGTGATGCGCAGTGAGCGCACGCCGGCGGCACTGCTGGCGCGATTGGCGACGCTGGATCGCATCGCCCTGGCCCGCCAGCGGGCGCTGACCATTCCTTTTATCAAGGACGTGTTCGGCTGGTAGGGGTGGCGCCGCGGGCATGGGGCTTCAGGTGGCGGCGAATCAGCTCCCAGGTCAGCGCGCCCAGCACCATGCTGATGACGATGATCATCAGCTTCGGCAGCCGCGCCACGGTCCAGAACAGCACGTCAATCGAGGTCGGTTCCAGATTCTGCAGCACAATTATGGCCAGCAGAATCAACAACAGGATCTGCACCGTTCCCAGTGGGTGGCGGCGCAGCCAGCCCCCGGCGCCAGCGGCGGCGCGGCGCGGGCCAGAGGGTTTGTTGCCGGGGTTGCCGTGGGGTGTGGTGTCCATACCTTGCCTCCTGGGTGGCGCAATGGGGCGGGTGGAGTACGTCTGACAGAGCTTTTATAACGGTCGGTTTACTGTTTCACAGTCGCGGAGCAATTTCTATCCGTCCCGGCCGGGTGTCTCGAATCGCAACAGGGGAGGTGCAGGCAGTATGGATATCAGTTCCGGATGGGATCTCGTGATTCTTGGCAGCGGGCCGGCGGGCGAGGCGGCGGCGATGCAGGCCGCCAAGGGCGGGTTGCGGGTGGCGATGATCGACAGCCCGGCTCAGATCGGGGGCAATTGCACCCACTGGGGCACCATTCCCTCCAAGGCCCTGCGTCACCAGGTGCGGCAGGTAATCCGCTCGCAGCGCAATCCGCTGTTGCGGGGGCTGATCGACCCGCGCACCGTGCGCTGGCAGGACCTGATCAAACGCACCCGTGAGGTGATCGACAACCAGGTGCAGGTGCGCAGCGATTTCTATGGCCGCAACCGGGTCCGTCTGTTCGCCGGGCGCGGTTATATCCAGGGCCCGGGCGAGGTGCGCGTGGACGACAGCGCTGGCCGCCAATGGCTGCTGCGCAGCACCAATATTCTGATCGCCACCGGCTCGCGGCCCTATCACCCCGAGGACGTGGACTTCGATCACCCGCGGGTGTACGACTCGGACACCATTTTGTCCATGGAGCACACACCCCGGAACGTGATTATTTACGGCGCCGGTGTGATCGGTTGCGAATACGCCTGCCTGTTCACCGGGCTGGGCATGAGAGTGGATCTGGTCAACAGCCGCGAACACTTGCTCGACTTTCTTGATACCGAGATTTCCGACGCACTCAGTTACCACCTGCGCGATCAGGGTGCGACCATTCGCAACAGCGAACATTACCAGCGGGTGGTCGCCGATGACGGCGGCGTTACTCTGGAATTGCAGTCAGGCAAACGGCTGCGCGCGGACGCGCTGCTGTGGAGCAATGGCCGCTCCGGCAATACCCAGGACATCGGCCTTGAAAATATCGGCCTGCAGGCCAATGGCCGGGGTCAGTTGAGTGTGGATGAACGCTATCAGACCGACACCGAAAACGTGTACGCGGTGGGCGATGTGGTGGGCTGGCCGTCGCTGGCCAGTGCCTCCTATGACCAGGGCCGCTTCTGCGCGGCCGGGATTGTGTCCGGCGAAGTGGTCAAGCAGGTCACCGACGTGCCCACCGGCATCTATACCATTCCCGGCATCAGCTCGGTGGGCCGCACCGAACAGGAACTGACCGAAGCGCGCGTGCCCTACGAAGTCGGGCAGGCGTTTTTCAAGAATCTGGCGCGCGCACAGATCACCGGTGAGCGCGTTGGCATGCTGAAGATTCTGTTCCACCGGGAAACGCTGGAAGTGCTGGGCATCCACTGCTTTGGTTATCAGGCCATGGAAATCGTGCACGTGGGGCAAGCGGTGATGCGTCAGCCGGCGCCCAACAACACCCTTCATTACTTCGTGGACACCACCTTCAACTACCCGACCATGGCGGAAGGCTACCGGGTAGCGGCGATTAATGGGGTCAATCGGGTGGCGAGATAGCTGTCAGCGAGAACGCAAGTTGAAAGGTACGCGAGTTGAAAGTTAAAAGTTAAAAGTTGAAACGCGGGGGAGGTCTTGGGGGCGGGGAGGCCTTGCCCGCGATCGGTGCGGCTGCAAGCTGCAAGCTACAAGCTGAAGCAACCCTGGACCGGCCGCGGGCCGCGGGAAAGCCTTTCAGGGCAAGACCTTTTAACCTTTAACTTTTAACTTTCAACGGGCCTTCAACGGCACGGCTTACCCGTCACGCTGCCCTGGCTGGAGTGGCCCGAGAAAAGTAGACACCTTTCTGAGAGAGGAAAGGTG
>TARA_R110001606_G_scaffold47927_3_pt1 | contig 13503 bp, 11 predicted proteins | sample TARA_R110001606 | Tara Oceans TARA_R110001606 (sample SAMEA4398315) | marine metagenome | biome: Polar Biome; feature: [SRF] surface water layer (ENVO:00010504); material: water (ENVO:00002006), including particulate matter (ENVO:01000060) such as... | depth 5 m | reverse complement strand
ATTGCCCTGGTCGGTGGAGTCAAAGGTGGAGCAGTACTTGAAGAACAACTGCCGGGCCCCCTGCTGGCGAAGCCACTCAAGGGCGGCCAGAGAGTCCGCCACGGCTTCGCCCACCGGGCAGGAACGCGATTTCAGCGCCACGACCACCGCATCGATATCAGTGAGGTCGATCTCTTGTTGGGGCACGCCAATTACCTGCAGGCAGCGCATACCGCCGCGCACCAAGTTATTGGCAAGATCCGTGGCCCCAGTGAAGTCGTCGGCAATAGCGCCTAATACAATTGTCATAGGTTGCATCCGTTATCAGGGGTCAGGGAGTGGCGGCTTTCATGCGAGCGCGTTTAATCAGTGGCGAGATAATCGTCACTGCCAACAGTAGTGCTGCAATGGCCAGTAAGGTGGCGCTGATGGGGCGGGTAAAGAAGATCGATATATCTCCCTGGGACATCGACAACGCACGGCGCAGCTCGCTCTCTGCAATGGGGCCTAGTACTAGGCCTAGGATGATCGAAACCAGCGGGAATTTTAGTTTTTCCAGCAGGTAGCCCATGACGCCAAAGCCAAGCATCAACCACACATCAAACATAGAGTTGCGCACCGAGTAGGTACCCACGATGCAACACATAAGAATGATCGGGCCGAGCGCCGAGTAGGGCACATTCAATAGCTTGGTGAACAGGGTGATAAATGGCTTGGAGAACAACAAAATCATAAAGTTGACGATAAACAGACCCGCGAACACGGCATAGATTAGGCTGCTGTGGGTCATCATAAACATTGGGCCAGGCTGCAGGCCGTGCATGATAAATGCCCCAAGAATGACCGCTGTGGTGCCACTACCTGGAATGCCCAGGGCAAACAACGGTACTAAGGCGCCCATGGCAGCGGCATTGTTCGCCGACTCTGGCGCTGCAATACCTTCCGGGGCCCCTTTACCAAATTTCTCGGGATGCTTAGACCAACGCACTGTTTCGCTATAGCTCACCATGGCAGCGGTACTAGCGCCAATGCCCGGTAAGATGCCAATGATTACGCCAATAATAGAAGAGCGCGTAAGCGTTGTGCCGATTTGGCGCAAGATAGGTAGATCAAAGATTTTAACTTTTACTTTCGTAATCGGCTGATGGCTGTCTTGATCTAGGGAGCGTTTCATCACTTCAGAAACGGCGAACAGCCCCACAATCATAGGTATCAGTCCCACCCCTTCCATAAGGTTCAGGTTATCGAAGGTATAGCGGCTGGTGCCTGTGAGTGGGTCAATACCAACGGTGGCGATAAACAAGCCAAGAGTGGCGCCAATCAGTCCGTAGATCAGGCGGCCTCCTAAAGAGGCAACAACGGTTAAGCCAAGCACGGCAAGGGCAAAATACTCGGGGGAGGAGAACCTTAGCGCCATTGTGGCCAACATGGGGGTAAAGATAATCAGCGCAATGGTACCCACTAAGCCGCCAATCGCGGAGCTTAGTACGCCAATGCCCAGTGCTTTACCTGCCTGGCCCTGCTGGGTCATCGGGTAGCCATCGAAGGCAGTCATTACCGCCTCTGGCGTCCCGGGGGCACGGTAGAGAATAGCGGTGATCAAACCAGAAAAAACAGTCGCGCCGTAGATGGCAGTCAGCAACATAAAGGCAGTCGTGGAGTCCATGCCATAGGTAACGGGTAGCAGGATAACCACCAGAATAACGCCGCTGATGCCGGGTAACGCACCACCGATAAATCCGATAAAAACGGCTGAAGTAAGTAGTAGCAGGTTGAGTGGCTGCATCACTACAGCCAGCCCGCCTAGAAAATTCTCTAGCATCATCAACTCCTAAACAGGTAGCAGTAGCGGTTATCGGCAAGCTTCTTAACAACAAGTGTCATAGCGGGATGCCAAGCAGCATGACGAAGACACCCTGCATCAGCAGCGTGGCAACCACCACGGTAATTAGAATCGTGCGCCAGGAGCGAGCCCCAAGCAGCAGCGTACCTACCAATGTGAAAGCGATACTGGCGATTAAAAAGCCCACTATGCTGATTAACCAGGTGTAGATAACGGTGGCGGCAATCAGCCACCAGTGTCGCGTGGACACTAGGGCAAAGCGTTGAGCCGTGACGGGATCGTTCTGAGGACGAGAAGCTTCTTCCGGTTCATCGTCATAAATTTTGCCTCGCCGCACATCACGCCAAGTGATCAGTAGTAGTGCGCTACCCAACCCAAAAAGCACAATTACTAGCGTCAGAGGCCATACGCGAGGGCCGATAAAGGTAGAAACCTCAGCGGAACTGGGAAACTGCAGTGTGGGCACTAAACTGACCAGTGCAAGCAGCACCACCGCGAATGCGAAGAGAGAAATCCTGGCGTGCATGATAAACCCCGAAGGGAACGTGGCAGGGCCTACCTGAGAAAAATAGTCCCAGCCAGTGAGTTAAAAGGCAGGCAAATTTATTGCCTGCCTTCACTTAGCACTTAATTCGATTTTTATTGATCGTTATTAAGTAGGCGCGAATAGAGTTCATAGTTATTTTCTAGGCGCTGACGATATTCGTCGCTGCCCATCCAGCCTTCACGATAAGTAAGGTTTACTCGCTCGGCGTATGTCTGGTACTCCTCAGAGTCGTAAACCTTTTTGAAAGTATCTTCTAAGCGTTTCAGAAGCGGTTCAGGTGTATCGGCATGGACAAAAATGGCACGGTCGTTGCCATCGGTTAGATCCCACTCGTATTCAGCTGTAGTTGGAACATCAGGATAATCGGCCAAACGCTCATCGCTGAATACCAGGATTGGCATCATTTGGCCCGCTTCCATATAGCTCAGCAAAGGGCTAAGTGACGTGGTGGTCGCGTCGATATTGTTGCCCAGAACATTAGCGGTGGCATTGCCTGTGCTGTCGTAAGGAATGAAATTCATATCCAGGCCTGATGCATCACGCAACGACAGAAATGAAACGTGGTCAGGGCTAGCGGTGTGGGTGCCGCCCACAGTGACTTCGCCTGGGTTTTCCTTGGCGTATTCCAAGAACGATTCAAAATCCGGGTAACGCTCTGGATTGACGAATAATGCCATTACATCTGACTGCATCCGTGCCACTGGCGTGAGCTGATCTAAGCCGATTGGGTTTTGTCCCGCTGCTAAAGACGTCACTAGGGTGGTGGAAGCGAAATCAAGGGTATGGCCGTCAGCTGCGCCAGTAGCGGTGCGCTGGTGAGCTAATGCACCAGAGGCGGAGGGCAGGTTAATAACTGTAATATTTGCGCCGCCCAGGGCTTCTTCAAACATCGGGCGAACCACACGAGCGAAGTTATCCGTGCCGCCACCAGCGCCTGCCGCTACCAAAAACTGGATAGTCTTTGTCGGATAATCCGCTGCATCATCAGCGTTGACAGCTGTGGCGACGCTAACCAGCGCGACGCCGAGCGTTGCCATTTTGAGAGTGGATTTAGTGAGCATAGTGTTTCTCCTATCTGATTGTTATTGCTTTTAATTCCCGTTAGGGAAGTTTAATTTAGCGCGCTGTCGATAGCGGCTTTAGGAACTAAGGTATTTTGTTGAAACAACTGATCCTGCTTTTCACGAAGCTGTTTTAAGGTTGATTCAGGCAGTGCCACATCCGCTAAGGTAATGGGCTGATTGGGGGCAATGTCTCGGATCACTTGAGCGCCTGGCAGTAGATAAAAAGGCACTTTTGCTTCTGGTGCTAGCGCCGCGGCGGGATGCAGCTCTGGACGTAGCCCTTCGATGTGCCTGTGGTGGCCGCGCATTTCGAGGTGCTGGCCCGCTTTCATGTGCTGGGTTGCCCGCGCTGTTAGGTCAAACCTGGGTGTCGTGGCGTGACCACCGCCGGAGGTTTGACCATTGATGACTACATCGAGAAGTGAAATTGGTGCTTCTAAGCCAAGCAAGTGGCGAGGCAGATAAATCATCGCACTACTGCCGCTGTGGCTAAGCACATGGCCTTTATCCCTCAGTAGGGACCAAACATGCGCATCTTCGCAGCGCACCACTACAAAAACGCCTCCTGCAAAGCTCAGTTCATCTGGTCGGCGTAGGCAATTAAACACTTCCAAGCGCTCAAGCCCTTGCAGTACCCCACCTTGATTTTGAATGTCCAACAGGGTCGGTACTTCCGTGGTGCGCAGCACCATGGCATGAAGCTCAGGGCGATCCGGACTTAGCCCCGTGGCGTTGGCTACGTTGACCATTTCGCACAGATCAGGCACTGAAATTTGAGGAATCGCAGCGAGTAGCTTGCCACGCGCTTCCACCACATCGCGTTCGCGGCCTGCCGGTAATTCCCAAAGTCCGCTCAAGCCAGGGGCAGGAAATGCGGTACCGTTGCAAGTAACGGTCTCGTTTGCCTCATCCCAGATAAAGTCGTATTCGCTGCTTTTACCTGCTGCAATAATCTCAAAACCAAGGGTGCGGGCCCAAGTAAGTAGGCCAATAAGCAGGCTAGGCTGGTCACCATCCAAAGGAGTGAAGAGGCGACCCTGTTGATAGGCAAGGCTAGTCAAATAGGGGCCAACCACAGATTCCGTCTCTTTGGTGGCAATGCCAACGTGTTTACCTGCGAGCAGAGCGGCTTCTGCATAGTGCGCTCCTACGTCAGGTATGCCAGTAGATTCCACTAAAATATCGAAAGGCAGGGCTTGGATAGTTTCAAAGGCAGTCGTAGCGATAAATAATCCTTTTTGCCAAGCTTTTTCAGCATCATTTTGAGAATGGCATACCATTATCTGATCGTTAGGGATGCCAGCATGACGCAGCGCATCAGCTGCTTTTTCAGGATTAATGTCGATTGCAATACGTGCTGATAGTTTTTCCATTTGGCGCGCTTGTCGCAAAACGCCACGCCCAAAGTCACCAGCGCCCGCGATGCAGGCCTCAACAACCTTGCCTTTTTCAAAATGTTGTAAGTAGTTCATAAGGTGTTGGTATTCCCTTTACTGGTAAAACTGCTGCGATGACATTTTCTATCGTCATGGCGCTAAAGAGGTAAGCCTTTCAGAAATTCTATGAATGAAATGTAGTGGTATACCATTTTAGAGGTCAATTGGCTGATGTTAATACTTTGGTATTGAGTAGCTCTTTTTTTTATTTATAGTATTGATAAATATGGATTTAAAAAATAATCGTTTTAACGTAATTTGTTTGAAAGGTTTTTTTTGGTATGCCATTCTTGGTGTTCGCTTACTATGTGAACATGCCAATGGAAGAAGTCGCCCAGCCAAATCAGCCCGGACTTGTGGAGAAAGTCGCGAATTATTTACGTGAACATATCGTGATGGACCATTTTCAGCCTGGCCAACGTTTACCCGAGCGAACATTGGCGGTTGAACTTCAAGTATCGCGTACCCCGTTACGCGAGGCCCTGAAGATACTTGCTGCGGAAGGGTTGGTGGTGATATTGCCAAACCGGGGGGCCGTGGTGGCGGATGTAAGTCCCGCCGATATGAAAGAGAAAGCGTATGTATTGAGTGTGCTTGAGCAGGCCGCAGCAGAGCTAACGTGCGCCAACGCCAGTGATGATGATATTGCGGAGTTGCAGGCGCTTCACTATGAGATGAAGGCTTCATTCTTACGACGTGACCGGCAGAACTATTTCCGCCTAAACCAAGATATCCACAACCGGATTGTGGCACTGTCGGGAAATACGACGCTGATTGATATGCACGCCAACCTCAGCCGTCAGCTATATCGTGTCCGCTACCTTTCAAATCAAAAAAATGAAAAGTGGGCAACGGCGATGGAAGAGCACGAAGCTATTCTTGCTGCTTTGGAAGCGCGGGATGGTAAACGTGTGGGGCACGAGCTACGCAATCATCTGGGCAAGACGTGGGTTAAGTATGCTAATGGGGAGGCTTTGCCTTAGGTACTCGCACAACGTTTTCTTTTCTTTGTAATCAGCCAGAGGCAAACTAAGTAAAAGAACCTCAGGTGCTTTCTCTTACGATTAGCTTGATGCCTAAATCAATCCTCTTTTCTGGGTTACCTCCCTTGAGCCGATCAAGTAGCAATCTCGCGATATGCTCGCCAATTGCTTGTCGCGGAGGCTCCACCGTGGTCATTGGCGGCACTGTGCTGTCAGTGAAGTCTTGGTTGCCGAATCCCACAATAGCCAAACGCTCGGGTATCGCCCAGCCTTGTCGTTGGCATTCAAGCATTGCGCCTAGGGCGACCATGTCATTGGAGCAGAACACTGCTTGAATCTCAGGATGGTCGTTGACAAGAGTGCATAGCAATTGGCCAGCCTCTGCGGTATTGCTTCGCCCGGTAAGTTCTCGAACTAGCACCGAGCCGCCAGTGGCGGCGATCGCGTCGTGAAAGCCCTGATAGCGTTCGTTGGCACGGATGTCGCGCTGGAAGTTGGTGCTCAAAAAAGCCATGTGCTGATACCCGCTACGCATGAGGTGTTCCGCCACCAGTCGCCCACAGGTGCGGTGCGAAAAGCCCACAACCATGTCCAATCCTTCCTGACCGTAATCCCACATTTCAATGATTGGAATATCGCTATTACTCAGCAGTGAGACTGACTTTCTGCTATGCGAAAAACCAGTTAATACGAGTCCTGAAGGATTCCAGCTTAGGATTGAGCGGATCAGTTCCTCCTCACGCGAAGCATCGAACTCGGTGTTGCCTATTAATAGTTGGTAGCCGGCTGCGCGAAGGTTTCTTTCCAGTGTCTCTAGCGTCTCCGAAAAGAAGGAGAAGGTTATCGTGGGAACGATCACACCAATGATATTGGAGCGTGATGAGGCTAAACCACCAGCCATCGTGTTAGGTAGATAGCTCAGCTTATCAATCGCCATTTGGATCCGCTCGGCCCTACGAGAAGAGACCTCATCGGGACGACGCAAATACAGCGATACGGTACTTGGAGAAACATCCGCGAGCTGTGCGACTTCGCTCATGGTGGCTCGTTGTGAACTTCGTTTGCGTTTTTTCACTTTCCCTCTCTACCCGTTTTCTTTTCGAAACAGATCCTTGCATGCTTTCGATTAGGCTGAACAGTTATCTCATAACGTTGAATTCATAATTGATCATGCTGGATAAAGCGCGTGCTGGTAGCGGTATTAGCGCAGACCTTGAGTGATAACCCGATAGCTAGCTATTCGACCAATGGACAATCATTTCATTATTGATCTCCCATATCGTAGCGCTACGATTAAAGCGTGGAAAGTACGCAAATGATAGAAACTGACGTTAAATTCAAAATAAAAGCATCAGCTATGGAAAATTTCGTAGCGATACGAAAAGGAGATTACAATAATGAAGCCTATACGCCACTCCCTGGCTCTGATGGTTCTCATCGGGGCCTCACATGCTGTTCAAGCCCAAGAGACCTTAGAAATCGTTGTCCCATTCGCGGCGGGCGGCGCTACGGATATCGTCGCACGTAGTTTCGAACCGATTTTCTCCGAGAAGCTTGGCGTCACCTCGGTCGTTCGCAACCTTGCCGGCGCCAGCGCCACGGTTGGCACCAGCGAGGTCGCCAAGAGTGAAGGCAACCCCAACATAATCGGCTACGAACCGGCCGGCGCGCTCAGCATTCAGCCATCGTTGAAAGACCTTTCCTACGGGCCGGAAAGCTTCACCTATATCTGCCGAACCACGTCTAACCCGATGTTCCTGATGGTGTCGAAGTCTTCTGATATCGAGAACTTCGATCAGCTCGTTGCCGCCTCCCAGGAGGAACCGCTGTTCTATGGCTCATCCGGCCCCGGCACCTTGCCCCAACTGGCGGTCGCCGCCCTGGTAAGCGAAAGCGATCTTGATGCTGCACATATCCCCTATAGCGGTTCCGGCCCGGCCATGAACGCGCTGGCGGGTAATGAAATCCAGATCTTCGCGGACACCGAGACCGTACTCACCAATTACGACCTCCGGCCTCTGGCGGTATTCGCTGAGCAACGCCTGGAAGGCTACGACGATGTGCCGACCATCGGCGAACTCGAGGGTGTGCCTGACATGGACTTCTCCGTTTGGCAGGGTGTCGTGGCGCCTAAGGGCATCAGCCAGGAGCGTGCCGATCAGTTTACTCAGGCATGCAAGGCCACCATGGAGTCCGATGAGTTCAAGAGCTTTGCCGAACGGGCCAACGTCAACATTGCCTACCTCGGGCCGGACGACTTCGAGTCGTTCGTGAAGGAACGCTTCGAGGCCAACAAGCAGGTGCTGCGTGATGCAGGCCTGCTTGATTGAAACGACCAAGGCATAACGATTTAGCGAGGTAAGCATCATGGTTGCGAGATTGGCCCACCCCAGGGTATTGCTGGCTCTGGGGCTGTTCCTGATCGGTGTCGTGCTAGCGTTCCATGCCTGGAGCGGTCCCGCCGATGCCATGCTGGTTCCGCGCATTGTCTTGACCTTGTGGTGCGTGATCGCCCTGGCGATCACGCTCGTAGAGCTTTCACGTGTATCGGGGATGGGCAGCGGGTCGCTGTCGACACTCCCCGTATTGATGGCGGCCTTACTCATCGCTGCCATCGCCGTGGCGAGCCTGGGGTTTCTGATCCCCTCGCTGCCGCTCGTCGCCTTGACTCTCTGGATGTTTCGCCTGCGTCGCCCACTGCCGTTGGCGGTGGGTACGCTGGTGATCGCCGGTGGTCTGTGGTTCCTGTTTCACCATGTGTTGCTGATTCGATTGCCGACACTCTTAAACAGTGGAGCGCTGTGACATGGATATCATTCTTGCCGCGGTGAGTGATGCCTTCACTTGGCAGGCTTTGCTCGCCATTGTCATAGGTACCTGGGCGGGGATAATCATCGGTGGTCTGCCTGGCCTCGGATCAGTGGTGGGGCTGACCATCTTCCTTCCTTTTACCTTTGGCATGGACACCATTACCAGTATGGCGCTGTTGATCGGTGTTTACTGCGGCTCGGTCTATGGTGGGTCGATTACCGCTATTCTCATCAACACCCCTGGCACGCCCCAGTCGGCAGCGACGACCTTTGACGGCTACCCTATGACACAGCAAGGGCGTGTCGACGAAGCACTGGGTTGGGCGACGTTCGCGTCCTTCTTTGGCGGTGTATTCTCCTGCGTAATTTTGATTTTCTGCGCGCCGCAACTCGCTAAATTCGCCGTCAACTTCGGTTCGATAGAAGTCTTCGCGCTCATCTGCCTGGCGATGATGTGCATCGTGGGCGTGTCCAAGGGTAGCGTCATGAAGGGGCTGGTTTGTGGCATGGTCGGCTTTTTTCTTTCCATGGTGGGATCGGATCCCATCACCGGAGCCGACCGCTTCACCTTTGGCAGCTACGCCCTGTCTTCGGGGCTGACGCTGATTCCGGTAGTGGTTGGTGCGTTCGCACTCTCGGAAATCTTCATGCGCTTTGCCACGCGAGACGACCCCAGTGCGAAGATCCCTGAGGCCACCTTGCGCTTTCCCAAGCTAAGTGAGTGGTTCAAGCGCTTGGTGGAGTTGGTACGTGGTTCGTTGATCGGCAGCTTTATCGGCGCACTGCCGGGCACCGGGGCGGCCGCTGCAGCGTTTATCAGCTATGCCACAGCGCAAAAGCTGTCCCCACGCCGCGATCGCCTGGGCAAAGGTGAGCCGGATGGCATCATTGCTTCAGAGTCGTCCAACAACGCGGTGACCGGCAGCTCGTTCATTCCCACGCTGGCGCTAGGCATTCCCGGAGATGTCGTCACGGCGATGATGATGGGCGCGATGGTGATCCATGGCATAACGCCAGGTGTGCGGTTGATGGTCGATCAAGCACAGACGGTTTACTCCCTGTTCATCGTGCTGATCATCGTCAACGTCGCCATGCTGATCCTTAGCAAACCCTCCATTGGCCTGTTTCGCTACCTGTTCCGGCTGCATCAGGGCTACATCATGGCCGCCATCGTGATCTTCAGCTTCATCGGTGCCGCGACGGTGCGCGGCAATCCGCTCGATCTAGTGGTAGCCGCTATGACCGGCATCCTGGCTTACGCCCTGCGCCGCGCTGATTATCCGATGGCACCACTTGTAATAGGTATGGTGCTGGGCCCAGAGCTGGAAAGTTCGTTGCGTCGCGGCCTGCTGATCAAACGCGGCGACTTCCTGGAATTTTTCACCCATAGCGGGATTTCCATGACACTGTTTTCGTTGCTCGCGCTGTTTATCGTCTGGACCGTGTGGTCGAGCATCGCCCAGCAGCGCCAGGCATCGACCGCCTCCCGGCACGCCGAGAGCAACTCAGCCAAGTAAGGCCCTTTTCGAATTCGTTACTGGATACGCCACATGATCATTACCGACATCAAAACACACGTGCTTTCCGCCCCGCTCGAACAACCCTTCGCCTTCTCGCAAGGGTGGGTTCATCAGCGCACTGCCATGCTGGTTGAGGTTCATACAGAAGATGGTCTGATCGGCTGGGGTGAGTCGATCAATCATGGCCTTCAGCCGCCGCAGGTCGCCCAGGCCGTCGTGGAGTATGCTTTAAAACCTTTGCTGATGGGTCGCTCGGTGTTCGATCACGAGGTGCTTTGGGAAGAGATGTATAACCACACTCGGCCCTATGGGCAGAAAGGGGCAGCGCTGTTTGGCATAGCAGCGATAGACATTGCCCTATGGGATCTTTTCGGCAAGGCGTTGGGGCAGCCGATTCATCGGCTCATGGGCGGCGCGTTTCGGCGAGAGATCTGTCCCTATGCGACCGGCTTCTATCGCCGCAAAGACGGATGCTACCCCGAGGATATTGTGGAAGAGGCATTGCGCCACCAAGCCAACGGCTATCGGGCAATGAAGATCAAGACCGGCTTTGGTGTCGAATCGGACATTCGTGACATGCGCGCGGTGAGGGAAGCGGTCGGTGACGATGTCCAACTGATGATGGATGCCAACTGCGCCTATAACGTGCCGGCGGCACGTCGCATCCTCATGGAACTCGAAGATACGCGGGTGCACTTCTTCGAGGAACCGCTCAGCCCCGAGAATCGTCATGGTTACCGCGAGCTCAAGGGCGTGTCGCGCACTTATGTGGCTGCTGGTGAGAACGAGTATACCAAGTTTGGCTATCGCGAGCTGATCAGCGAGGGCGCGCTGGATATTATCCAGCCTGACCTAGGAGCCGCCGGCGGATTCACGGAGTGCCGCAAGATCGCCGCGCTAGCCCAGGCCTGGCACGTGCCGCTAATTCCACACGTGTGGGGCACCGGCATCGGCCTCGCCGCTGCCGTGCAATTCATTGCCACACTGCCGCCACAGCCGCTGTCGCTGAACCCGGACGAACCGATGCTCGAGTACGACCAATCAGCGCACCCCTTCCGTCAGGAACTGATTGGTGGTGAGTTCGCGCTCAACGCACGGGGTTATGTTGAGATCCCCGACAAACCTGGGCTGGGTATCGAGATCGACCGAAATGTCATCGACCGTTATCGACTCTGAAGCACGCATGTTCTAGCCAAGGGAGCAATGTATGTACAACGCGAAAAAAGTATTGGTGCTGGGCGTCGACGGTCTGATTCCCGAGTTGGTCGATAGGTTTTGCCATGAAGGTGTACTTCCCCATATTGATCGATTGCGTCGCGAGGGTGGAACAACCCGGCTTATGCCCTATATCTCGACCTGGGGAGACACCAACTTCGTCAACTTCTTGACCGGGCAGGCACCAGGGAACAGTTGGGTCGGGCAGCGCATCTCTCCTAGTGGTACGCGGCACTTGTTGGAGTTGATGACCGAAGCAGGACAAAATTGTGCGCTGGTGCACTTCCCCGAGTCACTCAAGCCCACCGGCAAGAACGATCTCTGTCTGGCGCCGTTCTGGAGCGGTAAAGGCCCGGCCCCCATGGAGATGGCCCCGGCCGGCGTGCATAGCACGGATCTTTCCCAGTGGCCCAACGTTGCCCAGAACGAGGCGCTGGGCTGGCCACCCAGCGGTAGCCTAGCCCATCACCAGAAGCACAACCGCCACGCAATCGAGCGCTCGGAGGATGGCTATCACGCCTTAATCCGGCTCAATGCCGGCGCTAGTCTGGCAGTGACCTTGAGCCCAGTGGCCGACACGCGGCTCCGACTGACGCTAAACGAGTGTGCGGCGACACTGGGCGTCGGCGAATGGAGTGACTGGTTGCCCATCGAGGCCGGAGACGAGCGGGGGCATGTGCGCTTCAAGCTGCTGGCCTACGATGCCGAGCGGAGGCACGTGGATCTGCTGCAATCACAGATCACCATGCCCGAACGGCTGGGCAACCACCTGGCCCTGGCCGAGAAGCTGACACAACGCCACGGGCCATTCATCTCCAAGTGGGCCGTGTCAGCGGATCCCGACACGCCCTATTTCGAGACCAGCTTCGAAGAGGGTCGCTACCAACTGGATTGGCTCGTCGATAGTGCCCTGACCTTGCTGAACGAGGAGGACTTTCACCTGTTTGCCACGGTGTTCCGTCTCAATGACGAAACCCATCATACCTGTCTGGCCTATTGCGACCCGGAATCCCCATTCTTCACTTCCGATGGGCAGGAACGTTACTTGAACACCATCCGTACTGCGTACCAAGTGCTCGACGATGCAGTGGGCCGCCTGCTGGCCGGGCGCCGCGAGGACACCGTGATCGTGCTCGCTTCGGATCATGGTGACGTGCCGAACCATTACCTTTGTGATATCCACCGGCGACTGGCTGCGTTCGGGCTCTGTACACTCGATGAAAATGGCCGACCAATACGTCAGCGTAGCCAGGCCTTCCTTAAGGATGAGCGCGGTGGCCTGGAGGTCTTTGTCAATCGAGACATCCTGGACGAGGGAATCGTTTCCGAGGCTGATGTGGCCGAGGTGCAGACACGCATCCTCAAGGCGTTGAGCACGTGGTATATCGATACCCAGCAAGGCGAGAGTAACGTGGTCGCTTTCGCTCTCAAGAAGCAGGATGCCAGTGTATTGGGGTACTGGGGTGAAAACGCCGGGGATGTAATGTTCGCCTATGCCTCCGGGTTCGTATGGGGTGTCAATAGACGTGGTGATACCGTGGCTGCCGTTGAAAGCGCCGGAGCTAACCACGGCCCTCAGGTACCGTCCGCCAGCACCGCATTCGCCTCCAATCATGGTTTGGCGATCCTGCACGGTGAGGGAATACTGCCCGGCTCCAGGATACCCTTCGATACCCAACGCGGCATCCAGCGAATGGACAATGCCGGGGCCACGTTCGCACGCTTGCTGGGGCTAGACTCCACCACCCTCGATGGCATGCCGCTGAATGCGCTATTAGACGAAGATGTTAGATAGCAGGCCGCTGCCGCGAAATGTTAGGCGTTAACAGCGCAGAATTTTGTAGCGTTAAAGCCGTGTTAGCCACCACTGCCAAGCTTTACTCATTAGAAGACGAAGGCTCTGGCCGAGTAGCCAGCCAAACGGCAATCAGCATTAGTAGAGCGATCACGCCCCAGCGTGTCCAGCCGGGGCCGAGCGACCAAGCCGTGATCAGTGCACTCAATGCGATCATGCTAACAGCCGCCAACTTAGCGCGCCGGGGTATGGCGCGCTCTTGCTCCCAGTTAACCAGCAGTGGCCCGACATACTGGCGGGAGCGAATCCAT
>TARA_R110001606_G_scaffold26402_2_pt1 | contig 13503 bp, 11 predicted proteins | sample TARA_R110001606 | Tara Oceans TARA_R110001606 (sample SAMEA4398315) | marine metagenome | biome: Polar Biome; feature: [SRF] surface water layer (ENVO:00010504); material: water (ENVO:00002006), including particulate matter (ENVO:01000060) such as... | depth 5 m | reverse complement strand
CTGATATATATCGTCCTGCAGCTTCTAACGGTGCAATGGCGCTGCTTGCAGCTGGATTTGGTCAGCAATGGCACGATCACCCAAATCAAGCTGACTTACGCCAGCAGCTATTAACTGCCTACGCAGATAATATTGCCACCCATAGTCAATGCTTTACTGGAATTGCACAATTATTGATCTCGCTTGATCAACAACAGATCAAATGGGGGATCATGACTAATAAACCTGAGTTTTTGACTATTCCATTAGTTGCTGCAATTGCTGAACTAAAAGATGCACAGGCAATTGTCAGTGGTGACACCCTCGATATCGCTAAACCATCGCCTTTACCTTTACTGCATACAGCCCAACTGTTAGATGTTGATCCGAATCGTTGTTTGTATATCGGTGATGCGCAGCGTGACATAATTGCAGCCAAGGCTGCAAACATGCACAGCGCTGCTGCGTTGTGGGGCTACATCCCTAGTGAAGCTGAAGCATTGAGTTGGCAAGCCGATTTTAATTGGCAATCACCTATTGATGCATTTAACCATATATAGTGCCATGTTAAATTTTAACCACTACATATTGTGATCGTGTTACTTTTTGCACATTGTTTGTTGATAAAAAAAGCAGCCAAAATTTATTTTTAAAATGCGTAAATTTAATCGATCATCAGTTGATTTTTATAAATTTCATTTTAATCAGATGGTCAAAGGTTAATGGCTACTAACACAAGCGTGTTATCCCAACGTTATCCACAATTAGGGGCGTTTATGCCCCTTGCAAATGATCGCATACCACACTATCTTGTGATCTAGAATTTGATGAACACCAGATGTTGTGGCTAAATGTTATTCAATTAAATTCGCGCTAATACAGTTTTATTGCAATAAAAAATTTATTTTAAGAAAAATGTGTCACTAAAAAATATTATATCCCAAGGAATACAGGCAAAACTATGAACCAACAGCTATCTGTAAGCAAACGTGACGGCCGTAAAGAGTCACTTGATTTAGATAAGATCCATCGCGTTATTGCTTGGGCCGCCGAAGGTCTAAATAATGTGTCTGTCTCACAAGTTGAGCTGAAATCGCACATCCAGTTTTATGATGGTATTCGTACTGAAGACATCCATGAAACCATCATCAAAGCGGCCGCTGATCAGATCTCTAAAGAGTCGCCTGATTATCAATATTTATCAGCCCGCTTAGCTGTATTCCATTTGCGTAAAAAAGCCTATGGTCAATTTGAGCCACCGCGCTTATATGATCATATCGTTAAGTTAGTTGAAGATAAGCGTTACGATGCACACTTACTAGCTGACTACACAGAGCAAGAAATTGATCAACTGGATGAATACCTTGATCATGGACGTGATTTAAACTTCAGCTATGCTGCTGTTAAACAGCTTGAAGGTAAATATTTAGTACAAAACCGTGTTACGGGTGAAATTTATGAAAGCGCACAGTTTTTATATATTTTAGTTGCAGCCAGCTTGTTCTCTGATTACCCAAAAGAAACGCGTTTAGACTACATAAAACGTTTTTACGATGCGGTGTCATTGTTCAAAATTTCATTACCTACGCCTATTATGGCGGGCGTTCGTACCCCTACGCGTCAATTCAGTTCATGTGTACTGATTGAATGCGGTGACAGCCTAGATTCAATTAATGCAACCTCATCAGCGATTGTAAAATACGTATCGCAACGTGCAGGTATTGGTATTAATGCTGGTCGTATTCGCGCACTAGGTAGCCCTATTCGCAATGGTGAAGCATACCACACTGGTTGTATCCCGTTTTATAAGCACTTTCAAACGGCCGTTAAAAGTTGTTCGCAAGGTGGTGTCCGTGGTGGCGCAGCAACCCTGTTCTATCCACTTTGGCATCTAGAAGTTGAAAACTTATTAGTGCTTAAAAACAACCGTGGTGTTGATGATAACCGCGTTCGTCATTTAGATTACGGTGTACAGTTTAATAAACTAATGTACTCACGTTTGATCAAAGATGATTACATCACATTATTCAGCCCGTCTGATGTGCCTGGTTTATATGATGCATTTTTTGAAGATCAAGATGAATTTGATCGTCTTTACGTACAATATGAACAAGACGAGTCAATTCGTAAAAAACGTATTAAAGCTATTGAGCTGTTTTCAATGTTTGCACAAGAGCGTGCTAGCACTGGCCGCATCTATTTACAAAACGTTGACCACTGTAATACACACAGCCCGTTCATTGCTAAAGTGGCACCAATTCGCCAATCTAACTTATGTTTAGAAATTGCATTGCCAACTAAACCACTTAACAATGTTAATGATGAAGAAGGTGAAATTGCACTGTGTACGCTGTCGGCCTTTAACTTAGGTGCGATTGAGTCACTGGATGAACTTGAAGAGCTTGCAGAACTTGCGGTACGTGCACTTGATAACTTACTGGATTTCCAAGACTACCCGGTGCCAGCAGCACATAATGCAACTATGGGCCGTCGTACACTCGGAATAGGCGTAATCAACTACGCATATTACCTTGCTAAAAATGGCAAACGTTATTCTGATGGCAGTGCCAATGCATTGACTCACAAAACATTTGAAGCAATTCAGTATTACCTAATGAAAGCCTCAAATGAACTGGCTAAAGAACGTGGTGCATGTCCTAAATTTAACGAAACAACGTATTCGCAAGGTATTATGCCAACCGATACGTACAAACGTGATTTGGATAAAATTTGTGATGAACCATTGCATTTAGATTGGGATACATTACGTGCCAATATTAAAGAGCATGGTATGCGTAACTCAACGTTATCTGCGTTGATGCCATCTGAGACATCGTCGCAAATTTCAAATGCAACTAATGGTATTGAACCACCACGTGGTCATATCAGTGTTAAAGCCAGTAAAGATGGTATTTTAAAACAAGTTGTACCTGAGTATGAACGCCTTAAAAATAATTATGAATTATTATGGGATATCCCATCAAATAAAGGTTATTTAGAATTAGTGGGTATTATGCAAAAGTTTGTTGACCAAACAATTTCTGCCAATACTAACTACGATCCAAATAAGTTTGAAGGTGGTAAAGTACCAATGAAGGTCTTATTACAAGATTTACTGGGTGCTTACAAACTTGGCGTTAAAACCCTTTACTACCATAACACCCGTGATGGTGCATCTGATATGCAAGAAGATACACCAGAAGTGGAAGATGATGATTGTGCAGGCGGTGCGTGTAAAATCTAATCGGTAATAAATATAAATTGGAAGCGGGCTATACGCCCGCTTTGCCCTGTTCGTTTTTTGAGTGATCTTATGTCTTATACTACTTTTAGCCGAAACCATAATAACCAACTACAAGAACCGATGTTTTTCGGCCAAACCGTTAACGTATCGCGTTATGATCAACAGAAGTACCCTATTTTCGAAAAGCTAATTGAAAAACAACTATCGTTTTTTTGGCGTCCTGAAGAAGTCGATGTAAGTAAAGATCGGTTAGATTTTCAGGCCTTACCTGATCACGAAAAACATATATTTTTAAGTAACTTAAAATATCAAACCTTACTTGATAGTGTGCAAGGTCGCTCGCCTAATGTTGCGTTACTGCCAATTGTGTCGATCCCAGAACTTGAGACCTGGATTGAAACATGGGCATTTAGTGAAACAATCCATAGCCGTTCATATACACATATTATTCGTAACGTTACCCAAGCCCCTGAGCTTATTTTTGATGATATCGTTAGTAACGAAAAGATCAGTGAACGTGCTGATGCCGTAACTAAATATTACGATGAATTAATTAATAAAGTGGCTGTGTATAACTTATACGGTGAAGGTAAACATGAACTTAATGGCGAAACAGTTCATATCAGTTTATTTGAACTTAAAAAGCTTTTATACCTTGCAATGATGTCAGTGAATATCTTAGAAGCGATCCGTTTTTATGTCAGTTTTGCCTGTTCATTTGCGTTTGCAGAGCGAGAATTAATGGAAGGTAACGCTAAAATTATTAAGCTGATCGCCCGTGATGAAGCGCTTCATCTTTCTGGTACTCAGCATATTTTGAATATTATGCAAGATGGTAAAGACGATCCTGAAATGGCTATCGTAGCAGCCCAGTGTCGTGATGAAGCGATCAAGATGTTTGTTGATGCTGCTGAACAAGAAAAAGAATGGGCTGAATACCTGTTTAAAGATGGTTCAATGATTGGCTTAAACAAAGATATTTTATGCCAATACGTTGAGTACATTACTAATGCTCGTATGACTGCAGTTGGTTTACCAACACAGTTTAAAACCAGCAGTAACCCTATCCCATGGATCAATTCATGGTTAGTGTCAGACAATGTACAAGTTGCTCCACAAGAAGCGGAGATCAGCTCATACCTTGTAGGCCAAATTGACTCTCAAGTTAATGCCTCTGATTTCGGTGACTTCGATCTCTAATGACCAGCAACAAAACTGCAAAGATCCACTTTGCAGATAATAGCCAGTGTGTAGATTTTGACACTGGCTGTCATTCCCTTTTAGACTGCCTAGAACAACAGCAATATGAAATTCCTTTTCAGTGTAGAGAAGGATATTGTGGTGCCTGTAGAGCAACCCTAGTAGCAGGGCAAGTCACCTATAACGAAGAACCACTCGCCTTTGTACGTGATGGAGAAGTACTGCTGTGCTGCTGTAAACCCGATGGCAATATCACTCTCAATTTGAAGTAATTTATTAATGCCAGTCAAACTGCTTTGTTTCATAGCAATGTATTTTATCACTGATCATTAAACTACTTTCATCTATGGTTACATCCCAATTTAAACTGCGGGTTAAATCCACCTGAATATCATCAATAAACTGCTGGTCAATCTCAATAATATGGCTATTATCAAATAACTTTAACCGTGACTGAGATTGCGTTAACCATTCACTATTGCCCGTTGTTAATATTAATAATTCATCCACTTGCTTAGCGATCTTAACTAATTCATCAAGGTCAGGTTTATCAACACTTAACCAGGTTTTATAATGTTCATCCAACGCTAGAATTCCTACATCTGGCTGTAGTTTATCAGCAAGTTTATTAAGCACTGCATGGCTGTCATAAGATAAAATACAATAGCCTAACAGCTTTAAAACAAAATGCTCCAGTGTTTCATTTTTAGTCAACGCTGTGGTAAAAATTTCTTTGTGATTACGCTGATGACGCAGATCAGCTATGCTAAATCGTGCTTTAAAAATACGTGTTTTATCAGACATAATATTCACCAGTCTCGCCGTTACTCCTATTGAGTATAGCCCAATCTGATATAAGCACGTTTATTTTAAAAGTTATGGTATAACATTATTGATCAGCACAAATGATGGTGTTATATTATATCACAACATAATAGCAACAACGTAGTAACCATGATCCGACATTCCTTAATATCAACTGCAATTATCACTGCTTTAAGCTCTTTTTCTGCTCATGCTGCGCTGGTAACTGGGCAAGTTTTTGACAATAACAAGCAACCACTCAGCTATGCCGATGTGCATGTACACGGTAAAGCACAGTCAATTAAAACTGACGAGAATGGTCGATTTAGTATTAATATTGATGCTAATAGCCAATTACATATTAGTAAAAATAATTTTGTTGATGCTAGAGTTCAAGTAACTGAAACCAGTTCTGCTCTAAATATCACGCTTGTACCTACGTCAGTTGAATCTGTCGTTGTGTACGCCTCTGCCCTGCATAAAAATAGCTTAGAGATGATTTCACCAGTGAGTGTACTCAGTGGTGATGAACTGCGCAATAAAGCAAAACCCACGTTAGGCGAAACGCTCAAAGGCCTTCCGGGTGTTAATGCCAGCTATTTTGGCCCTGTTTCATCTAGCCCTATAATCCGTGGCCTAGATGGCCCTCGCGTTAAAATCACCCAAAATGGCTTAGACAGCAGCGATGCGTCACGTATTGGCCCAGATCACGCAACATCGAATGACAGCCTAGCTGCAGAACAGATTGAAGTTTTGCGTGGCCCAGCTACGCTACTTTATGGCTCAGGCGCGATTGGTGGCGTAGTTAACGTAGTAGATAACCGCATTCCAACTGATAATATCGAGCATTTAACTGGGGCTGTTGAATACAGCCATGACACAGTTTCAAATGCCAACACCTATGCTGCCAAGCTTGAGACGGGCCATAACAACTTTAACTTCCATTTTGACGGTACCAAACGCACTGGTGATGACTACCAAACTCCGCGTTTTAACTTACCTGAAGAAGAGCACGAAGATCATGAGGGTCATGACGAAGAAGAGCATGAAACAGCCACCTCGGTAAAAAATACCTTTATTGATAGCCAAACCGTTAACTTTGGTACCAGCTATGTAGGTGAGCATTTAACGCTAGGTGTTTCTTATGGCCGTATTGAAACCGACTACGGTATTCCAGCACATAGCCATGAACATGGCCATGATCACGAACACGACCATGATGAAGGCGAAGAAGAAGCCGTTTATGCGCGTGTAGAACAAGATCGCTGGCAAGGTTTGATGAGCTATGCATTACACAACAACTGGATTGAAACTATTAATTTACGTCTAGGTTATACTGATTATCGCCATGCTGAAATTGAAGATGGCGCGATCGGTACTATCTTTAGTAATGAAACCACTGAAGCACGTTTAAATATCGAGCATAAGTTAGGTAATTGGCATGGTATGGCTGGTTATCATTTTAGTGAATCTGATTATGATGCCGATGGTGAAGAAGCCTTCACACCCGCTAGCAAAACGACTACTCATGCATTATTTATCCTCGAAGAAAAACAGTTTGGCGACGTGACATTAGAATTAGGTGCGCGTATTGAAGATTATAATATTGATAGTAATGTCGGTGCTGCTGCGCATGACCATGAAGATGATCATACTGATGAACACGCCAATGAAATAACGCCTTACAGTAAAAGCTTTACTAATCTGAGCGCTTCAGCAGGCGCTATTTGGCAATATACACCCGGACAAAGTATTGCGCTGAGCGTGTCACACTCTGAACGCGCACCGTTATCAGCCGAGCTATTATCAAATGGTGTCCATATTGCAACTGGCACCTATGAGCTTGGTTTAGGCTACGCGATAGAAGACGGTGAAATTCACTTCGAACCTGAAAATATCAAACAAGAAACATCTACCAATATTGATTTTGGCTTTAGACGCTTTAGTGGCGATTTTGGTTATACGGTTAACTTTTTCTATAACGACATTGCCAACTTTTACTATCAGCAAAACACGGGGTTAATGTTTGATGAAGAGCACGGCCTTGAAGCTGCAGAGCCTGGCCACGATGATGGTATGGCTGTTTATCAATTTGTCAGTAAAGATGCGAAATTATACGGCATTGAATTTGATGCACATTATCAATTAAATTCAAATGCGATGGTAAAAGTATTTGGTGACTCAACCACTGCAAAACTTGCTGATGATGAAGGGTATTTACCGCGTATTCCGGCAAATAAGTTAGGTTCAGAATTTCAGTATAATATCAGTGATTGGCAGTTCAGCTTAACTGGCACACACTACTTTGAACAACGTGATATTACGGCTTATGAAACCGCAACTGATGGCTATACACTGTTTGATGCGCAAGCAAATTATCAATTAAGTGTCGGTCCGGTAGATACACAGTTTTATATCAACGTTGATAATATTACGGATGAACTGGGTTTTGTACATAGTTCATTTATTAAAGATGAAGCGCCACTTCCTGGGCGTAACTTTAGAATTGGTCTACGTGGTTATTTCTGATCTCAGTAAATAACCATAAAAAAGCCGCGCTAATAGTTATTAGCGCGGCTTTTTATTACTCAATTTCTAATTAAAGAATTTCGTGTAGCTCAACGTCAAATACCAGTGTTGAGAATGGTGCAATTGCAGCACCGGCACCACGTTCTCCATAAGCAAGCTCATGAGGAACATAGATACGCCATTTGGTGCCTTCAGGCATCATTTGTAATGCTTCAGTCCAGCCTTTGATCACGCCACCAACTGGAAACTCAGCAGGTTGACCACGCTCATAAGAGCTGTCAAATACAGTACCGTTGATAAGTGTACCGTGATAATCAACACGCACTGTTGACTCAGCAGTTGGCTTGTTGCCTTCACCTGTTGCTAGTACTTCATATTGAAGACCAGACTCAGTCACTGTGATTTCAGCACGTTTTGCATTTTCTTCTAAGAATGCAATGCCTTCAGCTGCAAGTACTTTCGCTTCTTCTTCACGACGTGCTTGGATTTCAGTGTTGATTTTTTCGAATGCAGCTTGGATCTCAGGGATCTCAACTTGGAAATCGCCGCCCACATACGCATCTTTCATGCCTGCAAATACTGAATTTAAGTTTAAACCTTCAAAAGGGTTAGCTTTAAGTTGCTCACCCATCTGTAGGCCAATACCGTAACTTGCTTTTTCAGCATCTGTAGTAAAATTATCTGACATAATATGTTTCACGTTTTGTTTATACCAAGCTTAATAACGCTGGTATCAGTTAAAAGACGCGCCTATGCTATCATAAAAAAAAGCCCTTTTGGGCTTCTTTAGAGCTAGTTTTTAGTGAGTTTTCGCTTTATTAAGCGCACAGCAAAAGTCAAGATTGGCAAGCTGATTAAAATACCAGCAAGTAATGGACGACTCAGTAATGCCTGCGTACCAACTAATAGCACCGGCACGACTAATAAACCGATACAACCAATAAATATTGCCGCAATTTCTGGCCAGTATTTATCATATTTAGTAATTAAATGCCCAGCTAATAGATTAAAGCCTAGGCAGTAAAGCATAGCTGTGAGCAATACATGCTCTGGTTGTGCATCCATCGCCATTTTAACGAGTAAGTTAATAGCACTGTGATAACAGTAGCCAAACACCGACCATAACAGTACGTGTTTTAGCACCCGTTGTGTGGTGTTTAATTGATTTTGCTGTGACATCTTAAACTCCAGATAGCAAAAAGCCGCCCATAAGGCGGCTTTTTAAATATGGTGGAGAGATAGGGATTTGAACCCTAGAGGGGCTATAAACCCCTGCCGGTTTTCAAGACCGGTGCATTCGACCACTCTGCCATCTCTCCGTACGGCGCGGATAATAGGGGTTAGCCGCCTTGTTGTAAAGCCCTAAAAGTAAAAAAGTTCAAATTAATCGTTACAATTACTCGAAGCGCTTAAAAATACATCAATAATACTGTTTTGGACGTTTCGCAACCCACGAACACAGTAAGCAGACTAATAAGCTAAAAGTTACAAAACTTAAGCTCTGAAAGATTAAATCAAAGCGGTTTAGATCATCACTTGGTACAAGCACCAATACAAAAGCGGGTAAAATACTCACAAACAACACGTAACAACACACTTTAAACGCTCTACCAAAATCAAATCGTCTTGTGCGTTGCATCCACCACGCTAAGATAACCACAATAGCAGTTGATGAGATCGCTATTAAATGAGGAGTCTGTGTACTAAATGCTGTGTAAAGAGTGATAGCCGCACCAACAAAACCCCATAAGGACCACGTTAACCATTTTTCTTTTTCACGTAAAAATAAATTTCCCATTATCCTCGTCTTCTTGTTGTTATTCTAATTAAGACACTCCATACATTAACAAACTGCAGAAAAATAACAAACCATTGTATTGAGGGTTATTGCATCCAAGCGCTTCAGACAGCCAAGCTACCTAAAGATAATAACAAAGGTAGCCTTAATGCACTCTGACTGAAATAACACGACAAAGTTCCAATTAATTACGTTTTGGCAACTATAAGTTTGTGAAAAAGTGTTCTGGGCTATGACGAACAGCCTTTTTACAGTCCACTTCTGGAGTGCCTAAATACAGGTAACCGACAATCTCATCTTCATTATCAAGCTTTAACGCCGCTTTTACCGCCTCACTTTGCGCAAAGTAACCAGTACGCCAGACACCACCCAGTCCTTGCGCAAAAGCTGCTTGTTGCATAGCTAACACAGCACAACCAGCACTTTGTACTTGTTCGATGCGCGGCACTTTTGGGTGCGCTTGATATTTGGCAATGGCAATGATTATCATCGGTGCACGCAGCGGTAACTCTTTGGCACGATTAATTACTTTTTCATCTTGTTGTTCTGCAACTGCACTTTGATAATAAATTTCGCCGAGTCGTTCTCGCGCATCTTCTGCAACAACAATAAATTGCCAAGGCGCAAGGCAACCATGATCAGGCACACGAAGCGCTGCTTGTTTAATAATATCAAGTTGACTGTTGTTTGGGGCAGGTGCAATCAGTCGAGGATCTGACTGACGAGTCAATAAAAGCTCAATAGCGTCCATAGCGATTCTCTAATTAAAAAAGAAACTAGCATAGCATTGATAGGGATTGCTGAGAAAGTTTGAAAGTTTGCGACGGCCGTCGCAAACTGACAGGTAGAGATTTAGATTATTCGAATCTTTTCCGTAACCAGTGATCAAGGCTAACAAAACGCCCACCGCCGGTAAAAAATAAACTCAATAACATCGCAAAATAAATTGCTGAAAACTCAATGCCATTATTCAAAATCGACGGTTTACCCTTTTCATAAAGGTAATCTGGGAAACCATGTTCTTGTACAAGTCCTCGAATTTTCTCAATACGTTCTTTTACTTCTCGGGAATTATCTAAACTTTCTTTTGCACCGGGGATCGCCAACCAATCAAGTACTTGTGCAGCACTGGTATCTGGATCTGTCGGCGCAATCGCAAACCAGCCATTGTGCCAATGTACAGAAGTTGCGGCAACGACCATAGTAAACATCAGCGGTATGCTAACCAGACGGGTTAATAAACCAACTAAGAGCAGCCAGCCACCGAGAAATTCACTCCAGCCAGCTAAAAAAGCCAGTAAATCAGGAAAAGGTAAGCCTAAGCCCCAGTCTGGGTTACCAAACCAAGCAACAACATCTGGAGAAGCTAAAAAGAATTCAAAAAACCCATTACCATTACCACTGATATTTAGCTTGTTATAACCTGCGATGATCATAACTGGCGCCAGTATCAGTCTAAATAGCAAAGCAGGGATACCATCAAAAATGGCTGTTTTTTGTAGGGAAGTTTTATATAGTGTGATCAATGTATTCATCGTAGCAGTCTAGTCTTTTGAAATGTATTAAACAAAGACCGCTACGATTAAAAGTTTATTTCAGTTAAATTTTACGCGCGACCTGAAGCGCTTCATAAATAGCTCGTTTTGCATCAATTGCTGATGCTAATTTGGCCCCGCCAATTACATGTACTTTAGGATTATCGATTAACCCCGACATTAATTCGTTATTAGAGACTTGCCCGATACAAGCGATCACTGTATCAACAGGTAGCACCTGCTCCTCTCCTGCCACAGTAATTTTTAGACCTTGCTGATCAAAATGATGATACTGACAATCAGCGATCTGTTTTACACCATGTTGCTTTGCAACTTGACGATGTATCCAGCCCGTTGTTTTACCAAGCTCACTGCCAAAACGCCCAGCGCTGCGTTTTAGCATAAACAATTGACGATTATCTTTATCTGGACTTGGCTGACACTCAATTCCCCACTGCGATTTAAAATCAGCAATACTTTGGTCTTTATGTTCACTTAAAAAAGCAACCATATCAAAGCCAATGCCGCCGGCACCTAAAATTGCAATCGATTGCCCTAATTCAACTTCACCACGAATAACTTCATCGTATGAAAAAACACGTTTATTATCCGCGCAGGTAAAGTTTGCCTCACGCGGGCGCACCCCCGTTGCAAACACCACGTCATCGTATTGCTCAAGCATTTTATCGGTAAAAGGAGTATTGAGTGTTACCGTGACCTTTAGACGTTCAAGTTCATTAATAAAATAACGCAAGGTATGATTGAAATCTTCTTTACCAGGGATTCGCATCGCTAAATTAAATTGGCCGCCCATATCTGTATTTTTATCAATCAGCGTTACCGTATGACCTTTTTGCGCTAAGTAACAACTGGCAGATAAGCCCGCAGGCCCAGCACCTACAACCAACACATTTTTAGCCTTGTTGGTCAGCTCAAGAGGATAATCTAGCTCAAACCCCGCTTGAGGATTCACTAAGCATGTTGCTCGTTTACCTTTAAATACATGATCTAAACAGCCCTGATTACAGCCGATACAAATATTAATGTGTTTACTTTGTTGTGCTTGATATTTATTAAAAAACTCTGGATCGGCTAATAGTGGTCGTGCCATCGAAATCAGATCGGCATCCCCTGCAGTTAAAATTTCATTGGCAATCTCAGGAGTATTAATACGATTTACAGCAATGACAGGAACCGATACCACTTCTTTTAAACGTTTTGAAGCTTCTTTAAATGCACCTGCTGGCACCATACTAGCAATAGTAGGTACTCGTGCTTCATGCCAGCCTATGCCGGTATTTAAAATATCAACTCCAGCCTGCTCTAATGCTTTGGCCTGGATGGTAACCTCTTCAGGTGTTGACCCATTCGGAATTAAATCCATCACCGATAATCGAAAGATAATTAAAAATTCTTTATTTACTTTGGCACGTACAGCTTTGACTATCTCTAACGCTAAACGCATACGGTTTTCTAAACTTCCACCGTATTCATCTAAGCGTTTATTGGTATGCGGTGCCATAAACTCATTAATCAAATAACCTTCTGAGCCCATCACTTCAACGCCATCGTAGCCTGCCTTTTGTGCTAAATAGGCGGAATGAGCAAAGTCTTTGATGGTTTTTTTAATTGCACTGAGCGACATTGCTTTAGGTTGATATGGGTTAATAGGTGCTTTAATTGCACTTGGTGCTTGATTAAATGGATGATACGCATAACGTCCAGCATGTAATAATTGTAAGCAAATCTTACCGCCGTATTGATGGACAACATCAGTGTATGCACGGTGCTTAAACACATCATAATAGCTATTAAAAGACGATGAGATTGGGGTTAATTTGCCACGCAAATTAGGACTGTAGCCCCCCGTAATGAGCATCGCAGTACCACCTTTAGCGCGCGCTTCATAAAAAGCACGCAGTCGTTTTCGGTTATGCCATCCCTCTTCAAGCCCCGTGTGCATTGAGCCCATTACCAAACGGTTACGTAGCTGTGTGTGTTTCAATTGTAATTGTTGTTCTAACATCCTCTGCCCCAATGAACTGGTCTAACCTCTATACATTAGCCAATTTTGCTCGATTGGCAAGCAATAAGCAACAAAAGCGATAAATTAGTTAATATGTTCACATTCTCACGGTTAAAACCTCGCTCATAAATACTTAGTTACGATTTAACAGTTAAATTAATTTTTATTCTGAGCTAAGATGGTGACAGATATAAGTTGTACCAGACTAAGGATTTATTTTGATTGCAAAGCTATTTAAAGGACTGTGGGCAGGAATTAACTTTTCTCGTCGTTTAGTCCTCAATTTTTTATTTGTGTTACTTGTCATTCTTTTCATTGTTTCAATCATAAGTGATGACAATGAAATTAATGTTGCTGACACATCTGTGCTCAGGTTAAACCTCAATGG
>TARA_R110001606_G_scaffold85712_3_pt1 | contig 13508 bp, 10 predicted proteins | sample TARA_R110001606 | Tara Oceans TARA_R110001606 (sample SAMEA4398315) | marine metagenome | biome: Polar Biome; feature: [SRF] surface water layer (ENVO:00010504); material: water (ENVO:00002006), including particulate matter (ENVO:01000060) such as... | depth 5 m | reverse complement strand
ATTTATAAGAGATAGAGACTATCTTACTTTATTTACCCAAAAACCTTATATATAAATTCAAATTATTTAGTAAGCGCTCGACCCATTTTCACCGGTTTCCCCCCCTTGGCGTTACGCTATTGTTATTACATTTTAAATATTAATAAAAATATTTAATTAAAGATAAAATAAATATAATATATAAAATATATAAATAACAATATGGTAACAATCAAAGACACTAACCCCGAAGATTTTGAAACTGAAAAATGTGATATCACTGAAGAAGATGGACGAAAAATTGGAGAGTTTGAAATAGAAATTGGAACTGAGACAACTGATGATAATCAATTGAAGATGCCAGAAAACCCCGAACAATACATATCTGTTATTAAAGCAAATGTTGAGCATAATTGTTCGAAAATTATGGAGTTCATGAGTAAACTTCTAGCAGAAGAAGTATCTAAAAAAGTAGAAGAACACAAAATCGAGATTGATGAATTGAAAAGTAAGATTAGTGAGCAAAATGATGAAATTGAACATCTTGAAATTGTAATTGGTGATAAAGAAAATGAATTTACTGAAAAACTAAAACTTCAAGCATTATCTCACGAAGTATCCCATTTTGATATTAAAATGTAATATTTAAAAATAAAATATATATATAATATAAAAGATGCTACCACAATTACTAAATGAAACTCACTTCACACTTATTGACGAATATCGTAAATCTACTGATAGAAAACCATTATCTAAAAATAGTATGAAACAATTTATTGCTAATTATAACATTTTATCAAGGAAAATGAATAAAGATAATTACTTAGAAGATTTTGATGGAGTAATGTCTCATATTGATGATGATGAAGTGAAAAACTCAACTCAACGGAATTATCTCAATAGTATTATTACTTGGGCACAGGTTGATAATATTAATAAAGAAATTACAGATAAATATATTGTAGAAAGAAATAAACGAAATAACATTTATAATGAAGAACAGGCAACCGGTAAAATGGGTGAAGATGATGTATTTGTTACAAAAGAAGAACTATTAGATATGTTCAAAGTTATTAATAAACAATTGGTTGGTAATGATATTTTCAAAAAGAGTTGGGATATTATTGAAAATAATGATAAAGAACTATATACTTATTATATCATGATGAATCTATATATGATACACCCTCTTCGCAATGATTATGGTGAAATGATTAGACTATCTAAAAAACAATTCGATATGTTATCAGATGAAGAGAAAAGTATGAAAAATTATTTATTAAAATCAGATCGTTATTTTATGTTGGCGATTGGTGATTATAAAACAAATATTAATAAAGAAACTAAAATGATTGATATTGTTGATAAACCATTTTTAACATTACTTAGAAAGTTTCTAAAAGTAAAAGGTCAAAGTGAATATCTATTTGATCTTAAATCTCAACCATTTACAAAGAATCAAATTACTAAATTTTTACAGAAGTTTTCTAAAAAGTATTTAGGTAAACCAGTAAGTTCTAGATCACTTAGAAAATCATTTTATACTGAGACATATGGAAACGGTGATGTAGATTTACAGCAACTCAAAAAAGATGCTGATAATAATCTTCACTCTGTTGGAACAGCAATTGGGATTTATACCAAAACTAATCAAATCGAATTACAAACGGTTTCCCCGGTGGTGCCTGACGAAACACTGCCACTCCTATAGTTTGTTGCTTAGACTCTTTTTTATCTTGGATTATTCTTTTCATTTTTTCTGAAATAACAGGAAAATATTTAATCATTAATTTAGGATCATTATTAATATTTCTAATTGCTTTTCTGACTGATGGGAAGTCTCCAAATGGAAGTATATATTCAATATCTTCAATAACATCTTCAATAAACATATAACCCCTCTGAAAAAATATATAATCAGATTTCTGATATTGTGTTAATTTCTTTGCTTTTCTCATTACATTTGCTCTTGTATCTGTTCCATTTATTTTTCTTTGATTAATATTTGTCAAATGTTCAATCAAATTATCCATTGATTGAATAAATAAATGATTAGGTAAAAACAATTTATCTAATTGTTCATTACAATATTTAATAACTTTTGTTTGTAGTTGATGTTTATTGAGATCTACCGGATCTTCAATAGGTATACTTAATAGTTCTATAATTTCTACAATGTCTTTCTTACTGTGTGTTTTGTGGATTAGTGACAGCATATTCATTGTATTTATCTATATATGATATTATATTTCTAATCTTTAAACGAAGTGTTTTCTTGTCGATAACATCATATATATTATATGCTTCCCACTGTGTTTTTTTCAGATAATATAATCTATGGTTTGACCATATTTTATTTATATAAAATATATATTTTTCTGTATGTAATAATTGCCCGTCCGGATCTGGTTTTGGCCATTCTGGTGGTGGTGGTGGTGGTTTTGTTATAACATATGGTTTTCTTAATTTTGTTTTTCTCTGATAATATTTCAAATGATATTGTTTTTGATATTGTTTTTGATATTCTTTTTTTTTTAATTTTTCTTCTGTATTTTCCATAAATGATAATAATAATATTATTTATTTTATCTTTAATTATTTAAAACATATTTAAATACATATATATAAAAATGGAATGTCTTGATAAAAACTTATATTTTAAAAATGGTAAATTAAGAAAACAAGCAAAGAAGATTGTTGTTAAAGAACCAGAACCAGAACCAGAACCAATATCTATTGTTAAAGAAGAAGATACACCAAATATTAGTCTGACTGAAAAACCTTATGAATCTACTTGTGAAATATATAATGCTGACTGTTTAGAAAAAATGAAAGATATTCCTGATAATAGTGTTGATCTAATATTCTGTGATTTACCATATGGTCAGACGAGTTGTAAATGGGATTCACTTATTGACTTAGAACAATTTTGGATACAAGTAATGAGAATCAAAAAATTAAATACACCAATATTTATGACAACAACTACTAAATTCGGAGTATCATTGATTCAGTCTGCTCCAAAGAAGTGTCATTTTAGATATGATCTTGTATGGGTGAAGTCTGCTCCCGCTGGATTTTTATGTGCTAAGAAAATGCCTATGAGAAAACATGAGATGGTTTATGTATTTTATGAAAAATTACCATTATATGATTTGAGTAGTCATCAACATAAGTTTTTGAATAAAGAAAAAGAAATGGATAAAGATAAAAAAACATTATACGGTAGTATAACTGACAAGGGACTTCCACACACATCTACATATGACCCACCACTTCCAGTATCTATTGTTAAAGAATTCAAAGAAGACCCGAATCATAAACCTGATTTATATGGTGTAATGGGTGGTAATGCTGGGAGAAATAAGGGATTTCATCAAAAACAATATGATCCACCGCTTCCAGTATCTATTGTTAAAGAAGGTGAAATGACTTCAGATTTTACACCGAATAAAAATGGTAATATATATGATTGTCCAGATAATCAAGAATTTAAAGGTAGAAACGGTGCTCCTCGTTATGACCCACCGCTTCCAGTATCTGTTGTTAAAGAAGAAGGATGTTATGGAGAAAAAGTCCCAAATAGTGAAGCAAAATACGGACAGAAGTGTGCGAGACAATATGATCCACCCCTTCCAGTATCTGTTGTGAAAGAAGAGATTACGGATGACTGTTATAATATGGACGAAAGACATAAAAATGGTAAAATGGTGGATATGAGAAAGACAACTGGTTATGACCCACCCCTTCCAGTATCTATTGTTAAAGAACACAAATGTTTATATACACCATCATTTGAACAAAAAGATAATGCTGATAATCTATATAGAAAAATGGGTAGAAAGGGAGGTGAAAGTGCGTATGACCCACCCCTTCCAACAACAATGTTAGAAATAAAATCAACTCGTGGAAAACATTCAACTGAGAAGCCGGTTCAATTGATGGAGTGGATTTTTAAATATTTTTCAAAAGAAGGTGATACTATATTAGATCCCACAATGGGTTCAGGTTCGACAGGAGTAGCATGTAAAAATATGAATCGTAATTTCATTGGTATAGAAATGGATAAAGAGATTTTTGAAGTTGCTGAAAAGAGATTAGATTTATAATTATCCCTTGTTTTTACTTTGTAGTTGCTTATTCTTTTTCGTTGAATTTAATATTTGATTTATTAAATCTGGATTTACAGGAACTTGTTTTGTTATTTTATAAATAATAGAACTATTTTTATCTACTTTAGCAAATGTCATATCTGCGTCATAAATCTCTGTTCTTATAAATGTTAAATTAGTTTCTTGAGTTATTGTGAATTCTAATTGAGATTCACCTTGAAAGTAAAAATCACCGAAACCATTTTCTTTATTTACCACTGTAACTATTGGTAATGGTGTTTTATCACGAATATAAAAACTATCAGCAATAATATTACTCTTTATTAAATAATATGGTAAACTCATTTTTATAGGTAGTCCATCTGCTGTAATCTCAGCACTCACTTGATCTATTACAATAGCAGGATATATATTTGGATTACGAATATCATCAATCATTCTATTTATAAAACCAGTTTGATTACCTATATGTGCTGGAGGGTGATCCATATATGGATTAGTTGATATCCAACCATACCATATTGATGCTTCTACTGGACAAGGTAATTGAAGTGTATACATTGTTCTATCCCAAGCATTTTTATTATATAATGGAATGTCATTCAAACCAATATCAGCATTAGTAGTGAGACCTTTTAATTTTCCAGCATTAGTTCTTGTAATTCTCGTTTGGCGGTTAATTGCTCCAATTGGTCCTTTTACAATATCATATATAGGTAATCCCGGATTTAATTGCTCATAAGATAATCCCATAATTTGCCACATTGATCTATCCCAACTAGATTCACTCAGACCAAACTCTTCTAAAAATATACCACAATGTGAATCAAAAACTGTGAATTTTTGAAGAGCGTGAGTTGATTCAATATATTGTTGCTGTTCACTTATTGCTACTGATGTCCCTGTGGTTGGTCCCAAAGTATTTCCTCCAAAACCACCGGGGTTAGCAGATGGTAGGGTATTTGCTGGTTTTGGTAAATCTAAAACTTGACAATTATTATATCCAGCTTGTTGTGTTACCTTAATGGCTACATGACTAGATTCTTTACTAGATCCCCAACTTTCACCTAATTTATAATTAGGACATAGAAAAGACTCGGGTTTTCTATATGGATTCATATCTGGATTCCAATTATTTGTTGTTGTTAATATTTTATTAATTTTATAAACAGATTTACCAGCATCTTCTGTATCTGGGACTAATGTTCCTGTTGCTCCGGGTTTTATATATCCAGCATCACCTTGATTTTGAATATACTCTGGTGTATGAAGTCCAGAAAAAACAAATCTAGATTGTGTTCCCTGAAAATCTATTTTAGGTTGAATTGCTCCAATGTATATTTGTCTAATATATTTTGATATATTCCACGATTTTCCATTTTCAGCAGTATTTGAACCTCCTGCTACTGTTGGTGCCATTGGTGCTTCTAGTCCATCATGACTTTCCGGCATCATTCCAGAATAAAGTAATATACTACTATTTCCATAACTACTAAAATGTCTATCAAATCCAATTGCTCTTCCAGATACAGTTTGTCTTCCTTCAATAGTCTCATCTAAATATTCTGCTGGTAGTCCATCTTTTAGATACAACCGAATAAATGGTTGTGTTTTCCATTTTGGTGCTTGATTACTAATAATCCTGACTTTATCTCCTACTTGTAATAATGAACTCTGTGTTCCATCTATAGTTAGAGTTTGCTCGTTTGTCGCATTGGGTCTACCTATAAAAGAAATACTACATATTTCGGGTTTAAAGTTTACTCCAGGGTTGAATCGTGTTTCTATTGTAAAATCAAAAGGTATATTTACCTGACCTTCCAAAGTAGGTTCTAATTGTGGTGTTAATGTCAAAGCAGTTTGACTTGTTTGAATTGTAACCTTATTATCAATAACAGAAGTAATAGATATGGTATAATCTGCTGTTTCTATTGGTTTGGATTCTGATAAATATTTACCAGCAAAACCATATGATAAATTATTTTCATTGACTAGTTCATCAGGAGATTCAGGTCCAGTATTTTCTCTTGATTTGGTATAATGGAAAAAGACTGGTTGTGTCATATTTGCTTCAGGTTCACTTGGGTAATATCCATCTGAACCCATCTTAAACCTTGTTCCATATCTAGGTAGATTGATTATATCACCTGCCCAATTTATAGTATCAGGACGATTTACAGCACTCATATGAAGCATTCTCTTTTCTTGAACAGGATTATCAATTCCAGTTTTTATAGTCGTTGTATTAGTTGATAAACTTGTTGTTAATGGTGGAGTATCTGCTACCATTGGAACATCTGTCGCAACAAATGGAACACTACTACTTGGAGGATCCATTAGTGTTGTATTTCGTTTAGGAAATACTAATAGTTCTGGATATAATTCCTGAGTTTTTAGTAATTTAGAAATTGCTTGAAGATTATCTTCTGTAAATGGAATTGTTGTATCTAACCATTTATCGGCGTCTGTTCCAGTGTTCTGCCATATATTGTTATTTACATGACCTATTCTAAAATCTTGCCATACTTGAAGTTCAGTATTTGTTGGTTGTTTAGGATTTTTAAAATAATGAGATATCATATCTCTTCCAGCATCATAAAATTCAGGTCTTTTAATACCTATTGTTTGATAAGAAGATAAATAATCTACAGATCTTTGACTATTATCATTTGGATTATCATTATTATTAGTAAAATATGAATCAAAAGCATCTTTGCCAAAAGTATGCCAATTAGCACAAGCAAATGGTTTGAATACTTCTCCTTCAATTGTCATACTAATTGGGCAGTCATATCTGGGACAAACTGGTGTTGCTGGAGTTACATTACCAACTTGATTTAGATGAATTGCTTCGGGTTCACTTTTATCAGTAATCTGTGATGTTAATTGATATGCTATATTGTTTGGGTCATTAAATCCAGGACGGACTGAATATTCTTTTAGTTCTCTGTATCTTTCATAATTATGCCAACACGGTTCTAATTTATACCAATTAGCCCAAAATTCTGCGAAGTTTTCTGAATCATCTGTATACACAGTATTTTCCATCATATATATTGTATATCTACTATTATCATTTCTTTTTCTCCATTCATTAACATCATAAAGAGGATCTCCCGGTGCTGAAGGACCCGTTTGGTGATTATTAGAATCATATACAAACCTTACTCGGTCAGAATCTACATGCTGGGCGGGATCTCCTGAAATTGTAAAATCTGTTCCAGTGTTTTTAACATTGCTCCATCCATTATATGCTGATTTACCTAAGTAAAAAAACCAATCATCATATAATCTATATTTAGGTTTTGTTGAAGATTGACCAGTTGTATATGAATCCGGTTGAGTCCATAATTTACCTCTAAGTTCAGCAGTGCTATTATAATAACCGTTTCCATTGCGTCCGGGATCTCTGGTAGCACCAAAATGAACATCAATATCTCCAACACTGGGACAAGGGACTTGCGAATATAAATATGGTATTTCATATGTTCCTAAAACATTAGCATTTTGATCTGTATCATATCTTCGTGGTAAATGAATTGTATTTTCACCATTCGTATTTTTATAATAACTCATTGTAAAATTAAAATCATTATCCCTTAGATCTTTTGTAATTTCTTCAGTAACAACATTTACACTTTTACATCCATAAGGTCCATATTGATAAGAATATTCACCTAATTCTTTTATTATTCTTGATCTTGTAAATGTTCCTTGTCCAATTTTAGATCCAGTTGTTTCTAATGACGAATCACCACATCCTATTTCTGAAACAAATGTTGAATGAACAGAAACTTTATCACCGGCGTTTAGTCGTATACCTGCGCTGACCTCATTTGTCCAAGCAGCAGGATTGCTATTGTCACCACTCCTACTTTCTTCTGAATTTAGACGATTAGCATCTATTAATATTATATTGGTATTAGATTCCATAAATGTTACGCTATTGTTATTATATATTTATATTTTAAATATATATTATTAAAATTTATTTTAGAAAAAGTATATTATTTGATGTAATAACAATATAAACGAAGTAATAGAACATTATACCTCAACACGAACTGAGTCACCTTTAATCATCAAACGACGCAGGTGTCCAATGTAAATATTCCACAGTTTGGGTTTTAGTGGAGCATTATCCTGTTCCTGATATTCTATTTGTATGTTGAAATCAGTCGTGCTTAAATCTGCTACACCATTTTGGAGTGATACCCCACGAGCAACTACAAAATTAGTTCTGAATGACTGGAAACTAGTCGGAGGGATCTGGCAGACCGCTAAACATTTTTCAGTTTCTACTAGTGGTTGCTGTGCGATAGATTTACGATTCGATATTTTGGAGCATACAACAGGACGACTTGGATTTAATTTTCCATCATAAAAAAACTGATACCGAGTAATACCATCAGCAATTCCTACTAGACCAGAGCGTTTGGAGTGATTCGCATGATCTCCAGCAACACTACCGGATCCAAGACTTCCTTCGCGTTCAGTTTCATATGTTACAGTCGCGGTAGCAGTATCTTCTTTAAGATTACCACAATTGATTCGTTCCATATTGGAGTATACAGAAGCGTCAACAGGACAGCAAATAACTCCTTTACACCGTTTATTAGATACTGGGACCCGAATATTGGCAACACGATCAGATACTCCCTGAGAATATTTGTAATTAGTAAATGATAAGAAATCATAATTTAGAGTTCCACCCTGAGACATAGCAGACATCATTTTACTAGTATATCCCTGAGGCATCTCAACTCGCTCTACTAATAGTTTAGCATTGGATAATACATATGTTGGATTGAATGCGGTACAAGCGGGTAGAGTTCCTGCTCCACCAGTTAGAGAAGTAGAGTATAGGAATACCGGATCTCCAAGTTTTAGTTTACCAACAGCAGAACAAGCAGCCGCAATTAAGGTATCGGGATATACTGCTGTATCTAATGTAATTTTTACTAATGGGAATGTTTGACCGGCAACTGCTGGTGCTAATTCTATTTTCTTAATACGAGGATAAATCTCTTGATCTGTAGCGTTCTTCCATACAATAAAATCAGCAGTGATAGATTGCTGATTCCGTTTCATAGAAAATCTTTCACCAATACAAAATGGAAACTTCTCAATAGTATCATTAGAGTTTTCTCTTGCTACATAAAAAGTATCAGAAACATTGGCTTGAGCTGCTAACCAATTGGTTTCTGACCCAACTGTGGCATCTGGAACATCTCCACCCGTAATACTGTGGAAAATAGGATTTGCTTCAATGCGAGTATTTAGTTGAACAGTATCAAGCTGTCTAACAGCAAATGCGGTTTCACATAATTCAAGTTCTATGCGGAGACCCGATACAAGTTTATTAGGGAATACAACAGAAGATCCAAATATACCAGATTGATGAAGAGGTAGTAATAGTTTAGCAGTTTTGAATCCACTACTTGATCCCGCTGCGGCGAATTTACGATTTAGATTATTATCATCACCTTCATTATGATCAAAATAAGTATTATTCTCAGTATTATTGTAAGGACTCTGATCAAGACCAAGATCACCTCGCTGTTTCTGTGAATACATTGAGCAACCCTCAGTAAGTGCCCTCTTCTTTTTATCAGAACTATTACTATTGTAATCATATTTTACAGCAGCAAGAATATTACAGTCTTGAATCTCCTCCAAAAGTGGCATTTCCGCTGAATTTCCATACAAACGAATATGACGAATTAGAACATTTCCACCAAGTTCAGCATCTAACATAAGACGAGTCTGTGCCCAACCAGCAGAAGAAGCAGTAGCAGCAACATCTGCTAATGCTTCACCACCAACAGGCATACTAAGTTTAAAATCACATTCTAATAGTGTATTTACTGGATTGAAGTATTCAATATTATCTGGGATAGTAAAGATAATACGCTGACCTGCTTGGTAATTAAGACCATTATCAGATGGAATAGATACCTTTGTTTGACTTACAGGTAGTTTTTCATCGCTTGACCAGAATGTAGGAGTAGGCATTATTTGCTTTTCTTATTGTTTAGTATATTATTATATTATATTATTATTATCATTTTTTTTAAAATTAAAGTTTATATGTTCCTCTTTTGTTATTATCCAAATGTATTGGTTGTGGTTTGTCCATTTCTTTTTTCTTTTTTTTTGATGTTACGCTTTTGTTATTACTATTATAATTCTGGAATATTTTAGATGGTTTTATTTTCTTGGATTTATTAACATCTTTATCTACTTCAAACTCTTTTCCATTCATCTCAGATATATACATTCCCTGATCTTCTTTGTGATCATGGTGAATATGAGCATCTCTGTGTTTTGTATAATAACATTGTGTATAATAACTTTGTTCAAGTTCTTTCTTTGGCATATTGGATACTCTTTTAATATTGTTATATATAGTAAATATTTTAATTTTAATAATAATATAAATTATTAAAATATATATATAATATATAAACTAATAACAAAGTATGGCATACATTATTACCACTAGTTCTCAAGATCGTTATCATACCAATAGTGGTATTGAGAGGTCTTATGCTTATGAAAATTATTTATCCAATCCAATGATAATCCCTCCAAACTCAAAAGTAGCATTAGAAAGTATTAAATATGTTAGACTACCAGTTTTCTCTTTTAAAGATGGAGCGTCTAAATATGGTTATTATTGGTTTGGCACTGGTAATGTTCCAGTTGCCCCGCCAGTAGCATTAGATGTAACCACGACACATCAGATGCCTATTAGATTCGATATAGCATCTGGGACTTATTCAATTGACCAACTAGCACAGGCAATTCAGGTATCTATTCGTGGTTCTCAATATTCTCTTATGGATACACCGGCGATTGTAACTCCAGAATTATCAGCAAATGGATCTTTCCAAGGTTTCAAATATCAATTCAATCAACAAGCATTAGTTAGTGATAGTGTTCGTCCTCCTCAAATGTATCACTGTGTTGCTGGAGCAGGTGAACAAGCACCTGCTCCCACTGGTGCTCCAAGATATGATGTTACTACTGGTAATATTACTGGTGTAAGAGTAGGAGGACCCACCATAGCACCGGCATCTGTTATATTCCCAGATAATCCTATTAATCCTACTTCTGGACATATTATTTATGATATTAGTGCGACAGGTGAATATAATGATAATGAAGGTAAACCCAAAGGTGGTTGGATATGTGGACTTACTCGTCCTCAGAAATGTGCTCCTCAAAGTGATTTTAGTAGTGCTAATGTATGGAATAGAACTGGTTATCTCGGAACAATGACAAACTCAATGCCAGAATGGTTTGATAAAGATGTCGTTGAAGCTGTTGGTCCAAACTCAAATGCGGCAGGATGGTCAAAATCACCAGTTCCATCTTATTATGATTATGCTGTTTGTGTATGTCCTGTAGCAAATAAATCACCTGTTCTAACAGTTATGAATGTTGTTGCTGGAACTGGAGCACATGCTGGAACAACAGTAAGAAGATCAATCCCTTATTGGAACATTGGTGGATCTGTATTTAATCAGGATGGTCCATATAATATGGATAATACTTTTGTTCCCGATAGTGATCCACCCGTTCCAGTCGCAGGTGGGAATGCCAATGGTGGTGGACTACCTGATGTTGCCGGAGCAGGAACTCCAGCAATAAAAAACATTACTAAATTTAAAATGATTGTTGATGGAGAACAAGTTAGAATCCAAGCAGTATGTGATAAATATGATATCACAACTGACGCATATGTTGCCGATTCATTAGTTGATTTAGTTGATTATACACTTGCTAAAGTATCAAGTAATAGTTTATCTCCACTTAATCAAAATAAATGGGCATTATATCCTAAGGTTAGTTTTTTCGGTGTTAGAAGTGCCTTTGCTCCACCTTTAGAAGATGAACAGGTAATTACTATTGAAGAGTTTACTCCAGCAGCAACATCAATTGGAACTACTAAGAATCTTGAATGGTATAATAACAATTTTTATTCAGCATATACTACTGGTTCAAAACAAAGTATTGAAGCACATAATAGAGATCTTGATTTAAGGGCCAATAATAAAGCGGGTCAAGTTGCTTTACCAACCACAAGGGACGGTGCTAAAAATGTTCTTTTATCATATAATCAGCAATTAATTATGAATGGAATAACTAATGGGTGGGAACCAGTTGGATATTTCAATCCTGCTCCGACTATTGGACCTATTTTAGGGTGGGCAGAAGCAGGATTTACTTATTATGGAATGGCTGGACAAACTGGAACTGCTCCTGAAATAAATTATGTATCACCATCAGATACTAAAAATACACCGAGTGCTATTCCAGAACATTCTTTATTTGTCAGGTGTCCAACTCTCACTCAAACATCACATAATTTTGGAAAGGGTGGAATGTCTAAAATTATTTACCACTGTCCCATGTTTAATAACGCTGGTGAAGGAACTGGTGCTCTTTTCTTTCAACCTGCTGAGCGTGTATACATAGATTTAGGAAATAAAGAAAACATAAATCTAAATCAACTTACTATGGAAATAGTTGACCGCAATGAACAGTATTCAGTAGATCTCACGGGGAATACCACCATCTGCTTACATATTAAACAGTAAAATCCCCTTTAATTATTTAAACTTTATTACAACAATAAACTATTTTAACAAAATTTTTAACTATAATATTTTTTTTATCTCTCATTAATATAAATGTCAGATTATTTACCCTCTATTGTTATCCCTGACAAAGAACCTGAACCTGAACCTGAACCCGAACCTGAACCCGTAGAAGAAGAAGCAAAGGAATTAATAAAGAAACCAAAAGTATCATTAGATAGGATATTTCAAACACCTAAGGTTGAAAAAATAAAAGATCCAAGTGATGATGAATCAGAGGAAGAAATAATTATTAAAAAGAAACCAAAGAAGAAACGACAAGTTATAAAATATGTTACTGATAGTGATGATGATAATGATGACGAAATGGTGGAAGAAGCAAAAGTAGAAGCAAAAGTAGAACCAATACGAAAAAGAAGACCACAGACTGAAAGACAGAAAGAAGCATTAAGGTTAGGAAGAGAAAAATCATTAGCAACGAGACGCAGGAAAAAAGAAATCAAAAATACTATTTCTGTAAATAAAGTAAATGAAGAAAATGAAATAATAGAGAAACGAGTAGATAAAGATGAACTTCAAGATCTAATGTTAAAAACAATTATGGGTTATGATGCTCAGAAAAAAGAGATGAAAGCAAAACGAAAAGTAGAAAAAGAAGCAGAAGATAAAATAAAAAAAAGAGAAGACTTGGTTACAAATCAAATAAAGAGGGCAATAAATCCATCTAATGATGAATATTGGGGTGAGTGTTTTAATATTACTTACTAACCCAATCTAATAACAATACCCATCCATATATATATAACAG
>TARA_R110001606_G_scaffold181017_1_pt1 | contig 13512 bp, 11 predicted proteins | sample TARA_R110001606 | Tara Oceans TARA_R110001606 (sample SAMEA4398315) | marine metagenome | biome: Polar Biome; feature: [SRF] surface water layer (ENVO:00010504); material: water (ENVO:00002006), including particulate matter (ENVO:01000060) such as... | depth 5 m | reverse complement strand
ACAGAGCAACGTACGCTTAACGCTGTGCTTAATCGTCATGATGCGCTATTGGGTGGTGAGGCATCCCTTCCGCTGCTAGGCGAGATACGCAATGGGAAAGTCGAAGTAGCGCTCAGTGCAACAGCCATCAGCGCTGCTGAGATAGATGCGTTGCGTCACGTGAGTGGCAGCCCAACACTATCGCTCCATCACGCCCGTCATGCGTTTTACAACATAACGGCAGCCTCTCTGCTGCAGCTAAACACACCTGTCACCACCAAAATAACTCAGCATATAGATAGCGCTAACATTCGTCAGATGGTGATGGGGCAGCAACATGACTGTTCGCGTCGCGTGATGATGGGGCTGGCGCGCTTAATGGGGCACCGCCAGCCATCGACTGGGCTGCTGAACTATAATCATTTAATTCTAGAATGGGCGGATGCGCTGACACCTGTTAAAGGGACAAATGGCAGCATTCTCAAAGAAGTAATCAAGCCGCAGGATTTTAAACGTTACACGCCGGCTGCTGTGCTACCTCAAGGACTTCCTTTATTTAACGACCCAACACCGCATTCATTGATGAAAGCGTTGCGATTAGGCGCGCTACGGCAGAATGTGCGACGATCGAGTGAGGCGTTGGGATTGTCCCCGGTACATGCTGCTATCCTTGAAGGTGTTATTCAGGAAGCTGAAAGCAATATGCGCTTCAAAATTCGGGGAAAAGACCAATGGATAACATCGCAAGAATACCCCTTAGGACTACTGCGCAGTATAAGCGACGCTGCATGGGATCGCCTGCTCGAGCATGCTAAAAAAATTGATGGCGAAACCTTAACGATTAATGGGGCACTAGAGCTCAGTGAGTTAGCTTGTCAGGTTGGACGGCACCGGCATCTACTGATGAGTGAAACGAGGCACGTGGCAGTTATCGCTCTTACTGTCAAAGCATTTAAAGTGTCTTCATCCAACTACGTCATTGTTGGAAAAAACTGCAGCGATGACGTAAAGCAAATGCTGCACTCGTATGGGTTGAAAGAGATAAGTGATACAGGTGTTCAGCTAGATATGTTTGAAGTTGTCAAGGGCGGTAGGAAGATGAAGTATCAGCAATATGCAGGGCTGCTACTAGGTAAAAATGAAAGCGATATTGTTAGGAATAGGCATGAGTTGGCAGTCGCTTACATAGTGACTGCCACTTATTTATATATGAACAAAAGATAGCTTAACGTTAGCTAGATTGCAGATGAAAGTTTTTGTACGGATTGTCATCGCTCGCAATAGAAAGAGTAAACAACACATATGTCTTTTGTTTGTTTGGGCCTTTGGGGTTTTCCAAACGTTCGCCGGTGTAGTATAGAATGTCGCTATTAACTTTTGCAGAAGCTAATGTCATGATGTGATCAGCATGATTGGAGGAAAGCAAAAAAGGTGCGCTTGAGATTTTATTAGCAGAATCAATGCTGTAAAGAGAAATTGTGTTGCTGTGTTCATCATATCCCGCTGGTACAGCATACCCCTCTACTGGCGTCGGTTGATGTGTTGCAAACGTTGGTGCGCAATACTGACCGCTAACTAGGATTTCCACTTTTGGCTGTTTTTTGTTATCTACTTCAGGTGATACGGTAAACGGATGCTTAATAGATCGTGCATTTTTTTTATTAATGAATTTTTCAGAGTGTTCTTTAATAAATTCTTTGTCTTCTGAAGGCGTTTTATCAGTATGGAGAATGCTTAAAATATCTTTTTGCGTGATGACGGAGTGGGTTATTTCGTAAGCTAAAAGGGCAAGTTTATGTGTGAGCGCTTCTTGATTGGGCTTGTTGTCTAAAAACAGCATGCCAATATATTTGTTTTTATGCTCGCCTTCTGTTTCTATGAAAAATTTATTTTCAATTCGAGCGTCGATTTCTGGTTCTAAGCCTTCAATATATTTTGATAAAATATCCTGTAAGTGAAAGGTAAAATCTTTTATTTCAGTATTCGCCAAATTGTCGGGGGTGCACTCAATTCCATTGCTGTATTGGATTTTTATGGCATCTTCTAGCGAAACGACCTTTATGATGAGGTTTTTAGGGTACTTAAAGTGAGTTTTCTTCTGTTGTTGTGACATGCTTTTCCTCAACACTGTTAGATCATAAAGTCTACATCTCTAAACTAAGAGCAAAGGTCAAAGGAGGTATATTCTGTTCATGTGAATGGTCCTTCTGTGATGGCTTTATTTACGAATAGAAGATATCTCTAATTCTTGCTATATATACATACAGTTGAAGTTAACAGCTGTACGATGCTCTCAAAAGACAAAATAACTGCATTTTTTCATGCTATTTCGCTAATTTAGCATTGGCATGCTCTCTTGGGGTGCTAGGTACATGATTCCTCCTGGGTACCATTAATATAAGGGCTGAAGGTGTCCACGAAATATGGGGCGATTCAGGTGATAAAAGCTTGGCAGTGTGGTGTTCTACACGCATTAAAAGACGAGCCGTGCAGGCTGCCAAATTTGTTACACCGACGTAGCCCCTCCTGTCTCTGTCTATGGTCTAAAGTGCTGCAATGGCAACACTACCAGCGTCGCTTCGAGGAAATCAGCGGCGATCTGCCTGTCATCTGGCGATACAGACATGCATGAGCGAAGTCGGATGTCCGACCGCGACTAACAGATAAGCCTTTCCCACGTCGGTGCGAACCTAACTGATGTCGATATGCAGATAGCCTGTCGGATAGCGCATGAAAGGGTTCTTCTCAAGCCTTTGGCGGCTATCCCTTGGCAGTTGGTCAATTTCGTGCCAGCTGATAAAGACGGGGTAGGCTCGACTGGATCAACGAGAGGATTTCCCGCTGAAGCGCATGGAGGCAATTATCGAACGGTAGCAGCATCTTTTGGCGAAAGGTGACAGCATCAGCTTGTTCCAGCGGCGTGAGCGAAGAGAAACGAGGGGCTGTCGGCCTCAAGAGGGTATCTTCGATGGTATCTCGGTAACGCCACTTGCGCTTAGTCTTGGGGGTGATTCCATAGCGTTGACTCAGCGTCGTGCCCTATTCTGTCGACCATTGTATTTCTAATCGGATGGCGTGCGTGGTCGTGGCGCGTTTGTGAAGAATCTGAACCATGGATCCTCCTCTGATAATGGTTCAAAACGTAGACCATCATTCTTCGGAACCAACCACTATCCCTTGATTTCTGGCTTAGAAGCTAATCCCAAGCATTTATTATAATTTGTTAAGCAGCTCTCTTCTATGCTTGAAAATAACCTCGCGTGCACGCTGATGTGCTTTACGCCGTGCTTGTAGCAAAGCTTCAATACCTTGTTCTTTCTCAGGATTTGTCGTTTTGCCCAGTATGAACGTTTCCCCGGAAGGAGTGGTGACGCGTAGAGGACGAGATGCTTTACCGGGCGCTTGTTCAAAGTTTTTTGCTGTCATCAGTGATATCTCCTTCAATTTATTTAGAAATCATTAACAATGATAAAAGCAGATTTCCTGGCGTTAGCCCCATTGTCATTCATTTCCCCTATGGGTTATGCCGCCACTTAATACTCGAGCTCGGAACTCATCGTGCATATATTTGTGCTTCACCTGAGGAAGCCACATCCTCAGCCGGTCTATTCCTAGGTTCAAGTTCACCGGGTGCGAGTAAGGCTATTTCATCAGCGTGGGAAGAGTGTGGCGTGAGGTTGGCCACTAGCTCTTTTTCGGAGAAGGGTAGGGAGTGCATTCTTGGCCAATTTTTAGATGATTCGATCATGATTGCCCAGCCTTAGTTAATGTACCCACACAGTTTGCGCGCAGGATATCAGTCAATATTTATACCGGTTTTTTAGATGCAGTGCATTCATCAAGCTGCTCCCGCCCGACTTCAGTTAGATTACGCCAAACGCATGCGTCGTCTGTTTCATCAGCATTTGCGTCACATTGGTCGAGCAGTAGTTCCAGTTTATAGGGCCTTATTCTTGACGGTTCGGGTTGTGAAAAATCAGCATTGATTTGAGCCAACCTTTCAAGAAGCCAGGCTTCCACTGCTAGGCAAATAGCATCATTTTCTTCTTCACCCAAGAGAGCAACACTATTGACTGAACGATGAATGAAAAAGTCATCAGGAATCTGTACCGAACCTCCGCCCCGTAAGTAGGCTATGATCTCTCCGCTCATTGCGGCCATATACGCATCATCGCTTTGTAAACACGCCAGGGCTTCACGAAAGGTCTCTAACGGCTGAGGAAAGCGGTCGCGTAGATCGAAAGCACGATACGCGAAAATTGCTTGGCCTATATCGTCCGATGTTCCCATTACTTCCTCCGTTTAATGCCCATGACCTAGCTAAAATATAGATTTATAATTGATTTAACTATTGAATTTTATAGCATCACATCAAGTGCATAAAATGTTCTTTAACTTCTGGCACTAACGCTGTTGAGGAAAAATTCAGCAGGCACTGGCCTACCAAAGAGGAAGCCTTGATAAATGTTGCATCCCAGATTGGCGAGTACTAAGCGTTGATCGTCTGTTTCAACCCCCTCGGCAATGACTTTAAGCCCCAAGCTTTCTGCAAGCGCAATGATCGTTGCGGCAATCGGGGTAGCTTGCATATCAAGCGTTAAATCTCTGACGAAGGCGATGTCAATTTTAAGCGTATTCAGTGGCAGTAACTTAAGATAGGCAAGGGAGGAGTACCCGGTACCAAAATCGTCCAACGCAAAGCTAATGCCGAGATGTCGTAGCTGGCGCATTTTTTCGATGGTGCCTTCCGGGTCACTCAGCAATAGCGATTCTGTCAGCTCTAATGTCAAACACTCTGGTGGAACAGAATAGTGTTCAATTGCAGCTATCACTTGATCCGTAAAGTTTGGCTGCTGGAACTGGCGAACGCTTACATTAAGTGAGAGCTTCAGTTTTTGAAGATGGGGGTCTTGGCGCCATTGGCCCAACAGGCGGCACCCTTCCAGCAACACCCACTTTCCTACTGGTAAAATAAGCCCTGTTTCTTCCGCTAAAGGAATGAAGCGCCCGGGTGAAATAAGGCCTTTGTCAGGATGATGCCATCGCACCAAGGCTTCAGCACCTATCACACGCCTTTTAGCATTAACCTGAGGCTGTAAATACAAACACAATTCGTCGTGGTCAATCGCATGTTTCAGTTCACGCTCAAGCGTTAGGTGCTCTTCTAATTCTTGTTCTTGCTCTTGACGGAATAGCTGAGGTTGACCATCGCGCTGGCGCTTGGCTTCTAGCAGCGCAAGACCGGCTCGCTTAAAAAGTTGTGCAGCAGGCTCTTTTTTGTGGGGATTAAACGTCAGTATACCTACGTTTATCCGGCAAGGATAAGTGTGTCCTTGAAGCAAGTAGTCAGCGGTCAGAGAGCTCAACATTTCTTCAATGAGTCGTGTTGATTTCTGCTCAGCATCCATTTGTGTTGTAAATGGAAGCTCCCCTAACAAGGCGAATTCATTGCCGTCTAGTCGAGCCATGAATAAGGAAGAATTTGACCATTGTTGAAGGCGTTTTCCTAACTGACGTAACAGCTCATCGCCTATATCCTGACCTAAGCTGTCGTTCAACACCTTGAATCGATCAATATCGAAGAGCGCCAACAATGCTTGCCTGTAGACACTATTATGGCCCTGACCACTTTTAGCCAAGCGTTCTTGCAAGGCCCGACGATTTGGCAGCGTTGTTAGGGTGTCGTGGTAAGCCAGATAGCGAATACGCTGCTGGGCTTGTTGCTCTTCTGAACGGTCGCTTAGCAGGGCGACATAGTCGCTCTCACTGCTGTCAGTATAAGTAACCCGGTTAACGCTCAGCCAGGCGGGAAATGGGTGTTCATTAGTATGTAACGCAGTGATCATACCGCTCCATTCACCACGCGTTTTTAGCGCTCGCCGAATATCTTCATTTAATGACTGACTATCTTTGGCATACGGTATTTGGCTCAGTTTTGTTCCGATTAACTGCGCTGGATTCAACCCCGTTAGCTGCTCAAACGCGGCATTACACAGACGGATGCGTGAGGTGTGATCTAGCAGTACGACACCGTCTTGAAGGGCGGCGATAACCTCCAGTAGCCGCGTTTGCGTCATGTGATGATGGCGTTCGCTATCCTGAAGACGACGCTGCACGCTGGTTGCCACTAACGTCAGCAACGCCGTAAAAACAGCAACACCGCCAATGAGATAAGTAACCCAGTGAGCTTTTGGCAGCATAGAAGAGGCTGCTGAGTCGGGAATAGGCACAAACCAAGCTGCCTGCATAGCCACATAATGCATCCCACAGACACCTAAAGAAACACAAAACGCCGCTATGAAGGCACAGCGTCTGGTGCGCTGCATCCCCCACTCTTGTTTGCATAAACCGTAGGCATAGACACTTAAAATACCCAAACCAATGGCTACCAGAAGCGATAACAAGAAGAGATCCATCGCATAGTACAGCTCAGCAGGCATACGCATTGCGGCCATGCCGCTGTAGTGCATGACACCAATGCCGATACCGAGGCTTATGCCCGCAAACACCATGGCTCGGTGTGTCGGCGCTTTTCGGGCAAGTACCACCATCGCGCTATAGCTACCAAAAATCGCCGGGAAGATGGATAGCAGCGTTAAAGCAGGCTCATGGGTGACAGGGAAGTCAAGAAGGTAAGCATGCATACCAATAAAATGCATGCTCCATATACCCAGCCCCATCGCACTAGCCCCGGCAAAGAGCCATACGCTGCGCCACATTGAGTCAGCCACTTTGCCCACCAGTTTAATGATATCCAAACCGGCATAAGAAGCCGCTAAAGCCACCAGCCATGAAAGTATGACTAAAAAGGAGTCGTGTATCCCCTGCGTAGCATTCTGCGTTTGAGGATCTAGAAAAAAATCAGGCAGTATCATTCTAGGCCGATAGTTTATTTTTTTAAATTAGTTATTTACAATCATTAATGCCAATTATCTAATTCTTCACTCTCAGCATAATACGTTATCTATAGAATGAGTTTTTAAGCACTTTCCTGCCACTATAGATATCAAACTCGCCGACAATGCCAAGAATAACGCGGGTTTTTAGTTCTTTACACCACGGCTTGTTTTCCTGAGCTCAAGTGCCCGTTTCTGGCCGGGATCACTGATGGTTGTGAAGGGGCGTTGGCCTCGCACCACGCCGCGCATGAGCCGTTCTGCAGTGCAACGAGCAACATTATCCCCTTCACGGCGGAGTTGCCGCCAGACTTTACGAGCACCGTAGATGCAGAAGTTTTCTTCCCACACTCGCTGAATCTCAGCGGTAAGAAAAGCATCCTGCCGATATCGATCTGCCCGCCGTTCAGGATCAGCTTCAAGTGCCTTGTGGTGGTAATACGTTGATGGGGCGATTGGCAGTTGGCTACAAATTGACTCGACCCCGAGCTGAGCACGACGAACAGCCCGCTCTCGGACTTCCGGGGAATATCGTTTTGGTGAGTTCATAACTCCATCCTCTCAAGATATGGAGTCTCCGGTAAAGACGGGGCGGTTCAGTTAGCGCGTCCGTTTATTTCTGTGATGCCTACTGCTCGGTACAACTAGGCACCAACGAAAATACGAACGGCTTAATACGACAGTATTTTCCGAAGGGAACGGACTTCTAGCAGATCATAGACGCCGAGGTGCGACTTGTGGTCAGCAAGTTAAATGACCGGCCTAGAAAGCGTCTCGGCTATCGAACACCGGACAGGTGTTCCTGGGTGAATATTCAGGAGCACTGAATACCGCAGGTGCTGCACTTGTTGCTTGAATTCAGGTCTGAAGCTCACCAAAAGGCAAAGCGCAAATGGCGCTATCAATCGTCTCGCGACAAACATAAGCATCGTCAAATCGGGGCATTATCATGCGTTGGAGCTTGCCTGAGATTTGCTCTGAAGACAAGCGGTTGCAGAGCATATAAATGACTAGCTCAAAGCGACTATTGTCTAGAAACAGTTTGCGCTTAAGACGGCACATGTCACGTCTAGCACAGCGACTGGTTTGCGCATGTTGAGCACGATAAGCACCGTGCTGAGTTTGATTCCGACGGTGGTGGATGGAGATCGTTGCAGCATCGTGGCTATTTGTCGGAGACAAATCTCCTGCCAAAGACTAATCTGAATGGTGGAACGCTCTTCGATACTGAGTTCTATATAAGTCATAAATCCAACACCTTACTAAAATATTAAGATGTTGCACTCCGTTTCTGCGGTCAAGATCCTTTTTATTGTCTGTAGCACTTGTGCTCTGAGTATTTAAATGAACAAAAAAGTACTTTGTAGAAACCGCTATTGTATCTTCGAAACACGTAGTCTTAACGCGTTAGCAATTACGCTAATCGACGATAGCGACATCGCTGCCGCAGCAATAATTGGTGACAACAGGATACCAGTGAAGGGGTAGAGAATGCCTGCGGCAATGGGGATGCCTGCCGCATTGTAGGCAAAAGCAAAAAAGAGGTTTTGGCGAATGTTACGCATGGTGGCTTTTGATAATTTGTGCGCTTCAAGAATGCCGGTTAAATCACCCCGTAACAGGGTGACGCCTGCGCTTTCAATCGCAACATCGGTACCTGTTCCCATGGCAATACCTACATCAGCGGTTGCAAGTGCAGGAGCATCGTTGACGCCATCACCCGCCATGACCACGACTCGTCCTTCGTCACGAAGTCGCTGAACCACTCGGCCTTTGTCTTCTGGTAACACTTCGGCTTCGACTTCATCAATCCCTAAGCGACGAGCAACGGCCTCGGCAGAGGTACGATTATCGCCGGTCAGCATCACAACACGAATGCCGTTGGCCTGTAGAGAACGAATAGCAGCTTCGGTTGTTTCCTTGACGGGATCGGCGATGGCGAGAAGTCCGGCCAAGCGGCCATCCACACTGGCAAAGATGACCGTGGCACCATCGCCGCGCAATTGTTCGGCGTGGGAGTCTTGAGACTGAGTATCAATGCCTTCGCTTTCCATCAATAGCCGGTTGCCAAGGGCAATACGCTGTCCATCAACCTGGCCTATAACGCCCATGCCGTTGGGGGCCTCGAAGTCGCTCGCTTCGGTCAACTCAACTTCTGCTTCCTTGGCTTTCTCGACAATCGCATGGGCCAAGGGATGCTCACTACCGCGCTCCAGACTGGCCGCCCAGTGTAAAAATTCCGCTTCAGTGATGCCTTCGCAGGCAACCAACTCCGTTACCCTCGGTTTGCCTTCGGTAAGGGTGCCGGTTTTATCGACGACAACGGTGTCGACCTTTTCCAGGCGTTCAAGAGCTTCAGCATCGCGAATTAGTACCCCCAACTGGGCGCCTCGACCAACACCTACCATGATCGACATGGGCGTTGCCAAGCCCAGGGCACACGGGCAGGCGATAATCAGCACGCTGACAGCGGTAATTAGGCCAAACGCCATGGGAGGCGCCGGGCCCCACACCGACCAGGCAATGAAAGCTACAATGGCAATGAGGATAACGATAGGTACAAAGACACTGGCGACTTTGTCGGCGAGCCCCTGAATCGGCGCACGGCTGCGCTGAGCGCTGGCGACCATTTGCACAATCTGCGAGAGCATTGTGTCCTGGCCGATTTTATCTGCACGCATAATGAACGAGCCTTGGCCGTTGATGCTGCCGCCAATAACACCATCTCCCGCTGCTTTCCTCACCGCCAATGGTTCGCCAGTGACCATAGATTCGTCAACGTTTGAATGGCCTTCCAACACCTCGCCGTCCAGAGGAACCTTGTCGCCCGGGCGTACGCGTAGTCGATCCCCCACTTGAACTTGATCTAGTGATACGTCGTCCTCATTGCCGTGGGCATCAATGCGACGTGCAGTCGCTGGGGCTAAATTTAGCAGAGCGCGAATTGCGCCTGAGGTTTTTTCTCGGGCGCGTAGTTCCAAAACTTGGCCAAGCAGTACCAGCACGACGATGACTGCCGCCGCTTCAAAATAAACGGCGACTGAGCCGTCGGCTTCACGGAAGGTATCGGGAAAGATGGCGGGCACAAGAGTGGCCAGCAGGCTATATATGAGTGCTGCACCGGGACCGATAGCGATCAAAGTGAACATATTGAGGCTGCGCCGCACAATAGAGCGCCATCCGCGTACGAAAAATGGCCAGCCTGCCCAGGCTACTACCGGTGTAGCGAGTAACAATTGAACCCAGTTAGATACCTGTGGTGCTACCAAATGTTCAAGACCAAATACATGCCCACCCATCTCAAGTGCAAACACCGGCAATGTTAGTAACAGCGCGATCCAAAACCTTCGTGTCATGTCTTTGAGTTCTTCTGAAGGGGCATCGTTGGCAGCAACTGTCTCTGGTTCTAGCGCCATTCCGCAAATGGGGCAGTCGCCCGGGCCTTCCTGACGAATTTCAGGGTGCATGGGGCAGGTATACATCGCCCCGGGCGGTTCGGGTGCAGGCGATTGTGCTTTATCGCTCAGATAAGCGTCGGGGTTGGTGACAAATTTTTCTTGGCACTTCTCCGAGCAGAAATACAACGTCTTGCCTTCATGCGTGGCGCGATGGCGAGTCTCGTGTGAATCAACGTCCATGCCGCAAACCGGGTCTTGCGTTTGCTGGTGTTCAGAGGCACTCGACATGTTGCTTTCTCCTTGCGTTAGCTCTGAGGTTAGTGGGAATGCGAAGAATCGCTGTCGCTGGAGGTGTCGTTTTTAGCGAGAAACACCCACTCACCTATTAGAAGAATAGCCATCACCACCCCTGCTATAATGATTACCAAGGGGTCGGAGGTGACTTTCACCCATACAAAGCCCACTAATACGAGAACATCTAGCAAAATGGCGGTGCTTGGAATGAGCGCATTAGCGCCTACGCTTTCCCTGAGGTGGCGCAGTACTCCCCAATGGATGGCGATATCCATGATCAAGTAAAAAATAATTCCGAGCGCCGCAATGCGGCTAAGGTCAAAAAATGCGGTCAGCACCAACCCAAACACAATGGTGTAGACAAGTGTGTGTTTTTGCAGGCTACCTGGCATATGAAAGTGGCGGTGAGGGACCAGTTTCATTTCGGTCAGCATGGCGAGCATACGTGATACGGCGAAAACACTGGCGATGATCCCGCCTGCTGTTGCCAGCATGGCTAAAATAACGGTAAAGCCAACGGCGGCCTCACCCAGCGCAGGCCGGGCTGCCGCCGCAAGCGAATAATCTTGTGTTTCAATAATTTCGGACAAAGAAAGGTTGCTGGCAACCGCAAAGCCGACAAGCGCATAGATCACTACGCACAGGCCGATAGAGATCATGATGGCCTTGCCCAGGTTGCGTTTGGGGTTTTTTAGCTCCGAGCCGCTGTTGGTAATGGTCGTAAAACCTTTGAATGCCAAAATGCCTAACGCCGTTGCGCCTAAAAAACCGGAGATAGTTGGCGATGGTGCATCGCCGCCAGTACCCATTTCGATAGAATCGGCAATAAAAACACCGACAACACCAAACACGATGATGCCGCCAATTTTGATGAAGCCCAGCACCGAGGCGACTGTCTCGATCAACTTATTGGCGGATAAATTGATCAAAAAAGCCGCTAGCAATAAACCAACCCCGAGTAGTGGCACAAACAGCGAGCGATCGCCCAGGTCAAATAACTCCAGCGTGTAAGAACCGAAAGTTCTCGCTAAAAAGCTTTGCGCGATTACCATGGAAAAATACATCAATAGCGCATGAAAGGCGGTGGGAAGGGTTGAGCCATACGCTTTTTGCAAATACATTCCGATACCCCCGGCGGATGGGTAGGTATTGGACATTTTGACGTAAGAGTAAGCGCTGAAAGAGACAATGACCGCGGCAGCCAAAAAGGCCAGGGGAAATAAATAACCGGTCATTTCCGCCATCTGTCCGGTTAACGCAAAGATGCCTGCGCCGATCATTACCCCAGTGCCAAGCGCTACAGCACCGATGAGTGAGAGACTTCCTTCTTCGTACTGTGGCGTTCTATCCTGGTCAGCCATGTAAACACTCCTAAGTATTAAGCTAGGGCGAGCTTTTTGCCACCTAAGGCCAGCTTGGGATACGTTCAACACCAAGTGTGGTTGAGTTAGCTGAATGCAACCTGAATATGGGCCAGTCAGTTAACTGACCCATATCATGGCTTGGCTTAAGAGTGTGGGTCTTAACCCAGCACCATCCGCAGCGGCATCCACAGCCCCATGGCGATCATTACCAGATTTTCGGTTAGTGACACAAAACCCAACGGCACATTGCTGTTACCGCCGACGCAGGCGCATTTAAGCTCACGTTTTTCGATATACACGGCTTTAAACACGGAAACCGCCCCCACCGTACCGACAAATAGCGCCAGCGGGGCGGCCAGCCAAATCAACGCTCCGGCCAGCATTAAAATACCTGCAAGCGTCTCGGCGTAGGGGTAAAAATAGCTATAGGGGACGTAGCGTTGAGCTAACAGGTCGTAATTCAAAAACATACTGCTAAAACTTTCGACATCCTGCAGTTTTTGCAGGCCGAGCAGCACCATGGCCGTAGCAACGGCATACTCCGGCATGCGTGCAGTGAGCAGTGTGCCCTGGGTCGCCCAGCTAATCGCCAAACCGATCAGCAGCGCAGTAGCAAAAATGGCAATTACCGGCCGATAAGTGGTTTCTTTTGCATTGGGAACGCTCATTCCCAGATGCTCACGCAACTCTTCGTAGCCGCCGATGCGTTGATCACCGATGTACACCTGGGGCGTCGTGTCGACGTTTTCCTGTTGCTTGAACGCGTCGATCTCATCGCGGGACGTTAAAGTATTGTCGTCGACCTTAAAGCCTTTGCGTTTGAGTAGATCAACTGTCTTCAGGCCAAACGGGCACATATGCTCAGCGGTTTTCATCCGGTAAACTCGCGCGCTTTGCTGTGTTGATAATGACATGGCAACCTCCCTATTTTTGCCTTATCAAGGCTATAAGCCTAGTGCATGTAGCGTAGTGCCTAGGGTTGCCTATAGGTCAAGTGTGTGTATATTTTTTACCGTTGAATAAAGCACGTAATGGCAAATGGCAAATGGCAAATGGCAAATGGCCAATGGCGATCAGGCTAAAAGATATAAAACAATCAAAGTGCCAACGCCTGCCATTCCTAACGCGTCCAGCGTATCTAAAACCTCACTCGCTAAAAGAGGAAGAGGGCTGCGCATAGTTGTACTTGTACTGCTTAGCCTTAATAGCTGAGAGGTACTGCTGATCCCGATGCTAAATATAGCGATGATGATTTCAATTGTTGCTATCTCAAATAACACGACGAGAGCGGTGAGCAAAAGGGTTAAAATCATGCATACTCGAAATGGCAACCAACGCCAGCAAATGAGAGCCTTATCATCACTCGACAGCCAACTATTAGAAGCGATCTTTTTTGTTAATAAGAGCGATATGGACATTCCAGTGCACCTAAATCGTGGTGAGGTTGAATCCATCTTGCCAGCGAAAACTTAACGATCACTTACGCCTTTAACTCCGGGAGGGTTGTCGGCACGCTTGGCTAATATCTTCTGCTTGCTGATATACGTCCGTTGCTACGCCAAGCAACCCCAGCACGCTGTG
>TARA_R110001606_G_scaffold2473_1_pt1 | contig 13521 bp, 14 predicted proteins | sample TARA_R110001606 | Tara Oceans TARA_R110001606 (sample SAMEA4398315) | marine metagenome | biome: Polar Biome; feature: [SRF] surface water layer (ENVO:00010504); material: water (ENVO:00002006), including particulate matter (ENVO:01000060) such as... | depth 5 m | reverse complement strand
TGACATCGTAGGGGTCACAAGTTCGAACCTTGTACCGCCCACCATCCGGAGGCCTTGTTATCCTTAGGATTTCACGGTTTCCGGTCTGTAGATATCTCCTCAGAAAAACAATCTGTCACACACACGTCACAATCAGTGGATCAGACAGATGGCAAACATACGTAAGAGAGGCGACCGCTGGCAGGTCCAGATCCGTCGCAAGCATGCTCCAAATCTCTCCAGAAGCTTTATAAAGAGAGCTGATGCAGAGGCCTGGGGACGAGAAATGGAGGTTGAAGCAGACCGCCGTTGTCTCAAGCACGATCCTCGAGTGCTGGATCGCATAACGCTTGGAGAATTGGTCGCGCGTTACCGTGACGAGATTTGCGCGTCCAAGAAGAGCCGTGACGTCGAGCTTACGCTCCTCAACGCGTTCCTTCGACACCGACTAGCTAAGCTTCCGCTGTCTCAAGTTACCACGTTTGAATTTGCGAAATACCGCGACGAACGATTGAAGAGCGTGTCCGCGTCCGGTTTGAACCGCGAACTATCGCCACTGCAGCACATGTTCGAGATCGCTCAGTCTGAGTGGGGACTGCCGCTTCAGGACAATCCGATCAAAGGCATGCGCAAACCGCAGAACAACGTGCCTCGCTCGCGGCGTCTACGAGGTGAAGAGTATGAGCGTCTGTTGAGCGCCGCAGAGCGGCGAAGAGTGGCATACCTGAAACCGGTCATCATCTTAGCCGTAGAGACCGCAATGCGACGTGGCGAGCTCCTAGGCGCGCGCAAGCGTGATCTGGGGGAGGGGATGCGTACGCTCTATATCCCGGACACGAAAACCGGTGTGCCTCGTACCATTCCGCTCTCCGAACTGGCGCGATCTCAACTGGTTCACATCGACAGGCTTTCCGACGAACAGCACTTGTTTGATGTTTCTTCCAATGCGTTCAAGCTTACGTGGAGACGTACTGTAGACGCGGCGGGACTGGTGGATTTGCACTTCCACGACTTGAGACATGAAGCGATATCGAGGCTGTTTGAAAAGCGCCTCTCCATGCCTGAAATTGCATCGATAAGCGGTCATAGGGATTTTAGAATGTTGGCTAGATACGCGCATGTTGCTGCTAGTATCTAGCGGCTCATTTAGCCTCCACTAGAGTGTGCATTGTATTGCTCGCTAATTCTCCGTTGCATTGACTCTTTCGCTACCGCTACATGACGCATGGGAGTCTGAGGCACGATGGAAGAGCTCGAACAGATTGTGCTTGAAGTGCTGGCGCAAAAGTCTGGCATCCAAGTCAGAGACCTCGAGACTCTGACCATGCGCGCTCTGGGGAGACCCATTGACGACGTGGCTTACAAGGACGCCTTAGGTTCGCTTCAAGCCAGAAAACTCCTGTCTATCTCCGGATCTGATGTGCGCAGAACTGAGCCGGACTTTCCAGAGCGCCTCTTGGAAATGCCAGTCGAGCAGTTTTTGTCATCCAAAGACGCATTTTCCTATCTTCGGCTAGAAGCTGACTTCACTGTTTGGCAGCGTACTGCACGAGGAGGCCGTGCCGGCACGGGTATTTGGTCGCGTCCTGATTTCACCATAGCGACCATCCGACGGCGCAAATACGACCCAGTACGCCACCTGGATCTCATCGCTTTAGAGCTAAAGAACTTGGCAGGCAGCACGGTGGTCGCCGTCCATGAGGCGCTCGCACACACACGGTTCGCGCACTATGCATACCTCGTGTGTCCGCGTTCAGTAATGACTGTTGGAGTTCACGCTGCCATCGAGGACTCGTGCCTACAGCATGGTGTTGGACTAATCACCTTTGAAACATCCGTAGGACCCAACGACACCCCCAAACTTGCGAATTTTCGGTTCGAAGTGGATGCTCGGCGTCAAAGTCCTGAGCCTGATGCGGTGGACAATTATATTGATGATCGCCTTGACGATGAGAACAGAGCGCGGCTCATGAAAATAGCGGCGGGTTGAAGTATGGGATTAGTTGTTACAATTGCAAATCGGAAGGGAGGCGTTGGTAAGACGACTCTCGCTATAGCGCTTGCTGAAACATTCGTATTTGAACACAAGAAGAGCGCCGTTATTGTCGACCTTGACCCACAGTCGAGCGCGAGTGAAATACTACTGTCCGAGAGAGAGTATGCCGACCGGCTAGAGCAGCAAAATACTCTTTCCGGTTTCTTCAGGTCCAGTCTTTCGGATAACAAACTTAACATCTCCAACATCCTATCTCACGCCAAGCATAGTTTGAGCGGAAGAGGTTCAGTTGATCTGGCCGTGGCGGTGAACTCGCCAGAACTTTGGGATCTTGAGTACGAGGTGCTGCGCTCTAGTCAGGAGGTCGAATATAGGACGGCTGTTAAGCGAGCGATCGGTGAACTGTCGGATACTTTTGATGTCGTGATTATCGATTGTCCGCCGGGGAAAATGATGGCTGCGGAAGAGGCCGTGCTATCTTCGAATATGGTACTTTGTCCTATTGTTCCGGAGCGCTTGTCCGTTTGGGGTATGGACAAAATGAAGGAATATTTCTCGGACCTAGAGGTAAATCACACCATACCGCCTTGGCGATTTGTCATCTCGAGATTTGTTGGAACCACAACAGAGGCCAGGCGCCAAGTCGAACTCATATATGAACAGTACCGGGAGCATTTTCTCACTGAGATGCAGGGGTTCGTTGGGTTTCGGCGCAGTGAGTTTATCGGTCTGGATCGCGCTGAGATTGTCGTGAAGCGTATCGCGATGTTCAGAGACAAACCGGATGACATTCGTACACTTGAACAGTTTTATGGTCCTGCGATCACCAAACAGCTTCGAACAATTGCAAAGAAAATAGAGAGCACACACGCACAACATGGTTGATAGGATAGAACTCGTAGCAGAGCTCGGCGCGCTTCCGCTTAAACTAACGAGCACCGCCGAGCGTGGCTTGGAGAAAACGTTGAACAAGGCCATCAGCCAGATGCTGACTGGACTTGAGCTCGAAACAGCTAAACGCGCACCTGGGTCTGTGAGGCAGCATGTGGCTCAGAGCTTTAGTGATGCACTTACGATGGCGGAGCTGAAAAAGGTGTCTAAACTGTGGGAACCGAAACGCACGGTCTCTGCGGGATTGGCGCACTCAGAGCTCGTGCGTGACTTGGTGGAACTTTTGGAAGGAAGACGCACACCATTCGTGCCGACAAAGCTATCTCTTCCTCAAGCAAGATCACTCGGTGGTGTCGCAAAATCCGAGCTAGCATCAGGCATCCAGCACTTTTGCACACCACCTCAATTAAAAGCCTTGCTCAAGAAATGGGATAAGCATTCGGATATCAATAAGGCATCCGATATGGACGCTATCCGTCATCGGCTACTAGCTTTGTTATCCGAAGAGGTTGTCGCGGCATCAGCTCCGCCTAAGCCTAAAAAGTAGCATTTGCCGTAGATATAAATAACTCCGTGCCTGACGGATTAGTGCGGAGAGAGGGAGAATCCCATGCTCTCCGCCAGACATTTCGGACCCCGGATAAGTTACTGAAATATTTTATCGTTTTATCCAATGCCAAGGCATCACCCGGAAGGATGTGTGCCTCAGGGGTGTGACGCGCGCTTTTGATAATTGGTCAGGTCGAAATCGTGGTGACAAAATTTTTCTTTTATCTCCTTGGACTTTCCTACTCTTCCTATCAGAACAGAACCAAATGATAGCTAGCAACAAAATTAGGTGCTTGTCGGAAACTGAACCACGCTCCCTACAGCTTGCTCGATTGCAGCTCTGCTACGTTCTCGAAAGTCCTCATCTTTTGGATTATCAAGCAAGTGCAACACGACCTGATACAAATCAGCGGTTCTCACCAGTATGGCTCCAGACCTGATCGAGTTCTTGACGCACTTTTCAGTGAATTCCGATTTTCTTTCGGGAGGCGGAGATAGACGATATCCATTTCCAAACAATATCGCCTTGGCTGGTTCTGAAACAGTGTCACGTTCAAAATCCTCGAGGATGTTTGACTCGAGCTGACGAAACTTTGTAATCCCGATCGCGGACGAATCTTTGCCTTCTGCCTCGCCAATCATCCTCAAACCGGACGGACCGACAATGATATGGTCGATCTCCAAGTCCCCATCTCGGAAATTCTCAACGTGATATCCGAGCAGCTGAAGACTCTTTGTGATTGCAGATTCTAATGCAATTCCATTTTCATACAGTAAGGCTAAATACTCAGACAATTCAGACCTTTGAGCTATAATTTCTCTTTTGCGCTCCTTCAGTTTGGCAACTTTCAAATCAATGGATTCAACTTCCGCATCAAGACGAACGATTGGTTGGGGAAGCGATACATCCGCTAACCAAGCAGGCTGGGGTGTCGCTTCCGTTTCGAGTCGCAAGGATCGATCGATTTCTAACAATTGCTGAACGATGGCATGTGACGAAGCCAATGCGTCGGCGCTCCAATGCCATTCACCTTCCTTCATATCGGCATCATCAGGGACATCGAAATAAGGAATAAGCACCAGATTTCCTGGCTGATTTTCAATAGTTACCACTGCGCCTATAGTACTCTTACCATCTCTCGTAACGAAAACCTTTTGCACAATTGGAGAGTCAATCAGAACGCGATATTCTAAGGACCCTTCAATAGCGGAAAGCAGACCTCGAAAACGTCCATCAATTGTTTTGCAACGCGCACCCTTTGCGTTGCGGCCTTTAACGGTAATCGGCAGAACGTCGAAGTTGCAGATCTTAATGGAATTGTAGAGGTGCTCATTTTTTCTAGGCGACGACGAGCTCACAGCAACGTCATCAGTCATTATAGAGTCCATCAAGAAGAAAACTGTCTTCCCCGCTTCAAGAGCATTACCTAGCTCTTTTTTCCAGTGATGTACGGCTTGGATCAACTTCTTTCCCGAACCAACGGCCACTGCGGACCCTCCTGCGGAAAATTCTATTCGCTCTTGCAAAGGAATCCGCGGGTCGAAGAAAATGACGTCAAAGTCGATTAGCGAGCGATCGGATATATATTGAATGTCATCTGCAACGGTTGGAAGCTGAGTGTTGACGGTGGCAATCGTTCTCATTTCGGATCTTCTCAATGCTTATCAGGAATGGAGTGGCGTAGAGTTCGGCAATCAAGCTTCCATTTTCGACGTAAAAACTCCAACAACATGCGACCTAGAGTTTATCGCTCGAAAAAACCAATGCACCAACTGGACTAGACTTATCTTCGAGTCCCTCGTCGACCTGATGTCGCAGTTTCTATTCCTTCCAAGTCGAGCGTTTGGTTGACGAAAATTTCTCGGCCGGTTTGCACCCAGGTTAGAGCCAAATTCTAGTCTCAAAACCTGTGTTGAAACTCCGCCGACTCATAATGAGATGTTCTTATGTTTTGAGACGAAAAGTGGTTCGATCAGCTATTGTCTGAGATTGGCATCAGTGAATGCGCGAGGCGTACGGTTCAGTAGACAGCTAGCTATCGACGATCAAATTGCTGTTGCGCGGTCTCTCAAGGCCGCTGGAGAGCTCTCTTTCTGGAAAATAGAGATCACTAGGCGTCTCTCGTGCGACGCTGTAGCGGACGCTAAATAAGTGATTATGCGCCCACTAATTCAGCTCCAAGTACAAGTCGTTTGTTTTTCCGTCGGCAGAAAATTTGGACGTGAGACGCGCACTTTGAGGTCCGCGCCTCTGCGGGGAAAAATCCTTGTAGTTGGAATAGCGGCGACAATTTATGCGATTCTCATCCAGCCGGACTTACAGTTCCTGCAAGCGACGCACAATATCGCCACAAAACGATATCCACCACATTCACCTTATCTTGAGTCACGGCAGACAAAAATTTGCAGAACTCCTGCACACATCGATATCCAAATCTGTCAGCAAGGCGAACTAAATGCCTGTCCGGCTTTGCAAGATCGCACCCCAAATTCTTTGCCAGATGCCAAGCTGTTGTTGGTCCGATATAGGGGAAGCTCATGAGATATCTGATTGTATCATTCTGAGTGCATGATTTGACTAAATCAAATCCTTCACCATTTACACGCTGCGCAACAGCTCCGATGGCATTGATCTTCTTGACATTAGAGAAGCCTTCAAGCGCCAAAGATATGCACGTTTCAGCGTCTGAAGCGATTTCCTCTGCTGATCGCCAATCATGAAATGATAGCGATATATGACCAAAGCATTTGCGAGCAACAGATTCGCGGAACCCTGAGTTAATGATTACCCAGGCAGACTCTCGAAGAAAGTCCGTTTCGCTAATTTCGGAAACGCATTGGGACTGTTGCCAAGCGATCTCACCAGAATACTTTGAGCTTTCTACCTCACGCTTCGCATTGCGGTAGAATTCTTCTGCGGCATTCTCATTTGAGGTTCTTATTTGCATCATCGCCAAACGTGTCTCTCAGAAACAGTTTAAGTCGAATTAATATGATCCAGCTTCCGGGGTGTTTATCCAAGTGCTGGCTGATCTCGATCTTGAGTTTATGAATTTGCTTTTGCTTCAGAAACTCCGCTTCAGGAATATTTGTTCCAATTTCCGAGGCCAAAGCATAGCGCGACAAAATAAAGCGAAGTTGAGATTCTTCGATTTTTTCGTCTGCCATCAGGCGGGTAAGATCATGCTTGACCTCTGCATAAGCCGAATAACTTTTGGCGTGAGCTGCCGCGATTTCCTTCCAGTTTACCCGCAGTTGTAAGATCGAGAGTCCGAAAACACCCAGCGAAGCCACCGCTATCAAAAGTTCGTATCGTAACCCAAACACGGTTGTCTGAGTTGGGATCTTGTCCATACCAAACGTATGAGCGACAATGAAAGCGGAGAGCAGCAGTATCGATGTGTCGAGTACCGCCGCGTAAGTTGAGTACCTATCGCGCAGATTTGCATGCGCCGAGCAGAGGAGATCAGCGATCCGCCTGGTTCTCTTGGCTTCTTCGCGTCTAGGTTCAAGGTTCGCCACTATTCATCGATTCCAAACAACGAACGCCAAATCGGAACTGAGTTCGAAATCGTTGCGTTACGCATTCGTTTTTCAATACGCTCAAGCACGACCGAACGGCGAAGTCTGTCAACGCTGTTTTCTGCGCCTAGATACTCATCGACGTGAACGGACTGACCGGTGCTGTCTTTAATTGGTGACTGAACTATCGTTTTTGATCGAGAAAAAAACTCGACGAGCATGTCACCAGTAGTTTTGAGTCCCGTGTAATTACGAAAGGCATCTACGGCGAGGCTCTCGACATGATAACCGGACAATCTCTGAGGCTCTGGCAGGGTGGCTATTATTGCCTTAGCCAATTTGATCATTGGCACCAGCTTCCCGCCACACTCTTGGTTTCGTTTCGTCAACGCTTCTTGAAATTTACGAGGCGCAATTGATGACCATCCGTCGTTGGATGCAGACGCAACTTTCAGGCGCCCACCATCGCCCTGAAGAGCCGGCAACACCTGGATTTCCATCCCGTCGGGGTAAGCTATCGTAATCGCCATTTGTCCCGCGCTCACTTGCGCGCCTTGACCGAGCTTATTTGAAACCAGATCGACAAACTTCCGAAGAAGCTCAGCAGGCGAATTCGATTCCAAATGACCCGCCTTAACGACAAAAAGTGTATCGATGTCGCTCAAACCGTCGACATATGTGTGCTTTGCTACAGAGCCACCAAAAAAGGAATCAATTGAGCTATCGAGCTCGTCCGATACGAACTGCTTCAGTTCCGCAATTCGACCTTCCACTAATTTGGTGTCGCGATTGTTGAATTTTCCGAGCAGTTCGTCGAGCTCAGCGGCAAGCGTCGTTCGAAAACCGGCATCGAACGCCTGCTCCTTTGCCCGCCGCATTTGATTTTCAACTTGTTCAGGCGTACGCCTGGGACTGATTGGTCCACCACTTCCGCCCATCAGATTTAACTCCCCATTTCCTCTAGCGCTGAGTGATATAGCCTCTCAATTTTAACGCTATTATGGCTGAAAACCCCGAAATCTCCATCGAGCAGGAACTGTCGCATCTCGAGTACCATTTCGTTCAAATAAGTGTAGTTTTGTTGCCAACATCGTTCGGTCACGTTTAGCGCGGTTGTATTTGCAGGATAACGGGTCGCCGCCATCTCTTGTCTATAAACTGTGGATCCCTTTTCGAATGCATATCTGAGCCAAGTTAGGCCATCGAACACATCGGCTCCCATAACGAAATATAGTATAGTGGAGATGGTATCGAGACTTCCGAAAATATGGATTGGAGTCTCGATGCCTTTGCTCATTAGCGCCTGTCTAACTCTCCCAATATTCGCCATTCTGTGAAGCAAGCTTGAGCCGATTTCTTTTTCGGTGAAGCCAATCACGCTGAATGGAGCGAACTGCGAAACCTTCGCGATAATCTCATCTACGTCCAGAAAGTCCCGATCCGCGGTCGTCGTTTTGATAAGAAACTCTCTAGCAATGCTCCTTCCAGCACCTCCGGTTCGCATCGCTCGCTTAATCTGATCGTCTAACGGAATTCGACTGTTTGGGTGATCATAGTTTATGTAGACAACAGGCGGCAAAACGGACCACGTCGCGACTACCTGCTCGAAGTCTTTTTCCGACCACTCCTGTGGCTCGTATTCCGCGCCGAGCGCATCGAAATAGTCGGACAAATCTCTATCTTTGGATGCTTCGTAGCCGCCACTGTCCAAGAAGATCAACGTTGGAAAAGTGAGAGAATTTTTTATGTATTTTCGGTGAATATCGTATGCGCTAACTAATATTTCCGCGTCGATATAAGGTTCCGTAACATCGATTATTTGCGATAATTTTGGGAAACCTTTGCTTGAGTAGGATGGAACCAACATGGGTGTCCTAAACTGACTGGCGCCAGGCACATTGATCAACCGCTTTTTTGCAAAGCGTGGAGATTTTCCCGATCCCGACAAGACAAGCATCCCCCGCAAGGTGGCCAATCACCTTGTTCACAACTATATGTCGATTCTATTGGCAATTGTCTATCTAATGCGAATTTGTAAATTTCAGTTTTTTGCCAGGTTAAGAACGGAGCGACCAGCTCGATTCGTCCGTTGCTTTGTTCGGCAATAAGGGAAGCCGACGACTGAAAGTACTTTTCTGAGCAATCAAAGTAGTCTGTTCCCGCATGAATTCCGATTGCAAGAACACCGGTCGTCATTCCCGAGTAAACCAAGCCTAGCGAGATCAGCAGTTGATTTCTGCCGATCACCTCGCCGCTACTGAAGTGTCTTTTGGCCTCGCAATATACCGACTGCATTGGTATCTGCATCTTGCTTGCTAGTGCCTCAACGGCCTCACGTTCATGGGACGCTGCCACCTGACCATAGTTGACAAAGAGTCCCTGCACCAAAAAACCTTGTGTCCGGAGGAAATCGACACAACACAATGAATCTATGCCGCCGCTAAACAGAACCGTTGCAGATCTCGTTTGCATCATGTCTCCATATTACCAGCATGCTCACTCCCACGTGTCTCTTTAGCGAGCGAGAACGCAACTGAGGGCGACGCAGCAACCCCTGCGATGGTAGATCGGATCGTCGCAGGTCTCAAGCAATACAAAGTGATAGCAATTGAACGAGAACCGGTGAATTTAAGCGCAAATTGTGGCAAGCGTTCGAACCGGACTGCGAAATGCAAACCTTCCGGTATGTCGGTGATGGGGACACTTTGGAGGAAGCGCTGGTGCCGATGGCGAACCTTGGAGATATGTCTGTGCTCGTGGAGGGGTCATCCAGCCATGCGGCCGTACAAGCTGCGTGCGCTAACCTAGACGTTGCTTTCTCAGAGAGTCACACACGCGCGCTCTGAACCGGACGCATCATTCGTTATCCGAGGTCCAAAACGCGCTCAGCGAGCTTCCTGAGTCCACAGAGGGTCATTTCACGGCGTGTGCTTAGACGATCTTGGCAGTGCTGATGAGTTCGAGGTTATTTCGCTGCCTTTTGCACTGGCACACTCAACGCCTCACTGAGCACCGATTAACCGGCACTTTTCAAGTCAGTGCGAAGTCAGCAACAAGTGGAACGTGATCGCTGATCTTTGAAGCAACCCAGTCCTGATAGGTGCCGATGGTCATGCCTGAACATCGCTCTCGAAGTCCTTCAGACGCAAAAACGTAGTCAATGTGAAATGAGTGAGTTTCATCCCATCTCCAGAAGAGCGTTGCTGCGGTTTCGGCGCCATGCAGCTCGCCGGATCGTTCATGCCATAGACTTGCTAGTCCACAATCAAGCAGTCGAGTTCTAGCATCTTCAAAGCTTGGTTTCGTTTTCCAAACCGGGTTTGCATTGAAGTCTCCAGCCATGATCACATCGCCGGTCAACAAGCTACTCACTTGATCCAACGCGCTGATGACCGGACGAACATAGTTCGATTTCACCGGAAGCGTCCAAACCCCGACCAGGGTCAGACGATGTTCGCCGTGCGAAGCTAAAGCGGCGAGAAAATGGTGGTCCGCAGATTCATGAAGTTTTTCCAACAACCAGCCATTGAAACCCATAAGCGCCATACCCTTGGCGCCAAAGTTTCCGACCCATTGGACATCAGCATTCTCAATCAGCTCAGCGTCCTTTTGATTGATCTCACATATGATAGCTAGATCCGGAGCAAGAGACCGCAATGCATCTTGTTTCCTGGCAAAGCCGTTCGCGCAATTCCACGACACAAGACGCATCTGCTTTTTCATACTTGGTTTCCTGATCACCGTTCGAGGGAAGCGCTTGTTGGCATGGTATGGGTAGTTCTCATGCATACACCCGAAAAAAATCGAGGCTACAGGGTGATCGAATGCGACTATCCCTAGGACTTCTAGTTTCTTTTGTATCTGATCAGAATTCAGAGAGGTTTTGGGTGCGCTCTCAGAGCGTCACAGACTCGCGTTTCAATCCGGACGAAGATTTCTCCACTGAACCTTCGAAACGCGAGCCAGCGACTCTCCTAGAGCGCTACAGACTCAATTGTCGTCATCTTCCTCGGTGTCATCGTAATCGTCATCTTCGTCATCGTCATCCGGAAGCACCCAAATGGGATGGTAGATGGACCGAGCAGTGGCGATCAAATCAAGCTCTGAAGAAGTCGGCATGCGAGTGGCAGCCAGGTACAAACTGACGTCATCCGGTTGCTCTTGCATGAGCCAAAACGGAAGGAGGTCAAGGATGTCGCGTTTGAAGTGTTTCGCGATGCCGCTTATATGCCGGAGAGGTATCTTGGACTTACCATCCATCCAGCGTTTCAACGTTGTTGAGTGAGTGTAGCCGAGCGCTTTGGAAAGCTCCTCAAACCGTGAGTTATCCTCGTCGCCGGCAAGCTCTCCTTCAATAAAGAATATGAGCCTTTCGTGTGGTGGGAATTCATTCAGCCATCTGGTGTCCATGAGTATTTCTCCTTTGTTGTTGGTGAGGAGAAATTAGCTTCCGGATTCGTCTTAGTCGGGTGGGAAACAGAAGGGTGTGAAAGATAGGAACAGTCCTCGTCGTTCGCTTCGCTCACTCGCTCGGCTGTTCCTATCAGTCATTTATTGGGGGAGGTGTCAGTGTCCGGAGTGGCTTTGCTTTTAGACATAGCTTCTCCATTGCTGGGGTAAGCAGCTTAAAAAGATTGAGATCCACATTTTGCGCCGTCAAGGAAAAGAGTGCGCGAAAAGAATGGAGTTTTTAGCGACGAGGCTGGAAAGGCTCGTCAAGATTCAGCAACTGGTGCTGCGTGATCCGGTCGACAGTATAGTAGCGGGTTGGCTTAGTGCGCTGATTGCTCGAGTGAAAGTCGGCAAGCGTGAAAACCTGATCAGAAAAATCGATCTGATAGAGTTGTTCTTTGAACATGTAAGCACGCCAGCCGGCGGCGTCATAAATGGAGGTTGTTTTGATCGTCCAGCCTTTAGCCTTCCAATTGATCACCTGAGGCAAGATCAAGTCTCCGCGCCAAGGTTTCCATTTCTCAAGAAACTCACGATCACGTTCTTCGAGCGCTACACCGGGTGAATTGCACTGCTCCAGCATAAAGCAAGTGAACATGTTCTTGCTGAGCGTCTCCGATTGCCTGGCCATTTTGACGGCGTGGATCTTAGCGAGCTCATTACGGTCATAGTCTTTGTGTGGATCGTAATCTACGTCCGGAGTGATGTCGAAGGTCAGACCTAAATGTGCGTGCGGATTGATGGCAGCTTTTTCAATAACGCCGACCCCCGAGAAGCGAGCGCGGTTCGAAATGCGCTCAGCCACGTGTTGCGTATTAAAGTAAGCTCTCTCCAGCTCCAGAAAGTTCGCGCCGATTTGTTGCTTCAATGAGGAGATAATTTTCAGGCGGCGAGACTCAGAGCGGTCAAGCATAGACTCATTGCGATTGGGTTGGATTGAAACGGCAAGAGCCGGTGTGAAGTTGTTCCATGTTCTCCAAGCGTCATGGAGAGAATTGTTGTGAAAAGTGGTCAAAGTTAGGGTCTCTTACGTCAATTTGAAAATTGACGCTTTTTGAAGTTTGATTTTTGGGATTGTGAGGTGTGTTCACCACATGTGGTGCCACTAATCCGACGAGATAATATTATACCACGTCTGGGAATAGACCTAAATAGACTAGCGTTGCCAGCTGCAAAAAGCTTTTGGTTTTCGGTCAAAAGTCCGGGGCGTGCCGATGACTTGGCGTTTCTCTAGGCGTTGAGTTCAGTAGCGAGAATTGAACTATATAAAAATGCGCTCTCAGATCGCCGCAGACGAGCGTTTGTTCTAGGATGCACGATTCCTTATCGGACACCTCAAACGCTCGTCACCGGCGATCCTGAGTCCATACAGAGTCGATCGGATGGGTAACTCCAGTTGCAACTTAGTGATCCCAGCCAAAATGCTGAAAAGATGAAAGTAAGCGGGTTGTGTTGGGGTAGCTTTAGCAGTCGAGCCATGACGATGCGGCGACTGAAAACGACGACGTTCAGATCGGTTGAGTATCAATCTTCGCCGAGCGGTATCATACCATCAATCAAGCTCCATTCCTTGTCGGTCCAGGATCTGATCTTGCCATTCAGCAAAGCCGGAACAACCCGTCGAATTCTCGCGTAAAAGGCTTGAGCGCGTCTGGTGAAACTGTGGGTGCCGGCGTGGAGCCTTTCGCCTACATCCAAAGGCGGGGGTGTTGAGTTGGAAGTATGGTAACGTCTGTCTCGCCGCTGCTTCAGGCAATAGGTCATCCAGAGTTGGTTGATGTCCTTGGATCTCATATCGAGAATTTTGGACGCATCCATTTTGTGGTTTGAGCCACTTGCTTGAACGATTTCACGCCGGAGTTCTCTGTACTTTCTGTCGATTGTAAAATGCCTATCGTCTTTGACATAGATGATGCCATGCACATGCAATCCATAAGGGTCGGATTTTGTGCGTTCGAGATGAAACCAAAATCCGAATTCGTTGGAACCGAGGTGTCTCCTGAGTCGATCTGCCATCCGCTTTCTCAGGTGATCCACCAGAGGCCTATCGCTGGCGCGAGCTTCAGCAATCAAGTCCTCACCAATCGTAACCGTCCGGTCTCCCCGCCCTTGTGGTGAACGCCTCGATGCTG
>TARA_R110001606_G_scaffold71273_5_pt1 | contig 13533 bp, 9 predicted proteins | sample TARA_R110001606 | Tara Oceans TARA_R110001606 (sample SAMEA4398315) | marine metagenome | biome: Polar Biome; feature: [SRF] surface water layer (ENVO:00010504); material: water (ENVO:00002006), including particulate matter (ENVO:01000060) such as... | depth 5 m | reverse complement strand
CAACGTACAACAGCTCAACAGGTGTAATTACTTACACAGGTCCAAGCCCAGCAGAAACAAGAGCACATTTTAGTGCAACTGACACCGGTGGTGATGGTTCATTAACATACAGTGCAGGTGTATATACTTACACAGGCCCAAGTGCCTCTGAAACAAGAGCACACTTTAGTGCCGCAGGCGATCTTGCATATAATAGTTCAACAGGTGTTATTAGTTTTACAGAAAGAACTAATGCAGAAGTAAGAACATTAATAAGTGTCAATGATGCAGGTGGTGATGGATCATTAGCATACGATAATGCATCTGGTGTATTTACTTACACAGGTCCAAGTGCCTCCCAAGTAAGAGCTCACTCATCAGGTGGTGACGGTATTGATTATGCCGCAGGTGTAATTGATGTAGATGCTACAGTTTTAAGAACATCAGGTATACAAACAGTTACTGGTAATAAAACGTTCTCAGGTGAATTAGTAGTACCAACAACAGATACAACAACAGCAGGCGCAATATTCACAGACGCCAACGAAGCATGGGTTTACGTTAACGGTCTTAAAAAACAAATTACTCCTGTAGGTAGCATAGGCACCGCAGAACAGGCTAATAGTTCTTTAACTTATTCAAATGCTGGTACTACCGGCACAAGTACACATGAAGTATATTCCGGACAACGAACAGTTGGCGCAAATACTTTCCATGGTATAAAAGGTATTAATGCAGGAACATACACCTCAATAACATCAACAGACAATACAATCACAGTTGACGGCGACATAAGTGCAATCAGAGGGGCATTCAGTGCCGCAGGTGATTTAAGTTATAACAGCACAACAGGTGTAATTAGTTTCACTAACGATGCAGGCGACATTGAATCAGTAACAGCAGGTACTGGTTTAACAGGAGGCGGCACATCAGGTGCAGTAACGTTAAACGCAGATCAGTCTTATATCAGAGGTTCAATTAGTGCAAGTGGCTTAGTAAGTTACAATAATTCAACAGGCGCAATAACAACCACAGCAGATAATTATGCAAGTTGGACATTGCAAACAGGCTCAGGCGCAGGCGCGGCATCAACAGTTAGTAGTGGCGACACAGTAGTAATACAAGGTGGCACAAACATCAGTGTTACTAACAGTGGCGACACAATCACTATCACAAACGACAACACTGCTGATATCACAGGTATCACAGCAGGGTCAGGTTTAACTGGTGGTGGTTCAGCAGGAGCAGTCACAGTAAACGTAGTAGCAGGCACAGGTATTAGTGTTGCCGCAGATAGCATAAGCACAGACGATTCACATATTAAAGGATTAATTAGTGCAGGTGGCGACTTAGCATACAACAGTGGTACAGGTGTTATAAGTTACACTACTCCAACAGAGCGAACTGATGCAGAAGTCAGAGGACTAATTAGTGCAGGTGGCGACTTAGCATACAACAGCACAACAGGTGTTATATCATTTAGTGCCTCAGGTGCTCCAGTTGTTAGTGTTAACAGTGCAACAGGTTCTGTGGTATTAGACACTGGCGATATTGCTGAAAATGGAAATCTTTATCATACAACAACAAGAGCAAGAGCAAGTATCGGTGTCACTGACACTGGTGGTGATGGTTCACTATCTTATAACAGCACATCAGGTGTAATTACTTACACAGGTCCAAGTGCAAGTGACATCAGAGGACACCTTAGTTCAGGCACAGGTATTTCTTATAATCAAGTTAGTGGTGCAATTAGCACTAACGATAGTGCTATTGTACATGATAGTTTAAGTGGCTTTGTAGCAGACGAACATATAGATCACAGTGCTGTAAGTATTTTAGCAGGTACAGGCTTATCCGGTGGTGGTGACATCACAGAAAGTAGAACATTGAATGTTAGCACAGGCGCAGTGGCCAACGGTGCAACAACTATACCAACTGGTAATGATGTTTATGACTTTGTTATAGCACAAGGATATTCAACCACAGCAGGTGATATCACAGGTGTTACAGCAGGTGCAGGTTTAAGTGGCGGAGGCGGCTCAGGCGCTGTAACACTTAATGTAATAGAAGCAACATCCTCAGCATACGGTGGTGTAAAAATAGGTTACGCAGAAAGTGGTAAAAATTATCCAGTAGAATTATCAAGCGGAAAAGCATTTGTTAATGTTCCGTGGGTAGACAACAACGACAACACAACATATACAGCAGGCAATGGTTTAGATTTAGCTGGAACATCCTTCTCAGTTGATCTAACAGACACAACGACATTTACCAGTACCAACACATCAAATAGAGCCGTAGTTAGAGATGGCTCAGGCAACTTTAGTGCCGGCACAATAACAGCAACAGCAACACAGGCAAAGTATGCGGATTTGGCAGAGATGTACACAGCCGATGCAGACTACGAGCCAGGCACAGTAGTTATAGTAGGTGGAACAGCAGAAGTAACAGTAACAGACCAGCCAGGCAGTTACACAGTTGCAGGTATTGTTTCCACAGATCCAGCATACTTAATGAATGCTGAAACAGAAGGTGTAGCAGTTGCATTACGTGGTAGAGTACCATGTAAAGTATTAGGCAACGTAAACAAAGGCGATATATTAGTCACAAGTGACCTACCAGGACATGCAATGGTAGGAGCAATGCCACACACTTTAAGCTCTCTACAAATCATTGGTATTGCCTTAGAGACAAAAACTGATGCCCAACCAGGCGTTATAGAAGTTTTAGTTTAAAATACAATCGTAAAAATCCCATATCACCACAGAGTGATAAATACTTATAACGGCTAAGACAGTATCGCATGATATTGACAGTGTTCTAAGAACATTGAACTAACCGAGGACATTATGGCAATTTTTGGTAATTTTAAAGGTACCACTACTTCTGAATTTAAGATCGGTAAGTCAAGTGGTAGCAAAATATTCACAGGTGTAGAACCAAGCAGTGGCTTATCTGCAGGTGACCTATGGGTAGACGCAAACAATACCACACTAAGAATTTATAACAGTGGATGGAAGCCAGTAGGCGAAAATCTAACCACTTTATTAGTTGATAACGGCACACTAAGTGTTGACTCTGCTAACGATACCGTGTCCATCGGTTCAACTTCATCCAACGAAAGATTATTTGTAAACGGTAACTTGCGTTTAGGTACCAATCCAAGTTTACAACATTCAGGTGCATACTTAGATCTAAAACACAGCAACGGTTCAGGAACAGTTGTTAGGGTTGTAGACAACAGTTCCAGCACTGACCCAATTTTTAAAGTATATAATGCAAACAATACAGCAGAGGTGTTTAAGGTAAACGGCTCAGCTATAACCATTAATAATACATATAACTTACCAACAGCAGACGGAACATCTGGACAAGCAGTAGTCACAGACGGAAGTGGTGCGTTATCGTTTGCTACAATAAATGCAAACCCAGAAGGCGACAATAAAGATATACAGTTTAATGACAGTGGAGATTTTGGTGGCAACGATGCTCTTACATTTGATAAGACAACAAGCACATTACAATCCGGTGTTGTTAAAGGCGTGTTGTTTGAAGCTATCACTGATTACGGATTAGTAACAGACACTGCAAACATGATAATAGATTACGGTGTTGTAACAGATAGCGACACTGACTCAGGCGACTTCGAGTACTTGAACCAAACATTTGGACCAACGTCAGACAGTTATATAGTAAGTGCATTACCAAGTGCAACACAGCAAGGACAGATGATTTATGTTAGTGACGAAACAGACGGAGCAACAATGGCCTTTAGTGACGGAACTAATTGGCGTAGAATTACAGACAGAGCAATAGTAAGTTAATCAGAACACACACAGGATACATTATTAGATGGCAAAGGCAAAAGCAAAGGATAATATTATAGGCAAATCATTAGCCGCCAATTCGGCTATTGATATAGACAAAGTTACTGCTGATATTACAGCGGCAATTACTCGTAAGGTAGAAAAAGAATTAGAAGAAAAAGTAGCACAAATGGCTACTGAAATGAATAAGTTTAGCGGTGCTATAGAAGGAAAACTTCAAACAGCAATGGCACAACTTAACAGTTCGATTGAAACAAAGAGAGAAAAAATTACTCTCACAAGTGACGAACAGTATTCAATTGGAGCAAACTTAGATGGTTTAATGTTTGCAAAGGAAGACAAAGTAATTTTAATGATTGGCAAAAACGGCCAATTAGGTGCTGGTACAAAAGCACCAAGAACATTCGGTAGAGGTAGTGCTCACTTTAAGTGTGCAAACTACAGCAGTGAAGCAATAATACCAAGTGTAGGCGATGGCGTAACACGTGGTTTATTAGTTGAAAGCGATGGTGACGACGATAAGAGTTTTATATTTAGAGCAGTTAGTAGAATGAATCGTCAAGGCTTTAATGTTTTTAGTGATGGCTCTTTAGGTATTAACAAATTTAAAAAGAGCAACGGTGAAACATTAGGTGTGTACCATAAAAACGAAGGCGGTGATGTATTAAGCATTGAAGTACCGTCAAAAGATTTCGATGGGAGTGTGTTAAAAATTAATGCAAACCCAGGTGAGAACAAAGGTTGGAAAGCTATTAGTGTTAGCAGTAACCATGGTGAAAACGATCTGAGGACAGAAACATTTCGAGTCAATGGACAAGGAGATGTTTTTGCAAGCGGTACATTATATAATAATGCATCAGGATATTCAGAATTTTTTGAATGGGAAGATGGAAACGCAAGGAATGAAAACAGAAACGGATTTACTGTTACTGTAACAGAGGAAGGAAAGATTAGAGTAGCCGATGATGATAACGATGCAGTACTTGGCGTGATAGTAGAGCGATCTGCTTTGGCAAGTAATACAATGTGGAACCATTGGAGAAACAAATACTTTCAGGATTTGCATGGTCGTAGATCGACTCAAGCATATGATATTGTAGAGTGGATGGAATCAGAAACATCTACAGTAAAAAGTTTTTTTAAAGATGGGCTTGATTCAAAATTTGCATTACCAGAAAATGCATGTATAATCGAAACCGACGAAAATGGAAACGAATTAGCAAGACCTTTAATAAATTCAGCATACAATTATGCACAGGAATACGAAGGTAGACAAGATAGACAAGGGTGGGGATTGGTATGTGTGCTTGGCACCATACCAATATTTAAAGGACAAGTTTTAAATAAAAACTGGATCAAAATTAAAGATCTCTCAGATGAGATGGAACTGGTTTTAATAAGGTAAGAAAAATACAATATAGATAAATACTATCTATAGTAAACTAATACATTTAGGGGAATGTAATGGCAACAGCAATTCAAAGAAGACGAGGTACCTCAACACAGCATGGTTCATTTACTGGACTGGCTGGTGAGATTACGATCGACACAACAAATAATACCATCATAGTACATGACGGTTCGACAGCAGGTGGTCATAGACTTGCAAAAAATTCAGAAGTAGTAGCGGCGGCAACAGGTGATATCACAGGCGTTGTAGCAGGTACTGGTTTAAGCGGTGGAGCAAGCTCAGGTTCAGCAACTATTTCACTTGATACTTCATCATCAACATTTACAACAGGTGTTCAAAGTTTCTTAGCAGGTGGTACACTGTCAGGACACATTATACCAAATGCAGACATTACTTACGACTTGGGTTCAAGCAGTAAGCAATGGAGAGACATATACGTTGGACCGGGATCATTATATGTTAACGGACAACAAGTAGTTTCTGATAACTCTGGAACAATCCAGTTTAGTGCAGACAATAACCAGAACATCAGTATTTTAACTACTGGTTCCGGTGACTTAGAACTTACATCAGGTGGAGCAATCCAGCTGAAGTCAGACATTGCCATAACAGCGGCTAAGACTATTAGTTCAACTGGTGGTGTTAAGTTTGGTTCTAACATTAATATTAACAGCAACAGCATTAACAATCTCGATGATCCTTCGGCGGCACAAGATGCGGCTACTAAGGCATACGTTGATGCATTATCATTCCTCACAGTAACAGACGCAGGTGGTGACGGTTCATTAGCTTTTAGCGGTGGCGTAGTTACATATACAGGTCCAGGTGCTTCAGAAGTAAGAGCACATTTAAGTGGTGGAGACGGAATTGATTTCACATCTGGTGCTATTGCAGTAGATGGTACTGTTATGAGAACATCAGGAACACAAGCAATTGCAGGTGATAAGACATTCTCAGGCAATATGACAGTTTCCGGAACTTTAGCAAGCTCAGGTTCAGCATTAACTATTGCAGACGACATCATTGTTATTAACAGTGGCACCGGCTCAGCAACAGACTCAGGTATACAAGTAGACAGAGCATCAAGTGCAGACGTTACTTTAAAATGGGACGAGTCAGAGACTTCATGGTCATTTACTAACGATGGTTCAGCTTATCAAAACATGCTTACTGATTCAACTGCAAGAGCACTTGTTAGTGTTACAGATGCAGGCGGAGATGGAAGTGCGGCGTATAACAGTTCAACTGGTGTAATTACTTACACAGGACCAAGTGCGGCAGAGACAAGAGCACACTTTAGTGCAGGCGGCGATCTTGCATATGATAGTTCAACTGGTGTATTTAGTTTTACTAATGACGCAGGTGATATTGAAAGTGTAACAGCAGGAAACGGTTTAACAGGTGGTGGCACAGCAGGTGCAGTAACACTTACATTAAGCGACTCTTACGTAACTGGATTATTTAGTGCCACAGATGCAGGCGGAGATGGATCATTAGCATTTAATGACTCAACTGGTGTAATTACTTACACAGGCCCAAGTGCTTCTGAAACAAGAGCACACTTTAGTGCAAGTACAGGTATTACAGTAACAGACGGTGCTATTGCAACAACTATTACTCAATACACTGATGCATTAGCAAGAGCGGCAGTTAGTGTTACAGATGCAGGCGGTGATGGATCATTAGCATACAACAGCTCAACTGGTGCTATTACTTACACAGGTCCAAGTGCGGCAGAAGTAAGAGCTCATATTACAGCAGGAACTGGTATTGCCTTTAGTGGCGGTGCAGTTGCAGTAGACAGCACTGTTATGAGAACAACAGGCGCACAAAGTTTAGCAGGCGATAAGACATTTAGCGACAACGTTGTTGTTAGCGGTAACTTTACAGTCACTGGTACAACTACAACACTTAACACTGAAACACTTACAGTAGACGACAACATTATTGTTCTTAACAATAACGCAACCGGTTCCCCTACAGCCGACGCAGGTATTGAAATCGAACGTGGTGACGCTACTAATGTATCACTTCTTTGGGACGAGACCAACGACAGATGGGCAGTTTCTACAGCCTTTGTTGCAACTACTTTCATAGGTGATGTAACAGGTGATGTAACAGGTGACGTTACAGGAACAGTTTCAAGTATTGCTAACCATAGCACATCTAACTTGTCAGAAGGCACAAACGAATACCATACAACTGCAAGAGCAAGAGCAAGTATTAGTGTTACTGACGGTGGCGGTGATGGATCATTAGCATACAACAGCTCAACTGGTGCTATTACTTACACAGGTCCAAGTGCGGCAGAAGTGCGAAATCACTTTAGTGGTGGTGCAGGTATTACTTTAACAGGTGGTACAATTGCCTTAACAGATCCAAACTTTATTACTGGTGTAACAGCAGGTACTGGTTTAAGTGGAGGCGGTACATCAGGTACAGCAACACTAAACGTAAGTGGCGTAACAACAACAGAATTAGCGGCAGGATCATTACAAATTAGTTCAGAAAGTTTTGTAGACAGCGACACTGTATTAATGACAGCGGCGGCAGTTGCTAATAAAATTGAAGCATATGGCTACTCAACTGGTGCAGAGCTGATTACAGGTGTAACAGCAGGAACTGGTATGAGCGGTGGTGCTACAAGTGGCACAGCAACAATTAACTTAGCAGATACATCAGCAAGCCCAGGGTCATTTGGTGATGCAGGTTCAGTATTTACAGCAACAGTTGATGCACAAGGACGTTTAACAGCAAGTGGTGAAACAACAATTGCTATAGCAGGCTCACAAGTATCATCAGGTACTATTGCAAGTGCAAGACTACCGGACTTAACAGTTGGTGATTTTGCTGGAGCGGCAATACAATTAAGTTCAGAATCATTTAGCGATAGCGACACTGTATTAATGACAGCAAAAGCAGTTGCTGATAAGATTGAAGCATACGGTTACTCAACTACAACAGGTGATATTACAGCCGTAGTTGCTGGAACTGGTTTAACAGGTGGCGGTACATCAGGTAGTGCATCATTAACAGTTGATAGCAGTTATATTACAGGCTTATTTAGTGGTGGAACAGGTATTACATATAGTGGCGGTGAAATTAGTTTAACTGATACAGGACTTGTAACAGGTGTTACAGCAGGTACTGGTTTAAGCGGAGGCGGTACATCAGGTACTGTTTCATTAGCATTTGATGGTAACGAACTAACTACATCTACTGCTGATGGCGTCGGTGACTACTTTGTAGTTGTTGATACCTCAGGTAACACTAATAAACTTACTAAAGGCAGTATTAATATTAGTGGATTTAGTAACAATGCAGGATATACTACTAACGTTGGTGACATCACAGGTGTTACAGCAGGTACAGGTTTAACAGGCGGCGGCACAAGTGGCGCAGTTACATTGAATGTTAGCACAGGTGCTGTTACTAACGGAGCATCTACTTTAACAACAGGTGATGCAGTATATGACTTTGTTATAGGACAAGGATATTCAACCACAACAGGTGACATTACAAATGTTGCAGTATCAGGAACAGGTCTTTCAGGAGGCGGTTCAAGTGGTGCAGTAACAATCACAAGTAATGCAACATCGGCTAACACAGCAAGCACAATAGTAGCCAGAGACGGTTCGGGTAACTTTAGTGCAGGCGTTATTACAGCAACATCAACAAACGCAAGATATGCGGATTTGGCTGAGAACTATACAGCAGATGCAGTGTATGAAGCAGGTACAGTTGTAGTATTTGGTGGAACAGCAGAAATTGAAGCGTGTACAGGTGAAGCTGATCATAGAGTAGCAGGTGTTGTCTCAACAGACCCAGCATACTTAATGAACAGTGAATTAGCAGGCGGAACTCCAGTAGCATTATGCGGAAGGGTACCAGTTAAAGTTATTGGACCAGTTGGCAAAGGTGACTTGCTTGTAACATCAGCTATACCAGGAAGAGCCAAAGGTGCAGACTTCAGTAGTGTTTTACCAGGAACAATTCTTGGAAAAGCAATCAGTGAAAACGAAGACGGCAACGGTGTTGTTGAAGCATTAATTAACTTACAATAAAACAAGTATAGAAAAACATTAAAGCACTCTTCGGAGTGCTTTTTTTTGTCAAAAATCCCTCGCCAGAGTTGAGCCGTTAGCAACAAATCTGATAAATAGTTGTGTACAGGAGAGAGTATAGGAACGTAATTAGCGTAAACGTATAAACACACATACAAATACATTATAAACCTAACAGTACACTAAATAACAGGTACACATTTGTATGAATGAAATCTTTGGATTAATAGCAGAAGTAGGAGCTCCAATTGCCGGTAGTATAGTTATGGGCTTCTTTATATTTCTTGTGATAAAACAAATATTAGAAGGTATCGTAGGGCAAATTAAAACTCTAACTATATTTTGTAATAGCCTCGAAAACAGAGCAAGAGTAATGAGTAATGAAATGATGAAAATCGATTTGCTTGTTAGTAGTGCTCTCGAACTCAGACCTGATATCGATAGAATAGCACGAGCTGAAAACTTTGTTGAAGACGGCAAAGTTGATGCGAGGAGAGACTAATGGAAGAAGTTAGTAGCATTGCAGAAATGATTAACACTTTTGGCTTCCCAGTTGTGTTGTGTGTTGGCTTAGGGTATTTTGTATATTATGTCTGGTGGTTTATTGGCGAGAAAATAGACCCCGAGCTCGAAAACATGCACTTTGCTCTAATTAGAGTAATTGATCAGACTCGTATGCTTGATCAAGATATGATTAGATTACAACAAAAAGTGAATGTTGTATTAGAGTATAAAGAAAGGCAAAAAGTAATACAAGATGCAAAAGACAAAGATGCATTAAAAAAGTTAGGAGGAAAACAATCATGACAAAAAACGATTGTAAAACATTCGCTATAGCATTAATAGTGGGCATTATTTTTATGACCCCTGTTGCATTAGCAGACGAATTAGTACACAAATTTAAAAATCCCAGCTTTAGCGGTCAAGGAACTGGGGCACATTATCTTACAATTGAAAATCAGCAGAAAAGTCGCAAAGATAAAATTAGAGATGATATTGAAGCAGAATTATTAAGACTTAAACGTGAAGAAGACAACAGCACATTAAATAAATTCTTAAGGAATTTAGAAAGTAGAATATACAGCCAAATTAGTAGACAACTTGTAGACAGTATGTTTGGCAATGAAACAGGCGCAGATTTTGGTGTGTTCACCATTGAAGGCAACACTGTAACATACGAAAGGCTTACAGGCGAAGATGGCATTGAAATAATTAGATTAACCATTGTAGATGCTAACGGTACAACAACCACAATTGATATTCCAGTAGGAGTTGCAATAGGCGGCGGATAAACTATGAGATTATATAACGTATTAGTTGTTGCTATTGTGAGCATGTTATTTTCGGGTTGTGCTTCAATGTCACTACCACAAAATGCATTAACAGGCGAATGGTGCTACGATTCAGTAATGGAATGTATCGAAGAACCAAAAGAAGTAGAACTGCCAACGTATGCAAAACTACGACTTCTACCACCAGCAGAAATAATGCCAGTGGTAGCAGTATACAACTTTACAGATTTAACAGGGCAACGTAAACAAAAAGATAATGTTGCTCTATTTAGTACAGCGGTAACGCAAGGTGCTAAAGCATTACTAATAGATGCACTTAAGGCGGCAGGAGCAGGTGAGACCTCTAATGGTACTTGGTTCCGCGTTGTTGAAAGAGGAGTAGGCTTGGATAACCTGGTCCGTGAAAGGCAAATTATCCGTAGTACCAGAGACGAGTACATCAAAGCAGGTAAGACAGATACAGCAAAATTACAACCTATGCTGTTCGCAGGAATTTTACTTGAAGGTGGAATAGTTGGGTACGACAGTAACATAGAAACAGGAGGAAATGGAGCCAGATACTTAGGTATTGGTGCAAGTTCACAGTACAGGCGTGACAGCATTGTTGTTAGTTTACGTGCTGTAAGTGTGCTTACAGGTGAAATTATCCTTAACGTACAGACATACAAGACAATTTTAAGCGTAGCCATGGGAGGAGATGTATTTCGTTTCCTTGATATGGATACAAAATTATTAGAATTGGAAACTGGCATAACATCTAACGAGAGTGTGACATGGGCAGTAAGAAGCGCCACGGAAGCGGCAGTACTTGCTCTCATTGAACAAGGGGATAGTAGAGGTTATTGGCGTATAGATTATGACAACGGGGTTATAACTGACGCAGAGGTGGACGATTCTATCATAGGAGAAATAAATGTTGAATAAAACTTTATCAGCATTATGTTTGGTAGTAGGAATGGCTTTTAGTGGAGTAGTTTACTCCCAGAGTGCAACAGACAATGAGATTTTAATAAATCAAGTTGGTGATACACTAACATTAACCATTTTACAACAAGGTTTTGGTAACAAGATATCTGGCGATGCAACTCAGGGAACTGATTTGACTATAACTGGTACTTCATTACTCATAGACTTAGATCAAATTGGTAACAGTAATGAGTTTTTTGGTAGTATAACTGCTGATAGCAGTACATATGACTGGACTTTTACTGGTGACAGCAATATTTTTGACATCTTAATAGGATCTTCGGGTTCTGCAGATACAGGTGATATACTTGCATCTATTCAAGGTGATTCAAACACATTCGATTTTGATCTTGCCTCATTGGCTTCCGGTGAACGATTAAATATGGACCTCGTCTTATTAGGCGACAGTAACGTATTTGATATCGACATCGAAGTAGATGATGCTACATGGAACTTTGATATAACAGGATCGAACAACGATTTTGTAACTACCCAAACAGATGGTGCATACCAATACATAAAAGTAGTACATGATGGTTCAGGCGGAAACTTTGATTTAATACAAAGTTCGGGAACTTGTGCCACTGGTGCAACTTCATGTTACGGACATATAGATTTAGACATAGACAGTGAAAACGCAACGGTCAACATTACTCAATCTGATTAGTGTTTTCTTGTTAACGTTCACGCATAGTTCGTACGCCGTTGAGAGTATCGGCGGCGTATTTGAACAAAGTGGAAACCCAGGTAGTATAGAACGAACTACTGGGGAAATGTTAACGGCAGTGTTGGATACAAGCATTTCCAGTATGGATAATGTAGAAACATTAAACGGCCGACTAAAAATCCAGTTTGTGGACAATACGCAGGTAAGCCTAACAGAACATACCTTGATTGAAATCAATGAGTACGTCTACGACCCCGATCCAAGCAAAAGCAAAATGGCACTTAATTTTGTGTCAGGCACAGCAAGATTTGCCACAGGTGGATTAGGACTTGTTGCAAAAGAAAATATAACAATACAAACACCCACCGCTACAATTGGCGTCAGGGGTACAGATTTTACTACCACCGTTGATGAACTGGGTAGAAGCCTTGTAATACTATTACCAGACGAAGATTGCACAGACAGAGTTGCATTAGAAGAAGGCTGTGCACCAAGTGGTAGTATAACAGTTACTAACGCAGGAGGAACAGTGTTTCTCGATGAAGCATATCAGGCTGTAATGGTTTCTACGTTAGAGCAGTCACCTACAAACCCAGTAGTATTACATAACTTAGATTTAAATATGATAGACAACATGTTTATTATATCAGAGCCAGTTGAAATTACAGAAGCACAAGAGCAACAGCAAGCAGAGGCCAGAGGCTTAGACTACTTGGCATTTAGCGACCTCGACATAGATTTTTTAGAAGAAAATTTGCTTGACGAAAATGCAGATGGTGTAAATTTAGAATTTAGTGAATTAGATATTAACTTCTTAGATGTTGATTTCTTGCAAGACTTGTTGGAAATGATAGAAGAAACTGACAGTTTAGCCCAAACCTCAAAAAATGATGCACAAGGTAGCGACACAATTACAGGAACGTTAGCAAGTGGCTTTGATCCTAAAACACAGTTTAATACTATTATTGACAATTCGGGTACTATATGGTTTTACAGAGAAGTTAACGGTAGAATAAGTATAAAAGTACCAGTAGGCAGTAATGCAAGAATTGAAACAGATATTGAAAATAAATCAAACATAATGTGTGTTAATGACTGTTCTGGTATAAATATCTATATAAGACAAACGCAGGGTTAATATATGAACTTAGACAAAAAACTTAAAAATATGGAACCTAAAGATACTCCCCTATTAGTTATTGGGTATATGTTATTGGGTATGATGTTATTATTGCCAGCAACTGCAACAGCAGATAATGAAATTACCATCAAACAAACAGGTGGGAATAGCCTCGCACTACAGATTGAACAGATCGGGGAAAAGAAC
>TARA_R110001606_G_scaffold36685_46_pt1 | contig 13537 bp, 12 predicted proteins | sample TARA_R110001606 | Tara Oceans TARA_R110001606 (sample SAMEA4398315) | marine metagenome | biome: Polar Biome; feature: [SRF] surface water layer (ENVO:00010504); material: water (ENVO:00002006), including particulate matter (ENVO:01000060) such as... | depth 5 m | reverse complement strand
CACCAGAGCCCGTGTTCGGATCGCCGGCCGGATGGCAGGCGGAAAAAAGAAATGAAAGATCGTCAGCGGTGCCAGAGCGAAGCGGAGGCGCGGCTGTCTCCTGGATCAGCGATCGCGGTGCCCGCGATCACCATATCTCTGAAAAGCAGCCTCTCGACTGCCAGGCAGCATCGACGCGAAGAGCCCATAGCTGTCGGTCATGACTGCCGCAGCGAATGCAGGTGCAGCACAGGTTGTCGACCGATAGTCGCCGTTCAGACAAAGCTGAGCAGAAACTACCGAGGCAAACCGGCTATAGTTCTTGATGAAGGGCCAACCTGCCAGACAAGTGACTTCTCACCTGACACTCCGCGCCCGTCTGCGCCGCTTCCACGCCTTGAACCGATTTCGCAGGGCGCGCACTCGCCCGACCTTCGGTATCAGGTCATCGCGCAGACCGGGATCGGGACGAGCCTCAAGCGCTGCAGCAAATTCATCGTCGAAGCCGTCCAATGACGCGATGGCCCTGTCGCGCACGAGCCGTGCGTCTGCCCGTCCAGTTTCCGACAGGCACCACTCGAGCGTCGATTGCAGTTCTGTATCGGTGACCTGATCCGGATCGAATACCGCGTGCCACCCCAGCTTATGCGCTTGGCTGGTCACCTTGTCGCCGGCGGAAACAGGATCGATCGCGATGGTCGGGATACCGTTTTTGAGGGCCAGCACCATGCCGTGCAGCCGTGTGGTCAGCATGACGTCCAGCCGACTGCAGATGGATTCGAACTGCGCCGCGTTCGACAGGCCGAACCGGTTCGTGGCAGCCGGAACGGACGTGTCCATCTCGATGACCGCCACGCCCGATTTCTCGATAAGTCGGCGGAGTTTTCCCTCGGCCAATGCGCCCCGGTGGCGATCGCCATACTCTCGCTGGAACCCGGTCAGGCACAGGCCGACAACGGCAACGCGAGCCGGCGCCTCGCGGAAACTCAGGTCGGCGCGGACGGTTCTGTCGCTGTCCCGCTCCAGCAGGACCTCGAACGGGTTGAAGGCCGATAATGGTTCGACCATCGTCAGGTTCACGCCAACATGCACGCAGTGCTTGAAGCGACCGAAGATGCTTTCGTGTTGCACGGCCATTGCCGGGGTAAACGGACCACATATGACGAAGAGGTGTGTGTAACGCGCGGGGTCAAGGGTAAAGCGGTTCAGCCAGGTGCTGTCGACCGACTGCCGAGCGTCAGTATAGGGCGTGACGTCATAGGCCATCCCCAATGCCTGCAACTGACGTTCCGTCTGTCGCAGGACCTCCACGTCGCCGACGGTCGAGAAATGTCCGACCAGAAGCGCGCGTTGGTTCGATTCGACCTTAGTCTGATGGTGCTCGGACATGTCACGAGAACTCCCGGAATAATCTGCTCCTGCAGGGTGGCGACCCATTCCAACAGTCATCAGTGTGGCTTCAGGTGGGGATACTGCCGCACGAAGCGTCGCATGGCACGCCGATAAAGCAGCGTTGCACGGCCGCGCGAGGACCAGACGTCCCATCGACGGTCGCGCCACGGTTTTTTCGGGCCATGATAATGCAGAATGACAGGGCGACCCGGGACCGCTCCTTCAATGGCCAATCCGGATCGGGTGATAAGATCCCGGTGCCGGCGGATGCGCCCCCAAGAGGCGTTCCACGCCGGATCGAGTTGCAGCAAATCGGTCGCGAACAGGGCATTCAGGTGATCCTGATCTCCATGCGTGCAGGCTGATGCCGCAATGACGTCTTCCATCCGTGCCAACAAAGCGGGATGCGCCCGCAGCGCATCGCAATTCAGGAGAAGGATGCCCGCATTGAAATAGTCCTCGACACGCGCCGGATCCATGAACTGCCGTATCTCCATCAGCCGTGCAGCCCGGTCCGCCGTCGTTTTCTCCGGCTCGGAAAGCCAATGCGTGATGTGATAATCACGAACCGCGCCAGCATAGGCGTCTTTCAGATCAACCTGGAACAAGGGGCCAACATCGCCCGTGACCAGCGTATCGCCGTCGATATAGAGGACATAGCCGTCGATCAGCCGCGGGATGAACAGGCGGCCCATCGTGGCCGCAGAGATGTAATCCGTCGGTCCGTGTGCACCTTCCAGGTATCCGTCGCCGATATCCTTGCAGACCAGAGTAAGACCCGTGTGTCCGGCAGTGACCGCCTCGACATTCGCCCAGTCTTCAGGCGTGAGGCCATCGCCCCAGAGGTGCAGTTCGGCAGGTCCCTGGAGGTGCTGCAGCAGGCTCCAGATGGACACGAGGGTTGGTTTCAGAAAGGTGCGGTCGGTGACGTAGACGATTTTGACCATGCGTGGCGTACCAGGCAAGCAAGGCTCCTTTTTGTTCATAGAATGTATGATGTATCTGCGGCAGCCGCCACGACGGGTGGGATCACTGCGCGTTTCAGATCGGTCTGCGGACGGCACCAGACCGCAAGTGGCCATAGCCGCCGGGGCATATCGCTACGGACCTTAAGAACCCGCCGGTTCTGGCACTCGGCTATTGAGATCATACGCGGTCCAATGCCCTGCACCGAAGGGTCTCGATAGAGACGGTCCGACTGTTATACAGGGTTTATCAGAGGATGATCCGGCGGATGAGCGGCCGGAAGAGCCACCCGGGATTGCACCGGGTCCTTGCGTCTGGCTCCTTCATAGACGGAAAAATGCCAGAAGATCAACTGTGCTGGATGACGGGCCGATAGGCTGCGGCATCATCCCGGACGTCCCTAACGGATCGACCCTGCCGCCAGTAAGGATCGCATGGCCAATTGCATTCGCAAGACAGGCCGTGACAGAAGCCATTCTTGCAGGTCATGCAAATTCGACAAAGAAGGCAGAGGCAGAATGATCCAGTTTGTGCGCGACAATGCGCGGTGGTTGGCTGCGGGCTTTCTTCTGACCTTCACGTCGGCGTTCGGGCAGACGTGGTTCATCTCGCTGTTTGCAGACTTCATCAAGGATCGTCACGGTCTGACGGATGGCAGTTGGGGCGGCCTCTACACCGTTGCCACCTTGTCGGCGGCGGCGCTGATGTTCTGGCGCGGTTCACTGGCTGATACGGTGCCCCTGTCGCGGCTGGCCCCGGCCGTTACGCTGATGTTCGCCGTCGCCGCCGTCGCTCTTGCCTGGGCTCCATCGGTCGCGGTTCTGGTCGTCGCCCTCTTCCTGCTGCGGTTCTGCGGGCAGGGAATGTTCAGCCACATGGCGATGACGGCGATGGGGCGCTGGTTCGAGGCCCGCCGCGGCCAGGCCGTGTCCCTGACGAACCTGGGCCACCCTGCCGGAGAAATCTTCGTTCCCCTGCTGGTGGTGATGCTGATCGGCGGCATCGGCTGGCGCAGCACTTGGTTGGTCGTCGCCGGCGTCCTGTGCCTGATCGTGATCCCCTTACTGCTTTTGCTGCTGACCGAGGGACGGAACCCAGTGGGACATCAGGCCCAGATTGCCCGACCCGGCCTCATGGGCCGCCAATGGCGCCGCCGGGATGCCGCGCGGCACTGGCTGCTTCCGGCTCTGCTGCCGGTGTTGCTGACACCCGGCTTCATTTCGACGGTCATCTTCTTCCACCAGGCGCATATCGCGGACGTTAAGGGGTGGACCCTGCCGGAAATGGCCCCAGGCTTTACCGCGTTCGGTGTGGCCACTGTCATCGCCGCGTTCACCTCGGGTTGGCTAGCAGACCGGTTCGGTCCTCTGCGCCTATTGCCGCTTTTGGTGGTGCCCATGGGGCTTGGCGTCGCCCTGATCGGGCCTGCCGATGAGGTGTGGGTCTGGTATGTGGCTCTTGGGGTGGTGGGCATCACCCAAGGCATGGCCAGTTCGCTCTGGGGGGGGCTATTTCCGGTGCTCTATGGCACTGCGCATCTGGGCGCGATCCGGTCTATGGCCACCACGATCATGGTCATCTCGACTGCCATCGGGCCCGGCATCACAGGCATCCTGATCGATGCGGGCATCGACTTTCCAACCCAAAGCCTGTTTTTGGGGCTTTGGTGCGGAGCCATCACGCTGCTCTGCCTGGGGATCAGCAGAAAACTCAAAGCGGATTTCTGACGATCCCTGCGATCAGCCGTCGCCGTCATTCGCCGATGCGAGGACCGCGCTCTGCGCCCGCGGGTTCGCACCCGGGCGGGACGATGCGACCAAGGCCAACGCCGAAGGTCGCCCCTTTACCTGCATATCTGCAGCGGAGGTTGTATTCGCTGCGACCATTCCGACATCTGTGCGGCTGTCAGGTCGCGGACTGCTGCCCAGGGTCAGCCACTCAGAGCGAGACTTCGCATCTTTTTCAGGCGCGCCTGCGAGACCGGCCGGACGGGCAATCGGCGCTTGGGATGCCTGAAGGACCATCCGGTGCGGCTCAGGCCGGGTCGCGGCAGAGCTGGCGGTCACCTGTGCGCGGCGTGAGACAGTCCGAAACAGGGGAGCTTGCGGACGGGTTTCACGCACACGATCGGGAATGCGGGGAAAGTTGTCGTCCAGCAGCTTGGCAACAGTCTGATTGCGCTGCGCAGTGGAGGTTCCGCCGAAGACGGTCGCGATCAACCGCTTGTTTCCGCGTCGGGCCGAGGCGGTCAGATTGAAGCCAGCCGCGCGGGTGTATCCGGTCTTGATCCCGTCGGCCCCGTCATAGGCATCCAGGAAACGCCGATTGGTGGCCGAGACCCGCGCAATGCCTGCATCGGCAGAGCGGCGCGAGAACAGATTGTAGTATTGCGGAAAATCGTAGAACAGGTGTCGCCCCAGAATGCTCATGTCATGGGCGGTGGAGTAATGCCCCTCGCTGGTCAGGCCGTGTGCGTTGCGGAACTGGGTGTTGTTCATTCCGAGCGCGCGCGCCATCTGGGTCATCTGCCGGGTGAACGCCTCCTCCGACCCGGCCAGGTTCTCACCGATCGCTGTTGCGACGTCATTGGCCGATTTGACCGCTGCCGCGCGGATCAGATACCGCAACTCGATCTCCTGGCCGGGGCGCAGACCCAGCTTGGACGGGGGCTCGTTCGCGGCATTTCTGGAAATCTTGAACTTGCTGTCCAGCCGGACATCGCCGCGTTCGACGGCGCTGAACGTCATGTAGAGCGTCATCATCTTGGTCAAGGACGCGGGGTGCAGCCTGGTGTCGGCATTCTGCTGATAGATCGCCTCGCCTGTGCGCGCGTCCATCACATAGGCCGCGAACGGGGCCGCATTGGCCTGCGTGACCATCAGCGCCATGACGACTAGGGCCTGGCGCCACGGACGGAACGTGGATCCGAATTTCATTACTGTAATTGTCTTTCTGCTCGACGCGGACATGTCGTTTCTCGCATGCCCGTCGTTCTTCTTTTGACGCGAGCATACGGAAGCCTGTCGATAAATCGACCCAAAATTCTGGCAAGCGGGCGCAGGAAGGTCGGGACCGGGATCGCGTCAGGCACATCGAACAACCGGCGGCCCGGCCCTGTGTTGGAAAGACACGTGGTTGTTAAACCCGGTGCGATATGGCATTAGAACTGCGAATCGGATCCCGTCGACTGCGATGGGATGGCTTCTCCGGGCGCCTATCCCCCGGCAACCTGACCGAGCTACACGTCCTTCACTGCGCCAACCGCGACACGCGGGGCTTGCTCGGGCGAGTTACAAGAACCCCATGAACATAGACACGCCAGTTCTGGCGCGCACAACGCTGTTGATCGATGGCAGCCATGTCGATCGTCTGAAGACCAAGTTTGGTCGACTGATCGATTTCCAGAAGCTGGTCGGGCATTTCAGCGCGGACGGGACGACTGTCTCGGCGCATTACTATCGGGACAGCCGTGACAGCGCCGAACAGACCCGGACCGCGCGGTTCTTCGAATGGCTGGAGCGCCACGACATCGAACGTCACGGCACCGATGATTTCAACGAGCCGTGGTATGTCCGCGAACGCTACGGCTCCAACCTTGTGGCCCTGGCGTCCGATGCCCTGATGGCTGCGGAAAAAGGTGACAGTCTGGTGATGCTGGCGGGGGATGCAAAGTTGGTCCCGCTTCTGGAACATCTGGCAGCGCTGGATGCGCCCGTAACGCTGATCTCCAGCCTTTCGGTCCCCAACAGCATCGCACCTCCGCCCCCGCTGGTGGCGCTGGCAGATAGATTCATCGACTTGGCTGATGATGACCGGTTCTTTCTGCCTGAGGACGGGCAGGAGGATACGCGCCACGAGCCATGAGATCGGGGATGAGCCGATCGCATGATCGGCTCATCCTCACATCAGCAAGCGCAAGGACCCGGTGAGAGCCCGGGTGGCTCTTCCGGCCGCCAATCCGCCGGATAATCCTTTGATGAACCCTGCCGACGGTTTGGATCGCCCGACAGAAAAGGGCCCTCCATGACAGGGTATTGGACCATTCATGATTTCTCTTTCCGAATACAAGAACCAGTGGTTCGGCAACATCCGCGGCGATGTGCTGGCGGGGGTGGTGGTGGCTTTGGCCCTGATCCCCGAAGCCATCGCCTTCTCCATCATCGCGGGCGTTGACCCCAAGGTGGGGCTCTATGCCAGCTTCTCGATCGCGGTGCTGATTGCCTTCGTTGGCGGCCGTCCCGGCATGATCTCTGCCGCGACCGCGGCCACGGCGGTCCTGATGATCACGCTGGTGCGCGATCATGGGCTGGAATACCTGCTGGCGGCCACCGTGCTGGCCGGCCTGATCCAGATCGGCTGTGGCCTGCTGAAGCTGGGCCGCTTCATGCGCTATGTCTCGAAGTCGGTGATGACCGGGTTCGTGAACGCGCTGGCGATCCTGATCTTCATGGCGCAGCTTCCGGAACTGGACCTCGCCGTTCCCGGCATCACCTGGCTGACCTATGCGCTGGTCGCAGCCGGGTTGGCGATCATCTACCTGCTACCACGCATCACCACGGCGATCCCATCGCCGCTGGTGACCATCGTGGTTCTGACTGCGCTGGTCTGGCTCATGGGCTGGGACGTGCGCACCGTGGGCGACATGGGCGCACTGCCCGACACGCTGCCGGTGTTCCTGATCCCCAATATCCCGCTGAACCTTGAGACCGTGATGATCATCCTGCCCAATTCCATCGCGGTCGCCATCGTCGGCCTGTTGGAAAGCCTGATGACGCAGAACATCGTCGATGATCTGACCGACACTCGCTCGAACCGCAATCAGGAATGCGTGGGACAGGGTATCGCCAATACCGCGACCGGCTTCATTGGCGGCATGGCTGGCTGTGCGATGATCGGTCAGTCGATCATAAACGTCAAATCCGGCGGGCGGGGACGGTTGTCGTCCTTTACCGCGGGGGTGGCTCTGCTGATCATGGTGGTGGGCCTCGGTGGCCTTGTCGCGATCATTCCGATGGCAGCCCTGGTCGCGATCATGATCATGGTCTCTATCGGCACGTTCAGCTGGTCATCGATCGGCAACCTCAAGACCCATCCACGCTCGTCTTCGGTGGTGATGATCGCCACCGTATTCACAGTGGTTTATACCCACAACCTGGCCATCGGCGTCCTGGTTGGCGTGATGCTGTCCGGCATCTTCTTTGCCGCCAAGATCGCCCAGTTGTTCCGGATCTCCAAGTCGCTGTCGGCGGATGGCCGTGAGCGGACTTATATCGTCGAGGGTCAGCTGTTCTACGGCTCGTCCGAAGACTTTGCTGAGGCCTTCGACTTCAAGGAATCGGTGGAAAAGGTCGTCATCGACGTCAGCCGCGCGCACATCTGGGACATCAGCTCGGTCCAGGCCCTGGACATGGCGATCCTGAAGTTCCGCCGTGAAGGCGCAGATGTCGAGCTGATCGGCATGAACGAAGCGTCCGAGACACTGGTCGACAAGCTTGCCATCCATGACAAGCGCGGCGCGCTCGACAAGCTGATGGCCCATTGAGGGAGGAGATGACGATGACCAACAAGATACTCGCACTGCTGGACGGCTCGGCCTATTCGGAGAGCGTCTGCCATCATACCGCCTGGATCGCCGGACGGCTGAACGCCACTGTGGATGTCATGCACGTGATGGGCCGCCGCGAGAGCGGCAGTGCCCAGAACCTGTCCGGGGCCCTGACCCTTGGTGCGCGGTCTGCGCTGCTGGACGAACTGGCAGCCGCGGATGAAAGCCGTGCCCGGCTGGCACAGGCCAAGGGCCGGGCGATCCTGGAAGACGCACAGAAGATCCTTGAAGCCGACGGTGTCGGCCCGGTCGTTCCGCATCTGCGCAAGGGCGACCTGCTGGAGGCGGTACAGGAGGTGGAACCCGACCTACGCGCCATCGTCATCGGCAAGCGCGGCGAAGGTGCGGATTTTGCAGCTGGTCACCTGGGGTCGAACCTGGAGCGGATCGTGCGCGCTTCCAAGGTGCCGGTCTTTGTCGCCTCACGGGCGTTCAAGCCCATCGGCAAGGTGCTGGTCGCTTATGACGGCAGCCCGTCTGCCATGGAGGCCATCGATCGCATGTCAAAAAGTGCGGTCTTTGAAGGTCTGGAGATCACGCTCCTCCATGTCGACAATGGCAGCGGCCCGATCGGTGCGCGCATTGACGATGCCGTCCGCGCTCTGGGCGCGGCCGGCCTGACCGCGACGGCACGCACCGTCGAGGGCGAGCCGGACGAAGCGCTCCAAGCCATCGTGGCCTCGGAAGGTTTCGATCTTCTGGTGATGGGTGCCTACGGCCACAGCCGTATCCGCAACCTCATCATCGGCTCGACCACCACGGCCATGGTGCAGGCGGTCAAGATCCCCGTCCTGCTCTATCGCTGACACTACTTCCCTGAACAGCGCCTGCGTCCGGCTAGTCGGACGCAGGCACCCCGACGGATAAACCCCGAGTCATAAGGAGAGGCGATTGGGCCCCCAGGATGTTGCGGCCTATTTTGCGCCGCTTCTGAGATTGGAACTAGCAGAGTTGCAGCAGGCGTCGGCTGACACGGCGGCCAGCCGCAAGCCGGTCGAGCTGGACCAGCAGAGCGTAGGCCGCCTGTCGCGAATGGACGCGATGCAGAACCAGGCCATGGCGGCGGCGATCGAGACCCGGCGCCGTGGCCGTATTCGATCCCTCAACGCCGCCTTGGCCCGGATCGAAAGCGGCGAGTTCGGGTTCTGCGAAAGCTGTGGTGGGTCCGTCCCGTTCGAGCGCCTGGCACTCGATCCGACCTACAGCCGATGCGTCGGCTGCCGGGCATGACTGAACCGACGAAATTTTCCGAGTCCACCAGTTTTCATGAGAAAAGCATCATGATCATCAACATTGCTGTCGGCCCGATCAGCCGAAAGACCATGAACGATCTGCATGAATATATGCGCTCGTTCTCGCCCAAACCGCACATGGCCTTCTGGGCCGACGATCAGGCCTATCTGGAGCTGACCTCACTCGAAGCGCTCGAGCTTCTCAAGGCGCAATTTCCTGAAATCGAACTGCATATACTTGATCGACAATATTCGCCGTCTTAAACAAGTGGCTCCGAAGTTACGCCAGTCCTTTTGTCTCATACCAACATCGGATGGTATCCGCTCCGTTGGTCTTACAGTTTGGCTCTTCTACGAAGCCCCAATTGGCTCGTAACTTCAGCCAACCTACTCTGTTACGAGAGTCCGCTTTCATCCAGCCAAGCCTTTTCTTCAGGACCTAGGCTGCAGGTGCAGCGAACGGCAGCTTGGTCCGCAGAGCTGCCCCTCAACCGCTGCCGTCATCCGTCTGCTCTGCGGACGAATCTGCCATTTGTTACGTGGCAGCAAGATATCCGAACCCGCAGTTCAAATGACTACTAGGGGGGCTGCGTTGGTGCCACTGCAGCAGACACATGGTGTCAGCCCGGCAGATCCAACGCTTGAGGTTCGTGGATCGGGCAGCCATTGAACTGACTGCGGAAGTCGCTCGACATCTTGTAAGTTTCGCGACGAACCCGATTGACTGATCCCAAGGGACGGTGCGCTTCCAGACCGGTCCACACGGAAAAGCGCAGATTTTCGTCCACAATCTGAGCGCGGGCCTCACTCCACCCGGACTGGGGATTGGCGTGCAGACGCGCCACGGTAAAGAAGGGGCTGTCTTCTTCGTCCCAAGGGACCGAAGGGTCCTCGACTGGCATTGCCTCCGCGTCGCGGCATAGCTGCACGCGCAACTCCCATTCACAGGCGCCGGCCTCCGCCGCGACTGCGACAGCCTCTCGCAGTGCATCAGGGCGGCCCTTCGTATCGATGATTTCCTCAGTGTGACGGGTCAGCGTTTCCGACACCGGGACCAGCGAAAATTTTGCAACATGATGGCCATGACGGAATGCTGTCTGAGAGTAGTAGGTCTCACCCAACGGGTGGACATTCGGTGCTCCCCCCATGGTCTGCAGAGTGGCACTCCCTCCCCCAACGGCCTCTAGCGCCCTCTCAGCGCCGCGCAGCACCGCAGACAGCGCCTTTTTTGCCCATTCTGCGCGGTCGGTCGTCTTGGCCAAAAGCTTCAGACTTTTCAGAAAGGCTTTCGCATTCGGCGCGGTGAAGACGGGACCATTCACCATCACGAAGTCCTGTGAGTTCCCTTCAGCGCCACTTAGCCTCGCCCCCTCAACTCCCATCACTTTCAGTGCAAGCCCCCGTGGAACGGAGATGCTGTCCGACAAGATATCTCCCGGATTAGTCGAGATACGCAGCACTGCCTGATAGACCCCCGGCACCGCGAACATCCCCTGCGCAAATTCCGGCGGGAGATCAGGCTGGACCGTCAGTTCCGCCTTGAGGATCCCGTGGCTTTTGGCGTGAACCGAGCGCACCGCGTGTCCATAATGCTCAGAGGTGGTCTCCATGATGTCCAGGAGAGTGGCCTTCAGGCTTTGGATCGTATCGGCTTCATCATCGGGGATCGTCTCAAGGTCGGGCGAGTAATGGATCGGCGGCTTCATGACGTCCCTCGGCTGCGCAAACGTGGCTTCGGGCTAAACGGTGAACTGCAAACCGTGGTTCCTTGGCCCACTCCAGCTGCCCAGATCGAAAGTCCGGTTTGGGCTCTTCGCGTCGATGCTGCTCCGACCGCTGACCGTCCGCTTTCGACAAGCTGGCAAGCCCAAAAGGCACACTGCCTAAAAGAAAAGGCAGAACTATGTGCTACAGAACATCGGGGAAATGGTCGGAGCGAGAGGATTCGAACCTCCGACCCCCTGCTCCCGAAGCAGGTGCGCTACCAGGCTGCGCTACGCTCCGACCGTAGGACGGGCAGGTAGCGCGACGATCCGGAGAATGCAAGCCCCCATCAGCGACGGGGCGCCCACAATCTTTGCAGGATCGTCGATTTCGGCGCCGTCACGGTCTCTGCTCGCAGGCGGGCGCTGGTGGCGGGGCGATTGGCGCTGACGCCGCGGCCTTCGCGCCAGACGATGTAGATGCCCGAGGCGATGATCACCCCCGCGCCCAGCAGGGTGGCGGGGTCGACGCCCTCTCCGAACAGGAACCAGCCATAGCCGGTCGCCCACAGGATCTGCGAATACTGCATGGGCGCCACGATCGCGGCCTCTCCGGTGCGATAGGCCATGATGACCAGGAACCCGCCCATCAGGCCCAGCCCGGCGATGATGCCGGTCATCGCCAGATGCACCAGCTCCATCGGCTGATAGCTGACCGACAGCGCCGCGCCGGTCGCGAAGAAGTTGCCCAGCATCGGCCACATCATCAGCACCATCGGGCGTTCGGCCCGGCCAAGGCGGCGGATGATTACCGCGGCCAACGCGCTGGCCGTGGCGCCGGCCATTGCGGCGATGTGGCCCAGCTGGATCTCCTGCCCGCCCGGGCGCAGCACGATCAGCACGCCGGTCAGGCCGACGATGACGGCGGCCCAGCGGTGCCAGCCGACCCTCTCGCCCAGAAGCGGGATCGACAGGATGGTGATCAGCAGGGGCGTCGTGAACAGGATCGCATAGACCTGCGTCAGCGGCAGGGTCGAGAAGGCGAAGAACCCCGCCATCCCCGCCACCACGGCGCACAACGTGCGCAGGATCACCCAGCCCGGATTGGCCGGGCGCAGCGTGCCGGGCTGGGGGTCGCGCATCAGCACGATGCTGACCAGCGGGAACGACAGCAGCGATGCGAAGAACAGGATCTGCATTGCCGGATAGATGGCACCCAGCGACTTGATCACCACGTCATGCGTGGCATAGAGGCCCATCGCCGCAAGCTGCAGCAATGCGCCCCTGACATTGGCGGTCAGGGCCAATCAGGCCTCCAGCGCGGCGACGATGGCATCGCCCATCTGCGCCGTGCTGATCGGGGTGCCGCCGTCGGGCCCCATCAGGTCGGCAGTGCGGAGGCCGTCGGCCAGCACACGCTCGACCGCGGCTTCCAGCGCGTCGGCCGCGGCACCCTCGCCGAAGGAATAGCGCAGGGCCATGGCGAAGGAGAGGATGCAGGCGATCGGGTTGGCCTTGCCCTGCCCCGCGATGTCGGGTGCCGATCCGTGGACCGGTTCGTACAGCGCCTTGGGTCGCCCGTTCGCCATGACCGCGCCCAGCGACGCGGAGGGCAGCATGCCCAGCGAGCCGGTCAGCATCGCCGCCGCATCCGACAGCAGGTCGCCGAACAGGTTGTCGGTCACGATCACGTCGAACTGGCGCGGCGCGCGCACCAGCTGCATCGCGCCGTTGTCGGCATACATGTGCGACAGGGCCACGTCGGGGTATTCGTTGTCATGCACCCACTGGACCTCCTCGCGCCAAAGGATGCCCGATTCCATCACGTTGGCCTTTTCCATCGAACAGACCTTGTTGCCGCGGGCGCGGGCCAGCTCGAAGGCGGACCGGGCGACGCGGCGGATCTCTCCGCTGGTGTAACGCTGGGTGTTGATGCCGACGCGGCCACCCTCGTTGTCGGGATTGTTGTCGTCGGAATGGATGCCGCGCGGTTCGCCGAAATAGACGCCCGAGGTCAGCTCGCGCACGATCAGGATGTCCAGGCCAGCCACCACTTCGCGCTTCAGGCTGCTGAAGTCGGCCAGCGCGTCAAAGCATTGCGCCGGACGCAGGTTGGCGAACAGGTCCATCTCCTTGCGCAGGCGCAGCAGGCCGCGTTCGGGTTTAACGCTGAAATCCAGAACGTCGTATTTCGGGCCGCCGACCGCACCCAGCAGGACCGCATCCACCGCCTGGGCCTTGGCCATCGTCGCATCCGCCAGGGGCACGCCATGCACATCATAGGCCGCGCCGCCCACCAGGTCATGGGTCACGTCGAAGGTCATGCCGCGGTTCGCCTGGAACCAGTCGATGACCTTGACCACCTCGGCCATGACTTCGGGGCCGATCCCGTCGCCGGGCAGGATGAGAAGCGAATAGCGGTCGGACATGATCCCTCCTTCAGGTGCCAGCCGCGACAGCGCAGGCTGCGGCTTCGGGTTAGACGCCGCCCGCCCTAGGGTCAAGCGCGGCGGGGAACGGGCGCTCACGACAGTTTGCCTTGCGCCCGGGGGGCTGCTGGTCGACCCTGTCGCCCGACCAGCCCTGTGAATGAGGAATGCGATGACCCGCTGGACTGTCCTGATGATCGCCGCCGCGGCGGCGCTGACGCAACCCGCCCT